>Ga0265334_10001505_pt1 | contig 11254 bp, 4 predicted proteins | sample 42023metaG_FD_192442 | JGI IMG/M metagenome (GOLD analysis project Ga0265334, IMG submission 192442) | Rhizosphere microbial communities from Carex aquatilis grown in University of Washington, Seatle, WA, United States - 4-20-23 metaG | ecosystem: Host-associated > Plants > Roots > Rhizosphere >...
TCCAGGCACCGGCCGACCCCGGTGTTCAGATAGAGGGCGTTGAAGGGAAACTGGCGGACCTCGTTCGAGCCTTCCTCGGGGACGCGCATCCGCGCCCGTGTTTCCGCCATCGTGCGCTGGTCTTTGACGTGGTCGGTCGCCGCCATGTCCGCGACCAACAGATCGAGACGCCCGTCGTTGTTCACGTCGCCGAGGTCCGAGCCCATCGACGAATAGGGCGCGTGCGGCACCACGCGCGCGATGACGTCCGTGAACGTGCCGTCGCGGTTGTTCCGGTAAAGCGCATCGGGCACCGAAAAATCGTTCGCGACATACAGGTCCGGCCAGCCGTCGTCATCGAAGTCCCACCACACCGCCGAGTTCCCGTGTGTCGGCCCCGGGGCGACCCCGGCGCGGTCCGTCACGTTGGTGAATGTGCCGTCGCGGTTGTTGTGGAAGAGATAGTCCCGCTGACCCTCCGGATGGCCCGCCGCATCGAGCACGTTGGTCTGGATGAAGACATCGAGCCAGCCGTCGCGATCGTAGTCGCAGAAGGCCGCCATGACGCTGGCGTTGTTCACGTCGAGCCCGTACGCGTGCGCCTGCTCCTTGAACGTGCCGTCGCCTTGGTTGATGTAGAGCAGGTTCGGCGCATTGAACCGGCAGAGGTAGAGGTCGAGCCGGCCGTCGTTGTTCACGTCGACGAACGTCGCGCCCTGCTTCCAGACCCGGGCGGCCGCGCCGCGGTCGCCCACCCCGGCCTTTTCCGTGACGTCCTCGAACTTCCAATTGCCAAGGTTGCGAAAGAGGCGGCAGCTCTCGGTCTTGCTCACGACAAAAATGTCCGGCCGGCCGTCGCCGTCGTAGTCGCCGATGGCCACGCCGGTGCCGACCGCCCCTATGTCGAATTCGCGCGATAGCCGGCCCCAGATTTCGGGGTCGTCGTACTGGTTCTCGGTGCGCACGCCGCTGTCCTCGGGGGAGACGATCACGAAGAGGGTCCGGCCGCGCGGGCCGGATCGCGGGGCGAGCGGCTGCTCCTCAATGCCGCCGGCCGCGGCCGGGCCCAGACCGGCCGCCGCCCTCGCACCGGGGCCAGCGAAGGCGAGCGTGGCCAGCACCCCGGCCAGCACCGCGCGGGCGCGAATTCCCTGCCGCATGCAGGCGAAGCCGGGGAGAGGTGGCATGTGCGGCATGACGCTTCAGGGAGTCGGACGCACCTTGCCGCCCGGGCTCAGCACGACCGGGCCGACCCAGCGGGTGTTGTACGCCTTGATCCAGGAATCGTCGATCCGGCCGGGCCTCGGCTCGTGGCCGTACGCCTGGTCGTCCATCCCCTGGAACGGCAAGGGCTCGAGCTGCCAGCCCTCCCCAATGTGAAAGTCGGCGTCCTTGTCCCATCCGACGACGTGCAGGAAGAAGTCACGCGTCATGCCCGGTGCCGGCGGCGGCGGCCGCGCGGCGTCGAACGACAACGCGAGTTCATCGCCGCCGGCGAGCAGCACCAGCTGGTCATCGCGCCGCGCCACCAGATCCCCCACCGGGCCGTACCGGGTGAACCAGCCGCCCGGTGTCCGGTCCCACGGCGGCGTCGGCGCGACATCCGCGTAGATCGGCGTGAGGGGCAGCGACGGCGGGAGGTCGGCGAAACGCCCGTAGCCGCGCCAGTGCAGATCGGTGCGCTGGGCGGGCAGGTCGTAGGCGCGCGTGGCGGCCGCGCCGGCCTTTTCGCACAGCAGCACGCAATCCCAGTGGATCTCGAAGGCCGTGGACAGCCGGAGCCGCTGCGTCCCGGCGGGCAGCCTATTCTCCAAGTCGACGAGAATGGTCTTGGTCTTGCCGGCGGGCGTGCCGACGTCGACGTCCACCCGCTGCCAGGTGCCGTCCGCCAGCTCCGCCTCGAGCACGGGGAAGGGGAACGGCAGCGTCGGGTCGATCGCCCCGGCGATGTTGGCCATCCCGCCGCCGAAATGGAGCCAGCCCGTCAGCGCCAGCACCAACGGACGCTCGACCGGCAGCGGACCGAAATCGAGCGTGACCGAAAACGGCTCGGCCAGCCCGCGCAGCTGCGGCCGGCGCAGCCGCACCGGCGAGGCCATCTGGTGGTCGACCCGGGCCAGGGCCGCCGTGACGTCGAGACCATCGCTGCGCACCGCGTGCCGGGGCGGGCCGAGAATACGCAGCGTCCAGAGCTCGTGCGGCGGGAACGGCGGCGCGGCGTGCATCTTGCTCGTCGGGAATACGACCGTGCCGCGCGGATGGTCGACGGCGATGAGGTGGGCTTCGTCCAGGTAAAGAACCTCGCGCAGCTCGTCGGCGATGCGGATTTCGTAGGCGCCATTCCGCGGCGGGAACTTCGTTTCATCGCCGAGTGCCAGCAGCTCCTCCGCGTCGGCCGGCACGCACCGTTTCTCGTTTTGCGGCAGCCCGAGCGGCGAGGCGCCGAGGATGTCCGTGACGAACGCAAATCCCTGCCCGTCCCACGCGTACAGATACGGACAGGAGCCGCTCGGGAGCGTGGGCTCGGTGACCGTGTACACGTCCCGCCCGACCGGCACGTCGACCTGCGCCGTGGAGAGGTCGAACCAGTGCACCTTGAGGGCATCGAGCTGCCGGTGCTGCCCGACGCCGATTTCGAGCGGAATCCGCCGGACCGTGCGGCTCGTGCGCCAGTCGCCGGCCAGCAGCTCGACGCGGACTCCCAGCGAGCTGCTGTTGGAGCGGTTGCCGGCGAGGCGCAGCTTCAGCTGGAGGTTCCGGTTCCCGCCGTCGTTCCGCCACAAGCGAAGCCCCGCGTCCGAACTTGTGACCAGATCCGTGTCCCCGTCGCCGTCGAAATCGGCGGCGACAAGGCCGTCAACCAGGCCGACGCGATCCAGCCCGATCTGCTTGGTCACGTCGATGAAGCCAGCGTGCCCGGCGTTGCGCCAGACCCGCACGCCGTCGCGGCCATAGGCGAAGAGGTCGAGCCAGCCGTCATTGTCGTAATCCACCAGCAGCAGGCCCGAGGCCGGAAAGCCCTCCAGCGGCAGGCTCAACCTCCGGCTTTGGTCGCGGCCGATGATTTCGAGCGTCGTGCCCGTCGCGATCACCGCTTCCGAGCGAAGGTCGTTGTCGAGGTCGCCCGTTGCCATCACCGTTCCGACGGGCCAACCTTGGGTCAGGTCGCTCGCCGTGAACGCCGCCGCGCGCGGCTTCGCGAAGAACTCGGGCGCGCCCCTGGCGCGGGCGACGAACACTCCCGGGAGGCCCTCGTTGTTCCAGTCATCCGTCATCACCTGGGTGGCGCCCGGAAACGCTTTGGGCAGACCGGAATCGCTCCAGTTACCGTCGAAATAGAAGTTGCCGAGATTGCGATACACGCCGAGGCCGGCCCCGCCCGGCTGGACCACGATCAGATCAAGGTTCCCGGTGAAATCGAGGTCGGCCAGCAAGCCGGCGACCGCCTTCACGCCATCAAGTCCCGCCGCGCGCGTCGCGTCGCGATACCCGCCGTTCGGATAGAACTTGAACACGCGCGAATCCCACTCGCCGAGCACGATCACGTCGTCGAAGCCGTCGTCGTCGAGGTCCCCCGTCAGCGCGATGCGGTAACGGAGCGGGGCGGGCAGGCGGGCTGGCTGGGCGCCACCCGGATGGTTCTGGGCGAGTGCCGAGAAAACGCCGCCGCGGTTGGCCAGCACGAGAAAGTCCCCGCGCTGGCTCTGCACGAACAGGCTCGGGCGCCCGTCGCGTTTGTAGTCAACGACGGCCAGCGGGCCGCGACACTCGGCCGCCAGCGCACCCAACGCGCCCGCGGTGTCCTCGGTGAAATGGACCCGAGTGCCGCCGGGATCCGGTTGGGCCAGGGCGAAGGGCGCGAGCGCCTCGGTGTACTTGCAGCGTTCCAGGGCGGCCACGGTGACGACCGGGCTGGACATCCGCGCCTGGATGCGCTGGTGCTCCACCAACTCGCGCGCCGCGGCGGGATCTCGGCCGACCCGTCGGTACAGCCGGCTCAACTGGTAGTGCGCCGACGGATGGTCGGGCACGGTCCGGATCACGCCCTCGAAATCGCGGATCGCGTCGGAAATCTGCCCGAGTTGCTCCTGCGCCATGCCCATCTGGAAATCGAGCGCCGGGACCGCGGGGTCGATCTTCCACGACTGCTGGAACGCCTGCGCAGCCGGCTCGGGCTGGTTCTCCCGCAGGAGCACGCAGCCCAGCAGGTAATACGCCGCCGCGCTGTTGGGATCGAACTCGAGGGTCTGCCGGCACAGCGGTGCCGCGTCGGCCGCCCGGCCGGCCAGGAGATAGGCGTTAGCCAGGTTGAGCCGGACGTCGGTGCTCTCGGGCGAAAGCCGGAGCGCCCGGGTGTAGACGTCGATCGCGGCGATCGCGTCGCCTTTTTCCAGCAGGCCGTTGCCGCGATTCATCAACTGCGCGAACCCGGCGGCCGACGATGACCGGCGCAGCCAGAAGGCGCCCGCGACGATCGCGACCACCACGAACGCACCGCCCAGCCAGATCTGGCGCTTCGACATAACCAATCCGTTAGTGAAAGGAACGCGGCTCCACAACCGTCATTAGTCGGTCGATTTCATGTCGTGCTGGGCGCGTGCGCACTCGAGGTGCGCCGGAACGGGGTGGAATCCGGGGGAGAGATGAGGATGAGGCGGCCGGAAGCGGATCACGGCGGATAATGCGGCCGATCGCGGGACACAGAACAGAAAAGGGGTGAATTGCCGCGAACGCGGGGCCAGTCGCCGGACCGGTTTTCGCGCGGCGGCCGCCGGATCGTTTCGCATTGCCTTCCGCGCCGCGCGCAGTTGGGTTTCGGGCCGTCCGGCATCCGCGCCGTCTGCCGGATCGCGCTCCGCTCCGGCGGCACCGGTGGTTCTCCCCCAATTCCTCCCTCCTCCCATGGACGAATACATCGAACGACTCGTCGACCTGATCGATCCGGCCACCCATCGCCTGCGCAACATGACCGTCGAGGAGGCCCGTGATCGCATTCTGCACGGCTCCGCCGACGCGGTGCTTGAGATCGACGGCTCCTTCGCGCTCGTGGCGCGGGAGGGCAAGCGCGTGCGGATGGCGCGCTCGCTCGACCGGCCGATGCGCTACTTCCTCGCCAAGCGCCGCGAGGGTCCCGCCCTCATCGTCGCCGACCGGATCGACGCGATCCAACGGCACCTGCGGAGCGAAGGGCTGGAAAGGCAGTTTCACCCCAGCTACACGCGGATGGTGCCGGCACACCACGTGGTCGAGCTCCAGCTCATCGGCTGCCCCGACCCCGATCCCACTTACACGCGCTTCTTCACGCCCGCGCGCAACGCCCTCCCGGCCGACCTCGACGTGATCGGCCGGAGCTATATCGGCGCTCTGGCGGACGAGACGGCGAAATGGCTCGGCGGCCTGCCGGAGCGCGAGCCGGTCGGCGTGTGCTTCTCCGGCGGAGTCGACAGCGGCTCCGTCTTCCTCACCGTCTACCACGTGATGCGCAGGCTCGGCCTGAATCCGGCGCGGCTCAAGGCGTTCACCCTGGATTTCGGCGACGGACCGGACCGGCGCCAGGCGCGCGAATTCCTCGATCGCCTCGGGCTCGGCCTCTTCCTCGAGACGATCGAGGCGGATCCGGCGGCGCTCGACGCGGCGGAGACGCTGCGCGTCCTCGAGGACTACAAGCCGCTCGATGTCGAGTGCGCCTCGATGGGACTGGCCCTTTGCCGCGGTATCCGCGCCCGCTATCCGGAGTGGCGGTTCCTGATCGACGGCGACGGCGGCGACGAGAACCTGAAGGACTATCCGATCGAGGAGAATCCCGAGCTGACGATCCGCAGCGTAGTCAACAACCTGATGCTTTACCAGGAGGGCTGGGGGGTCGGTCGGATCAAGCATTCGCTCACCTATAGCGGCGGGCTCAGCCGAAGCTACGCGCGCACCTACGCACCCGCCCGGCACCACGGGTTCGAAGGCTTCAGCCCCTTCACGCGGCCGGCCGTCGTCGCCGTCGCCGAGGGCATCCCCTTTGCGACGCTCAGCGGCATGACGGTCGACCGGCTCTACTCGCTCAAGGGCGAAATCGCCCGGCGCGGCGTCAAGGCCCATTTCGGCGTCGACCTGCCCGTCTTCGCGAAGCGCCGGTTCCAGCACGGGGCGATTCCCGTCGAGCACCTTCGCCGCCGGCTGGGCGCGCTGGAGTCCGACTACCGCCGGCAGTATCTCGCGATCTATCAGTGACGGGCATGGTCTCGGCGTACCCGATGCGCGGCCGCACCGCGTGGATTCTGGCGCAGCGACCGCCGCGGTCCGCCGCGCCCGATCTGAACGCGCCTCACGGCGTCTTCCTCGAACGAGAGCGCCTGGCATCCGGCGCCGTCGCCGATTCCGGCGTCGTCCTGCTGACCAACCGCGAGTGCCCGTGGCGCTGCCTGATGTGCGACTTGTGGAAGGACACCACCCGCCGGTCCGTCCCGGCGGGGGCGATTCCACGCCAGGTGGATCTGGCGGTCCGGACGTGGTCGGACGCGGGGACCCTCCCGGTGCAGGTGAAGCTCTACAACAGCGGCAGCTTCTTCGATCCCGCGGCGATCCCGCCGGCCGATTACGCGCCGGTCGCCCGGCGGATCGCGTTCGCGCGCCACGTCGTGGTGGAATCGCATCCGCTCCTCGTCGGCGATCGCGCCCGCGAGCTGCGCGACCTGCTATCCGGATCGCTCGAGGTTGCCCTGGGACTCGAAACGGCCCACCCGGAGGTGCTGGCCAAGCTGAACAAGAAGTTCGACCTGGCCCGGTTCGCGCGGGCCGCTGAATTCCTCGCGGCCGAACGGATCGCGATGCGCGCGTTCCTCCTGGTGAATCCGCCGTTTCTGGACGGGCGGTCGGGTCTGGAATGGGCGGTGAAATCGGCCGAGTTCGCGTTTTCGTGCGGCGCGGGCGCGGTGGCGCTGATCCCCACCCGCACTGGCAACGGCGCGATGGAGCGGCTCCGCGAGTCGGGCGAGTTCGTTCCGCCGACCCTCGCGATGCTCGAAGCTGCCCAGCGGGCCGCGCTTGCGCTGGGCCGCGGCCGGGTCTTCGCGGATACCTGGGCCCTGGAGCTATTCTCCGCCTGTCCCCATTGCCTCGCCGCCCGGCGCGAACGGTTGGCGACGATCAACCGGACGCAGCGCGACGTGCCCCCGGTCCGCTGCGAGGCCTGTGGCGGATCGTGAGCGGGCGAGGAGGCGCCTCAGGCGGGTCCTCGTCTCAAATGGTCGCGACCGCTTCCATTTCCACCAGCAAGTTGTCGCGACAGACATCGGCGAGCACGCAGATCTCGGGGAAGGCCGGCACCCGCAGCAGCCGCGTCACCCGCGTCCAAGCCTCCAGGGCCGCCGGGGTTTTGCAGAACAGCGTGGCCGAGGTGATGTTCTCGAGGCCCCCACCCTGCTCTTCCAGGATGGCGGCGATGCACAGGAGGGTCTCGAGGCTCTGCATCTCCGCGTCGCCGACGTGCACGCTCGCGCCCGCCGAGTTGATGCTCGCGGTGCCCGAGACATGCACGGTCCGCCGTCCCTCGATCTCGATCGCCATGCCGCGCGAGAACGCCGATCCGTAGTTGAACGACGGATCCTGGCGCGGGCTTCTCCGGATGGGCCGCGCCGCCGCAAATTCCGGCGCGTCGCTCTGCAGCGCCAGCAGGTCCATCACGCATTCCTCGTCCCCCGACTTCCCCTGAATGCCGGTGCTCGCGGGGAAGGGCAGCCCGCTCCCGGCGCTGAACCCGGCCGGCTTGTAGTGCGCCGTCCGCACGCGATTGAAATCGCCATACCATTCGAGCAACCGGGCGATGTAGATCCACGTCCGCGCGATGTGGCGGTATTCCAGGCCGAAGGCGTTCAGCGCAAGACCGGCATTGGTGAACATCTGGTCGGCCTGGGCCGCCGGCCCCGAGACCAGCGCGCCCCCGGGCCGGACGCCCCGCACCGAGGCGAGATGGAGCATGCGGAACCCGCGGCCGGCCCAGAGGCGTCCGCTGCCGGTCACGGGGTTTGTCACCGTCGTGACGCCCATGCGGGCATCGCGCGGCGTAATCCCCCAGATCTGGAAGCCGCCGAAATCGTTTCCGTTCGGCGGCGCGCCCTCGATCCAGGTCACGGGCACGCTGAGGTCCAGCTCCTCCCGGCGGTACGCGGCCTCGCGGCGGATCAGCACGCCGGCCCGGGCGGAACAGCGCCCGTAGAACTTCTCCTGGATCGTCTGGATCCTCCGCTCGGCCATGGCCGCGGCCGCATGGGCCAGGAGTTCGTCGACCTCCGGGCCGCCCCGCTCGGCTGTCCCGGTGAGATGGTATTCCGTGTAGGATTCGCGCTCGGTGGCGCGCACCTCGAAGGCCCAGCCGCGGACATTCGGCGCGGCCGCGCCAGAATCAATGACCGGTGGGTCCTCTTTCCCGGGAAAAAAGGCGCCACCCTCCGCCGAGGCACCCGGCGCGCCTGCCAGCAGGGCGGGGCCGAAGTAACGGGGTCGCTTCATGAGGGGGCGTTGGGCCGAATCCGGTGCGGGGGAACACTGCCGGTCGACCGCACTCTGTCATGAGGCCGCGGCGGGCGGCGGAAACACTTCTGGGGCCAATTGCCGCCGCCGCGGGGCCAATCGCGTTTATTTGCGTCCCGAAAAGAGCGATGCCCACCGGAAAGCCGGAGCCATTGTCGCCGAGTTTGTTGTGCTCGCGGCCAGGCCCGCTTTTCGCGCCTTCCAAGACGGGTCCCGCGAAGATCAAAGGCGCACCGGAGGTTCCGGCCATGACAGTGGTTTTGGCGGCCTTACCTTAGGCCGATCCTAGTGCCTGAAAACCCTTGTATCCCCGGTTCGATTCCGGGCCTTGCCACCAGTTTTCGCCCGCGGCGAAAACTGCCCGCCGCACGGCGTCGCCACTCCGTCATCATGATGCCTCGCCCTCACGGGCCCGGCTGTCGCTGCGCCCGGGACCGGATCATTTCTGCGCGGGAGTCGCGGCGGCTGTCGGGGGATCCGGCCGGAGGTCGAAGCGGACCCACCGGTCCGTGCGCCAATACTGTTGGGCGGCGGCCTTGAGATTCGCGGCGGTCACGAGTTCCATCATCGCGTTGGGAGTCGTGAGCCGGCCGAAGCCCTCATCGTATTGGTAGATGCGCTCGAGCTTCCAGAGCCAGTCGCCGTTGTTTTCCGCCTGTTGCTGCAGGGCGCGTCTCTGCGACTCGACTTCCTTCTCGATTTCCGCGGCCGAGGGACCGTCCCTCCTGATCCGCTCAATCTCGGCGTCGAGGGCCTTGGCAACCCCTGCTGCGTTCTCCGGCGCGCACGGCAATGCGACTTCCAGCGTGTAGTGCCCGTAGGGCATTTTCTCGAGCGCCGACGTCACCTTCAGGGTGTAGAGGCTCCCTTGCTCGATGCGCAACCGGTCGAGGAGGTCGCGTTCGAGGATGTTTCCGAGGGACCACACCAGGTGGCAGTCGCGCACCGTCGCCTCGCCGTCGCGTTCATCATAAAACAAAAGGAGGGCCTTGGGTTCCGCGCCACGCTGGATGGTCCGGCTGAAGGGGCCGGAAATCTGGCGGATCCCCAGATCGTGCCACTGGTGCGGACCGGGGCCCGCGGGCAGACTTCCGAGATAGCGGGCGACCAGAGGTTCGATCTTCTCCAGAGTGAAGCTGCCGACCAAAACGAACGTGAAGCCGTCCGCGGTGCCGAAACGCCGTCGATGGGCCTCCATCACCTTGTCCAGGGTGAGTGCCTTCCATGCAGCCGGCGGCTGGATGAGCCGCTGGATGCGCGGGTGGTGGTCGTAGCGGAGGTCGATCGTCTCGTCGATGAACGACAGCACCGGGCTGAGAAGCACATTCGCCTCGAACGTGCTGTTCATGGCGACCACCGACTTGAAGACGTTCTCATCGCGGCGCAGCCCGGTGAAGGACAAATACGTGAGCTGCAGGGCCGTCTCGAGATCCGCGGCCGAACACCGGCCCCTGACCCGGTCGATGTAAGGATCGATGCGGACGCCGACCATGACCTGCCTGCCCGCCAGGAGTCTCTGCAGGTCCGTCTTCGAAAACGGCCCCAGACCGGCTTCCCCGAGGTAACCCGAGGCGAACTTGGCCGCGAGGTCGTATTCCACCGGCAAGGACGACTGTCCGCCGGGCCGATAGGCCGAGAACATCACCTCATCGGCCTTGAACTGACTCGGCTTGAGCACGACCCGCACGCCGTTGGAAAGGGTGAGTTCGGTGACGCTGATTCCGTCGATCGTCCTCCGGGCGACAACGGTGCCGGGCGTGGGCAGCTGCGCCAGCAGCGCGGTGGGCGCCGACCGTTCCCGGTAGGGCTCGATCGGCGAGGCCTTCGCGGCCAGAACCGCCCGCTGCAGATCAGCCACGGCGACGGCCGGAACGCCGGCCTTCTGCGGGGTCTCCGAGCGCACGATGGAACCGGGCGTGCCGCAGAGTTCCCGGCACGCCGCGCCGATCTCGGCGGGACTCAGCTCACCCAAGGCCTCCGTCGAATGGCCATGGGCCCACTCGGGGCCGGGATTGGGTTCCCGGCGGAGGAAGTACGCCACGCAGGCATCGGCCAGACCCTCGGACTCCCGCTTGTCCCGTTCGGCATATTGCTCCTCGACCGCCTTCAGGAGCGTCCGCTTCTCCCGGGCCATCTCCTCGGCGGTGAGTCCGAACCGCCGGAGGCGCTCGCTTTCGTCGATCAATGCGCCAAGTCCGGCCGGAATCCCGCCATCGCCGACCAGGGCGAGCAGCGTCAGCTCGGACCTGGCCCGCGCCGGCGAAACGCCGGCGCTGGCCTGCGCCAAGAGGAATGGAGGGGACGGTCCTTCGCGGAGCGCGCTCAGCCGCCCGTTGAGCGCCTGGACGACAAAGGCCTCTGCGAGATGTTCGCGGTAATCGACCATGGCGTCGACCGGCTTGGTCGCGCGTGGGAAAGTGACGCGGATGATGTTCGAACCCAACTCCGGATCCGCGTTGGCGGAATACTGGACCCCGTTGTCGACGGGCACCGACAGGTCCGGTTTGACTCTCGGGCTGGCGGGAGCCGGCAGGTCGCCAAAAAGAGCGCGCAGGCGTGCTTCGATCGCATTTCCATCGATGTCGCCCACGACGACAACGGCCATGTTGTCGGGCCGGTACCAGTCCTGATAGAAGCGGCGGATGGTCTCCACCGGAACGTGCTCGACGACCTCTTTCCGGCCCATCGGGAGCCGCTCCGCGTAGCGGGAGCCCTTGAAGACAACGGGCAGGGCTTTTTCAAGGAGCCGCTGATT
>Ga0265334_10001508_pt1 | contig 11251 bp, 10 predicted proteins | sample 42023metaG_FD_192442 | JGI IMG/M metagenome (GOLD analysis project Ga0265334, IMG submission 192442) | Rhizosphere microbial communities from Carex aquatilis grown in University of Washington, Seatle, WA, United States - 4-20-23 metaG | ecosystem: Host-associated > Plants > Roots > Rhizosphere...
ACGTGAAGAAGACGCCGTTGTACGCGAACGCCTGCGCGATCATGAGCGACAGGCCGAGGATGGTGCGCCGCAGATGACGCCGCAGGAGCACGGTCGCGATGGCCGTGAACGTCACCTTGCCCTTCGCGACGAGAGTTTCGGGGGCGCCGGGAGCGGGGAGGGGGGAGCCCTGCGCGCGCTCGACCTGCTCTTCGATGTCCCGCATCACGTGGTTCGCTTCGTCGACGCGGCCGTGAAGCAAGAGCCAGCGCGGGCTCTCCGGAATGTGGTGGCGGATGAAGATGATGGACGTCCCGAGCACGGCGCCGACGCCGAACACGACGCGCCACGCGAGGGCGCGCGGGAGCACGCCGGCATTCATGACGACCAGGCTCATCGCCGCGCCGACGGCGGTGCCGAGCCAGTACGTGCTGTTGATGGCGAGGTCCGTTCGCCCGCGCACGCGCGCCGGCACGAGCTCGTCGATCGCGGAATTCACCGCGGAGTACTCGCCGCCGATGCCAGCCCCGGTGAGCGCCCTGAAGATGGCGAACGACGCGAAGTTCCACGCGAGCCCCGACGCCGCGGTCGCCGAGAGATAGACGCCGAGCGTGACGAGGAACAGGCGTTTGCGGCCGAAGAGATCCGTCAGGCGTCCGAAGACGAGCGCGCCGGCGATGGCTCCGAAGAGATACGCGCTCGCCGTCGCTCCGATCTGTCCCTCGGTCAGGTTCAAGGTGTCGCGCTCGCGGAGAACTGGAGCGACCGCGCCGACGAGCGTGACCTCCAGGCCGTCGAGCATCCACGTGATGCCGAGGGCAATCACCACGCGCCAGTGCCACCCGGACCAGGGCAGGCGATCGAGCCGCTTCGGCACATCGGTGTCGAAGCGCGTCCCCGGAGCCAGCGGCGCCGCGGTCATCGGTCCGCCGAGTGCAAGAGTCGTGCGTGGTGAAGATGGCCGGACGTCGATTGGCCCCTGCCTGACTGGCAATCTCGCTCGAAGGACCGCATGAATGGCACTCTCGTCTCGCAAAGGATGGTCGCATGGATCTCGGGCTAGAGAATCGGATCGTTCTCGTGACTGGTTCCACCCAGGGCATCGGGTGGGCCGCGGCTCGTCGCTTCGCCGAGGAGGGCGCGCGTGTCGTGCTCAACGGTCGTACCGAGGCACGGGTCGCGCAGGCCGTCGAGCGGCTGGAGACAGAGCTGCCGGACGCCGACGTGCGCGGCGTCGCCGGCGATCTCGGGACGGCCGACGGCGCGCGTCAGGTGACGGACGTGTTTCCCGAGGTGGACGTCCTGGTGAACAACGCGGGCATCTTCGAGCCGAAGCCGTTCCTCGACATTCCGGACGAGGACTGGCTCAGGTTCTTCGAGACGAACGTGATGAGCGGTGTCCGCCTCTCACGGCACTACTTTCCCCACATGCTCCGGAAAAACTGGGGGCGAATCGTCTTCGTGTCCAGCGAGTCCGCGGTGCAGATCCCGGCCGAGATGATCCACTACGGCGTGACGAAGACGGCGCAGCTCGCCGTCGCTCGCGGGCTCGCGGAGCTCACGGTCGGCACTGCCGTGACGGTGAACAGCGTCCTCCCCGGGCCCACGCGCTCCGAGGGCGTGGACGACTTCGTGAAGGGAATGGCGAAGCACACGGGAAAGAGCGAGGCGGAGATGGAGCACGACTTCTTCGAGAGCGCGCGGCCTTCTTCTCTGCTCCGCCGCTTCGCGACCCCGGAGGAGGTCGCGAACATGATCGTCTACGTGGCGAGCGCCGCCGCGAGCGCCACCAACGGCGCGTCCGTCCGCGTGGACGGCGGGGTCGTCCGCAGCATCGTCTGAGGCGCAGAAGCCCCGCCGGCGACCTGCCGACGGGGCTCCCACTCCTTCGTGTCTTCTCTCTCGCGAGCGCTGGAACTCAGAACTTCGCCAGCACGTCGGCACACGACACGTTGCCCGTGAGCTTCGTCGCCATGAAGGGGATGGCGGACGAGGACGGGGTCACGTTGATGTTGCCGCTCGTGAGGATCGGGTTGTCCGAGCCGAACACGGTGCCGGTCGATGAGAAGGACGCGGTGCCGGTGATGGTCGACGCATCGGTGAGCGTCGACTTCAGGCTCGTCTGGATGGTCAACCCCGTGTAGGCGTTCAACATCAGGATGCCGCCCACGTTCGACGGAATGGTGTCGCCGGGGTGACCGTCCATGTCCGAATCCACCTGCGTTCCGGCAGAGTTGATGCCGGTCAGGATCGTGACGGCCGGCAGCGGGATCGGTTGCCCGATCGTCGCAGTGAAAGCCGGCCCCGTCGCGGTCGTCACCAGCGTCGCGAGGACGGCTGGTGTGAAGGTGACCACCAGGGAGCTCGCGTTCGGGGTCGTCACCGGGTTCAGCCGGCAGATCTGGAACTGTCCGGTGAAAGTGCTGGCAGTCTGGGAGACGAACAGCTTGAGCACGATGTCGATGTTGGCGGCCGTGGTTCCGACCACCGGAGCGGTCAGAGTGCCCGCCGTCGTCACGTGCGAGATCCAGGTTCCCGAGAGATCCACGCCCCCGGACGTGGAGCCACCGGCGCCCGTCGTTCCGCCGGTTGCCGTGGAGCCGCCCGTCTCGGTCGAGCCCCCGGCACCCGTCGTTCCGCCGCTCGCCGTAGAGCCACCCGTGGCAGTGGAGCCGCCCGTGGCAACGGAGCCGCCCGCGCCCGTCGTCCCGCCGGTCGCCGTGGAGCCTCCGGCTCCCGCAGTCCCGCCGGTGGTGCACACGCCGCCCGCTCCGCCGCTCGCGGTGGTGCCGCCTGCCGAAGCGCCGCCCGCTGCTGGAGCGCCGCCCGCTGCTGGAGCGCCGCCCGCTGCTGGAGCGCCGCCCGCTGCTGGAGCGCCGCCCGCTGCCGGCACGCCGCCGGTCTCGACGCCGCCATCCGGTGCCGCTCCGCCTGTCGCAACGGAGCCGCCCGCCGCGGGAGCTCCACCCGTTCCAGTGGCGCCGCCAGTGCCGGACGCACCGCCCGCTCCACCGGTGCAAGCGTTGCTGCACGAGCTAACGGCGCACTCTTGCAGATCGTGGATGGCCTGAAATGATTCGCGACTGAACGGGAGGGTGGCGAGCAAGGCCTTCTCCTGAGCTGCGCAGGACGTGTCGACGCATTCACGGACGGCGCGAATACAGTCGAACGGGTTGATCTGGCATGGGAAGGGAGCCTTGCCCAGCTGGTCGATCGCGGTCTGCACCTGATCGGTGTCCGGTGTGCTCGTGTTCCCTGCGGAGCTACATCCTCCGAATGCCAAGAGAGAGCAGCCAATGGCGCCGCTGGTCAGCACGTACGTAATCGATTTCATCCGTCGTCTCCTGTGTTGCTCGTGCCGCCAGCTTGACTCGAACTCCGATAATCGAAGATTGAAGCGCGCGGCCCCGTTTCATCGAGCGCCAGAATTCGGCACCCGGTCTGGGCAATGCGTTCTGCAAGAAGCGAGCGCAGGTTTCGGGGCACGACGCGTGGTGCTTGTCGAACTCCGGGTCGAGCGGCAAGCGCGCCGAAAATCTTTCGTACGGACTTCGCGGCGCCGCCTTCGCGCGATCAGGCCGCTCGTCCTGTCACAGTTCGGAACGCGCGGCATTGCACCCCACGCCGAAACATAGCGAGACGATCTTGAGCACTCTTTTTCAATGAACTCGAACTCGGTGTTCCGAGTCTCGCCCGCTTCACGGCGCGCCAGTGACCTCGTCGCCGTGGCCGGAGTCATTCGTCTCGAACGTGAGAACCGAGGGAACGCGCAAGAACGCCCCGTTGACAATGGTCTCGACCGGGCTGCCGAATGACCGCCGACGTCGCAGTATGGCTGCCGCGAAGCGGCGCGGATCAGCCCCCGGGCGGGATGATCTCGAGCATCTCGATGTCGAATAGCAGCGTCGCGTCGGGTCCGATCTTCGGCGGGGAACCTGCACGCCCGTACGCGAGATGCGGCGGGATCTTCAGCTTGCGCTTTCCGCCCTTCTGCATTCCCACCACGCCGTCGTCCCAGCCCTCGATGACCTGCCCCTGTCCGATGACGAACTCGAAGGGAACCCCTCGATCGAGCGAGCTGTCGAATTGCGTGCCGTCCAGCAACCGCCCGGTGTAGTGGACACTCACGCGATCGCCCTTGGCTGCGACAGGGCCGGTGCCGACGACGACGTCTTCCTTCTCGATGCCGGGCAGCATGGGCGGGAGCTCGGCGCGCGCCTTCCTCGATGCCGGCGCGCCCTCCGTGGGCGCTTCGGCCGGTCGCTGGCAAGCGACGATCGACGGGAGGAGGGAGAGCACTGTTGCGATGATCGCGCTGCGCACCATGCTCCGCCTGTACCGTCTTTCCCTGACCGTGGAAACCCTTCTCGTCACCTCCCGCTGAGCGACGCTCAGTACGTGCGTGGTGGGACCATCCCGAGCCTGGCGGCGTGCTCGAGGAGCGCGTCGTCGTCGCTCGTGCGCACGTTGCGCTTCAGGTAGTCGATGAGCCGCGCGCGGCCGTCTTCGTCGAGCTGCCGCCTTCCCGGGGGCGGCATGGTGCCGGGTGCGTCGCGGGGAGTATTCAGGCGCTCGATCGCGGCTGCGAGCTCTAGCTGGGGCAGGCGGCCGACCGCGACGTTGAAGCGTGCCCGCGAGATGGTCTGATCGAGCACGTCGTTGTGACAGGTGCCGCATGCCTGGACGAGCGCCTGGGCGGGCGTCGCGCCGGGCTCCGTCTGCAGGCCTATCTCCGCGCGGGTCTCTGGATCGTCGGGGAAGATGTCGGAGAGGTCCGGCAGCGAGTCGGCCGTCGTGTCACCCTTCAGGTAGCTCTGATAAGCCGCAGTGAGGCGGGCTTGCTTGTCGGGATCGGTCGCGCGCGGGGCGTAGAAGGGAAGCGCGAGCTGTTCACCACGCTTGAACGCTTCGTAGCCCGCGTACCAGGTGGCACTCTTCCGCGGCTCGGGCTCGTAGCCGGTCGGGTGCATCGGTGACGGCTTGGTCCAGGGCCAGCGCTCGTTCATGATCGCGACTCCGTCGAACACGAGGGGCTGCGAGAAGAGCACGACATTCTCCAGGGTCAGGCCGATGGTCGACCGGAGGAGGCTCTTCGGCATGGCGGCGTACGGCTCGTCGCCCCTGGCGCGAAAATAGTCGCGTGTGAGGTCGCTGCCGGTCGCCTCAGGGAAGTCCGAGCTCGTGTCGACATCCGGACCAAAATAGTGAGTCCACGGTCCGTCGAATTCGCGCATCAGGATGAGGGGGCTCTTCGTCCCGCGCTGGTGGCACTGGCGGCAATCGGAGGGGGTGTTCTTCAGATCCTCGGCGTCCGCGAGCGACACACTCGTCCAGTCGGCTTCGAGCCTTGGCGTGTAGAGGTCGCCGGGTACGCAGCCCCTGGCGCTCGCGTTGCACGCTTGCTCGAAGGTGACGAGGTAGAAATTCAGGATCCCGTTCACACGATCGACGCTGGCGAGCTCGACCTGCTGCACGCCGCGGTTGAACGCCATCAGCGTCACGCCGTTCAGCAAGATGGCGCGAGGGTTGATCGGCGAGACGAGCTCACCCGAGAGCGCCGTCGAATGCCCAAGGAGCACCGCGACCGCTTGGTCGGCCGTCTCGTAGCCGCCGAGCGTGGGAATCCCCCCGCCGTCGGGTGGAATCGCCGGATCGAGCCCCACGCTCGCCTGAAGGTCGGCGAGGCCGTGGATCGCGGAAGTGCCGTTGCAGAAGGCGTCTCGAACTGCGTCCGCGCTCTCTCGCTCGCAGAGGGGCACCGTGGAGGGATCCACTGCGGGTGTCGCCGTGGGGGACGGCGCATCGGGGTGCGTCAGGGTCACCGGCGTCACCGGGGCGCGGCGGGGAGCGGGAAGAACGTCGGGCTGGCACGCGAGCAGGGTCGAGAGGAACGGCAGGGCGATCGTCAAGCGACGAGCGCACCACGCGAGCGGCGACATGCCGATTGGATAGCCGAACGCGGTCGCGACGGAGAGTGGCAGGAGCGACAGTCTTCGGTCATTTCAGGCCACGGGCTCCGGGGTGCTCGAGGGGCGTGGCTACTCGAGGCAACGGCGGAGCTCGGCGACACCGGCCGTGTCCACCTCGAGGCCAGTCGGGTGCTGGCTCATCCGCGCCAGCCGGAGCGACTTCACGCCGCTGCCGGCGCGGACGTGCGCGATGAGGACCGCGGGCAACCGACGCCGCCCGTCGTCGAGCTCGAGCTCGGTCCACAGAGCGCTGCCGGCAGGCAGGCGCTCGAGCAGCTCGAGCATGCCGTTTCGGTAACTCTCGCGTTCGTTCACTTCGAGATAGCCCGAGACCAGCGCTTGGAACGCGAGCAGGAGGGCGCCGTCGGGCGACCTGTTGGCGAGCGCTGCAAGGCGCTCCGGAACGAGCGACGCGGTCAGACGCTCGAGCGTCGGAGGCGACGGCCCGCTCGACGCGGCGCGCATCGCCTTCACCGCGGCCTCGAAGCGCGCGAGCCGCTCGACGTCTCCGGGCCAGATGCAAGCGCGCATCCAGAGGACGTCGTCGTCGTTCTTCACGTTGAGTGGGCGGAGGTCGTAGCCGACGCGTGCGAGGTGCGCGACGCGGGTCGCGCAGAGGATGGCCTTGCCAGTCGCGAGATCCGTCCATGCCGCGGGTAACTCGTCGGCGACGAGGTTCAGCCCCGCGCTGGCACCCACGTCGACCAGCGAGAGCGGCCGCTTCCCTCCGTCACACCCGGCGAGAAATGCAGGCCAGAGCCAGGCGATGGCGCGGCTCGGGTCGTTGGTCTGGACGCGCCGGTTCGTGAGCCGGGACCAGAGGCCGACTCGCTCGCGCCCGAGCGCCGCGGTCACGCTCTCGAGGGTGACCGCCTCGAGCTCGGGCGTCGCCACCGCGAGCGCCGCGTACAACGGATGCCCCGCGCCCTCCTCGAGCGCGTCCGCGCGAAGCGCGGCCAGCAAGAGCAGCGGCCTCTCGTAGAAGGTCGGAAAGGAACGCGTTCGAAAGCAGCGCTCGAACCCGGCGAGCAGCGTGCCGTCCGCGTCGGACCCCGATAGCATGGAAATCACGAAGCCGAGCAGCCGGTGGTACACGGGATGCCGCGAAGCGAGCAGCTCGTGGCGGGCTGTCATCAGATCTTCGCGCAAGCCGTCCGCACCCTTGCGAGCCGGGGGTAAGGAGTCGCGTGACCCGACTTTCGATCTGGGATCCATGGGCTCCGCGCGGCGAAGCACGGAGACTCCAATATGCGCCCGGTTTGCGACACACGGCAAGAACCGAGGCTCGGCCCGAGGCTACGGCGTGGCGAGCGGGCGAATGCGATCGGCGAAGGGGCTGTTCGGGTAGTCGTGCAGGAAGGAGGAGGCTTGCTTTCGCGCAGCATCGTTCTGTCCGGTGCGGGCGAGCGCGAAGATCACCAGGGCGCGACGCTCCTCGACGAAGTACCCGCGGGGGTGTTCCTTCCCGAGCTTCTGGAGCGCCGCGAGCGCGGCACCCGGATTCTTCGCGAGCAGCGCGCGTGCCTCGGCGATGGCACGCATCTCGACCGCGGCGCCCGAGGGCTCGACCGCGGGCGCGGTGCGTCGCGGCGCCGGTTCGTCGCGCTCCGGGGTTGCCGACGGCTCGACACGCGGTTCGGCCTGCCGCCCGAGAGCCGTGGGTGTCGCGCGCGTTTCGGTGCTCGTCTCCGCGGCGGAGCGCGGCGCCGCCGTCTCGGGCGTCGCGCCACCTGGCCTCGTGCCACCCGGGGTGGGCGCTTCCTCGTCGAGATGAACCATGACGGCCTGCGCTGCGCGATGCGAGCTTGCGACCGGCGTCGCACGCGTCTGCAGCGCCCGTGAAGGTGATGTCGCCCTCGCCGTCGCGGTCATTTCGTCCTGCGCGCGCACTGCAGAGCGCGGCTCCTCCGGCTCGGACTCACCAGCGGCGGTCGCGAGCGGCGGTTCGGTCGCAGTGGCGGCGGGCGGCTCGTGCAAGCCAGTCGACAGTGCGGCGACGGCGACCGGCGCGGCTCGCTGCGCCCCGGGCCGGGGAGCGAAGCGCACCGCCGTGGCGAGGCCCGCGAACGGCAGGACGATGCCGATGAGCAGCTTGACGCCGAGCTTTCCCAGTAGCGCGCGGCGCGCCGCACCGAGGGCGCCCCGTGCCGGGCCCGCCGCAGTGGACGCCGCTGCGCCGACCGCGAGCGCCGCGAGCCCAGCCCTGAAGCGGGACGCACCTCGCTCGACGTCGTAGTCGACCGGAGGCGTCCCGCGTCCCACTGCGAGCAGCGCGCGTTCGGCGTCGGAAGAGTCGAGTTCGTCGATCAGACGCGTGGGTTCGCCGCTCATAGCGTCTCCTGCTTTCGGCGGAGGCCGAAGCTCCGTTCGCGCTCTTCGCTCTTCGACACTGCGATGCGGAAAGCACGCCGTGCTGCATGAAGCCTTGAATAGACGGTGCCGAGCTTGAGATTCAGTCCGGCGGCGATCGACTCGCACGTCTCGCCGTCGAGCTCGAACAGCACGAACACGGCCCGTGCACCTGGCTCGATCGAATCGAGCGCCGCCTGGAGCCGCAGCACGGCCTGCTTTTCTGCGAGCGCCCGGCTCGGGTCGGACGGCTCCGCGCCGACCGTGGCAAGCGCTGCGTCGTCCTGCTTGGCGGCCCGCCACCGGCTCTCGCGACGCCGGCGCGCGAGCCTCGCTTCGAGCGCGAGCCGCGCAAGGTAGGTCGTCGGGCTCGCGGCGCCCGGCCTGTAGCCCCCCTTGCGGTGCGCGGTGAGAAAGACGTCCTGAACGAGATCCTCGAGCTCGCCGTCGCGCGCGCCCAGCCGGTAGAGAAACGACGCCACGAAGCTCGCGTAAGCCCTGAACAAAGCTTCGCTGTCGGCCGAGCCCGGGTCGGGAACGGATTCGCGGAGCACCGTCAACTCCTGCGGCTGCGGCGCCGATCCTTCGAAGCTTGTGGCGCCGCGGGTCAAAATTCGAACCCGGGACCGAGGTTGAGCAGGCCACCCGCGGTGGCCGGGTACCGGAACAGGTCGCCCCCGTTCGGCCGCTCGACACGGAAGGACGGAGCATCCACGGGCACCAGCATGTCCACGTCGAGCACCCAGGGAACGCCGATCCGGAGCACGACCCGGACGCCTGCGAGCGCGCCGAGCCAGATACCGCTGGCGCTCCGTGAGACGGTGTACCCGTGCCCCTCCGAGTGAATCACGCCGCCGGCGAAGCCGCCGCAGAAGCCGACGCGCAGGCGAGGCAGGGGCGCGCCGCCCGTGCACGCACCGAGCGACGCGAACACGAGGAGCACGTCGAACCGACCCGTCGAATGGTCGATCGAGTCGTTCCACGAATACTGCGCCGCGAGCTCCGCGCGTGCGCCGAGCCAGTCGAGCAGGCCGTATTCGAGCCCAGCGGCACCGCCGAGCGACGCTCCCGGAAGCACCTCGTAGCCGGCGCCGAGCCCGACGTTCAGCAGACCCGGCGGAGGCTTGGCCGGCTCGACGAACGTTCGCATCGCGTTCGCGTCGATGGCCAGCGCGATGGCGAGACCCACGGCGGCGTTGGCCTCGTAACATGAGCCGGGGAGCGCGTCGAATCTGCGGTAGCGGAGGAGGCCGTCGCGCGCGATGCGAAATTCCACGGAGGTGGGGCTCGTCGCATCGCCGCGCACGAAGACCCGGACGTTGGCGCCCACGCGTGAACGGCCGAGCCATGTTCGCACGTGCCCTGCCAGCTGCCGACCGTCGAGACACGTTGCGCCGCGGCTGACCTCGATGGCGTCCTCCACGGCGCGATCCGGCGGAGCAATGGCAGGCGCAGCGAGTGCCGGGGCCGTACCTCCCAGCGCCGCGACGATGGCGACGAGGAGCAGCCCGCGAACCGCACGAGTGGGCGGTTCCACCCGCGTCACGCGACCGAGCTCGGTACTCGAATGCCTGCTCACTCGCTCGAGTCTACGGGACTGATCGCTGAAATGCTCGAGCGAGATGCGTCACAGGACCATCTCGCTCACCAGGATGTCGAGCTCGGCGTTCGTGTAGTTCGGGATATCGCGGCCGAGCTCGTCGCCGTAGGCTTCGAGCGCCTCGTAGTAGTCCTCGAGCGTCGCGAAGAAGAGGTGCGCGACGCAGGTGTAGCGGGGGGCGCTGTCGCGCTCCTCGCCCGATACGCCACGGTCGACCTCGACCCGGACGGGATTCAGGAGCCGGCGAGCGAGCGGGAGGTGGCGCTCGACGTAGTAGTCGAGATCGAAGTGCGTCGAGGGCCCGTTGGCGTAGCTGAAGGTGGCGCGAACCATGGCACCACTATAGCGCCGGCCGGTCTCGCGGCTCCCTGTCAGCGTGCGAGGGCGACGCCGCTCGCGTCGACGCGGAAGATCTGTGCCGAGATGGGATACGAGGACCCTGCGAGCTCGTCCTCCGCCCGGGACTCGAGACGCGCGGTCGGGTAGTCCGCGGAGCAGACGAGTAGCGCGTCGCGGTTCGGCACCGCGGCGAAGAATGGATAGCCGAGCTCGCGCGCGATCGCGTCGCGGACTTCATGGACGAGCAGGCGTGCCGCCGCGTAGTGATCTCCGGGAGCGATGACGAGAAGCTTGCCAGGGACGCCGCGCGCTGACTGCTCCGGCTCGAGTCGGTCTGCCTTCGCGCTCTGCCAGAGCTGACGGGCCGCCTCGTCGTGCAGGGCGTCGAGGTCGACCTTCCACGCTGCCGGCTGTCCCTTCGTGACGTACGTCATGCGCTTCGGCGAATCGACGACGAAGGTCTCGACGACGTCTCCAGCGAACGCGCGCCGCGTGACCCCTTGCGCGTCCGCGAAGGAGACGGGCACGAGGACGGGTCGCAGGCGCTCCCTGACCTTCTCGAGCGACATCGCCTGACCATCGTCGAAGGCGTCGGCAAGGTTCTGCACAGTCTGCTCGACGAACGCAGTGAACGCCTCGCGGTCTCCCGCGGCCTCGCGGACGGCGTTGTCGAGGTGAATCACCGCGGCAGCGCCGCCGTTCCGGACCTCGAGCTCGAGCGGGCCCGTGGGCCGCACGGTCCACTCCGGATGTGTCGCTTTCAGGAGCTCCACCGCGACGTCACCGAGCTCCGCCTGGTCGTGCCGTAGCGCTGCGAGGTGCACGACGATGCCGGCGACGAGCAACGCCGTCACGCCCGCGACCAGGAGGGATGCGCGCTTCCTTCCCATTCACAGCCCCGTGCGGCGAATGTCGAACCAGCCCGTGTCGCGCTGCCGCTGGTACCAGGGGTTGACGGGGATCATCTCCGCGTGTTCCTCGCGCGAGCAATCGTCGCCAGCGAGAAGCAGCGAGC
>Ga0265334_10001511_pt1 | contig 11233 bp, 10 predicted proteins | sample 42023metaG_FD_192442 | JGI IMG/M metagenome (GOLD analysis project Ga0265334, IMG submission 192442) | Rhizosphere microbial communities from Carex aquatilis grown in University of Washington, Seatle, WA, United States - 4-20-23 metaG | ecosystem: Host-associated > Plants > Roots > Rhizosphere...
CTGCGCTGGTAGAGGGCGACCTCCACCAGCTCGACCAGCACCGCACCGGTCAGCCCGGCCACACCCAGACCGAACACGGACCCGCCTGACACGCCCACGGACATGCTCCAGGACCCTAGACGCGCCGAGCCGTGCGGTCACGGTTTCGTTACGGCTGATCCCTCGAACGGCACCGAGTTCTCTCTCTGGGCATTTCCTCAATCACGGGGTGTTACTTCGCGTTACTCGATGTTCCTAATCGGCGGCCTTGACCCGATCTGCGGTCGATGGACTACCCCGAGTCACCAGCTCCCGCGGTCCTCTCATCCCTTCACGGAACCCGCGAGCAGACCCCGCACGAAGTACCGCTGCAGGGCGAAGAAGACCACCAGAGGCATCACGATGGCCAGGAAGGCCCCGGCGGTCAGCAACTCCCAGTGACTGCCGAAGGAGCCCGCCATCTGCGAGAGCCGGGCCGTGATCGGGAAGACCTTGGGCGAGCCGCCGAGGAAGGTGAGGGAGACCAGCAGGTCGTTCCAGACCCAGAGGAACTGGAAGATCGCAAATGCGGCGATCGCCGGCAGGGACAGCGGGAGCACGATCCTGCGGAACACCAGGAAGTGGTCGGCGCCGTCCACCCGGGCCGACTCGATCAGCTCCCGGGGGATCTGCGCGATGAAGTTGTGCAGCAGGAAGATCGCCAGCGGCATGGCGAAGGCCGTGTGCGCCACCCAGACCGTGACGAAGGTGCCCGCGAGGTGCGGTGCCGGGATCAGGGTGAGCGACCCCAGGTGCAGTCCCTTCGAGAAGAGCTGCAGCAGCGGCACGAGCGCCATCTGCAACGGCACCACCTGCAGGCCGAAGATGACGAAGAACAGCACGTCACTGCCCCGGAACCGGATCCAGGCCAGGGCGTACGCACACATGGCCGCAATCGCGAGCGGGAACAGGGTGGCGGGGATCGTGATGACCAGGGAATTGACGAAGTACGAGGCGATGCCCGTGGTGACGCCGTACCCCCCGTTGAAGGCCACCTGGGAGTAGTTGCTCCCGGTCAGGTGGGGATGCTGGAACGCGGTCCACCACCCGGTGGCGGCGACGTCCCCGGCCGGGCGCAGGGAGGTGACGAACAGCCCGACCGTCGGCAGAGTCCACAGCACCGTCACGAGGATCACGAACGCCGAGGCGAGCGGGTGGCTGAAGGCCCGCCGGACGGCCGTGGACGCGGGCACGGCGTTCCGGGGCGGGGTGGGCACGGACCCGAGAGCGGACTCCGGGATGACGGGGGTGCTCATCGCACGCTCCTCTCCACACGCAGGGTCCGGACGTTGTAGACGATCAGCGGGATCACACCCACGAAGAGCAGTACCGCCAGGGCGGTGCCCCTGCCCGTGTTGAACTGCACGAATCGTTGCGCGTACATCTCGTTGGCCAGGACGCTCGTGCCGAAGTTGCCCCCGGTCATGGTGCGCACGATGTCGAACACCTTCAGCACCGTGATCATGATCGTGGTGAGGACCACGACGAGGGTGCCCCGGATCATGGGCACGGTGACCCGCGCGAACAGCTGCCGCCCCACCGCGCCGTCCAGCTGGGCGGCCTCGATGATCTCCCGCGGGATCGCCTTGATCGCCGCGGAGAGCACGACCATGGCGAAGCCCGTCTCGACCCAGACCATGATCACCATGAGGAGAAGGGTGTTCCAGGGCTGCCAGAGGATCCAGTCCGGCGGATGCCGCCAGCCGAGCTTCATCACCACCTCGCTGAGCAGTCCGACCTGCGGCACGGACGGATCGCGGGCCTCGTAGACGAACTTCCAGATGATGCTGGCCCCCACGAACGAGATCGCCATGGGCAGGAAGATCAGTGACTTGGTGACCGATTCCGCCCGGGGTGGCATCCGGTCGGCGAGCAGGGCCAGCACCAGGCCGAGGGCGGTCGCGGCGACCGGCGCGATCACGATCCACCACACGGTGTTCAGCAGCACGTGACGCATGTCGGGATCCGTGAACGCCCACCGGTAGTTGCCCAGCCCCACCCAGCGGCTGCTGTTGGCGTTGCGGAAGCTGTAGAAGGTGGTGCTCACGGCCGGGACGACGAGGCCGGCGAGCATCAGCAGGACTGCGGGGCCCACCAGCACGAGCAGGGCGACCGGGCGTTGGAGACGACCCGTCGCCCGCCCGGCGACGAAGAAGACGATGAGCAGGATGCCGAAGAACACCGCGAGCGCGCTGCCGAGCTGGACCAGCTTGGGCACCGACTCGGACACGACATCGCCACCGGAGGCCGGAAGGGCCGGTTGCGGGCGAGGGACGAGGGACAGGAGCGGGACCGAACCGAACATGACTACCTCCCAGAGCCGCTGACTGGAGCCCCGGCACGCGGGTCCGGACCGGGAGACGGGACCGGGTAACCGGACCGCCGGACAAGGCCTGGGAACCGGACCACGGGACGAGGGGCACGGACGAGCCCGACCCGGCCCACTCGGGTGGGCCGGGTCGGAGGTCCGGTCAGCTGGGCCAGGCGGCGTCGATCGCCTTGAGCACGCTGCTGGTCGAGGCGTTCGAGGAGAACCAGGTGGTCATCTGCTGCCATTCCTTGCCCGATCCCACGGCCGCCGGCATCAGGTCGGAGGCGTCGAACCGGAAGGTGGCGGTGCGGTCGGTGAGGTACTTCGCCGAGAGCTGGTCGATGGGATCGGTGTAGGTGCTCGGGTCCACCCCGGTGTTCGCCGAGACCCAACCCGGAGCAACGTGGATCCGGCTGGTCGCCCAGTCGGGGGTGGACAGGTACGTCTGCACCGCCTGCACCTCGGGCCGCTTGGAGAAGGCGGTCAGGAACTCCCCGCCCCCCTCGACCGGGGTGGTCACGGACGGGTTGATCGGGGGCAGGTAGAAGGCGAAGACGTCGCCCTGTGGGCCGACGACGGTCTTCTTCGGCCACTGCGCCTCGTAGAAGGACGCCTGCTGCAGCATCCAGCACTTCCCGGTGATGATCGGCTTGCCGGCGTCCTGGAACGTCGTCGTGGCGATGCTCTGCACGGCGCCGAACCCTCCGTTGACCCACGCCGGGTTACGCATCCAGGCGGAGAGGGTGCTCATCGCCGAGGTGATCTCCGGGGAGTTGAACGCCACCTCGTGGCTCACCCACCGGTCGTAGACGTCCCCGCCGCCCTGGCGCAGCACCAGTTCCTCGAGCCAGTCGGTGGCGGGCCAACCGGTCGCCGTGCCCGAACCGATCCCGCCGCACCAGGGCTTGCCCTTGCCCGAGGCGGCGATGCGGGCACTCAACGCCATCAGCTGCGCCCAGGTGCCGGGAACCTGGTACCCGGCCGCTGCGAAGGCCTTGGGCGAGTACCAGACGAAGGACTTCATGTTGGCGCTCATCGGAGCGGCGTAGAACGTCCCGTCGACCGACCCGTAGGTCTTCCAGGCGGCGTTCCAGTACCGCGAGACGTTGTCCACGACCGCCTGCGGCGGGGCCACCACCGAACCGGTCCGCACCATCTGTGCCAGCAGACCCGGCTGCGGGATCACCGCCAGATCCGGGGCGTTGCCGCCGTCCACCCGGACCGGCAACTGCGACTCGAAGTCGTTGGATCCCTCGAACGAGATCTTGATCCCGGTGCAGCGCGAGAACTCCGCCCACGACTTCTCGAGGGAGTCCGACTCGGGGCTGAGAATGGACGAATAGATCGTGACCGTCGTCCCCGCATGGCCTTGATAGGGCGCGAAGCCCCGGCATGCCGGATCGGTCGCGGCCGCCGCGGTCGAGGATCGGGAAGCCGATCCGGAGGAACCACCGCAGGCGGTGGCGGTCACCGCGACCGCCAGAAGTGAGACGAACAGGGCTGACTGAGCGTGCCGGGTACGACCGAACCCTTGCCGAATACCACAGAACCCTTGCCGGTTACCACCGAACATGGATATCCCCTCCCGATCCGACGTCCATGTCGCCGGGACTGTCCCGTTACGTCATGTACTCACACTGTTTTGCCCTTCCGCAACACATAGGGGGTATCGATGCGGTAACCCCGTACCCCGTACCCCCGCCGGGGAGCATTGCGGGGGCAGGGGGTACGGCAGGAAGGTGACGTACGGCGGACCGGGCACGCCCCGCCAGGTCGCCCCGAGATCCGGCGCAGGAGAGGAGACGGCCGTGGTCGATCTCGACGACCCGGAGTCGCACTGGCCGGACGACGACCCCGACCCCGACGAGGTGCGGACCCGGGCCGCCCTCGACGCCTTCTGGGCCCGCCGTGACGCCACCTCCGTGGCCCACCAGGTGACCAGGGCCACGATGGTCGCCGCAGCCCTCGGCGTGCCGCTGATCCTGGCCGAGGCGGCCGCCCTGACCTGGGCCAGGAGCTCCGGCGACAGAGCATCCGTGGGGCAGAGCGCGATCGGGGTGGCGATGTTCGTCGCACCGTTGGTCGCGATGGCCGCCTTCGCCCCGCTCCTGCGCGTGGCAGGCCTGCTGCGCCCCCGGCTGACCGCGCTCGCGGGCCTGGGGTGCTTCCTGTCCGTGATGTTCCTGGACACCCTGGTCCTGCGGTTCGACCTGATCGGCGATCCTCACCAGTGGTGGTGGCGGACGTCGCTGGCTCTCCCCCCGCTGATGGCCGCGGGTGCGTGGATCGTCGCCTCGCACGGGCGCAGCCTGTGACGGGACGCTCCACGGCACGACCGGAGACGGCGGGCCCCCCCGTGACAGCGGGGACGGCGGAGACGCCACAAGGGGCCCGCAGAAGGAACCGTCAGAAGAGAGGGAACCGTCAGAAGAAGCTGTAGAACGTCCCGGTCAGGGCGAAGCCCTGGTGCGAGGCGAGGTCGGTGCACTGCACGCCGGGCCCGAGGTTCGCGCACTCGACCGAGCCGACGCGCACGCCGTGTCCCACCGCGAGCACCGGGAAGGACCTTCCCCGCAGGGTGTCCGCGAAACAGCCCACGGCCGAGACCGAGTCCTTCATGGTGAGTCCGTGGCCCCAGCCCGTGCCGTGCGCGCAGTCCGAGGCCTGCGGCGGCGGCAGCCACATCTTCTCGAAGATCTCGCACCGCACCGCGAACCCGTCGGCGCCGGCCAGGGTGCAGGCGATGTTCCGGTCGGCGGTGAGGAACTGCGCCGCCCCCGTGCGGGAGGCGTAGACCACCCGGATCGCCGGCATGGTCGGGGTGACCGGCGGGGCGGGGGACCCGGTCGCCGGCGCGGCAGGGGGCGCCACCGAGTACGTGGGCGTGGACCCGGCGGACGGCGTCCCCCCGGAGCTCCCGGAACAGGCGACCAGGACCACCGCGCTCGACACCGTGCAGACGAGGGCTCCGAGGAACCGCCCCGGACGACGCATCACGGGTACCACCTGCTCTCCCCACGACCCCACCGGGCCGCTCGTCCCGCCTCGGCCGCATCCGACCGTCCATGGTCGTCCACGGTCGGGCAGACCTGGATCGTCCTCGGGCGATGGCCCTTCCCAGGGCCGCGCCGCCGCCGAGAAGCCCGGACCCCGACGGGCCGAGCCGCCTGAGAGGGTAGGGCCTGTCCTGGGCGAACGCCCCCTCGGCCCGCGATTTCCCACCGGTTTCGGTCCTGCAAACAATCGGCCGTACAGACCCGGGCGGGTTTGAAATGGGACAGATGACCCGTTAGGGTCACATCGCCGCGAGACCACGCGGGCGGGGGCACGGCTCTCAGGGAAACGGAACTCCGCGATGTATGCGAGAACGGCGAGCAGGGTGCTCACGTCGGCCATGGCTCTGGCCGTCGTCGGAGTACTCGTCACCCAGACCGCCGCTTCGGCGTCGGGCGGCACCACCCCGGTCTGCACGTACACCCCCACCAAGGGAGCGACCTGGACCCGCATCTCCGGTTCGGGCTGCCTGGGCCTGCAGGCCCGGATCGACCGGTACGTCGGCGGGAGCGAAGGCGCCGAGATTCACCTCGGCCCGCAGAGCACCACGCTTTCGTACGTGTCGAGTTCCACCGGACTCAATGCCGGAAACGCCTACCGCGTGCGCGCCACGGCCTACAGCGGCTGGTCCGCCTGGCAGTGGTTCTGAGCCCCGACGACCGGCCGCGGGGAGAGGACATCGCAGTCCCCCCGCACCGGACGGGGCGGCGGGCGGTGCGCGGGCCGCGGCATGAGGTCGACCCTCTGAGATCGCTCCTCAAGCGGAGACACCGGGTGGAGTGACATCGGGCAGGGTGAGGATCCGCACCCGCAGGAACCGGGTGATCGTGCGGCGGTCGGCCCCGAAGGTCGCCGACACATAGCCGAGGTGTTCCACCGTCGGCACGACCACCGCCACCGCATGGTCCCGGCGCAGCGCCTCGACGAGGGCGTAGAAACCGCCCTCCGCCCGCCCACGTGGGTCCGTGAACACCCCGTTGAGATCGAAGTTCTCCCGCTCGGCGAACTCCTCGATGGCCCGCCGCCACCGTTCGAGCTCACGGGGAGAGGTCCGCGGAGGGACCGACAGGTACCCGAAGACGATCGGACGCACCACACCCTCCTCGCTGTGGGACAGGATGCCGGCAGGACCGGGACGCCACGGGGGAGTTCCGGCCACTGCAGGGGGTTCATCCCTATATCAGCAGGAAGAGCATCGGTGAGGGAACAGTCCGGGCCGACCCATCTGAACGATCTGCCGCAGGCTCACCGATTTGATCACGATCAGGCAGTGTTTCATCACTCACGGTGAACACGCGCAGGTAAAAGCCGTCGAGGTTGTCGGTGTTCGCGGCTAGCCTGCGATCGTGACCACGCTCCAGGACACCCCCGTTCCGCCAGCATCCACACGGCCCCGGGAGCGCCTGGTCTGGACCGCCCGCCGCTGGTGGTCCGAGGCCGTCGTCTCCCGGTGGCTGATCGTGCAGCACCTGCGGCTCATGGGCCCCGGCACCGCGTCGGCCCTCCTGGTCGTCAACCTGGCGCTGGGCCTGCTGCCGGTCGGTTTCATCCTCGGCACGAGCGTGCTCCTGGGGCAGGTGCCGGACGCCGTCCGCGACGGCACGGGCTCGGCCGCCTGGAACGAGCTCGTCGTGACCTTCCTGCTCGCCTCCGCCGCCTTCGTCGGCCAACAGGTGCTCACCCCGGTCCGCAACGCGCTGGGGGAGTTCGGCCGCCGCCGGGTCGACGGCTGGGTCGAGGACCAGATCATCCTCCTGGCGCTGCGCAGCCCGAGCATCTCCCCGCTGGAGAACCAGGAGGCCCTGAACGCCCTGAAGCAGGCCACGTACCGGTTCGACGCGGGCTGGCAGACCCCCGGCATGGCCTGCAGCGGTCTGCTCGCCCTGGTCGCCCGCTACACGCAACTCCTGGGCCTGGTCGCCGTGGTCGGCGCCGTGCTCACCTGGTGGGCGGGGCTCGCCCTGTTCGCCAGCGTGATGATCTTCCGCTACGGCCAGCAGGGCGGGCACCGCAAGTACTCGCGCACCTGGGCGAAGGTGATGCCGCAGATCCGGGAGTCCGACTATCTGCGTGGTCTGGGCACGGGGGCATCCGCGGCCAAGGAGGTCCGGGTCTTCGGGCTCGTCGACTGGGTCGGCCGCCGCTACGAGCGGGCCGCACGATCCTGGCTGGCCGAGATCTGGGCAGCGCGACGCCGGGTGTACCTGTACCCCTATCTCGGCTACACCGCCCTGGGTTGGACGGTCTCCGCGGCGGTCCTGGCCGTCCTCGGCCACCGCGCGGCCACGGGGCACCTGCACCTGACCGCGCTGGCCCTCGGCGTGCAGGCGACCCTCACCGCGGTCCAGCTGGGGTCGCACTTCCCCGAGGCGGACCTCCACACCGTGATGGGCATGCAGAGCATCCGCAGTCTGCGCCGCTTCGACACCCTCGCCGAGGCGTCCACGACCCCGCCGTCCTCCCCTCTGCCGTCCACGACCCGGACCGATGGGACCTCGTCCACCGTCCCGGGGACGAGCGCGGCCGGCCGGAGCATCCCGGCGACCTCGGCCGGTGCCCTCCCGGTCGACCCGCAAGCCCCCCGCACCGCGGTCCGCTTCGTAGACCTGTCCTTCCGCTATCCCGGCCGCGAGCGGAGCGTGCTCGACGGGCTCACCCTGGAACTGCCGGCCGGCACCTGCACGGCCGTGGTCGGGGTGAACGGCGCCGGCAAGACCACACTGGTCAAGCTGCTCACCCGGCTCTACGAGCCCACGGGCGGACGGATCGAGTTGGACGGCGTCCCGATCGCGGACCTCGACCTCGACCAGTGGCGCCGCCAGGTCAGTGTGATCTTCCAGGACTTCGTCCGGTACGAACTGTCCGCCGCCGACAACATCGCGCTCGGCGCGGTGCACGCGCCCCGGGATCCGGACGTGCTCACGGAAGCAGCCGGCGCCGCCGGGATCCTGGACACCCTCTCGGCGCTCCCACTCGGTCTGGACACCCCGCTGGCCCGCACCCGCACCGGCGGCACCGAGCTCTCCGGCGGCCAGTGGCAGCGCATCGCCATCGCCCGTTCGCTGTACGCGCTCCGCTCCGGCGCCCGCCTGCTGGTCCTCGACGAGCCCACCTCGGCCCTGGACGTGCGGGCCGAGGCCGCCTTCTTCGACGAGTTCGTCTCGCTGACCCGCGGCGTGACCTCGCTGCTCATCTCGCACCGGTTCTCGAGCGTGCGCCGGGCCGACCGCATCGTCGTGATCGAGGGCGGCCGGGTGATCGAACAGGGAGACCACGACGACCTGATGGCGGCCGACGGCCGCTACGCCGAGCTCTTCCGGCTCCAGGCCCAGCGCTTCGCCGAGGGCCTTCCCGCCGAGGACGAGGAAGAGGAGGCCCCCCGATGAAGGACACCCTGCGCGCCTGCGCCGACCTGCTGCGGCTCTCCTGGACGATCGCCCGCTTCAAGTTGCTGCTCGCGGTCGTGCTCATGATCGCCCAGGCGACGGCGCTGCCCCTGGCCGCGCCCGCGCTCGCGGAGCTCACCGACGCGGCGATCGCCGGCCAGGTGACCCGGGCGACCGTCGCCGGCCTCGTCGTCGCGGCCCTCGCCGTCGCGGCCCTGACCGCAGGGCACTTCGCGCACGTCGCCTACTTCGAGCTCGGCGAGTTCAACGTGCTGACCATGGACCGCGAGCTCATCGAACTGGCCAACGGCTCGGCCGGTCTGGACCATCACGAACGGCCCGCGTACGCGGATCGCCTGCAGGTGCTCCGGCAGGAGCTCGACCGGGTGGGCTGGAGCAGCATGAGCGCCCTCCTGTCCGGGATCAGCCTGGCCGTGGCGATCGGGGTGACCGGCGTCCTCCTGAGCACGCTCGACCCGTGGCTGCTCCTCCTACCCGTCGCCGCCGTGCCACCCCTGCTCGCCGGCCGCCGGGCCGAGGACATCGTGGCCGAGGCCCGGGAGGGCAGCGCCGAGACCGCGCGCGCGGCCCGGCATCTGCTGGAACTGGCCACCGACGCGGGCTCCGCCAAGGAGCTGCGGGTCTGCGGCCTGCAGGCGGAGCTCCGTTCCCGGGCGGCCGAGGAGTGGGAGCGCACCTCGGCCGTCCTGTGGCGGGCCGAGCGGCGGGCAATGGCCTGGCGGGTGGGCGGGCAGCTCTCCTTCGCGACCGCCTACGTCGCGGCGACCCTGCTCGTCGTCCAGCGCACTGTGACCGAGGGCGGCGGGGTGGGCCGGGTGGTCCTCGCGATCACCCTCGCGGCGCAGGTGAACGCCCAGGTGTCGACCGCGGTGAACCTCCTCCAGGAGCTGCAGCGCCTCGCCGGCACCCTCACCCACCTGCGCTGGATGCGCGAGCTGGTCGCCGAACAGGCCCCGCCGCGGCCCGACAAGCCGGTGCCTGCGGCGATCCGCTCGGGCATCCGCCTGCGCGGCGTCTCCTTCGGCTACCCCGGGGCGGACCGGCCGGTGCTCGAGGGGGTCGACCTCTTCCTCCCCGCCGGGAGTTCGGTGGCGATCGTCGGGGAGAACGGGGCCGGCAAGACCACCCTGGTCAAGCTGCTCTGCCGGTTCTACGAGGCGAATGCGGGCCTGATCGAGGTGGACGACATCGACCTGTCGAGGTTCCCGCTCGAGGGCTGGCGCGAGCGGATCGCCGCAGGGTTCCAGGACTTCTCCCGGTTCGAGTTCCTGGCCCGGGAGACCGTGGGCGTGGGGGACCTCCCCCGGATCGACTCGACCTCCGCGGTCGATGTCGCCCTCGAGCGCGCACACGGCCAGGACGTCGTCGAGCGCCTCGAACGAGGACTCGAGACCCCGCTCGGCACCACCTACACGGACGGCGCGCAGCTCTCGGGAGGCCAGTGGCAGAAGCTGGCCCTGGGCCGGGCGATGATGCGGGAGGCCCCCCTGCTCGTGGTCCTCGACGAGCCGACCGCGGCCCTCGACGCGCAGGCGGAGCACCTGCTCTTCGAGCGCTACGCGCTGAACGCCCGGCGCCTCGGGCAACGGACCGGCGCGATCACGCTCCTCGTCTCGCACCGGTTCTCCACCGTGCGCATGGCGGACCTGATCCTCGTCGTCGCCGACGGACGGATCACCGAAGCGGGCGGCCACGAGGACCTGATGGCGATCGACGGCCTCTACGCCGAGCTCTACGGGATCCAGGCCGCCCAGTACCGGTGAGCACAGTGGTACCGGTGAGCACGGTGGGAGCCGGACGGGTGCGGACCGTGGCCGGTCCGAGCACGCCCTACCGGGCAGGAGCCGCCGTAGGCGGTCCGAGCAGGGTCTTGCGCACCTTGCCCAGGGCATTGCGGGGCAGGTCGTCGACGAGGAACACCGCACGCGGACGCTTGTGCCGGGCGAGCCGGGTCGACACGAAGTCCGCCAACACGTCGGGGCGCACCCCCTCGGCAATCACGAAGGCCACCACGCGCTGACCCAGGTCGTCGTCCGGCCAGCCCACGACCGCGGCGTCCCGCACCCCCGGATGAGCCCGTAGCGCGTCCTCCACCTCCCCCGCGCCGATCCGGAACCCCCCGCTCTTGATGAGGTCGGTGGACACCCGTCCCACGATCCGGTGCGTCCCGTCGGCGTCCACCGCCACCACGTCCCCGGTGCGCACCCATCCCTCGTCGTCGCGGACGGCGGCGGTCGCCTCGGGCCGGTTCAGGTAACGGTCGAAGAGCATCGGGCCGTGCACCCAGAGCTCCCCCAACGACTCACCGTCCCGGGCGACCGGAGCACCCTGCTCGTCCAGGCTGCGCGTGACGACACCCCGCACGGGCGTGCCCACCCAGCCGGGACGCCATGGTCCCGCGGCCCGAGCGCTGAGCGTGATCAGGGTCTCGGTCATCCCGTAG
>Ga0265334_10001513_pt1 | contig 11229 bp, 13 predicted proteins | sample 42023metaG_FD_192442 | JGI IMG/M metagenome (GOLD analysis project Ga0265334, IMG submission 192442) | Rhizosphere microbial communities from Carex aquatilis grown in University of Washington, Seatle, WA, United States - 4-20-23 metaG | ecosystem: Host-associated > Plants > Roots > Rhizosphere...
TGACCAAGACCCCCGGGGGGCGGGGATTGTTCCGCGAGGTCGTGGAGACCATCCTGCGCCGCCAGGGCCGGTGGGCCCAGGTGAGGGCGACCTATGAGAAGGGCGCCGCCAAGGGGATGTTCTAATTTCAGATTCGGTTTAACCACCGAAAACACGTAAAATATTATGGAACCAAAATGGTAAAAAAGATTCTCCTGCTTATGACCAAACTCGTTCTCGGTCTAGTCTTAATATTTGTGTTGGTAATACTCTCTTTTGTAGTGAAGTGGTTTCTGATGGATGAATGGAACATTTCTGTTTATAAATCGGCGGATTTAATGATCTGTGTCCCCAAGACGGTTTCCAACCTGCGAGAAGCGCTTCATGAAGAGGGGTTGACGGTTGAAACGATCACAAATTCAAGTGAAGGATTCGGAAATTCTAAAATTTTGGTGAACTCGAAGGGTGAAGCTAAGGGCCCGATCAATTCTTGGGGGATATTTTGGGACTTGGGGTACTCAAGCTCCAGCGGGGATTATGCGGTGTTTTTAAAAAAAACAAAGGCTGGATTCGAGGTTCTTCGAATCGTTCCGTTGGAATGGTATTCGAGCCATGTGATCAAGTTGGTTAAGAGGCTTTCGAAAGGTGATTTGGACGCCGATATTAAAACGGCCATTGAGTTGAGTTCGCTTTTCATCTATGGACACGAATATTGGATGGATGACCAGTCACAAATGGAAGAGTCCTTTTTCTTGGATTATTTGGATATGGTCCTTAAGCGACGGGGCTTTTACCGCGCTGTCGATTTTCGCGTTTTTAGATCGGAATCAATGGGTGAATTGATTGTTGCTTTTGGGTATCTTCCGGCCCAAGAAAGTAAATATCGATTGGTTGTGGGTGATAAACAAATGGATTTGTACAATGACTATATTGTAGGCCATGGGGTCGATCCTCCGCCTACAAAGACTGAGCTTTACAAAACCTACCGAATCCATCGGCCAAGTCAACTACGATGAACCCACGAGGATTGGCTTAACCCCTTGAAGAAATTCAAAAACACACTCATCTACCTTGTCATCCGCGCGCTCGTCGCGGCGCTGGGTGTCTTACCCTTGGGGATCCTCGGGTTCATGGGCAAGACCCTGGGTATCCTCGGCTATTGGTTGGCGGGGAAGGAACGCCGAAAGACCCTCGCCCACCTCCGCCTGGCCTTCGGCAAGTCCCTGAAGGAACCGGAGATCCAACGCCTGGCGATCGGCTCTTGGGCCAACCTGGGGCGCAACGCCTTCGAGATGATCGGCTGGTCCCGCTGGTCCCACCCCAAGATCGCCAACCTCATCTCGCGGGTCCGTGGTTGGGAACACGCCGAGGCGGCCCTGGCCAAGGGCAAGGGCGTCCTGGCGGTCACCGCCCACCTGGGTCACTGGGAGCTTCTCGCCGCCTACGTGGGTTACCGCACCCCCATCGCGGTGGTTTATAAACCGGTTTACGACCCCCGCCTGGACAAGATGCTTTTGGATTTCCGCGGCAAGTGGGGCGGTCCCGTCATCCCCCGGGGCCAGGCCCTCAAGGGGATCCTGAAGGCCCTGGCCGAGAACCGCACCATCGGCGTCCTGATGGACCAGGACACGGGTGACGACGGGGTCTTCGTGCCGTTCATGGGCATCCCGGCCTGGACCCAATCGGGGCCCGCGCGCATCGCCCGAAAGACCGGCGCGGCCCTGGTGCCTTTCTTCGTGGTGCGGGGCCGGGACGGCAAGTTCGAACTGCACCTGGAGCCCGAGATCAAGGTGCCGGACACGGGCAACGCCGACGCCGACATCCTGGAAACCACCAAGCGGTACACCGAAGTGATCGAGGCCTATATCCGGACCTACCCGGACCAGTGGGTGTGGATGCATGAACGGTGGAAAACGAAAAAGACGGCGGTCGGCGGTCAGCGATCAGCTGTCAGCGAAAAGGAATTATAAACGTTATGAATATCAGTTCAAAAGACGACGGGCTCGGATGGCTTCGGAATCATGACTTGCCAGTTGAAAGCGCTGATTTTCGGGCCTCCTTTCCGCATCGGTTTACTTATGGGTTACCCGTTGATGCTGGTAAAAAGACCGTATTGGCAAGAATGCTCGTTGACCGCGTGGGAAATGTTAAGCAATCAGGTGACAGCGTATTTTGGATTACTGAATGGGGTATCTGGGCAAGTTGCGAAAACATGGAATTGTTCAATGCTTATAGGCGATCCATGAATGAAATGAGGTCTTTGATAGATGCCCCGTTCCATCTTTTTGATAATCGCGATTTAGTTCAATTGGAGTGTCTCCTGGATATTGCACTCTATTTCTTCTGGAACGTGGTTCTGATTACACCTGATGCAAATGTGATAGTCGAGATAAGTCACGACGAATGGATTGCGGTTAATGCGAAAATGGAGGCGAACCTATTTGAATACAAAGCATTTTTTAAACTTCTGGAGTTGAAACCCATGGGATAGTCCTAAAAGTTGGGAGCTCGGGGCGGTGCCGGGGTTGGCCTTCTATGCTAATCTGTGGATCCACCTGTTGAATCTAGGGGTTAAGGCGATGGTTCATGGCTCGTAGGACTCAAAAACCCAATGAAGACCACATGGGGCCGGTGGATCCCATTCCCCAGGAGCCCAAACTCCCGGCGGTCCGCCTCTGGATTTGGTTGGTCCTCCTGGCGGTGGTGGCCGGGCTGTACTTCACGCTCCAGAAAACCTCCAAAACCGAGCAGGATTGGACCCAGATGCCCGAGGGCGAAAAGCCGCCGGATGCCTATATCGAGGGGTTCCACCTCGTCTCGACGATCCGGGGCGTGAAGCAGTGGGAACTCTATTCCCGCACCGCGCGTCTTTATCAGGACCGGAAACAGGCTTACGTGGACGACGTGTACGTCGAGTACTTCAAGGACGGCAAGATCTCCTCCACCCTGACCTCGGACAAGGGAGTCATCCAGACCGAAACCCACGACACCGTGGCCCAGGGCCACGTGGAGCTGATCGCCGAGAACGGGGCCAAGCTGGAGACCGATAAGCTCCAGTGGGACGGCGCGAACGAGTCGATCCGCACCGAGAGCCGGGTCCACATCTACAAGGGCGCCGACGAGATCACGGCGGTGGGAATGGTGTCGGACGCCAAGCTCAACAACATCAAGTTCAAGAACGACGTCCACACCAAGGTGCGGGACGTCCACGAGATCGAGAAATTCGACAAACCCAAGCCGTTCTGAGGAAGACCCCCGGCATGCCGAATCCGCGTCCTAAAACCTACGTCGCCTGGGCGTCGGCCCTGGCCCTTCTGGCGCTCGGCGCGTTGGCCGCCGAGGTGGATGAGCCCCGGGAGGACAAGATCACGGCCAAACAACCCGTGGAGGTCAGCTCCAAGCAGATGACCTTCGACCGGAGCACGGGGATGACGGAGTTTAAGGGCAAGGTGAAGGTGGTCCATGGCGGCACGGTGTTGGAGGCCGACGACCTCGCGGCGACCTCGGAGAACCGCCAGGCCACCGCCGAGGACAATGTCCGGGTGGTGGACAAGGGGATGGCCGCCACCCTCACCTGCGGCCACCTGGAGTACCGGGATTCCATGAAGTACATGAGCGCCCACAACGACCCGGTCCTGACCAGCCAGGACGACCAGGGGCAAAGCGTGACCTTGAAGAGCCGACAGATGGAGTTCTACCAGGACAAGGGGGAGGCGGTGGCCAACCAGGATGTCCGGCTCTACCACCCCCAAGGTAAGGCGGTGGCGGGGAAGGCCACCTTCCTGGAGAAGGAACGGCGGGTGATCCTGGAGCAGGAACCGAAGTTCACCAACGTCATGGGCACCGTGACGGGACGGCGCCTGACGGCCTACCTGGACGATAACCGGATCGTGGCCGAGGGAAACGTGGAAGTGAATTTCTTCCCGACGCCCCAACCGGGGGATAATGGCCCCGACACGACCGCTCCCACGGCGCCGCCGCGCAACGGGGGCCCCGCGGCCCTTCCGAAACCGGGGACCGTCGCTACGGCGACACCGGTCGCGGGTCCGGGGGCGGCCGGGACGCCGACCCCCGCGGCATAGGCCGTGGCCACGCCGGTTCCCACCCCCGGGAGTTGGACGACACCCCCCGGCACCGCCCCCAAGGGCGGTTGGGGAACCGCGAAGTAAACCCATTCCCGGCGGAAAAAAACGCCGGACAGGAGACGGGGAACAGCTTATGAAAATGCTCCGAACCGAAGGCCTGGTCAAGACCTACAGCAAGAAGCGCGTGGCCGACCAGGTCAGCATCGAGGTCAAGCAGGGCGAGGTGGTGGGACTCCTGGGGCCCAACGGGGCCGGGAAGACCACGACCTTCTACATGACGACGGGCCTCATCGCGCCGGACCAAGGCCGCGTCTTCCTCGATGAGGACGGAGGCCACCAGGAACTCACCGACCTCCCCATGTACAAGCGCGCCCGACTAGGCATCGGTTACCTTCCCCAGGAACCCTCGATTTTCCGAAAGCTCACGGTCGAGGAAAACCTCATGGCCATCCTCGAGCTGACGGAACTTTCCAAGAGCGAGCAAAAACAGCGGTTGGATACCCTGCTCAACGAATTCAACGTGGCCCGGCTGGCCAAGCAAAAGGCCTATACCCTCTCGGGAGGCGAGCGCCGCCGGGTGGAGATCGCCCGGGCCCTGGTGCTCCAGCCCGCTTTTATGTTGCTCGATGAACCGTTTGTGGGCATCGACCCCATCGCGGTGCAGGACATCCAGACGATCATCCGGCACCTGCGCAAGAAGGGCATCGGCATCCTCATGACGGACCATAACGTGCGGGAAACCCTCTCCATCGTGGACCGGGCCTACCTGATGTTCGAGGGCCGCATCCTGCTGTCCGGCACCGCGTCCAAGCTTGCCGCCAGCGCCCAGGCCCGGAAGCTTTACCTCGGCGAGAAGTTCTCCCTAGCCTAAGCCTCACGCCCGGGTTTCACGGGGCCCGGACCCTTTTTCCAGTCCTAGGGCCCCTTCAACTTGACACCCCCTTCCGTTGACGGTTAAAGTAGGCCGATTTTCAGCGGAAAGCGGTATTCCGCCTAAGACCCTCCACGGACGCCAACCGGCCGATGACTTATAAGGATAAGATCGACCGATTCTTGGCGCCCTTTTCGCGGCTCATGGCCGCGGGGGGTGTGACGCCGGACATGCTGACCCTTTTGGGGACGGCCCTGTCGGTGGTCACGCCTTGGGCCCTTTTGGCGGGGCATCCGGTTCTCGCTGGTTTTTCTCTGGGGCTGGCCGGTGCGTTCGACACCCTCGATGGGGCGTTGGCGCGCAACCAGGGGTTGCAGAGTCCCTTCGGGGCATTTCTCGACTCCTCGATGGATCGGGTTTCCGAGGCCATCGTTTTCGCCGGATTCATTCTTTATTACTACCGGCTCAAGCAACCAGAGGTCGTACTGCTGGCGTTTGCGGCTTGTCTGTTGGCCCAGATGGTGTCCTACACCCGGGCCCGGGCCGAGGGCCTGGGGTTGGAGTGCAAGGTGGGGGTCCTGACCCGCGCGGGTCGGGTGACCCTCCTGGCGTTGGGACTCGTCACGGGCCAATTGACGTGGGCGTTGGGGCTGGTGGCCGTCGGTTCGGCGGTCACCTCGGTCCAACGCATCCTATTGGTCCGCCGCCTGTTGGGGGCTTCGGTCCCCGCGGGCCGGAAACGGAATCCACGCCGCAAGTGAACGTCGCCCCGAAACCCAAGGGGGTGGACGTAGGTTGCATAGGAGGTCGGTTTCATGTCGTCAAAGATCCGTGTGGGTATCGTCGGCGCGGGTTGCTGCGCCACCAGCCTGATCCAGGGCATCGAGTTCTACCGCAAGTCCGATGAGAAGGGCTTCGTGCCCGGCCTCATGCACCTCAAGCTCGGGGGCTACCACCTCCGGGACATCGAGTTCTCCTGCGCCTTCGACGTGGACGCCAACAAGGTCGGCAAGGACCTCCGAGACGCCATCTTCGAACCCATCAACAACACCATCAAGATCGCCGACGTGCCCAAGTTGGGCGTGAAGGTGTCCCGGGGCCACACCCTGGACGGGCTGGGCCAGTACTACCGCCAGACCATCCAGGAATCCACCGAGAAGCCCGTGGATGTGGCCCAGATGTTGAAGGACACCAAGACCGACATCCTGGTGAACTACCTGCCGGTCGGCAGCGAGGAAGCCACCAAGTTCTACATGACCGAGGCCCTCAAGGCGAAGGTCGGCGTGGTGAACTGCATGCCGGTGTTCATCGCCTCGAACCCGGTCTGGAACAAGAAGTTCGCGGACGCCGGCGTGCCCATCATCGGCGACGACATCAAGGCGCAGGTCGGCGCCACCATCACCCACCGCGTGCTGACGAAGATGTTCAGCGACCGGGGTGTGATTTTGGACCGCACCTACCAGCTGAACTTCGGCGGCAACATGGACTTCATGAACATGCTGGAGCGCACCCGGCTCGAGTCCAAGAAGATCTCGAAGACCGGCTCCGTGGTGAGCCAGCTGTCGCACCCGATCGCCCCCGAGAACATCCATATCGGGCCCTCGGACTACATCCCCTGGCTGAAGGACCGCAAGTGGTGCCATATCCGGATGGAGGGCCGCGAGTTCGGCGATATCCCGGTCACCATCGACATGAAGCTCGAGGTGTGGGACTCGCCCAACAGCGCCGGCATCGTGATCGACGCGATCCGCTGCTGCAAGCTGGCCAAGGACGCGGGCGTGGGGGGGCAGCTGGAGGGGCCCTCGTCGTACTTCATGAAGACCCCGCCGGTCCAGTACCCGGATTCCGAGGCCAAGGAAATGGTCGAGGAGTTCATCGCGAAACACGCGACGGCGAAGGTGCCTGTCACGGTCTGACCGGACGCCGTTCAAGCCCCTTGGACCGAAAGGCCCAAGGGGCTTTTTTTATGGGCGGACCCGGTTGAAGCGGGTAATGACGTTCAGCGCTAAGCGGCGGTAAGATGCGGGTCCCATGGCAACCGTGAACCTGGCACTCAAGAACATCTTCCTGCGCGACGGCGTGGCCGACGGGGCGGTCGCGAACGCCCTCGTCTTGGTCCAGGGCGGGAAGATCCTCTATGCCGGCCCCGCCTCCGGGGCGCCCGCCTACGCCGCCGAGCGGGAGATCGACGGCGGGGGAGGGACGGTCCTCCCGGGCCTCATCGACCTGCACGTCCACGCCCTGGCCACCGAAGCGGCGCTCAAGAGCTTCCTCGCCAACGGGGTCACCACCCTCCGGGACATGGCCAGCCCCTCCCTCCACGCGGTGGAATGGAAGATGCGCGAGCGCCGGGGCGCCGCCCACCTGCCCCGGATCCACGTGTCGGGGCCCGTGGTGACCTGCGAGGGCGGCTATCCTTCGACGGTCTGGGGGCCCGACGTGGCGGCCTTCGTGACCGGAAAGTTCCAATCCCAAGAGAAGGTCCGCAAGCTTATCTTGGGCGACATGGACGTCATCAAGATCGGCCTCGAGCACGAATTGGGCCCCTGCCTCTCGGAGACCGAGGTGCGGGCCGTGGTGGACCAGGCCCACGCCATGGGCAAGCGCGTGACCGCCCACCTGACCGACGCCCGGGACTTCGAATTGTGCCTCAAGACCGGCGTGGACGAGGCCGCGCACCTGCCGGCCCGGGTGCTGTCAGACGACCTTTGGAAGGAGGCCGTCCGGCAGGGCATGGTGATCCTCCCCACGATCCACGCCCACGCGGGCTGGGCCGAGGAATGGAAAAGGCGGCAGGACCACCCCTTCGGGTGCCAATGCCTGCAGGGATTCCGGGAGGGCTACCACCAGGCCCTGACGAACCTCGAACGGTTCCTGTCCTTCGGCGGCAAGGTGGCTTACGGCACCGACGCGGGGAACCCCCACATGCCCTTCGGCGCCTCGGTGGAGGAATGGAAGGACCTGCAACGGGCGGGGATCACCCCCGAGAAGTGCCTGAGGATGTCCACCCTGGAGGCTGCCCAGATCCTCGGCGCCGAGGCAAAGGCCGGGAGCCTGGAGGCGGGGAAGCTGGCGGACCTGGCCCTTTACACCCACGACCCCCTCAAGACCCCCCAGAATTTCCGCACCATCCAATGGACCATGAAAGGCGGGGAAATCACCCCGTCGGGCGACCTGGAGTTCCCGCCGCCGTTCGACCTGGACTTCTGGATCCGCCAATGGGAAGCCACACAAAAGAAGGGGAAGCCTTCATGAAAATCCGTAAGTTGGCCGTCCTATTCCTGCTTTTGGTGCTCGTGGGCTGTAAATCAGGGCCGCAGTCGTCCGTGGTGATCAAGGGGGACGAGAGCGCCATCGGCGCCAAGGTGATCGTGGATGGGGCTTGGTTGGGGACGATGAAAAGCCATACGGAGAAGGTGCCGGGCCAGGACGATCGGTTGGGAGCGGTCCTGGAACTGTCCCTGTCCCCGGGCCCGCACCATTTCAAGTACGTCGCGGTGGACGGGACGGAACAGGACTCGGACTACCAGGTCGGACCGGCGGAGAACTTCCTCGGGGTGTCCTTCAAGAAGACTGGTGTAAGGCATTTGGACCTTTGAGTGTGGAGAGCCAAACGGATTTTTCTATAGTGAGTAGTGGGGCCTGACACCTTTGTTCAGGTTTACAAGGATGCCGCGATGGAACAGGGCGACAAGGAGTATTTCCTGAAGGCGCTCCGAGCCGTGGCCGAGGCCCGTGGTAGGATCGGAAAAGTCGCGGCCGGCAACAAACTGAACCGGGAAAGCCTTTATAACATGCTGTCTGAGGACGGCACTTCATTTCTACTTATTATTTTTAAGATAGTAATATAGATAAACAAACCACAAGATAATTATTATGGCACTACGCACATAAAATCCACTCGACGTTATTCTGATATTCCAAAACATTAAGACCAATATTAAAACCATTCCGGTATTAAGCCATAATCGCAATTTCGAATATTTCGCGTTCCGTGCTTTTTTCATGGGTGTATTGGTCACAAAATGCTTTTCGGATTTTAATATCGAGCAGAATGATTATATCAACGGTGCGGTATGCCAAATATCTTCATGCAGGGGATGTGAATCTGTCGAACAAAGACAGCAAATTGGATAGCCGGGACGATATTTGTTTTTAGCCCTGATTCGGAATTTCCGCTGGGACAGATCCAACTATTCCTTCCGCCTACCGCATCTGGTACCCAGCCCGACGGGTTCCCCAGGGACGGTTGAGAGGTCTTCCAAAATGATAATGAGATTCCGAATCGATTTTTCTGGCATGTTTCTTGAGGTGCGAGGGGCGTATAATTTTTGCTAGCCCATTAAATCCATTCCTGGCACGGATCATGCGTCAAGAGTTCAGAATCGACCAACGGATGCAGCAGCGCATCGTGATGACCCCGATGCTGCAGCAGGCGTTGAAGATCCTCCAGATGTCCACCTTGGAACTCAAGGAATGGATCGACCAGGAAATGGTCGAGAACCCCGTCCTCGAGGAGGACGAGGAGGCCCTCGCCGCCAAGGACAAGCTCTCCAACTCCGCCGAGACGGATAACGTCGAGGTCCTGGCCCGCGAGGAACTGGAGCCCGAGAGCGACCCCTCGGTGGACAAGGCCCTTGAGTCCCGGTCCAACGACATGGTGGAACAGCTCAAGAAGTCCACGGACCTGGGCGAGGACTTCTGGGAGCGCTACGACATCTCCGAGACCTCGGCCGGGGCCCAGGAGGCCGGGTCCGGCAGCGGGTCCGAGGACACGGACCAGGAAAAGCACGACTTCGCCGAGGCCTCCCTCACCCGCGAGCCCTCCCTGAGCGAGAGCCTCGAGTGGCAGTTGTCCATGAGCCCGCTGAATGAAGAGGACCGGGCCGTGGCCCGCGCCCTCATCGGCAACCTGGACGAGAACGGCTACCTGACCCAGACCCTGGAGGATTCCGCGACGGCCCTGGGAACGACCCCGGCGAAGGTCGAGGCGGTGCTCCTGGTGATCCAAAGTTTCGAGCCCGTGGGCGTGGCGGCGAGGAACCTGCGGGAATGCCTCCTGCTCCAGCTCGAGGCCCGCAAGGGACCGGTCGCCGAGAGGGCCTACGAGATCGTGAAGGACTTCTTCGAGGACCTCGAAAAGCGCCGTTTCCCCAACCTGACCAAGGCCCTGCACTGCGGCAAGGATGAACTGCAACAGTCCCTGGACTGCATCGCCACCCTGGATCCCAAGCCGGGCCGCAACTTCGCCACGGAGCGCACCAAGTACGTCGTCCCGGACGTGTCCGTGGTGTCCGTGGACGGGGAATGGATCGTACAGTTGGTGGACGAGGACCTGCCCCGGCTGCGCATCTCGCCCTATTACCGCAAAATGCTCAAGGCCAAGGCCGAGAAGGGGTCCGAGACCAAGGCCTACCTGGAGGGCAAGATCCAGTCGGCCCTCTGGCTCATCAAGAACATCGAACAGCGCCGCAAAACCCTGGCCAAGGTGTCCGAGGCCATCTTCAAGATCCAACGGGACTTCCTCGATTTCGGCGTATCCCGCCTGAAGCCCCTGACCTTGAAGCAGGTGGCCGACATCATCGGCATGCACGAGTCCACGGTGTCGCGGGTGACCACCCACAAGTACGCCCAGACGACCCGGGGTTTGTACGAGCTGAAGTATTTCTTCACCTCGGGGCTCGAGTCCGACGAGGGGCTGGATGTGTCCTCCATGAGCGTGAAGGAACTGATCAAGGAACTGGTGGCCCTGGAACCCCCGGACAAGCCCCTTTCGGACCAGCACTTGACGGAGGCCCTGCGGGAGAAGGGGATCCAGATCGCGCGCAGGACCGTGGCGAAGTACCGGGAGGAACTCCGGATCCCCTCGGCGTCCCAACGCCGAAAGCTTTAACCCCGAAAATAAAACGCCGATTCACCACAATGGACCCAGTGGGCACGATGGCCTCGATGAACAAGAGCAACACCCATAGGATTTTGAGTCTGAAATGGTTTTTATTTAGGAGGCCGCATTTAAAGCGCCGGTTCACCACAATGGACCCAATGGGCACGATGGCCTCGATGAATAAGGGCAACACCAATAGGATTTTTGGTCTGCAATGGTTTTTTTATTTAGAAGGCTGCATTTAAAACACCGAATCACCACAATGAACACGAAGAACACAACAGCCATCAACCAACCCACAAACTGATGGGGGGGTCCGATGTTGGATTACTCCGAGCGGTTCATTGGGTCCATTGGGATCATCTGTGACCATTGTGGTGAATAGGTTCTTTAGGGGCGTTTTGAATGAT
>Ga0265334_10001514_pt1 | contig 11216 bp, 10 predicted proteins | sample 42023metaG_FD_192442 | JGI IMG/M metagenome (GOLD analysis project Ga0265334, IMG submission 192442) | Rhizosphere microbial communities from Carex aquatilis grown in University of Washington, Seatle, WA, United States - 4-20-23 metaG | ecosystem: Host-associated > Plants > Roots > Rhizosphere...
CCAGCGAGTGACGGCCGGCGATCCCGGCGCTACACTCCGGCGGTCTCCTAGCCTTACGCAGGCCCATGCGCCTAGTGCTGTTCCGCCGCACACCGAATCCGTGGATCACGGCCATCCTGCTCGTGACCTCAGGGTTCCGTGCATTGATTCCATCGGGCTTCATGCCATCTGCCGATCGGCCGTTGACGCTCGAGCTGTGTCGCGCCGGGTATCTGGCCCGGATGGACACGACAGCGCCGGTGCCTCACCCGCACGGCGCGTCGCAGAACGAGCCCTGTCCGTTCGGGGCGGCCCCGAGCGCCGGGCTGATTCCAGCTACCGCGGCGCTGCCAATGGCAGCAATGATCGTGGTCGCACCGACGATCGGATTCGAGACCCTGCGTATTGCACGCAGGTACGATCGCGCCCATCCGGCCCGCGGACCTCCTCGCCCCGCCTGAGCTGATCTGATTCGGACGGAGCTGCGCCACCGTGCGTAGCGCCATTTCCATAGGCGATTGTGGGAGACCGCCATGAGACCGTTCCTGTTCCTCCGCGCAGCCCTGTGCGCGCTGATGAGCACTTTCAGCTTCGCGGCGGACCCCTCGCCGTCAGTCCAGGCTAGCGACGCATGGATCCGCTGGCTGCCGGCCAATATTCCCAGCGGCGCCTATCTGACGCTGACCAATTCCGGTAGCACCCCAGAGGTGCTGGTCGGTGCCTCGAGTCCGGATTTTGCCGCCGTAAGCTTTCACCAGACGAGGACCATGAATGGCAGCACCGAGATGAGCGCGGTGGACCGGCTGACCGTGGCAGCGCAGGGCAGCCTGCGCTTTGCGCCGGGGGGCTACCACATCATGCTGATGCAGCCGACGCGCACGCTGCAACCGGGTGATCGCGTACCCATCACGCTGCGTTTCGCCGACGCCAGTTCGCTGCTGGTGTCCTTTGAAGTGCGCAGCGCGGGTGCCGCCGCGCCGGAGGCTGCGCACGCGATGGGCGGGATGCCTGGGATGCCACATTGATCGGACGCCTGCGACATTGATCATACGTTTGCGAAAGGGTGCGCTGTGCTGGGTGGCGATCGTGCTGCCCGGATTCCTGTTGCGCTCGCTCATTCCGATCGGCTTCATGCCGATGTTCGGTCCGGGCCACCATGTCAGCCTGATGCTGTGCGAGGGCTTCGCGCCGGTGCCCGGGACGGCGATGCACGGCTCGTCGGACATGAGCGTGGATATGCCCATGGATATGCCCATGGACATGCCCATGGCCAAGCCCATGCCAATGCACCCAGACGAGGGCAGGGGTGCACCGCATCAGGACCACGTCACCTGCCCCTACGGGGCGGGTCCCGCACTGGCGGCGATGCCGGTGTGGGCAGCGCCATCTCTGCGCCTCACTCGCCCAGTGGAGCCGGCCGCCATGGTGGCGCAGGTCACCGCCCTTCAAATCGCGGCGCGTGCCCAGCTGCCACGCGGCCCTCCCGTCCGGACCTGACCTCCCGCTCAGATCATTGAGCGTCGTTGGTGCGCTGCGACTGGCCTTGCGGCCATCGAAGTGCTGCGTCAGGGAATCCAACGGATCATTCCGGGAGACTTCAGATGATCACTATCATTCCGCGCGACGGCCGTGCCGTCGTCATTTCCAATGGCCTGCGCGCGTTGCTGGGCCTCTCGCTTGCGCTTGCGCTTGCGCTGGCGCCGGCCCTGTCCTGCGCCTGCGCCTGCGGCTGTGGCGTCTTCGACGTGGGTACCGTCAGCATGCTTCCGACCCACGTCGCGGCGGGCAGCGTCTACATCGAAGACGACTACATGAGCCAGGGTCAGAACTGGGTAGGTGCACACGCGGCCAGCGCGGCGCTCAATCCGGACCAGGAGATCCAGACCCACTTCGGCGGCGCCGGCATCGACTACCAGTTCAACGCCAGCTGGGGCGCATCACTAAAGGTTCCGTACTGGGATCGCATCTTCCGCACCGATACCGGCACTTCCGATGCCCCGGACGTGATGAGCTTCCGGCACAGCGCGCTCGGTGACATCAGGATCGAGGGCCGCTACTCAGGCTTTTCCTCCGATCTGTCCACGGGGATTACCTTCGGACTGAAACTTCCGACCGGTGACTGGACGTATGGCAATTTTGACCGCGATACGTCGATCGGTACTGGCACCACCGATCTGCTGCTGGGCGGCTATCACATCGGGTCGATCGGCCACAGTCCGCAGCTGAAGTGGTTCGCCGAGGTCCTGCTGGATCGGGCCTTCAACTCGCGCGAGGGCTATCGGCCCGGCAATGAGCTCGACGCTGCGGTCGGCGCGCTGTATGACGGCATTCCGCTGGGCCAGGACGGCACGCTCGCTGCGCTCGTGCAGCTGATTGGCTCGGATCGCCTGCACGATAGTGGTGAGAATTCCGATCCGTACAACAGCGGCTATCGCCGGCTGCTGCTGTCCCCGGGGGTCGAAGCCAATCTCGGTGCCTGGAAGCTCTATGCTGACGCCGAGTTTCGGCTTTACCATTACGCCAATGCTGCCCCGTCGGTGGACACCGAGGGCAACCAGGGCCAGCTGGTCGCGCCGGTCCTCGTCAAGCTCATGCTGAGCTACCACTGGTAGGCGCGCGGTCCGCGTGAGGAGTCGAGCCATGAAGAGCCTGATCGGTCTGTTCTACCTGCTCGGGGCTGGCGTCGCGGCATCCGCAGCGCCGCTGCCGTACGATCCCGCCGCCAACGCGCATGCCGCGCTCGACGCAGCGGTCGCGGAAGCGAAGAGCGAAGGCAAGTACGTGCTGGTCGTGTTCGGCGCCAACTGGTGCGAAGACTGCCGCGAGCTCGACAAGGCGATGCGAGGCTCGAGCGCACCGCTGCTCGATTCACGATTCGTCGTAGTCAAGATCGACGTCGGTAACTTCAACAGGAACCTGGATCTCGCACAGCGCTATGGCAATCCCATCGCCAAGGGCATACCGGCCGCGGTCGTGGTCACACCGGAGGATCAGCTGCTGTATTCGACCCGTGGCGGCGAACTCGCGAATGCTCGCCGCATGGGGGCGAAGGGAATCTATGACTTCTTCGAGCGGGTCGTGGGCCAGTACCGGCCGTCGTGACCGGGCTCAGTGCAGCGCGAGCTCGCCGGCAGCGAGTCCGGGGACCAGCGTGCTTGCAAACCGCGCGATCAGCAGGTCGACGGGCTCGGCACTTGAGCGCAGGCGTTGGCCGAGCTCGCGCAGGAATCTGCGCACCTGACGCGATGTCGAAGCGGCGTTGGCACGGTCGGCGGCGCGCTGCAGTGTTACCGCGGTCTGCGTGGCGCCCATGGCGGCGAACGCCATTGAGGCCGTATGAAGACTCTCTGCCGGCTTGTAGCGCAGCAGCGTCGGCAGGCTGTGCATGGAGGCGCCCGCCCAGATCTGGCAGGCAATGAACAACATGTTCTCCTCGCTCGAGAGTGCCCTGCGGCCGGCCGCTGCGCGATCCAGGATCGCTACCAGCGCCGCCACCGTGGTCCGCTCATGGGTCCGCCTGAGTGCTGCCACCCGTGCCCACTCCGTAGCCATACGACCTGCCTGAGCATATCGGCTCGCTTCGCTGCCGATGGTGCGGCAACGCACATTTCGGCTGCCGGCTGCCCCGCGTCATCCGGCGAGGTCGATCACCTGTTCATCGCGCAGAGCGCGGGCCGCGCCCTCGGTAAGGCTCAGTGGTCGGCCTGATAGCAACTTCAGGCATTGTGCCGCTGGAGCCGGCCGCGCGAACAGGAAGCCCTGCGCGTGGGTGCAGCCAAGTTCCCGGAGCTTCTCGAGCTGCTGCCATCCCTCGATTCCTTCGGCAACGGTCTTGATGTTGAGGTGCCGCGCCATCGCGATGATCGCGCCGACGATCGCGAGGTCGCTCAGCTCCCGGACCAGATCGCGCACGAAGCTGCGGTCGATCTTCAGATAGTCCAGCTGCCAGCGCTTGAGCGAGCCGAAGCTCGAGAACCCGGTGCCGAAATCGTCGATGGCGATAGCTACGCCGAGGGCGCGCAACTGGGAGATAGGGTCCAATCCGTCCTCCGCGCTGCGTGCCTCGCGACGCTCGAACATGGCGCTTTCGGTGAGTTCGAGCTGCAGCAGCCCCGGATTCACGCCCTGCGCGCGCGTGAGGCTGTCGATCTTCTCGTAGAGGTTGGATCGCTGCAGTTGAACCGCGGAGATGTTCACGGCGACCGGCACCAGCTGCCCGCCCTCGCGGCGCCAGTATTTCAAGTCCTCGAGCACCCGCTGCAGGACCAGATCGCCCACCGGGACGATAAGACCGGTCTCTTCGGCGATTTCTATGAACCGTGCCGGTAGCACAAAGCCGTTGGTCGGATGCTGCCAGCGCAGCAACGCCTCCAGTCCGCTGATCCGGTGGGAGGCAATCTCGACGATGGGCTGGTAATGCACCTGCAGCTGTCCGCGCTCGAGCGCGAGCCGCAGGCTGGCCTCGATGGCAACCCGCTCGCGCAGCCTTCTAGCCATCGTTGGGCTGAAAAGCTTGAAATTATTGCGTCCGGATTCCTTCGCCTGATACATCGCCGTGTCCGAGTGCCGCATCAGCTCCCCCATGTCGTTGCCGTCGCGGGGGAACAGGCCAACTCCAATGCTCGCGGTAGTCACGAGCCGATGACCGTCGACCACTATGGGAGCTCGCAGTGCTTCATTGATGCGCGACGCCATGACGCCGATGAGTTCGAAGTCCTTGAGCGACTGGAGTACGACGATGAATTCGTCGCCACCCATGCGCACCACGGTGTCTTCCTTGCGCACGGCGTTCCGTACGCGGCGTGCCACTTCCTGCAGCAGGTGGTCTCCGGCCTCGTGACCGTGCGAGTCGTTCACGTGCTTGAAGCGATCCAGGTCCAGAAACAGGACCGCCAGTATGGTGTTGGCACGCCGGGCTTCCTCGATGGCCGCCGGCAAGTACTGCGCAAAATACAGCCTGTTGGGTAGTCCGGTCAGTGGATCGTGATGCGCCAGGTGGTCCAGTTGCTGCTGCTTCTTGCGCTGCTGATGCTCCACCAGCCGCTTTACGGTCACGTCACTGATCGTGAATGCGAGCAACGCCGCGCCGTCCAAGCTCAGGCGATGACCGATGGCCTCGACATTGAGCATCGTGCCATCACGACAGCGCTGGACCAGCGGGATTGGAATGCCCGGATCGGGCTGGCGCAGGCGGCTGCGGAGACTCTCGGCATCGATGCGCTCGTCGACGAGGAGCTGCGGCAACGTCAACTTGCGCAACTCCCGAAGCGAATAGCCAAGCGATTGCCGCATGGCAGCATTGGCATCGACGATGCGGAAGGTTTCGCCATGAGCGATCAGCAGTCCATTGGGTGACTGCTCGAATACGGCACGGTAGTGCGCCGCGCGTCTGCCGCCAAGGAGTGCTCGCAGCATTAACAATATGCCCCCGCGCCCATCAGGCCGCTGGCCAGCAAGGTGCCTATCATCTGGCGGCGATACTCGGTCGGCGAACCGGGCCGGTCGCGGGTGCCGCTCACAGTTTCGAGCGCTTCCGCCGCGTTCTGTCGAATTGCGCGCTGTCCGATGATTCCAGAGCAGCGTTGCCGGCGCGCACCGGCATCATGATCTCCTGCATGCGCAGGAAGATGCTCTCGCGCTGCGCCAGCACCAGCGCGCCGGGCACCGCGTGGGAGATCAGGTAGCCCTGCAGGTGCATCCTGCGATGTCCGAGCAAACATGCGAGCTGCTGTGGGCGCTCTATGCCCTCGGCGGTCACCTCGAGGGCGAGCTCGGCGCACAAATCGATGATCGCGCCCGCTATGGCAGAGGAACGACCGGCGCTGTCGATATTGCTGATCAGGGACCGGTCGAGCTTGATGCGGTTGAGCGGCAGATGTTCGAGCGATGCGAGTGAGGAATAGCCGGTGCCGAAATCGTCGAGCGCGATGGCGATGCCGGAGGATTGCAGTTCCCGCATTGCATCGACGATCGCGGGTCCGTTCTGCAGTACCGACTCGGTCAACTCCAGTTCGATACTGGAAGGCGGCAGCCCGAACTCCTGCAGCAGGGCGAGCACGCGCGCCGCGAAGCCGCGGGTCAGCAGCTGGCGGGGGGAAACGTTGATGGCCATCCTGACCTCAGGCCATGCGCCGTGGTGCCAGATCGAAGCGGTCCTTATGGCCTCCCGCAGCACCCAGTCGCCCAATTCGAGGATGAGGCCGGAGTCCTCTGCTATTTGTAGAAACTCATCCGGCGGCGCCACCCGGCCGTCTGGTTGCCGCCAGCGGATCAGCGCCTCTACGAGATCGATCGTCAGGCTCTCCAGATTGAGTTCCGGCTGGAAGTGCAGCTCGAATTCCGAACGCTCGAGCGCTCGGCGCAGACTTTGCTCGGTGGTGAACCGGTTCGTGGCCGATACCAGCAGCTCCGGAGCAAACAGCGCCAGCCTGTTGCGCCCCAGCGCCTTGGCGCGGAACAGGGCGGCATCAGACGCAATCAGCAGGTCTTCGCCACTGATTGCATGCTCCGGAAAGAGGCTCGCACCCACGCTGATCGTGACCACCAGTTCACGGCCCGCCACGCTGATCGGATCATGGAACGCCTCCACGAGCTGACGACCGCGCTCCTGTACGGCGTCTGGCGCCGGCGCCTGCTGATGTACCACCGTGAACTCGTCGCCGCCCCAGCGGGCCGCAAATCCGATGCCGGCGGCGCAGGCCTGCAGTCGCTGTGCGACACCGCGTAGCACCTGATCGCCAAACGCATGGCCCATGCTGTCGTTGATGTTCTTGAAGTTGTCGATGTCGATGAAATAAACGCATACATGGAGCGACTCCGCGGCGGCGTCGATGATGGTGTCGTTCAGCCGTGCCAGCAGCTGCCGTCGGTTCGGCAGCAGCGTGAGAGGGTCATGCTCGGCAAGGTGCTGCAGTTCGCGCGTGCGCTGTTCCACCTTGTCTTCCAGCTGGCGCTGGTATTCGCCGGCCAGAGTACGCGCCGCCGCGACCTGCTCGGCCATATGATTGAAAGCAATCGCCAGCGTATCCAATTCCTTGATGCCGCCGCGAGGTACACGCGCGTCGATGTCCCCGCACGCCAGTCGCGCCGTCGCCCGAAGCATGCGCCGAACCGGCAGTACGATGCTGCGGATCGTCATCACGCAGATCACCAGCAGGATCAGCAGCACCAGCCCAGTCATCCAGGCGACCAGGAGGCGATCGTGCGGGTCCCGCAGTGCCTCTGTGGTGGTCGTGACCGTCGCGACCGTAGCTTCCGGTGCGATAGTGGGTCTCCTCGCCATCGAAGCGCCGGTGGCGGCGACTGCTGAGGCTGATGGGAGCGGCAGTGCCCCGCGCGGGTTGGCACCGGCGACTTCATCCCGCGGCGGCCTCGTGGCGATAAGCTCGGTGAGTAGCGTTTGCTCCTGCAGCAGGCGACCGATGAGTTCGCGGTGCCTCAGATCCAGACTGCGCAGCGCATTGCTCTGCGAGATCAGTTGTGCCAGGTCCTGCTGCGTATCGTCCAGCCATGCGGCACCCTGGGAGCGGCGGAGGTGAGTGCTGTTGGCGTCGATGCGATGCGCGAGAGCGGCCTGGGCGGCGAGCAGGGACGACAGTGCGAGCGGGTCTGCGCCGTCCGTGGCCCGCACCGCGGCATAGGTGCGACCCACCTCATCCAGATCGGCATGAATCTGCAGCACCACCTGTCGGGCAAGAACGCGCCCGAACAGGGTCAATGAGCCGGCAACAGACGACTGCAGACGTGTCGACAGGGCGTCGTAGTGGCGCGAGTACTGCGCGATGACACCCTGCCGCGCATCCGACAGCTGTAGGAATTCGCTGACGTCATTGCGGTATCGCGCCAGGTGCGCGGGTAATGCGGCGGCCATTGAACCCGGGTCAGCGCGCGCGTCGCGCTGAAAGTCCGCGGCCGCGCGATCCAGCTCGCGAGCGGCGCCCGACAAGTCCAGCGCCCCAGTCCCGGTATTGGAGGCAGCGTGGCTTTGCGCTGCCGCGGAAAATGTCGCGATTGCGCGATTCAGGGCGTTGGCGTGCAGGCTCCTGGTCTGCTCAATAGCGAATTCGCGCGGCGGCGCTGCCCGTGCCGCGCCGCCCGCTGCCTCATGGCGCAGCTGACTGGTTCGCACAACGGTGACGCCGCGTTCGACGATCAGATTGACTGCGGCGGCAAGCACTGCGACGGCCGCAAAGGCGATGCTCAACCGGGTCGTGATGCCCCAGGAGAGCCATCGCGAAGGTCGTCTCGCCGCATGCAATTCATGGGCGGGGAGGGAGGACATACCCGCGTCGCGCTCCGATCGGTGCGTCGAACCTTTGGGCAGTCAGGATGCCACCTCAAACCCGCCTCTGAGGGCGCAGCCGGCAAATGTGCTGACTGGGTCGCGGTCTATATGTGGGAGACCGAACATAGGTGCAGTGCAGCAGCGGCGCATCACGCCGCTTGATGCCGCATGCATGGGTAGCTTGGAGCTTTATTGCGTGGATCGGCCAGGGGGTATTACGCTCCGCTTGGCAGCAGTGCTGATTGGAAATGCCAACCCAGGGGGAAGCCATGCGCACGGTGATCCTGTCGATTGCGGTCCTGCTTGCGGCAACCGTGCTGATGGCGGCTGGCCTTACTCCACTTGGCATCAAGGCGGGTCTCTGGCAGGTCACGATGACCAGCAGGATCGGCCAGCTGCCCGCGCCGCACACGAGCACGTACCAGTCGTGCATACGCAAGGAAGACCTGAACCAGTACCCGTTCACGGACCCGAAAGCGAACTGCACCTGGACCGTCGTGAGCTCCACCGGCAGCAATATGGAAGCCAACGGCATGTGCAGGCCAGAGGGCATGGGGGACGTGACGTTCAGCATGCGGCTCGAGGCGCTTGATGCCGAGAACGTCAAGGGGACGGGGCAGCTCAATGCCAATGGACCGGCCGGCCCGATGAACGGACAGTATTCCGGAACGGCGAAGTGGCTCAGCGCCACCTGTCCGGCAGGGATCAAGTGAAAACGTGCAGTCGTCTTGGTTCGGCGCGGAACTTGTCGCCCCGGCCGGCTGGCTCATAACTCGTTGAATTGGATGGTGGGCGGTACTGGGATCGAACCAGTGACCCCTGCCGTGTGAAGGCAGTGCTCTACCGCTGAGCTAACCGCCCCGAGCGATGTCGTCCAGGGGGCGCAGAGTTTAAGCGCGCCACCCATAGCGAATCAATCCGTGCGCCGGTAGGATGCGCGCCCTTCCATGACAGTCACCAGTGCATGACCGTAGTCACTCGCTTCGCGCCGAGCCCCACCGGCATGCTGCACATCGGCGGCGTGCGCACGGCGCTATTCTCCTGGCTGCATGCGCGCCATGCCGGCGGCCGCTTCATCCTGCGGGTCGAGGACACGGATCGGGAGCGCTCCACGGACGAGGCGGTGCGCGTGATCCTCGAGGGGATGGCCTGGCTCGCGCTCGACGCGGATGAGGGTCCGTACTTCCAGTCAAAGCGCTATGACCGCTACCGCGCAGTGCTCGCACAGATGCTCGAACGCGGTCAGGCATACCGCTGTTACTGCAGCAAGGCGGAGCTGGACGCGCTGCGCGAGCAGCAGCTTGCGCGCAAGGAGAAGCCGCGCTACGACGGGCGTTGCCGCGAGCGCACCGAGCCGCGCGCGGGCGTCGAGCCAGCGATCCGATTCAGGAATCCGCTCGACGGCGAAGTCGTGGTCGAGGACCTGGTCCACGGACGTGTCGTGTTCCAGAACGCGGAACTCGACGACCTGATCATCGCGCGCTCCGACGGCCACCCGACCTATAATTTCTGCGTGGTGGTCGACGACATGGACATGGGTGTCACGCACGTGATCCGCGGCGACGATCACCTCAACAACACGCCGCGCCAGATGAACATGCTGCGCGCGCTCGGCGCCAACCCGCCGGTGTACGCACACGTGTCGATGATCCTCGGACCCGATGGCGCAAAGCTGTCCAAGCGCCATGGTGCGGTGAGCGTGCTGCAGTACCAGCAGGACGGCTACCTGCCAGATGCTCTGCTCAATTACCTGGTGAGGCTCGGCTGGTCCCATGGCGACCAGGAAGTGTTCAGCCGCGAGGAGATGATCGCGGCGTTCGACATCCGCGCCGTGAACAAAGCGGCAGCAGCGTTCAACCCCGAGAAGCTGCTCTGGCTCAACCAGCAGCACATGATGCGCGCGCCGGTCGGACAGCTCGCGCAGGGGCTGAAGACGCAGCTGGCGGCGCTGGGCGTGGACTGCCCGGATGAGCGGTTGCTCGAGGGCGTAGTCAACGCGCAGCGCGAGCGCGCCAAGACCCTGCGCGAGATGGCGCAGAACAGCCTGTTCTTCTTCCGCGATTTCGAGCGCTTCGACGACAAGGCGGCGCAAAAGCATCTGGCTGCCGATGCGATGCCCGTGCTGCAGGCCTTGCAGGACGGATTCGCGACGGTGGAGGACTGGAACGCGGGCGCAATCCACGAGGTCATCAGTGCAGTGGCCAATCGCTATGGGCTCGCCCTGGGCAAGGTGGCGCAGCCGCTGCGGGTGGCACTGTCCGGCAGCGCCGTGTCCCCGCCGATCGACATCACCGCGGCGCTGCTCGGACGCGATGCCGTGCGCGCGCGCCTCGCGCGCGCGATGCAATTCGCGGCGCGGGGAGCGACTGGTTGACACCGATCAGGGGGTTGCGTAACGTCGCGCCCCGCCCGTGGGGCTATAGCTCAGCTGGGAGAGCGCTTGCATGGCATGCAAGAGGTCGGCGGTTCGATCCCGCCTAGCTCCACCATGATCTGCCGGATTTCCGCATCGACTGTCCCCATCGTCTAGAGGCCTAGGACATCGCCCTTTCACGGCGGTAACAGGGGTTCGAATCCCCTTGGGGACGCCAAGGTATGGCGTGACGCTGCGGTGCAATGACCGGGGCGGCCGAGTCCCGATTCTCAGGGGTCGTATTTCAGCGTGACGTCGATACCCACGACCGAACCATTGAAGTTGCCGCCGATCAGGTTTGAGTCACGAGTCTGATAATTCGCATACGTGTCAATCCCGAGCCAACGGAGCGCCGCGTAGTCGATTTTGAGGCTCGCCGTTTGCACGTGGTCGCCTCGGTTACCACCTACTGGCGCGTTACCCTGTCCCGGGAATTGCGAATATTCAAAGGCGTAGGCGGCCGTCACGCCGATCTTGAACGTTGCCTGCCAGAGCACGGAAAGCGAGGCCGTGTTGTCAATTTCCGTTCCGCTGTTCGTG
>Ga0265334_10001516_pt1 | contig 11209 bp, 10 predicted proteins | sample 42023metaG_FD_192442 | JGI IMG/M metagenome (GOLD analysis project Ga0265334, IMG submission 192442) | Rhizosphere microbial communities from Carex aquatilis grown in University of Washington, Seatle, WA, United States - 4-20-23 metaG | ecosystem: Host-associated > Plants > Roots > Rhizosphere...
AAGGAAAAGTTCGCCGCCAACGAGAATACCCAAATCACCCCGGCGACGCTGAAGAGGTTCTACGATTTCGCGGCCCTGAAAAACAAGAAACTGGACCCGTCGGACCTGGCCAAGGATTCGGACGTCCTCTCCAACTCGATCCTGTTGGAACTCCTGCAGGACGGACCCGGGGACAAGGTGGCGCGCCAGGTGGGGGTCCTCCGGGACCGACAGGTGGTGGTGGCCGAGGAAGTCCTCCGCAACGGCGGGAAATTGACTCCTAAATGGGCCGCCCACGAGGCGAAAGTGGTCAAGGACCGCGAAAAGGCGGAGAAGGATAAGGCCGCCAAGGACAAGGGCGGACCAACCCCGAAGAAACCCCACATCCGCAAATAAGGTCGCCTTCAAGGGGGTTCGTTTGGACAAGCGCGGCAATGGGGGATTCTGGGTCCTTTTGGGCGCGCTTCTCCTATTGGCCGGGGCGCTCCTCTGGTGGTGGTCCCGGCCCACCCCTCAGCCGGTCGTCCCGTCCCATCCCCCGAACCAAGTTTCCGCCTATCCCCCGGACCCCCCGGAGGCTTCCCGGAAGTTGGTGGAAGCCCTCCATGCCCGTTTGGACCAGGGCGACTATTTGAAGCTCCTCGATGAACCGGTGGAAACGGACCTGGCCGTCCTCAACGGCGACAAGGTCCGGACCTACCGGGAAACCTACCGCATCCCCCGCCGCACGACGGCGGAAGCCCTCTCGGATTCCCTGGCCGAAGCCGCCCGACTGGCGGGAGCGGACCGCCTGGAAGCCTCCTGGGGCGAAAGCCGGTTGGGCCGCGACTATTCCGTCCGGTTCGGGTTTCCCGGGGGCTGGGCCCCGGTCACGATGGTGTTCCGGGAGGTCAAGCTGCCCCGGGTCGCCCTGGTCGTGGACGACGCCGGTTACGCCGGCGGCCACACCATGGACAAGCTTTGGGCCCTGAAGATCCCCGCGACGGTGGCCATCATCCCCGGCCTTGAGTTCTCGACGGCCATCGCCCAGGGTGCCCCTTCCCACGGATGGGAAGTCATCTGCCACATGCCCATGGAGGGCCATGAGGCCGTGGCGGACGGCGCCTATAAGTGGTTCCTCCAACGGTCCACGAACCCCGGGGAAGTGACCGGCACCCTGGTGGGCGCCCTCTCGGGCCTCCCGAACTGCCGGGGCATGAACAACCACATGGGAAGCCTCGCCACCACTGACCTGGACCTGATGCTCCAGGTGGGGCATTTCCTCAAGAGCCGGGGGATGTTCTTCCTCGATTCCCGGACCTCGGACAAGACCGTGGCGGTCAAGGCCATGCGCGAGGCCGGGGTGCCCGTGGGGGAAAGGAACGTCTTCCTCGACAATTCCAGCACCCCCGAGTCGATCAAGCGGCAGTTGCGGCAAGCCGTGGCCCTGGCGAAGAAGAGGGGCTACGTCGTGGCCATCGGCCATGTGCGGGAAAAGACCCTCGAGACCCTGGCGGACGCCGTGCCCGAGGCCCGCACCCAGGATGTGCAGTTCGTCTACCTTTCCGAGCTGGTGAAGTAGCTGAAAGTATCAAGGCGAACCCAATCACCACAATGGACCCAATGAAAACGATGGATACGATGATTGAATCCAAGGATTGGTTTAAGTTGATGACGGCTTTACGAGCTTTCCCTTGAGGCCATTGCGTCCTTCGGGTCCATTGTGGTGACATGGTGTGTTGGCTTGGAATGCTGATCGAAAGAAGGCGGAAGTGGCCGAGTCGATCGTGATGGGGTTCGAGTCGTCCTGCGACGAGACCGCCGTGGCCCTGGTGGCCGATGGGCGCCTGGTCCTATCGAGCCAAGTGGCCTCGCAGAACGACCTCCACCAAAGATACGGGGGGGTGGTTCCCGAGGTGGCGTCCCGCCGGCACCTGGAAGTCCTCCCGATCCTGGTGGGGCAAGCCCTCCGTTCCGCCGGGCTCGGCTTCAAGGACTTGACCGGCCTGGCGGTCACCTCGGAACCGGGCCTCATCGGGGCGCTCTTGACGGGGGTTTCCTTCGCCAAGGGCCTCGCGCTCCGGCTTGCCCTTCCCTTGGCCGCGGTGAACCACCTGGAAGCGCACCTCTACGCCTCCGAACTGGACCGGGAGCCCGTGGAGTTTCCCGCCGTGGGAATGGTGGTGTCGGGCGGCCACACCGAAATGCACGCCATGTCGGGATGGGGGAACTACCGCCTCCTTTGCGCCACCCGGGATGACGCCATGGGGGAAGCTTTCGACAAGGTGGCGAAGCTGCTCGGCTTAGGGTATCCCGGCGGGCCGATTTTGGAGCAACAAGCCCGTTCCGCCCCCGCCTCCCCCGAACGATTTCCCATGACCCGGTTCAAGGACCGGAGCCTTGATTTTTCCTTCAGCGGCCTCAAGACCGCGGTGCTGAACTCGGTGAAGGGCCGCGTCCTGCGGGAAGCCGAAGTGGCGTCCCTTTGCGCCAAATTCCAGGCCACGGCGGTGGAGGAAGTCCGGGTTCGGGTTCGGGGCCTGCTGATGTCCGTGAAACCCAAGTCCCTGGTGGTGGGCGGTGGGGTGGCCTGCAACGGTCCCTTGCGGCAAGCCCTTCTCGAGGAGGCGGCCGCCTTCAAGGTCGTCCTCCGGATTCCCCCGCCGGTTTATTGCGCCGACAACGCCGCCATGGTGGCCGGCCTGGGGGCCCGCATGCTGGAAACCGGCCGCGGCGTCGGCCTCTCAGCCTCGGCGCGTCCCTCAGGCTCGCTGGAAGCCCTCAGGCTCTGATAGAATTAATCCATGAAACAAGCCATCGACCTCTCCCTCCTGCCCCATTTCGACCAAGCGACCGTGGTCCTGCGCCTCCTTTTGGCGGCCCTATTGTCCGGGGTCATCGGCTGGGAGCGGGAACGCCTCCGGAAACCCGCGGGGTTCCGCACCCATATCCTGGTGGGGATGGGATCCAGCCTGATCATGCTGGTGTCGCTCTACGTGCCCTCCATCTGCCCCTGGACCAACGTGGACCCCGGCCGCATCGCGGCCCAAGTGGTGGTGGGGATCGGTTTTTTGGGCGCGGGCACCATCCTCCACGGCCGGGACGGGGCGGTGTCCGGTTTGACCACCGCCGCCAGCCTCTGGGTGGTCTCGGCGATCGGCTTGGCCGTCGGCATCGGCTTTTACCCGGCGGCCCTGGTGGGCTGGGGGATCGTGATGGTGGTGCTTTTGGCCCTCAACCGGGCCGATGATTTCATTGAGCAGAACCTCTACCATGACCTCCTGGTGCGTGGGCGCTTCACGATCCACACCCTGGAAGAGGTCAAGGACGCGCTCCGGCAAGCGGGTGTTCGGGTCTTGAAGGCGGAGTTCGAACCGGGCACCAACCAGGAACGCACCCTCCTGGTGCACATCCGGCCCGAAAAGGTGACCCGCCGCGAGGAGCTCTCCAAGACCCTCCTCAAGCTTCGCGGCATCCGCGAAGTCCTGTTTCAATCCTGAAGCCCTTTCACGGATAATGCGGGTCGACTCCAGAACCACCCCCAAAGGCTTGCCATGAGTGTGATGGAACATCTCCGGGATGACGGCCTCGAGGCGCAAATGCCCCCGGTCCCACCGCCGCCCTTCACCCCCTGGGGGGAGGATTCCCTGAGCCTCGGTCTGGGTTCACTGAACCTGAAGGGCCGGGTCTGGCTCGCCCCCATGGCGGGCTATACCGACACGGCCTTCCGCCGCCTGGCCCGCCGGTACGGCGCCTCCATGGTGGTCACTGAGATGGTCAGTTCCCGCGCCCTACTCGCCGAGCGGGAGAAGTCCTTCAAGTTCATGGAGTTCACCGAACCCGAACGGCCGGTGGGGGTCCAACTTTTCGGGGGGGACCCCGACATCATGGGGGAGGCCGCCGCCGACGTGGCCCAAACCGCCCACCCGGACCTCTTGGACGTCAATTTCGGCTGTCCCGTCGGCAAGATCCTCAAGTGCGACGCCGGGGCCGCGGTGCTGAAGGAACCCCAACGCGCGGGCCGCATCGTCAAGAGGATGATCGAGACCACCGAAGGGAAAGTTCCGGTCACGGTCAAGACCCGGGCGGGGTTCGACACGGCCGACAACTCGGTGTTCGAGCTTTTGGACTCGGTGACCCAGGCCGGGGCCGCGGCCCTGGCCATCCACGCCCGCACCCGGAAGCAGATGTACGAGGGAAAGGCCGACTGGGACCTGATCCGGCGGCTGAAGGAAAAATCGAGCATCCCCATCATCGGCAACGGCGATGTGCGCACCCCGGAGGACGCCGTCCGGCTTTTCCTCGAGACCGGTTGCGACGGCATCCTCATCGGCAGGGCCTCCATGGGCCGACCCTGGATCTTCGAGGAGATCCACCATTACCTCGCCACGGGCAAGCCCATGGCCCCCAAGACCCTGAAGTTCCGCCTCGGCATCGCGGTGGAACACCTCGAGATCTCGCTCGCGGTCAAAGGCGACCGGCTGGGGTTGATGGAAATGCGCAAGCACCTCACCCATTACCTGAAGGGGTTCGTGGGGGCCCGGGAGCTCCGCCAGAAACTCCTCACTTCCGATGACAGCTCCTGGGTGCTGGACACCTTAAGGAAGCTGCGGGATGAAATGCCTGAACTGGACCCCGAGCGGGTGGACTTGTCGGGCATCCGTTGAACCCTCCGCCCGATTGGGCGGATGAGACCCCTGGGAGGTTCTCCCCTTGATGTCCGCCATCCTGTCTTGGGACCATGCCTTCCTCCTCTGGGTCAACCAGGGGTGGGCCTGTCCCGCCCTGGACCGCTTCTTCATCTTCGTCACCCACATGCGGAACCTTTCGCCGGTGGTGGTCCTACTGGTGGGCTGGTGGCTTTGGAAGGGCGGAGCCAAGGGCCGTTGGCTGGTCTTCGCCCTCTTGGTCTGCGTGGGGATCACCGACCAGATGAGCAGCCACCTGATCAAGGATGTCGTCAAGCGGGAACGGCCCTGCCGGGCCCTGATGGAGGTCCGCGCCATCGACGGATGCGGCCCCGCCTATTCCTTCCCCTCGAGCCACGCCACGAACATCGGGGGCGCCATGACCCTGGTGACCCTCGCCTTCCCGGCGTCATGGCCCCTGACCGTATTCACGGCCCTCTCCGTGGGTTTTTCCCGGATTTATTTGGGTGTCCATTACCCCACGGATGTACTCGTTGGTTGGATCTTGGGGTTCCTTTGCGCCCTCGGGGTTTGGCGACTGAAGGGTTGGGCCGAGGGCCGTTGGTTTCGGCCTGTCCCCCAAGCGGTGGACCGGGCGCCCCGGTCGAAACACCAACGGAAGAAAACTAAACGATGAAAACAAGCGCCACCGTCCCGACGCTTTACGTCGTGGGAACCCCCCTCGGCAACCTGGAGGACATCTCGGCCCGCGCCCTCCGGGTTTTGGGGGAAGTCGACCTCATCGCCGCCGAGGACACCAGGCACACGCTCCACCTCCTGACCCACTTCGGGATCACCGGGAAAAAGCTGGAGTCCTGTTTCACCCACAATGAAAAGGCCAAGACCCAGGGGATCCTCAAGGCCCTGCAAGGCGGGAAGTCCGTCGCCCTGGTGACCGACGCCGGGATGCCGGGGGTTTCGGATCCCGGGTCCGAGGTGGTCCAAGCCGTCCTAGGGGCCGGGTTTTCAGTGGTCCCGATCCCGGGCCCTTCCGCCGCCGTGACGGCCCTGGCGGCCTCCGGGTTGCCCACGGCCCGGTTCCTGTTCGTGGGGTTCCTGGCCCCCAAGGGCGGCGCCAGGCGGGAAGCCTTGGGGAAGTTGAAGAGTGAGGAAGCCACCTTGGTCTTTTACGAGTCGCCCCGTCGGTTGGGCGAGTGCCTGAAGGACATGCTGGACGTGTTCGGGGGACGCCGGGCCGTGGTGGCCCGGGAAATGACCAAATTGCATGAAGAATTCGCCCGGGGGTCCCTCGAAACACTGGCGGAACGCTACGGCATCGAGGAAGTCCTCGGGGAAGTCACCGTTTTGGTCGAGGGCGCCCAGTGGGTGGACCGATCGGGCCCCGAGCGGTGGGTGGGAGTTTCCATCGCGGACCAACTCCGCCAGATGATCCAGGACCAGGGCTTGTCCAAGACCGAGGCGGTCAAGGTGGTGGCGAAACTGCGAGACCTGCCCCGGGAAGTGGTCTACGAGATCGCCAAGGAAGTCCCCGTTGTCAATCACCCTTGAGACCAAGAAACCACGACTGAACATTTTCACCACAATGGCCCCAATGAACATGATGGACACTATGGTTAATATGGCGAACGGAAAGATTCGTTTGTCGTCCTTCCGGGTCTTTGCTTCACATGGTTTTCCATTGGGAACATTGTGCCCATTGTGGTTACATGGTTTTGGGGTTTAAGGAGCTTCATGGCCAAGAAGCATTTTTGGAACCGGGACCTGACCAAAGGGTTGGACCTGAAGCGCGGCTTGGTCCTGTCGATCCTGGGGCTCCTCCTGCTTTGGCTCGGCATCGGGCTCACCTATGCCTTGGTGGGCCGCTTCCTGGAGCGTCCCCCCCTGGCCCACACCGACATGGCCTGGGCCCTGGCGGGATTCTTTCTTTACCTCGTTTTCCACCTCTTCTTCTACAAGCCCCTCCTTTCCCATATCCTGGCCCACGAATTGACCCACGCCTTGGCGGCCGTGATGCTGGGCGGGCGGGTGACCGCCGTGCACGCCACCACCAGCGGCGGGTCCACCCTGATCAACAAGTCGCACTGGTTCATCAGTTTGGCTCCCTATGTCTTCCCGTTCTACGCGGCGATCAGCCTGGGGATCTGGGCGATCGCGGCGCAGTCCTTCCGGCCGGGCCTGGCCGCCCTCACCGGATTCCTTTACGCGTTCCATTGGGCCCTGACGATCTACACCCTGACCCATCCGCAACCGGACCTGAAGGACGCGGGAACGGCCTTTTCCTTGATTTTCATTTTTACGGGCAATATGATGACTTTCATGGTGTTGGTGCTCCTCCTTTGGCCGGCGGCCTTCACACCCGCCGCCGCGTTTGACCGGACCCTCGAAGGGTCCTTCCGGTTCGTCGTTTCCATCTGGTCCCTCCTCAAATCGCTCATACCACCCCGGGAGGCCGTCCCCCGATGAAAAAAACCTTCGTCCTCGACACCAACGTCGTGCTCCACACCCCCAAAGCCCTGGAATCCTTCGAGGAGAACAACGTGGTGATCCCCCTGGGGGTCCTGGAGGAGCTGGACAACTTCAAGAAATACCACGACGAGCGGGGACGGAACGCCCGGGAAGTGGGCCGGGCCCTCGACGCGCTCCGCGCGAAGGGGAAACTGCAGGAAGGCGTGGCCCTCGCCAACGGCGGAATGTTGCGGGTCGAGATCAACGGGAGCGACGCGGTACTACCCCCGAGCCTGACCCACCTCAAGGTCGACAACTCCCTTTTAAGGGTGGCGTTGTCGCTCAAGCAGAAAGGCGAGGACGTCCGGTTCATCACCAAGGACATCAACCTCCGCATCAAGGCCGACGCCATCGGCCTCATCGCCGAGGACTACGAGTCCAACAAGGTCGACATCGACCAGCTTTACCCGGGTTGGAGCACCCTCTCGGTGAAGGACGCGGACCTCGACCAGTTCTACAAGGCGGGGAAGATCAGCCTGCAAGGCTATAAGACCGAGCAACCCCTCTACGAGAACGAGTTCCTGCTCCTCAAGAGCGAGATCTACGAGGCCAAGACCGCCCTGGGGGTCTTCAAGGCGCCCCTCAACGAGGCCCAGGCCCTTTGGATCAAGGACCCCGAGGCCTGGGGCATCAAACCCCTGAACCGTGAGCAGATCTTCGCCCTCAACCTTTTGCTCAACGACCGCATCTCCCTGGTGACCCTCGTGGGCACCGCCGGCACCGGCAAGACCCTCTTGGCCATCGCGGCGGGACTTTTGAAGACCATGGACGAGAAGAAATACCGGCGGGTGCTGGTGTCGCGCCCCATCGTGCCACTCGGCAAGGACATCGGCTTCCTGCCCGGCAGTAAGGACGAGAAGCTGGCCCATTGGATGCAGCCCATCTTCGACAACCTGGAGTTCATCCTCGATAAGGGCAGCCATCTCCAGACCGAGTCCGAGGACGTGGACGGCAAGGTGCAGTACCTGTTGGACACCCGCAAGCTGGAGATCGAGGCCCTGACCTACATCCGGGGGCGGTCCATCCCCAAGCAGTACCTCATCGTGGACGAGGCCCAGAACCTCACGCCCCACGAGGTGAAGACCATCGTGTCCCGCGCGGGGGTGGGCACTAAGATCATCCTCACCGGCGACCCCTACCAGATCGACAACCCCTACCTCGACTCCTCCTCGAACGGCATGGTGGTGCTGGCGGAAAGGTTCAAGGGCCAGGAGATCTTCGGACACATGACCTTGAACAAGTCGGAACGCTCTCCCCTTTCGGCCCTCGCCGCCAAGATGCTTTAAGACCCTCCGGCTAAACATTTTCACCACAATGGACACGATGACCCCAATGGCCACCATGCCTGAAAAAGGAAAAAACAAAGGATTCATCGGCTAGATGCTTGGGTTTCAAACCTATTTACATAGAGGCCATTGTGACCATTGTGGTTAATGGGTGTTTGATAAGTCCAATGGAACGGTGAACCCATGAAGCGTACTTTAATCGCCGTGACCATGGGGGACCCGGCCGGGATCGGGGCCGAGGTGGCCCTGAAGGCCCTCGACCGTCGTCCGAAAAGTTCCACCACCCGTTTCCTACTCCTGGGTTCCTGGCGTGTTTGGGCCGAGACCGCCAAGCGCCTCAGGACCCGGACGCCCCTCGTGATGTTGCCCGACCCTGAAACCGCGCGGGGATTGAAGGGTGGGGTTGGCGTCCTGGAATTGGGGGGACCACGGACCTTCCATATGGGAAAGGTGGACCCTTCCTGCGGCGCGGCGGCCGTCTCCTACATCCGCGAAGGGGTCCGTTTGGCGTTCCAAGGCCGGGTGTCGGCCCTCGTGACCGCGCCGATCCATAAGGACGCCGTCCACCGGGCCGGGTACCTCTACCCCGGGCATACCGAGATGCTGGCCGATTGGTCCCACACCCGCTCCTACGCCATGATGATGGTGGGCGGTCCCTTCCGCATCACCCTGGCCTCCATCCACGTTTCGCTCCGGCAAGCCGTTAAGGAAGTCACCCTTCCGAACCTCCTTGAAAAGTTATCTTTGACCCACCGTTGCCTACGGGATTGGTTCAAGGTCCGCAATCCCCGCATCACCGTCGCGGGACTCAATCCCCACGCCGGGGAGAACGGCGCCTTCGGGGATGAGGAAAAAAGGGTCGTGGCCCCAGCGGTCAGGCGGGCCCGGGCGAAGGGATGGAATGTCACGGGGCCTTACCCGCCGGATACCCTGTTCCACCGGGCGGCCCAGGGCGAGTTCGACGCGGTCCTCGCGATGTACCACGACCAGGGGTTGATCCCCCTGAAATTGGCGGCCTTCGAGAAGGGCGTCAACCTGACCCTGGGGCTCCCCTTCATCCGCACCTCGCCGGACCACGGCACGGCCTTCGACCTGGCGGGGAAGGGGAAGGCGGACCCCTCGAGCATGTCGGAGGCCATCGCCCTCGCCGTAAAGCTCAGCAACGGATAAAAAAGCCCAACTCACCATCAAGGTAAAGATTGGTAAAGGCTAAAAAAAGAACAGCAAAAATATTTCACCACCAAGTTCACCAAGAACACCAAGTTTTACCAAGGCATAACGGCATTCGGCCAAGGACAAACCAAAAGACGAACAAGATCACCAAGTTGCGAGTGGACCATGATTGAACCGATTGGCCGTGAATTGGACGCGCTGGGTAAGCAGGTGGTGGATGCCGCATACAAGGTCCATAAGGCGCTTGGGCCGGGTTTGTTGGAAAGCGCATATGAGAGTTGTTTTGCGGAAGAATTAAACAGCCGTGGGATTGTCGTCGAGCGCCAAAAAGAATTGCCCATCATCTACAACCAGAAGATCGTTGAATCCGGGTTCCGGATCGACGCTTTGGTGGATGGGAAAATCCTGGTGGAACTTAAATCGGTTGAAAAGATACTGCGGATCCACCAGGCTCAATTGCTGACTTACCTCAAGTTAAGTGGGTTAAGGCTCGGATATCTCGTCAATTTTAATGTCCCCTTGATCCGGGATGGCATCGAGCGAAAAGTGCTGTGACTTAACGGGTTTTAATTTTGATAATATGCGTAAAAAACGGCAAGTTTGCTTAATGGTGCGCAAACAATCGGTGCTTCGAGAAGCCCAGCAACTTGGTGAACTTGATTGTTTGCCTTCAGTCTGGGTTGTTGTTCGTTATTAAACCTTGGTGTTCTTGGTGAACTTGGTGGTGAAAAAGGGGTAAATGCTTACGTTGTTTTCCGTTTAGAATGCCCCGAGGTGATTTTTGACCAACCTGCACGACCTGTTCACCAAAGAGGGGTTCCGACCCCGGAAGTCCGCCGGCCAGAACTTCCTCGTCGACAAACGCGTCCTCCAACAGATCGACGACTCGATCCAGCCCCCCCCGGGGGATGTGCTCCTGGAGGTCGGCGGCGGGACCGGCGCCCTCACTGAGCGCTTGGTTTGGAAGGAACGCCCCCTCACCGTGGTGGAGCCGGACCACAAGCTCTTCGACCACCTCACGAAACGATTCGGGGACCGGGATCTTTTCCACCTGGTGAAGGCCGACATCCTGAAGTTGGACTTCGGGCCCTATACCCCGCCCCCACCCGCCAAGATCACCCTAGTGGGCAATATTCCCTACTACCTCACCAGCCCCCTGATCACGAGGCTTTTGGAGCAGGAAAGGGGCAGGGTCCGGTCGATATCCCTCATGATCCAGAAGGAAGTGGCCCTCCGGTTGGGGGCCAAGCCCGGCACCAAGGCCTGGGGCGCCCTGAGCGTCTGCGCAAGATATTACTCCGATTTCCAGATGCTGTTCCCGGTCGGCCGTAAATGCTTCCGGCCTGCCCCCAAGGTGGAGTCCGCCTTCATCCGCCTCACCCCGAAGGAAAAGCTGCCCTTGCCCGAGGCGGAGACGAAGAACCTGTTCCGTTTGGTCCGGGCCATCTTCCAGACGCGCCGAAAGACGCTCCTCAATTCCCTCAAGTCCGGGGGTTGGGTGGAGGAAGCCGCGCGGGCTGGGATCAGGTCCACCCGGTTGGAACCCGAAGTCCGGGGTGAGACGTTGGGGTTGGAAACGCTCATGGAATTGTCGTTAGCCCTCGGTAAACCGAGCGGTTCCCTGCAAAGTCCACCCCC
>Ga0265334_10001518_pt1 | contig 11207 bp, 9 predicted proteins | sample 42023metaG_FD_192442 | JGI IMG/M metagenome (GOLD analysis project Ga0265334, IMG submission 192442) | Rhizosphere microbial communities from Carex aquatilis grown in University of Washington, Seatle, WA, United States - 4-20-23 metaG | ecosystem: Host-associated > Plants > Roots > Rhizosphere >...
GCCGGGATCATCAGGCGCCCTTTCTCATCGAGTGAATGTTGGTACTGGCCTAAGAACATATGTGCTAATCCTTATTTAATGGCAGAACGCCGGGATTCCGGCGTCCATCCACTTCTTACCACTTTCTCCCACATTGTACATGATTTATATAAGGATTACAAGAGATTTTAACCACCCTTTCCATTTAGATAGGACTTATTGACCACCTCCCATGGATACTTCTGCCACCTTTTCTTTACTCGAATCCCCGAACTGGCATGATTATGAACTACTTGACACCGGTGAAGGTCTGAAGCTGGAACGCTTTGGCCCTTATACTTTTATTCGACCAGAAGTTCAGGCGATGTGGAAAAAATGCCTGCCGGTTAAAGAATGGGAAAAGGCTCACGCCATATTCCAACCGACGAATGAAGAGAGTGGGGGACATTGGGTTTTCAAGAAAAAAGTGGAAGAACGTTGGGAGATGCAATATGACCTCACCCCTGGTGCATCTTCAAATCAAACTTCCGGTATACCTGATAGAAAAGAACAAATTCGTTTCTGGGCTATGACGACTCCCGGAAGACACCTTGGTTTTTTTCCTGAAACAGCCGCCCAATGGGAATTTATATCGGAAGCAATTCGATCAAAGAGTGTCCAAATACCAATGAAAGTACTTAACTTGTTTGGATATACAGGCTTGGCTTCCTTAACATCCGCCTTAGCAGGCGCACAAGTAACGCATGTGGACGCCTCCAAGAAATCTGTCACTTGGGCACGCGAGAACCAGGCCCTCTCGAAGTTGGAAAATAGGCCCATCCGCTGGATTGTTGACGATGCTCTCAAATTCGTCGAGCGGGAAGGTCGGCGTGGAGCAAAATATGATGGCATTATCCTGGACCCTCCCAAGTTTGGCCGCGGACCGAAAGGCGAGGTATGGGAGGTTTATAAATCTCTTCCCGATCTGCTTAAAGATTGCCGCGCGATTTTAAGCGACCGGCCCCTATTTTTAATTGTCACGGCCTACGCCATAAAAACTTCAGCCATCCACATTGAGCAGGCGTTACAAGATACAGTAAGTAATTTCAAAGGGAGCATGGATAGGGGAGAACTGGTTACCCGTGAGAGATCGGCCGGGCGACTGCTCTCGCAGGCCGTGTATGCCCGCTGGAGAGCGGAATAACGAATTTCGATTTCGGCTATTGATCTTTTACTGGCATGTGGATTGGAGAAATTATGCGCCTCGAGGATAAAGTAGTATTGATCTCTGGGGTTGGATCTGGAATGGGCAGCGCAATCGCTTTATTGTTCGCACAGGAAGGGGCGCGCGTCGCTCTTGTTGCCAGAAAAGCAGTGGTGATTGATGTCATTGCTCGAGAAATCGGGGAACTAAATAGCGATCGGGTCATTACCGTTCAAGCGGATGCAGCCGATAAATCCCAAATGGAAGAGGCGGTGGTGCAAACCATTAAGTCATTTGGACGGCTGGATATTTTTATTTCATTACCCGGGGGCGGTTTCAGGCATACGAATGATCTCCCTGAAACCGAAGAGGATTTTTTTCAGAGCTTGTTACGCAACCATTTAATAAGCTTGTTCCATGGCACTCGCGCAGTGATCCCTCATTTCAAACAGGCCGGAAGCGGGGTGATCATTACGGTAGGTGCGGCATATAAAACCCTTCGTGACGCGAATGTTGCCTATGGTACGGTAAAGGAAGGAGTCATTGGTTTTACACGCAACCTGGCGCGCGAACTCTATCCCTTCAATATTAGAGTCAATTGTCTTTGCCCGGGGCTAATTCGACAACCGCTGGGTCAGGGTTTGGTAGTGCTGCCTCAACAAACCCTGGCTCGTAAAGGCCAACCGGAAGATATTGCCTTCGCCGCACTTTATCTAGCTTCCGATGAATCGCGCTGGGTAACGGGTCAAACTCTTGTTGTGGATGGCGGCGATGAGGTCTTGGCGGGTCAGCCGCGCGCTTCTTAACGAGTCTAACCTTATTGAATATTATCTATACTTCAAGAAAACTCGTAAATATTGTTTCCTGTACACAGCCGGGAGTCTACTTTCCTTATTTGATTATGCCAGCTGAAAATTGTATTAAAAAATCTCCGAAATTTATTTCGGAGATTTTCTTCTATAAATCGATATTCAAATAACATTCATCCGGCAGGACCATTACCCCCATCACTACTTCCGCCTCCGCCTGATGAAGGAGCACCGGTCATTTTCTTCAATACATCGTACCAGAATGACGATCCTTGCGAGACCGCAACGGCTGTAATGAACAGACCTACGAGTTTAAAGAAGGAAAAACTAAGCCAATCGAGGGGGTTTTTCGGTGCAGGCTGGGAAGACGATTGCCACCAGCCTATTTTGAGTGATAGCGTACCCAACTGGTTGATCAGCGCAGTAATGTCTGTGGTAGGTGCCTGGGATGTAATGGATGCGGCTTGTTGGGCCGCGATGGCGCGCAAGCTGGCATCGTTCCACAGGTCTTTGGCTAACTGGATGCTGTCCGTTCCAAAAGCAAGCGTGATCAGTAGGGAGAAGATGATTACAAAACTGCGGGCTCGGGCCTTGAATAGCAAAGAGGCCTGGTTCAAAGTCCCGGTTACATAGTCATTCGTCCTGGCGCGCAAGTCGACAATGTTCGTCACGCCTTGTTCGATCCAGCCGAGCAGGGCATGTTTTCCTTCCGATTCGGGTAGTTTGCTTATCGTAGTGTGAAGGTCTGCGGCGCTCATGTTCTGCTGGGCGGTCAACCCTGCAATATCGAAGAAGGCGCTCACGAGTGTATCCGCCGGTATCTTTTCGACTTTTTTCTCCTCCACGCCCGCTCCCAGCACGTTCCACCAGTTTGCATAGCGGATGGGGCGCAGCGCTTTGATCTGTGGCAGGTTGGTCAGGTCGATGGTTTTGTCGCCGGCCATTTGCAGGAGATACTTTTCCAAGGCCGCGCCGCGCGTTTCCAGGGATTCTGTCACGATCTGTGTGACGGTGGAGACAACGGCACCCAGGATGTAATAAACGACGACCAGGCCTACGATGACTTCAAAGATTGGTGGGAGTGACATAAGAATCTCCTTCTCTTAATTTGATCATGAAAGTTATTTCCATCCGGACCCTAAGAAGATAATTCTAAATAGAAAATGGGTATGACACGCTGATCGGGATGGAAAGCAGGCACATGATAATTCAAATAAAGCCAATTGTGAATATACATTCTGCCCATATCCAAAACAACCCGGTTACAAAACGGGATGGTCATGTAACCGGGTTGAATAATGTAGCGTGAGAATTATTTTTTGTCTTAGACGTTGCGCTTGGCCGTCTCGCGTTTAACCGCCGACCGCTTGGTTAGCGGCTTGGCGATTTCCTGCTTCACCAGCTCTCGTTTGCCAACGAACTGCGGCGTAACAACTCGCAAAGAGTCGGCTTGTCGTTTGAGAGCCGAACGGATAATGAGATCCATAAACCCCTGGTGTCCCATCGGGTCGGCCAATAAGGAGAAATCTGCAGAACCGGGGTCGAATGGCGGGTAGAAGATGCCGCAGTTCGGGTTGATCTCCAGCATATAAAGCTCGCCGTCTTTGCCCAGCCGGTAATCGCAGCGGGCATAGCCATGGCCCTTGAATTCCAGGAATACTTTGGTCGTATATTCGCGCAAGCGGCGGTCGGTTTCAGGATTGTCGGTCGGGACGACCCTCATCTTGTCATATTCGACCCATTTCATGTCGTAATGCTTGAAGGATTCACCCTCGGGGAAGATGAATTCCACCGGTTTGAAGGTGATCGGGTGAGTGGGGTCATCCGGGTTTTCCGCTATTAGGCAGGTAAATTCGCGGCCTTCGATGAATTCTTCTATCAGGGCGCGGCCATCGTCTTTCATGGTAATGGCAGCCTGTTTTTTCAGGTCTTCCACGTTCATCACGCGTGAATCTTTTCGTATTCCAAAGCTGGCAAAACCATGCGGCGGTTTAACCAGCATCGGGAAACGTAAAGTTCGGCTGGCGCGTTCGACGTCGACCATTGACTTCGCGAACGTGGATGCCGGCGTGGGAACACCTACACGTGCAGCCACGCGCTTCATCTCCTGGCGGGTGGGATCGAAGAAGGATGAGTCGCCGCCTGTGAAAGCCGCTCCTAATTTTTCCATAGCCTTGACAAGTTTGATGCCGGCCACGGGCTCATCGGGCGTACCATCGCACAGGTTGATGAAAACATCCACGCCGTCATCCATCAAGGTCTTGATCTGGTCTTCCACGTTCGTGTTCTGAACAACATGATGTCTCCATTTCCTTCCCTCGAGGTGCGGGGATGGATCGTATGGAGGATCCGGTTCTTCAGGTAAACTGCTTAAAACACAAAGGTACATTTGATTCTCTTTATTGATCTTGATTGGATTAACTCATCTTAAAGATTTTTTGATTGATGATGTCGAAAAGTTATATCCAGATGATGAATGTAATTGTCATCATCATTGTTATATTACCGCCATATATGGAAATATTCAAGGCTTTAAGCCTGTATTTGGGCATGAATTTAAATATTTTAAGGTTTGATAATTCGATTGATAATCGACGTATTTGTTAAGACGACCATGTTTTTTCTTCAACTTCGGTAAATTCATTCAATCAACGTGTTGTTAAAGTGATCACTCTGACTCACGAAGCGAATTATTTTGACTCAGTAATTAAATTCATCGCAGTAATGAGTCGGGTTAGTGAAAGTGATACAACTACGCGTCCACAAAATTTATTGCTCTTATGTTTCGCATAATAACTTCGCTTCACACTGAAAGCCTGGAAAGGAGAATTACTTACTTCTTATCAAGATTATGAGATACAAAAAATAATGGTTATAACCTTAACAATATTGCCTCTTCATGATGCCCCCGCCTTTTTCCAAAACTGCGGCAGATATTCTTTATAGCTCAAAAGATAGTCGTCGAGTATGTTCTTTGCTGCCTGGATATCCGTTATCATCGGGTCGAGTAGCAAACACTGTAAAGCTTTATCGCGGTCTCCATCAACTGACGCATCGACACATAGCTGCGCCACGGTTATTTCGCGCCGGCATAGTTCTGCGATTGGTTCGGGCAGCGCGCCTACATGCACGGGATGGACGCCCGCCCCATCCACCATGATCGGCGTCTCAACAGTTGCGCCAGATGGCAGGTTCGAGATCTGACCCTGGTTGGGGAGATTGGCAGCAACATGATAGTGAGAGCCCGCCCCGGCCATATTTTCGATCATTTCGAGCGCCCCTTCGGAATCCGTATCCTTTAAACCCTCGATGGTCATGCTTCCATCGGCCATTTTGTCCAGGCGATCCAATTCGAAATCGCGGACGGATGCCATCAGGTCCCAATCATAAAGACGGATATTGTATTTCTCCCAGGGTTTTGTTTGCGGGTCGGAGACCCAGGGCAGGTATTCGCAAAGATGGGTATCTCCAGGAACCGGAAACAACCCGAATGCCGAGAAGATGTCCCTTGTGAGTGGTTCGAACTTTGGGTCCAGCTCGAAAAATCGTTTGCGAAACAGTGGATATAAATCCTCTCCTTTTTTTCGATCATGGATGGAGAGTATCCAGGTGAAGTGGTTCAATCCTGCAGCGCGAATGTCCAGTAGGGGTATCACCTGCTTCTTGAGGCTTTCGTGCGCGGCGGCCTGGTCCACGGCCGCGTGCATGCCGGTCAATTCAGGAGGCACCTCGATGCCAAGTTCTTTTGCAAGCGCCACACCCACCATGCTGTAACCTGCGTAGATCTGATGACACAGGCCCACCGCTTTTATCCGGCTGTGACGGTTGACAGCGTCACAAATGCGCACCATCGGATTGGTGAAGTTGATGAACGAGGCCTCGGGACAAACCTTTTCCATATCGCGCACGATCTGCATGACCGGGCCGATGTTGCGGGCGGCATGTGCGAACCCGCCTGGGCCGCCGTTCTCGGCGTAAGGCTGGTGAACACCGTATTTGAGCGGGATCTCATAATCCGTGCGCCAGAGTCCTTCGCGTGCACCGACCTCTATCGCCGAAGCGACAAACTGCGCTCCTTCAAGCGCTTCGTGGTGATGGAGGTGCGCGCTGATATACATGTCCGCATCCCACTCCCTGTTCATGCGGTCGGCGAGGCGCTTGACGATATCGAGGCTGGTCTGGTTACGGTCCACTAGGGCGATCGAGGAACCGCGCAGTTCCTTCGAACGGATAAGAGCCGAGAGAGTATTCTCACCAAATTGGGCGCTTCCCGCACCGATAACTGCGATCTTGGTTGGAAGGGTCATAAGGTTTTCCTTTGGGTAATTTCAACTGATAAAGTAATGAGCGATCTTAAGGCTATCCAGGTTTTGATTGTAATTTACATCGACGTAAAATAAAGCGCCTGAACGTTTTATTTGTTCAGGCGGTAAAGAGAAGGGATCCATTTGCTATTTGGTCTTGATGTCTACATCGCCGGACATGCCCCACAGCAAGCCGGTTGGTTGCGTATCCAGTTGGATCGTGACCTTATAGACATTATCTCCATTGTAGGTGGATGACATTTCCGCGATCTTGATCACACTTCCGGTCAGATCCTGGTTGAATGCTTTTAGACGTACAGAGGCTGTCTGCCCGACCTGCACATTGGCGATCTCACGTTCGCTCAGATCCTTGGTTTGAACTTGCAGATGAGTCAGGTCGCCTATGACAACTACAACCTGTCCCGGCTGGACGAGCTCGCCCGGCGTCACATTGATGGAGACAACCGTTCCAGCGTAAGGAGCCTGGAGCGTTCCCTGGGAAAGGGTAGCTTTTGCACTATCGAGCGCTGCCTGAGCTTGTTGTACTTTAGACGCCGCCACTTGCCTTAGTTCCGGTGCTCCGTTGGTAGATACCCAATTACTGCCAATCAGGGTTTTGCGAAAATAATTTTGAAGGAATGCATAATCCTGCGCCGAGCGCAGGGATGCCTGGGCTCCGGTAACTGCAAAGGCTAGGTCGGGAGTATCCAGCACGATCAGCGTTTGCCCGGCCTTTACCGGGTCACCTTCGGCGACGTCAACTTCCTTAACAGGGGCGGAAATGATAAATCCCATATCAGATTTCATTGCGGGTATCACAGTAGCCGAAGCCGTTACGATCTCCGGTACGGTGGCGCTGGTCGGCGCGGCGGCCGTGGCAGGGGTAGAGGGGGGTTGGCTGGTACACCCTGTCAATAGGATAGCCAATATAAGGGAGATGGAAACGGATAAATTTATCATGATGGTTTACTTACCTGTCTGGATCGCAACGTCAGTCGTCATACCCCAGCGCAGTCCCTGAGGTTGGGAATCCAGGGCAATCGTGACTTTGTAAACCACGTCGCCGCCGACAGTTGTAGAAACGCGTGCAACGTCAACCACGTTGCCGTTAAACGTTTGGTTCAAAGCCTGGACGGTTACGCTGGCTGTCTGCCCGACATTAACGCCGGTGACATCGCGTTCACTCAGGTCCGTGGTTTCTACCCTGAAATTGGAAAGATCGCCGATCATGATCACAACCTGCCCGGGCGTGACGGTCTCCGCAGGGGAGATATCCACCTCCGCGATGGTCCCGTCGAACGGTGCAGTCAATGTGGCTTGCGTCAAAGTTGCTTTTGCTGAATCGAGGTCGGCCTGCGCGCGATCAACATCCGCTTGTGCAGCATCGATATGCTCCTGGTCGGTGCCGATGCGCTTTTCGTATCTCACCTGGGTCTGGGCAGCTTCCAGACTGGCTTGCGCTTCTTCGACATTCGCGTTGAGTATCATTGTATCGAGCGTGACAAGTGTCTGGCCCGTGGTTACCTTGTCGCCCTCTTGGACGGCGACACTATTTACGACCCCGGTCAGGGGAAAACTTAGCTGTGCTTTAGGCTCGGGGACGATCTCCCCTGAGGCGGTCACGCTATTCGATGCGGATGCCGGTTTGCTATTCAGAATGATAGTGGGGATGGCAACGGGGGTCGAATTTTGACCACAGGCGGTTAATACAAGTGCCAGTGTGGGTATCAAGACGGATAATCTACTTTTATTCATTTAGGAATCCCTAGGATTTTGTATTGCTTCCGTTGTTTTCGACGATCAGGCCATCACGCAGAGTAACCACTCGTTTGGCATATTTGATCACGCGCGGGTCATGTGTGGCGAAAACGAACGTAACGCCGGTATCCTTATTGAGCTTCTGCATGATCTCCATCACCTGCCGCCCGTTGTCCGTGTCGAGGTTGGCAGTCGGTTCGTCGGCCAATATAAGCGAAGGATGCATCGATAAGGCGCGCGCCACAGCAACGCGTTGCTGCTGTCCGCCGCTTAATTGATCGGGACGGTGATGGGCATGGTCGGCGAGACCAACCCCCTCGAGCATTTCCTTCACGCGTGCTCGTCGTTCCGCAGGCTTGGTTCCATTTAAAAGGAGAGGCAATTCCACGTTCTCGTATGCCGTCAGGGTGGGGATAAGGGCGAAGAATTGGAAGATGAACCCGATCGAGCCTTTGCGCATGTCCGCCCGTTGATTGCGGTTGAGACCCGTGACATCCTTCCCATTGATGAAGACCGTTCCGCTGGTGGGCTGGTCAAGCAAGCCGATAAGCTGCAGGAGGGTCGTTTTACCAGAGCCGGAAGGGCCGACCAGGGCAGTAAATTCACCGTTTTCTATCGAAAGATTCACGCCGCGCAGGGCATGTGTTTCCAATTCGCCGATTTTGAAATCGCGCGTAGCGTCTACAACTTTTGTAACTTCCATGAAAGACTCCTTATTAAGACTCTGAAGGTCTATCTTTTTTATTATCCATGCAAGGCTTCAACGGGTTCCATCTGTGCGGCAAGCACAGCCGGATAGATCGAGGCGATGATGGTCACAACGAAGGTGACGATCGTCAAAGCGATCGTATCTGATAAAGTGAGGTTGGCGTAGATCGTATCCCTCATCAATATACCGGTGACTTTTGCACTGGCAACGGAGATGCCAAACTTGGAGAAGTAGGCCACCGCAATAGCGCCCAGGATCAAGCCTCCGATCACGCCGCCGATGGCAATCAGACCGCCCTCCGTTAGGAATTGGGTCGTAATACGGCGGCCTTTCATTCCTATGGCAGAGAGAACCCCGATCTCACGCGTGCGCTCGAAGACCGCCATGATCAGCGTATTCGTGACCACGGTGGCGGTGATTCCAAGCACGATCAGATAGACAAAAACCAGAAAGGCGTTTGCAAAATCCTCCGTCTGTACGATCAAGTCGTTCATGGTCCGCCAGGTGAGGATTTGGTAATCAGGTGACTTTAATGCGGCCGCCACGGCATCAGCCTGGTCGCGGTTTTGCAGCATCACGAAGATGGTGCTGGCATGGTCTTGTGCGCCGGTGATGGTCTGCGCCTTGACGAGTGGCATGAAAACCGTGCCTTCGTCATAGCTCGAGGTGTTGGTGGTGTAAATGCCGCGGACGCTGAAAAGCTGTGTGCTTACGTCGCCGTTGGACGTATTGACCAGCAGGCTGATTTGGTCCCCGACCTTTACTCCCAGCTTATTGGCCAGTGGTTCACCGATCAAGATGCCCTCGCGATCGTCAGTCGTGAGGAATGTCCCAGAGAGCAGCCCCTCCCGAAATATTTGATTGGCCGGGGAGGCGGGGTCGATACCGATAACCTGCACACCCCTGGAATTGTCGCCAAGTGTCAATATGCCGGTGGCGAAAAGGCGCGGGGTTGCCACCGTCACCTGTGGAATGGTCTTGAGCTGGTCGATGACCTGCTGCGGATTGGCTACTAGGTCTTTCCAATCTAGGCTGACCTTGTTCTCATCGTACGACGCGGCGCGGATCTGCAGGTCTCCACTTTGGATTTGGATGGAATTTTGGAGCGCGCCACCCATTTCGCCATTGAGGATGGCTGCTATTAAGAGAAGGAGAGCCAAACCGATGGACACAGCCAGAACTGAAAGGAATGTGCGGCGGCGGTTACGTTCCAAATTTCGAATTGCCATTTTGAAAAGTTGTATCATGGTTTCTCACTTACCCTGCTGGGTCTCATTCAGCCGGAAGATGCCTCGCCGGGGAGAATGACATCCAATTAAACATAATGTAGGGCTTCCGCGGGTTCACGCCGGGCCGCTTCACTGGCAGGGAACCAGGCGGCCAGAGTGGAAATAACGACGATGGTGAGGGCCCGGCCAAAGAGATTACCAAGTCCAAGGGTCGGATACACCCGCCCACTGATCAACGCCATATATTCGGTAACACTGCTGAACTGGCTGTAGTCCATGCCTACGATACCGAAACTGCCGTTTAGGATCAATCCCAGAACTATGCCGGCCGCGACACCCACCAACCCGATCATGGTGCCTTCCAATATGAAGAGCAGGGCGATCTCGCGCGGCTTAAGTCCCATGGCACCTAACAGGCCGATCTCACGCGTCCGTTCGTATATGGCCATCAATAGCAGGTTTAGAATACCGATGCCGGCGATCACCGTAATAATCACGCTGAAGACATTCATGATCGCGCCCTTTTGATTTACCGCATCGGTGAGCTCGGGGTAATTCTTTTCCCACGATTCCACTTCGTAACCGGGCAGGGCAGGGGTAAGGGCAGCCACGACGGCATTTTCCTGCCCGAGCTTTTTCAGTGTGACGTCCACTTCGGTGGATTGATTGGGTAGACCGTACAGGCTCTGCGCCTCACCTAATGAAATGTAAAGAGTATTCTTTTCATTGGTGGGCACGCCAATATCGTAGATGCCGATCACATTCATGGATCGCTGGCGGTTCTGCTTATGGATGTCACTGCCGACTAGCGTGAAACGATCGCCAACTTTTAACTGCATCACATCCGCCAGACCTTTGCCGATCAGGGCGGAGTCTGTGTCATTTGCCGTAAGGTAGCGACCGGCTGAGATATGCGCCGCGATCAGGCTGACGTGTGCTTCGACTTCCGGTTCGATTCCGATGATGCTCATCGGGAAGGCGCCCTCGTGATTCGTAGCCAAACCCCCTGTGGTGATACGGCGGGCGGCTGATATCACAGTTGGATCGGATAAGACTGCTTTTACGACAGCCGCGTCATTTGCCAGGGGCAGAAGCGGATTGGTATCCACCTTCTCACGATAACCGGCCGCGTGGATTTGAATATTCCCGCCCAGGACACGTATGGCGTTGCCATAAATGGCCTGGTTGAACCCATCCATCAGGCCGTCATAGAACATCATAAAGGCCAGGCCGAGG
>Ga0265334_10001520_pt1 | contig 11204 bp, 5 predicted proteins | sample 42023metaG_FD_192442 | JGI IMG/M metagenome (GOLD analysis project Ga0265334, IMG submission 192442) | Rhizosphere microbial communities from Carex aquatilis grown in University of Washington, Seatle, WA, United States - 4-20-23 metaG | ecosystem: Host-associated > Plants > Roots > Rhizosphere >...
TGAAGAACCATTGTGTTTACCTCGGTCTGCTCTGCACCCTCGTGGCTTGCTCGAGCGCCGACCAGGGTTCGTCGTCTGCGGGGGCAGGCGGCGTGGGAGCGGCAGGCATCGGTGGCACGCCCGGCGCAGCCGCAACGTTCGGAGCGGGCGGCATGAACGGCGTCCCACCGAGCACTGGTGGCAAGCTCGCAGGTGCGGGCGGCGGTCTCTCGACGGGTAGCACGAGCGCAATCGGCGGCGCCGGTGCGCTCGGCGGCAGCGGTGCGGTCGGGGGAACCGGGGCAACAGGCGGCGGCGTGACCGCGACGACGGGCGGTGCTCCCGGGACGGGCACTGGCGGCAATGGCGCAGCCACGGGCGGTGCCAGCGCGGGAGGAGCCGGGGGCACTCCACCGCCCGTTTGCACGGCAGCGGCATCGGAACCGGCCGACTTCATGCCGAACACGACCGCGGGAGGCGGAGGCACCGTCGTCAAGGACTCGCCACGCTTCCGGATCTACGGGAGCGCACCCGCAGCTACCGCGGACACCACGCTGAACCACCTGGAGGCCGCCTACAGCTGCTTCATCGATGACTGGTGCTTCCGCTCGACGGGACTCGTGGTCCAGAAGGACGGCGGCCCGTACTACAAGACGAACATCTATGCGACGGGAAGCCTCGGCAGCGCCGCCGGCTTGACGCAGCTGGATTTCACTGCGGGCCTGCCATACGTCCAGGTGATCAGCAGCCAGATGGCAATGCCACGAGTGACCGTGCACGAGTGGGGTCACGCATTCACGATCAGTGAATACAACTGGGTCGATCAGAAGCGCACGGGTGCGTGGTGGGAGACGGTGGCAAACTGGGTGGCCGATACCTATATGACGTCCGCGTACTGCGCACCCGCCAGGAGCAAGTACGGAGTCGCCGAGGGCAGCACCCTCATCGATCTGAGCAAGGTGATCGGCCAGTCTTACATGCTCATCGTCAGCACGCAGAACTACTACGAAGCCTGGCCGTTCCTGACGTACCTGACGATGAACCCGGATCACTACGCGGGCCTCGGCAAGCTGGCGGTTCAAGATCTGATGCGAAAGCACACTCGCATGAACGAGACGCCGCTTCACGTGCTCGATACGATGGTGTCGCCGGTCAAGGCGCAGGCGGTCATCGGTCGCTACTGGGCTCACATGGCCTATCTGGACATCGGGCACCCGAAGGCGCAGGCGGCGTTCTTCAGCAGCCGCGCGACCTTGAATTTTGCGAACCTGGATTCGATGGGAAACCAGACCTACAAGGTCAAGGCGGCACGTCAGCCGCAGTACGGCGGCTCGAACATCATCCCGCTCACCGGCACCGGCGCGGTGAGCGTGCAGGTGAAGAACCTGGGCAACGGCTTGCCCGAAAGCAACTTCACTGCGACCCTCTCCATTCGCGCCAGCGACGGGACAGTCCGCTACGTAGATCTGCCGGGCGGCATGGGCCAGGCGACCATTGCAAGCGGCGAGGAAGCGAGCCTCGTGGTCGCGAATACGCCGGACATGCTCTATCAGTACGACGCCTTTGCAACCACGGCGGCCAGCCCCGAGTCCATCGGTCTGAATTACCAGGTCCAGATCACCGGCGCGGCTCCCGCCAACTGATCGCCGCGCGCTGATCCATGACGGTCGGTGCGGGCCCCCGGAGACTGCGAGCTGAGGTGTACCTCGCGACGAAGGAGGCCGACGCGCTCATACCCCCAGAAGAAACCAGCAGCCCTTGTCTTTGTCCAGTACGAACAAGGCATGCGTCCCGAGATGCTAGACGTCCTCGAAGCGCCGCAGCACTACGCGACGGGCGGCCGGGGCGGCTTGGCTTGGGCCTCGACGGTAGCGTACGCTGCCTGCCAGGGATTGGTTCACGTAGAAGGGGCGGCGAGGGCGGATGGTGATTCCCGACGTTCTGGTATCCAACGCGTTCCGCGTTCTGCGCGCGTCGGTCGAGTGCAATTCGTCGGGGGCGCACAAGGGCGCCGCGAGCCTCCGGCGGGCCGCCTCCCTTGGTACTCTGACGCCGAAGCCGGAGGACCTTCCCGAGCTCGGTGACGTACCGCGCGACGAGCAGGCCTTGCGCATGGCGATCGGCAGGCTCGAGAGCGCCTCGCAACGCGTCCGCGATCGGATGTTCTGGTTTCACCAGCCGCGCCGCGGAGAGACGAGCACCACCGCTGGCAGCGAAGAATGTGCGCCGGGGCGTTTCGACGACGCCGCTCGAGCGCACGACGCGGCGCTTTACCGGATAGTGGCGCTCTACTCGACACCGTTCTCCGCGGAAGCAGCCCTGACCTGGACCGACGCGCTCCGTCAGTGGCACGAGCTCGTGACGAATGCCGAGTATCGGCGCCTTGCTCTCGCCACCGAGGAGCGGAGTCAGTTCGAGCCCGCGGCACTTCCGTCGGAGATCGACTCGGCGCTCGCCGATGCGGTCCGATTGGCCGGCGAGCCGCTCGCGACCGCAGGACGCGACGCAATGCTCCGCAAAGACAACGCGACAATCTTCGCGATCGTGCTCGCCTTGACCGAACTCGAGGACACGGGTCGCTGGGCGGCGGCGATACAGGAAGAGCTCCTTGCCGGGCCGCTGAAGGCACTTCGCGACGCTTGCGAGCAGAACGCACGGACGTACCGCGGTCGCATCGTGCGTAAAGCGGACCAGGCGCTCCTCAACGTGGCAACGTGTGAGGAGGAGCTTGCGCACTTTCGCTCCGAGATCGAGCCCGCGCTCGCCCTCATGCAGCGCCTGGCGCCCCGCGGTCAGCCCGCGGACCGGGAAGCTCGAGAGATGACGGCCATGACGCTTTACGCCATCGCGGGCGACCACTCCTGGGCGGAGAAGTTCGACGTCTCCGTGAAGTTGAACGAGGAGGCCCTCGCCCTGGTACAGGGCACGCCGGCGGCGCTCCGCATCGAACAACAGCTCCGCGAGCTCCGCACGGTTGCCCAGAAGCAGCTCTTCGCAGCACCCTGGAAGACGCTCCGCGACGCCTGCGACCACAACCGGCGCACGTACGGGCCGAAGGTTCTTCGAAAGCCGGATCACGCCGTCGGCAACGAGGAACCCTGCGCGAAGGCGCTCGCGCATTTTCGCTCGGAAGTGGTGCCGGCGCTCGCGGAGCTGAAGCGTCTGGCCCCCGCCCCTCAGCCCATCGAACAGCAAGCTCGAGAAATGACCGCCATGACCCTGCACGCGATCGCCGGCGATCACACCTGGGCGGAGAAGTTCGTCGTGGCCGTGGAACTGAACGAAGAAGCCTATGCGCTCGCCGCCGGGACGGCAGCGGCCCCGCGCATCAAGGAATCCCTCGGCAAGCTTCGCGACCAGGCGCACCGGGAGCGTGTCTTCGGTGCCCTGCGACCCATTCGTTCCGCGCCCTCGCTGAGGACGGTCAATGGGATGGGCTTCGGCGTGTACGGCAGGTCCGACTACGATCCTGAAACGAATTCGTACGTAACGACGCATTGCTTCTGCATGATGTTCATTCCGATCTTCCCGGTCGGGCGATACCGCGTGACCGCAGACGGCAAAGGCTATCGTTTCCTGGGGGGGCTGCCGCTCACGTCGTGGAACCGTGTTCACCTCGGGGTCGCCCTTGCCGCCGGCGTTGGCTTCGTGATCATGGCCGCGCTCGGGGACCAGCAACGTCACCCGCGTGCGTCCTACGTCGACCAGACCCTCCAGGACGACTCGCGTCGCTCCTACGCCACCCAGCAGATGATGGCCCCGCACTACACGCCCGACCCCGCCAGTACGTCGCAGAAGGCAGCGACCGATCTGGCCGAGCTCATTCAGAAGGGCAGGCACGACATGGAAGAACTCGAGCTCCGCCTCGGCCCGGTGATGCCCCAGTTGAAAGACCTGCGCTCCCGCATCGAAGGTCTGGAAGCGGTGCTCGGGCGCCCGGGTGATCCTGCAACGAGGAAGGCGAGCGTCGTGACGTCGAAGGTCGCTGCGCAGAGGAGCCTTCATGACGATCTCGTGCGCGAGTACGCACAACTTCGGAAGGGCTACGCGAAGGAGATTGACGAGTACGAGGCCCTCGTCGCGGATGATTCGAGAATGACGGACATGTACAATCGCCTCGCAGTGCATTGAAGATGACGCTCCCCGACGTGATCCAGATCGAGACGACGCTTCTCCGCGAGCTTTCCATCGAAGGCTGGCGGCTCGGCCGGGCCGCGGAGGCCGCACCCGATGCGCCGTATCGAGCGACGGTCCTGCGCGTCGGGCGGAGCATTTCGGAGATCCTCGCCGTGTGCGGCGTGGAAATCGTGGATTTCGCGGGACGAAGCTACGACCCCGGCCTCGTCCCGGAGGTCATCGACGTGCGCGAGGAGCCTGGCCTCGGTGAGCATGAAGCGGTCGTCGAAGAGACCGTCGTGCCGACGCTCTTGCTCCGGGGGCAGGTCCTCGAGCGAGGGCAGATCGTCATCAAGCGGGCACCGCGTGGCCCAGATGGGAAGGCCGTCCAGTGAGCGAATCGGTGGAGTACGGAATCGATCTCGGCACGACCAACTCGTGCATCGCGCGGTGGGAGGAAGGCGGAGTACGGGTCTTCCAGAACAACGACCAGATGAACGTGACGCCGTCGGCGATCCACGTCCTGAAGAGCGGGCGCATGATCGTCGGCCGACGTGCTTGCTCGGCGGTGCTGACCGACGCCGACAACGTCGCCGTAGAGTTCAAGCGGCTCATGGGGCAGAAGAGCAGCAAGCGGTTCCCGGCCGCCCAGAGGGAGCTATCCCCCGAGCAGCTCTCCTCGGAGGTCCTGAAAGCGTTGAAGGAGGACGTGCGCCGGCAGACGGGCGCCGACGTCGTCTCCGCAGTCGTCACCGTACCGGCCGCGTTCGGCGCGCTGCAGTGCGAGGCGACGGCGCGTGCAGCGGCGCTCGCCGGCCTGACCGAAGCCCCGCTGTTGCAGGAGCCGATCGCCGCAGCCCTCGGCTACGGAGTGCGCCCGGGAAGCGCGAATCAAAAGTGGCTGGTGTTCGACCTGGGCGGGGGAACGCTGGACGTCGCCGTCGTCTCCACGCGCGACGGCCGCCTGAACGTACTCGAGCATCGCGGCGACAACCTGCTCGGCGGAAAGGACATCGACCGGGCGATCGTCGAGCGGATCTTGATACCGGCGATCGCGGGCACGCACGCGATTGGACGAGAGGGTCCCGGGAGCGCCCGCGCCGCGCTCCTCCCGCGCCTGCGCCTTAAGGCGGAAGAGGCGAAGATCGACCTCTCGCGGGACGAATCCGTGGTCGTGTCCTTGTTCGACGTGGGCACGGACGACGAGGGAGCCCCGATCGAGATCGACGTGTCGATTACGCGGTCCGAGCTCGAAAAGCTAGTCGCCCCGCTCGCCGAAAAGTGCAGCGCCTTGGCGCTCGAGGCCCTGACCGGGGCGCGCCTCCGTGGTCCGGACCTGGATCGCATCCTGCTCGTCGGCGGGCCGACGCAGATGCCTCTGCTGCGCGCAATGCTCGAGCAGAGAATCGGCGCGCCGATCGACTTCTCGGCCGATCCCATGACGGTCGTCGGCCGGGGAGCGGCCGTCTATGCCTCGGCCCTCGAGCGCAAGCCGCGCGCGACGGTCACGGCGGAAGACGTCGCTGCGTCACCCGATCGCGTCTCGCTGAAGGTCGCCTACGAGCCGGTGAGCGCGGAGCTCGAGTGCGTCATCGCGGGGCGGGTGACGACGACCCACGAGCAGGTGGAGATCAAGCTGGAAGAGGGCGGCGGCCTCTGGAGCAGCGGCTGGGTGAAACCCGACAGCGGCATCTTCGAAGTGACGGCATCATTGAAACCCGGCGACGTCTCGACGTTCTGGGTCTATGCGCGGGACGCCAGTGGACGGCTGCTCGAGGCGGATCCGGCGGAGCTCAAGATCCGGCACGGGCTCGTTCCTTCGGCGCCGCCCCTGCCGCACACGCTCTCAGTCGAGGTGCTCGCGCCGGAGGGTGCGCGGCTCGATCCGGTGTTCGCACGAAACACTCCGCTTCCGGCCGAGAAGCGCATCAAGTACCGCGCGACCCACGCGCTCGTCCCGAACAAGCCGGAGTCCGACCTCGCCATCAAGCTGTGGGAGGGCGAATATCTGGAAGATCCGGAGGCGAACGACTGGGTCGGCAAGATCACGCTGTCCCACGAGGCGGTCCCCCGCTCGGTGCCGGAGGGCGCGGAGATCGAGCTGAATCTGCGCATCAGCGCGTCGCGGCTGATCTCCGTCGATGCCTTCGTACCGCATCTGAACAAGACCTTCAGTGACCAGCTCTACGTACCGCAGCGGGACGAACGGGACCTCGGCACTGCAGCGCGGGCGGCGTCCGAAGAGGCGGACGTTCTCGGCCGCCGCTTGGAGCATCTCGAGCGCTCCGCGCGCGGCGGCGTCGGGAAGCAGGAGGTCGACGGCTTGAAGCGCGACGTCGACGGGCTGAAGGCTGCGGGTGAACAGGCCGCGGCCGGCGATGGGGCCGATCCCGACGCGACCCAGCGTTTCATGCAGCAATCGAAATCGGTGCGCATCAAGCTCGGTGAGCTCGAGCGCAAGACAGCCGACGGGCGTGCATCCGTCGGCAGTCCCGCGCGGCTCCAGCGCGTCGAGCAAGCAGAGAAAGCGACCAAGCAGTTCGGGTCGCCGCTCGAGAAGCAAGAGATGGCGGCCCTCTTGCGCGAGCTCGGGCGAGCATCCGATAAGGGCGACGAGCGAACCGTCCAGCGGATCTGCGAGGACATCGACGGACTCTGGTTCCGTGTCCTCGCCAAGCACGACTGGTTCTGGCGAGACATGCTCGAATCCATGAGCGGAAGCGCCGCTTCGTCGACGAACCCGGCGGAGGCGGAGCGCCTGATCGCCGCGGGACGATCGGCGATCGCGAAGGGCGACGGCGACGCCTTGCGCGATGCGGTCAAGGCGCTCAAGAAGTTGCAGCACAAGGACTCGGGAGAGCAGCTCGCCGAACGCGCCCTGGACACCGGACTTCGCAGGTACTGACGATGCAAGAGGTGCGGCGTCCGAGTTTGCCAGTGGGGTATGCGTTCGGCGGGGTCGCGCCCATCCGGAAGGCCGTGTACGTGACCGAGGCGACCGAAGTGTACGAGCTGGAGGGAGCGGACGAACCGCGGGGGGTGCTGCTGCTCGTCCGGGCCGACGAGGCGGCGCGTACGGGGGAGTGGCTCTCTGCTCAGCTCCCGCGCATGCTGACCGTCGCCCGGCGGCTGCCCGAATCCGAGTGCCCGCGCGGCCGCTCCGGCTTCGCGCTCGCCCTCCGAGGCGAGCGAATACCGGACGGCGGCATGAACGCCCCGTCAGATGCGCTCGAGCGTCTCTTTCACGGCTACTTCGAGCTCGTCGAGCGGACGGCAGCGACGGGACTCTTTCCACGATTCGTTCCGGCGCTGACGTGGGCCTCCACAGCCGAAGGCTCCGTCTGCACCTTGACGGCTGACCATTCGCCGCACGCGGAGCCTGAACGTGTCCGCGAGACAGCGCGGGCGTTCTATCGCGCGGTGAGTGGCATCGACCCGGTGGCGGCGTCGGGGGGCGCCGCACCGCTCGCTCGATGGTCCAAGTTCGCGAGCGCGGAGCTCTCGCGCGTCGTCGATCGATGTCTCGCGCCGCCGACCGGACGCGAGGCGATCACCACCTTCGCGGCCCTCGCGCGAGCGCTCGGGAAGGGGGCCCCCTCCGGCGCCGCTGCGAACGAGGCGCCCCGCGCGGCCCCCGTGCCGTCCGAGTTTGCGCGCGGCATGAAGAAGGTCGCCGGGATGCGCGACCTGAAGGCGCTGCTCGAGCGGGAGGTCATCGGGCCGCTCCGCGATCCGGAGCCGTACAAGAAGTATGGCCTATCCATTCCGAACGGCGTCCTCATGTACGGTCCGCCGGGATGCGGAAAAACATACATCGCCCGGCAGCTCGCGGAGGAGCTCGGGCACTACTTCGTGGAGGTCATCCCGTCCGAGGTCGCCGGGATCTACGTCCACCAGAGCGTGCTCAAGATCCGGGAACTCTTCGACGCCGCTGCGGAGCAGGCGCCGGCCGTCGTCTTCATCGATGAGTTCGAGGCGCTGGTGCCCGCGCGCGAGCAGCTCGGTGGTCACCAGCAATACAAGTCGGAAGAGGTCAACGAGTTCCTTGCGCAGCTCGGGACGTGCGCGGAACGCAACGTGTTCGTGATCGCCGCGACGAACCGGCCCGAGAAGATCGACGCCGCGGTCCGGCGAACGGGTAGGCTCGACAAGCACGTCTACGTCGGTCCCCCCGACGTGGACGCCCGCCGGGAAATGCTGAGCCTGCACCTGGAGGGCCGCCCGATGGCTCCCGACCTCGATCTCGGAGCGCTGGCCGCGATGCTCGACGGTTACTCCTCGAGCGATCTGCGCTTTCTGGTCGACGAAGCCGCCCGGGATGCGTTGCGTTCGCGGGCGGACATCGGCCGCGCGTGCTTCGTCTCGGCCATGGGAAGAGTGCGCGCGTCCGTCACGCCGCAGATCGCCGCGCAGTATCAATCCATCGAGGAGCGCGGGGCGTAGGCTTGGTGAGGGGGCAATATGTCGGCAGACCGCCGCCGCCACCTCCCGCCGCGCGGATTCGGCCTACCCCACTAGCACCTCGAGCTACCCGGAATCACGGAATCATTCACGAAAATGCCTTTTTCTATGCCTCAAGCGCGCCGGGAAACGCGAGGGGCCGCGTGCTTTCGGGGGGCAATACGGGGGGCAGTGCGGCGGACAACGACGACGGGTTGCACTGCGCGGCTGTGCAGGTCACGGTTGAGTGGATGACCGACGCGTGGAGCTGCCTGGTTTGCGATGCTGCCTTAGATGAGAGTTGCTCACCAAGCGCGCGACGTGCAACGCGTGCAATTCTGGTAACGCGGTCGACGAGGCCCTGATTCAAGCATTGGCCCCGTTCGCAGTAATCCTCGATGTCCCGCGCGATCGAACGAAGCATCCCGAGCTCTCGCTCAAGGACGAAGAGCAAGGGCCCATGTACAGCATTGCACCGCGCCGGCCGCCGCGCCTAGCGCCGCAATTCGTCGCGCCGCCCGTAAAGGAGCCGCCCGACACGGAAGGCCTCTCGCGGCTGACCTTCCAGGTGGTCGCAGTCTCCGAAGATGAAGCGCGCGGCTTTGTCCGACAACGATGCATGCAGTCCAAGCGCGTGCACGTTGTTCGCGAGGAGTTCAGCGCCTCCACTGAACCCGGCGGTCCGTTCACGGTCACGCTAGTGAACGGTGCGAGCCTAACAACGCCAGATTCCCTCCGCGGCGTGACAAAGATCGCAGCTTCGTACGCTAGGGCGATGGGCGTTCGTTTGCCTGCCGGCTCACCAGCTCTCAAGTTCCTGCGTGGCCATGCGGAACCAGCTCGCGCGATCGGCGTGCCGTCCCGTGACGTCGTCACGTTCCCCGGTGTCCAACATCTGCCGCTGCACCACGCGCTCTTTCTCAAGCGCGACGTCGGCGGACCGTTGATCGCACACGTGGTGCTGTTCTCGATCTTCGAGTTCGTTGTCGTGCTCGATGAAGAAGCCTCCGCTGAGCCGCCGCTCAATCACGGGTACTTGTGGAGTGTATCCGCAGGACAACCGGTGATTTTCAACTACCTCTGGGCCGAAAGCTCGCAAGCCATCGCTGCTCATTGCGGCACGTTCGTGCAAAGCGGTCCTCGCGCCGAACTGCGCGGTGCGTGGCCGCGACACTACATAAACAACCCACGCGAACTCTGCCGAGAGAGATCAGTGTCCGCCGCTGGGCGCGAATACTTCATTCGCAAGGATCAACGCGCGAGTGAAGAGGACGCTCTAAGCGCGGCACGTGAGCGGGCGGCAGCGATATTTGCTCGATTCGGGCTCACACTCGAAGAGTTCGAAATGACCGTGACGCAAAAGCAGTCTGCTTAGTCATGCCGAGCGAGGCCGCTCGGCATTCACGGCTCCGCCTCGCATCGCCACTCGCACTTCACGCTCGCCGCGTTCAGCGGCCGCCAGCACGAGCACACCGCGCGCTCGTCGAGAGTAAGACCTCGCCGGGCCCCGTCTTGACGCCGAGGCGGATCCGGTCACGGGCGACGGAGGGTTCAGACGATTTCGTGGGGCAGCGGGATCTCAGCGCTGCCGTGCCCGCAACACCAACGCCCTCAGCTCGTCCTTCACGTCGTCCGCCATTCCCGCAGTGTCATGGCGGACCCGCCCTCACGTCACGACGGAGTCGGGCGAGGAGATACCGTCGAGATGGCAGCTCGGGCGCAGAGATCGATGATCATGCATCCGTGCGCGTGAGCACCCTCATCGAGGCCGCGACCGCTCTGAAGTAGACTCGTCGCGGATTCGTTCCTGTCCGGATTGTTTCGGCCCCGAGCGGGCTCACGACGCGGCGTGCCGGCGTCCCTCTGGCGAGCGCCGGTCACAATGTCACTGCACCTGCAATTTCATCCTGCTCTATCTTGCCGGACTGTCTCCGAAGAACCAGCGGCCGATGGCCCCGTAGCGCGTGCGGTCCGCGAGTACGGATGCGCGGACTCGTGACCGCAGTCGTTGCCATTCTTCCCATTCGTAGTCTCGGAGGTCGCCGTCTTCGTCGAAATGCTTCGTCGCGGCAGCGTCGAGGAGATCAGCGAACCAGGAAGGTGCCGGGACATTCGCGCGCAGGAGGAGCCACACGCGCGCGGTGGTGTCGTCGGAAGCGGTAAGGACGCGAGTCCCATCGGAGCTGAACGCTGCGCTGGTGAGGGCCTTTGTGTGACCCTGAAAGATGACGAGAGGTTTGCCGGAGCGGGCGTCCCAGAGGCGCGCGGTGGCGTCGTCGGAGGCGGTGAGGATACTAGCCCCGTCGGGGCTGAACGCCGCGCTGGTCAGCATGCCGGTGTGACCTTGGAGGATGGCGAGAGGTTTGCCGGAGGCGGCGTCCCAGATGCGTGCGGTGTTGTCGGCTGCAGCTGTCAGGATGCGAGAACCGTCGGGGCTGAACGCCGCGCAGGTCACAATGCTCGTGTGACCCTCGAGTGTGGCGAGAGGTTTGCCGGAGGCGGCTTCCCAGATGCGCGCGGTGTTGTCGGCGGAGGCGGTCAGGATGCGAGAACCGTCGGGGCTTAGCGTCGCGCTGGTCACAATGCTCGTGTGACCCTCGAGTGTGGTGAGAGGTTTACCTGAGGCGGCATCCCAGATTGTTGCCGCGCAAGCTGCGTGATGGGCTTCC
>Ga0265334_10001521_pt1 | contig 11198 bp, 13 predicted proteins | sample 42023metaG_FD_192442 | JGI IMG/M metagenome (GOLD analysis project Ga0265334, IMG submission 192442) | Rhizosphere microbial communities from Carex aquatilis grown in University of Washington, Seatle, WA, United States - 4-20-23 metaG | ecosystem: Host-associated > Plants > Roots > Rhizosphere...
GTCAGCGCTCGCCGGGCGTTCCTGCTCCGGCGCAAGGAGCGCATCGAAAACCAGCTCGCTGCGATGGATGCGCGCGTCCGCATTTCACGCCGCAAGCGCGACACCCGCCGAAAAATCATCGTCGGCTCCGCCGTTCTTGCCCATGCGCGGCTTGATCCTGTTTTCGCCGATCACCTCAGCGATGTTTTGAACCGGGCCATCGTGCGGCCTCGCGATCGCCTGCTCGTGGCCGGGCAACGCGTCCTTTGGCGCTCGGCCGCCCGCGAGGCCCTGCGAAGCGGGAGAAGCTCCACGTTGGGATGAGCCTTGGGCGCGATCCGGTGTTACAAGTCTGCCATGGCGCTCCACCTGAAACCAAGACTCCTCGCCATTGCCCTGGCAATTGCCCTCGCCCCCGCACCGTGTTTCGCGTGGGGCGTCGAGGGCCATCATATCGTCGCCGAAATCGCCGCTCGCGAGCTGATGCCGGCGGCGCGCTCGCAGGTGGCGGAATTGCTCGGCGGCGATGCCGAGCAATCCATGATCGAAGTCTCCACCTGGGCGGACGAAATCCGCCGCGGCCGTCCCAACACCGCGCCGTGGCATTTCGTCGACATCCCCATCGGGAGCGCCGGCTACGATCCCGGCCGCGATTGCCGCCGCAACAATTGCGTCGTGGCACAGATCGAGCGTGAGAAGACGATCGTGGCCGACCGCAGCCTCACCCCGGCCGTGAGGGCTGAGGCGCTGCGTTTTCTCATCCACTTCGTCGGGGACATCCACCAACCCATGCACGCGGCCGACAACGGCGATCGCGGCGGCAACCAGGTCCGCGTTGTGCTCGCGGGTAAACGAAGCGAACTCCACGCTGTTTGGGATACCGCCGTGGTTCAATCTCTCGGGACGGATGCCGGCGCGCTCGCCAATGATCTGCGCGCGCGCGTGACCGCTGCCGACCGCAAAAAGTGGCAGGCGGGCGACGCGCAAGACTGGGCCAATGAATCGTTTCAAGTCGCGAGCGCCGAAATCTACGCCAAGGTCTCGGGTGCCGGTGGAACGCAGGCGCCGATCATTTTGCCGGCGAGCTACGCTGCTTCGGAGCGGGGCGTCGCCGCCGCCCAATTGGAGAAAGCCGGAATCCGCCTCGCCTGGCTGCTCAACGCTGCTTTCCGATAGCCGCTCGGCACAGCGTGAGGAAAGGCCGCCCGAAGGCGGCCTTTCGCCGGTCAATACTCGCTCGGGAGCAGGATCACGCTGTTCGTGAAATACAGCGCGATCTCGTCGAGCGGAAAGTCTGTGAACTCGATCCGCTTGGTGAAAACGACGTCGCCGTTGCCGTCGTCGCAGGTGAGCACGGCGGTTTTGTCGGCGTTGACCGCCAATTTCCAGTTCTGGAATTCCTCGGCGGCAACGCGCGCGTCACTGCGCTGCGCGAAGGCGATTTCATCGATGAGCCAATACGCGCCTGCGTTGTCGGCGACATACTTGACGCCATCCGTGAACAGGACATCGCGAACCAGTGCGTGACGATACCACTGTTCCGTTCCGGTGAACTGCGTGAGGTCGGCCTGGGTGAGTGTCTTGGTGCTGGTCATCGTGTTTCCCTTCTCGCTGGGAGGCCGCCAAAGCGGGGCCTCGATGGCGCGGGGAAACGGACGGGGATCAGGGGCAGGCGCAGGCCCCTTCTCGGGAGACCGTGCCGGCACGGTACGGCGGAAGGCGGCTTGCGCCAGCCGAAGGCGGTGCCCCGCCCGGCCGTAAACCTTCGCCATCAATCCGAGGCCCTGGCGGGCGGCAGGCGTGGAAAACACGATGCGCGCCCTGCACTCAGTGCGCCGCGCATGCGGCGTCGGTCAGCGGTCATTGGCGGCGCGTGGCTTGTATCGCACGTAGAAATCGCAACGCGGCCAGCCCTGACAACGCAGGTACAGTCGGCGGGCGAACAGTGTCATGACCGAACGCGCGCGAAAGAGGTTCAACGGCTTGCCGCAATGGGGACACGGGCTTTTCGGCGTCAGTGGAGCCGTTCCCCGGGTTCTCGATTCGGGCGACGCAATTCTCTGACGGCCGCGAGCACCCGTTTCCATGTCCCCTCCCCCGCCGGATCGCCGCGCTCGATCATAGCGTCAATCCGGCCGCACGCGACGAACACCGCATCGTCGCCGTGCTGCGTGACTAGGAGTAGCGCCGAACGCCAGATGTCCAGATCGGATGTCATCGGCCGATCTTACCTCAACCGCGAATTCGCGGGAGCCGTCTGGGCGAGGACTACGTGTAAAGACGCAAATGCCGGGGCGGGATGACCCGCCCCGGCGGTATGCTAGCGACTCCAGATCAAGTTCTGGGTCTCTTCACCGATGCCGAGCAAACGGCATTGGATCGCTCCGGCGAAACTCGGATCGTCGAGCTTCACCGAGAGATACGGCTTCTCGGCCTTGCTGGTCTGAGACCAGGCAGCGCCGATTTCGACCCCGGTGGCATAGACCCGGTAATCGGGAGCCTTGTCCGCGGTTTTCTCGACCGGCTTGATTGTCGCCTTCGTCTTGATCGTCAGCGTCGTGATTGAGCCGACGTAATTTTCGCCCTCGCGGACGAATGTGCCGATGGTAGTCATTGTAGTCTCCTTTTCGGTTATTGAAGCCGCGTCATGCGGCCTCGTTGCGCACCGTCCGGGGCCGCCTGGACGGCCGGATCAACCCGAAGGGCCCCGCGTGAATTTTGACTGCGCAGCATCGCGAGGAATGGCCGAAGGCCAGGGGAAAATTCTCGTTGAACCGATGCCGGCCAAGGCTCCAGGTTGCGCATTCTCACGAGGTCGTTGTGAGCGCTTGACCGAATGGAGCTGACGAACATCGCGTCATTGCACGAAAGCAGGAATTCGTGCTCGATCACTGAACGATCAAACGAGTCCATCAGCCGGGAAACCGCCCGTGAGAAGCGTTATATGCCCTCCCCTCCGCGGGTTTCGGACGCTGATTCTGATTGGCCCGCAAGCCCCAGATCGTCCGATCGAGGTGCAGCTCGCCGCGCTTCGCCCGCTGCACCATGCCGTGGAAATAATGCCCGGCCGTTCGCGTGAAGTGATCGGGATCCTTGGTCGAGACGATGGCCAGAGCAATCGCCGCGGTCTCCCGCCCCATCACATGGCAGGCCTCGCCCCAGATCGGCCGCGAAATGTCGAGTTCGCACCGCAAGGCATCGGCCGCTTCCACAATGTCGGACCAACAGGGGTCGGCGCCGTGCAGATAGGCCTTCAGGCGCGGCGCGAAGACCGGCAGCTCGTCCGGGTACAGACGAAGCACCTTTTCCAGCTCCGTCACTTCCGGCTTCTTCTGGGGGCTGCTCTTGGTCTCAGGCACTACCCCAGACTCGCTACTACTCTTCTCGCAAGCCATTACTGTATCTGGATTCAGATTTAAGGATGGTTTGTAGGTATATATGTGAGGTCCGGAATCGGTCCCCTGGGGGTCTTGATTCACATCCTTCCTAAGCTCTGCGAGCTGTACCTCCATGCGCTTCTGCGCCTCGGCCAGGCGTCTTTCGAGGGCATGGACGCCAATCTCCATCTCATCGAGCCTCTCAACGCGTCTGAGAGCCCCTGAGAGCACGTGCGCCTCATCCGCGAGCGACTGCCAGCCTGCGTCCATCAGCCCGTACTCGGCCGCCGCATCGAAGATTTGGGCGATGCCTTTGCGCGCGATCGTCGCCCGCCGGCGCAATTGTCCCATGCGGACGCGCACCCCCCTGCCCTCCTCGGCCACCTTCTGAAACTCCGCGATGCGCTGTGCCAGCGGCGACAGATCGAAGCCGTAAGCCTCGACGATGCGCCCTTCGCGGTCTCTGCGGCCGTAGCGCTTGCCGTTGGGGCTGTCCTTGGCCGCGATCAGCCCAAGCTCGATTAGGAGCCGGTTGAGCGCCTTGGTGCGCGTGGGCGATAGCCCAAGCTCCTCCTGCTGCATTCGCGCCGAGGGCCAGACAATGGGCCTAGCGCCTTCCTGCCAGTCCTGGGACGACGTAAAGCGAAAGAACCAGTCGATGGCATGGACGACACGCGCACCATAGCCGAGGAACGGCGCTGCGGCTTTGAAGGCACCGAGAATCTGCCCCGGCCTCGGCCCATTATCCCCTACCCCACCGAATTCGCGGGCCTGGCTTTCCGTTGCCATCATCGCAACGGTCAGGCGTCGAAATCCGGTCTGCCGGCCGGCATGCTGCGCGGCGGCCGTGCCGCCGATCTGTGTCTGTATATTCATCGGACCCTCCTTTGTTACGGGTCGCGATGGGCAAACCTCCACCGTTAACGGAATCATCGATTCCGCTTGCGAATCGGGTCTTCGGCGGCTAGGGTCGGATTGCTTGATTTGTCCGAACCGGGCCGCCTAGCCCATCACGAATTTTCGCAAAGCCTCCGCGCCAACGGAGGCTTTTGCATTTCAGGCGCTTTCCTGGGTGGCCACTCTCCCCTGTCGCAAAAGTTTCGGGTCCGCCGTGCGGTGCGATCGCCGCCCGGCAGCATCGAGACGGCTGTCGCGCCGTTCGATCGTTGTGCGCGCCGGCGCCGGCGCGTGAAGCGTCGCTGCGATCTCTGGATTCAATCGTCGTGAAATCGTCACAAGCCATCGGTCACCTCGTTCGTTCCATCGAGGCGACGGGCAACACAAAGCCGTTGCGAAAACTTGCGTTTTCGCTTGCCACGTCTTTGGCTGCGCCCTAAGTTCGGAGTTGCTGATTCGCCGAAGACGGGCGCCAACCCGTCGCAGGTATTCGTGCCAAAGCCCGCTCGCCAAAGCGGGCTTTGGCGTTTCTAAGCGCTCTGCTGGTTCGTCACCCTCCCCGCCTGAAGCAATTGCTGCACGACCTGGCTGCGGTTGCGCAGCCCCTCGCGCAATTTCACGGCATCGAGCTCGGCCACGATGTCCCTCGGCAATGCCAGGATGATTTCTGTGAGGCCGGCCTGCCGGCGACGCTCGCGCATCTCCCGCGTCCGCTGACGCTTTGCCTCTGCGCTTTCCGAAGGATACATGCTCGCGACTCGCTGCTAGTTTCGAGCAACTAGCTAGGCGCGATTCTAGGCGGCTGTCGAGGAAATATCCCCAGGGCTAGCTGCGGCGGCTTTATTTCGTAGTCGAGAGAATTGAGAAGCGCGCCAATAGACTCCGATTCGCGTCCCTTGCCGTCAAATCAAGCGAATCATCTTACATCTAGCTGCTATCTAGCTCGCTACTGCCGCCGCGCGCTTTCATAGGCTTCGAGGGACTTTTCCAGCACTTCGACGAGCAACAGGCGATCGCGTTCGGCGATCTGACGAACCTGCTCGTCCCAAGCCGGCGTCACGCGCGTTGCAAACTGAACCGTGCGGTCGGTGCGGCGCATGCTGCGGCCGTCGCGCTTTGGAGCCCCCTGCCCTGCCCGCGGTCTCGCCGGCGCCGCTGTGCGCACCGGCGCTGCCGGAGCTGGTGCCATTTCCGGCACGGCTGGCGGCGGCACTTCTGGTGCCTCCAGATTGCCGCTGGCTTCATCGGGTGGCGGCGGCGCTCCGAGCGTCTTGCGCTTGAGGTTCTTGAAGTCAGCCATGTTCGCCTACCTTGTCGATGAGGGCCTGAATGAGTGCATCGGCCTTGGCCTTGAGGCCCGCATAACTGGTTTCGGTGACGGCATGGCCCATGTTCTGGGCTTTGCGGTAGGCAGGGCGCTCCAAAAGGCAACCCTTGAGCACGGTGTAACCCGCCTCGGCGATATACGCCCTCGTCTCCGCCTCTTCGGCCGCCGTGCCGATTCGATTGAGCGCGAAAGTCAGTTTCGACTTGGGAATTCCGGCTTTCACGAGCGCATGAAATTCGCGAATGGCGGGTCTTAGATCGTCGGCCGAGGCGCCCGTCGGCTGCACGACCAGATCGGCGACGCGGGCGATTTCCAGCGTTCCCTTGCTGGTCCGCGCCGGTCCATCGAGGATTAGGAGCTCGTAGTGATCGGCCAGCTTGAGGGCCTGGCTCGCCGTCCCGAACGCCTCCGCCGCGACCTCGGGTTCGATCCCGGCATCGAGACGTGTCCGGTGCCAGTCGATCGTCGTGCCCTGCTGCGTATCGAGGTCCGCGATCTTGACTTTCAATCCGCTGGCCGCCGCTTCGCGGGCAAGGGCCCGCGCCAGGGTGGACTTCCCTACCCCACCCTTTTGCGAAACGAAGGCGATGATTGTGGCCATGCGATTTTTCCACTTAGCAGCTAGATGGCTGCAAGATATACACTAGCTGCAAGCTAATCGCTAGATATATTATATCAAGCAGTTACCAATCAACTAGATAGCTGCTATCTATATTCAGTCCTCAAATCGTCCGAAAGTATCTGGCTAGATAGCTGCTACCTTGCCCTCGAAAGAGCCTACACTGATTCGGGGGAATGCCGCCTAATGGATTGTTACTGTTGGTCTTGTTATTGCTATCTAGCTGCTACCTTGCCGCCATAGACCGGCACGAAAACAACGAATCCGCCGTTTGATGGCCGCCGCGACGCCAAAAAGGGTGAAGGGCCAGTACGACAAGAACCCAGAAGGGCAGGGATAACACCGCCTCTCGCGCCGTCAACGGGCGGGTGCTCGCCTCGTCGCACGCTCCTGCGGCTCTGCTCCCGCGCCAACCATGCGCGCCGTTGACCGCGCTCCCGGCGATGTTGCGAAATCGCTGTCGGGACGAGGGGCGTCCCGCAAAATTTCGACCGCCTCCGGCGCGGATCGAACAAGGGGCGGGCAGGGCAGGGGGCTCGAAACCTCAAGCCTCCCGGTCCAGGACCGTAAAAAGCAAAGGTTCGAGGTAGCGGCCTGCAACAGTGCGTGCCGCTTTCGGTCGGGCGTCTTCTATGAGCGGAAAGAGCGGCGGTTGCCGCTCCCGGAGGTGGCGGGCGACTTGCGCCCGCCGTAACGCCAGAACATCGCGCCAGAGATAGCGCTTGCCGTCGATCTCGATAAAGCGAGGCGCGGCCATGGCACCCTCACGCGGCGCTGTTGTTGGGTTGCGTTGCGGGCATACGCAAGATGGCGGGCAGCCAGCCCTTGCCCGCGAGACGTTCTTCGGCGCGGCCTACCAGGGCATCCTTCTTGAGCCCCGCGAGATTCTCGGCCGCTTCCGGCGTCACGCCTTCGGCGACAGCGCTCAAGATCACGGCCTTGGGCACCCGCGCGAGATAGGTCGCGCGCGTCGGTTGCCACCATTGCCGCATGTCGAGAGCGAGCGCCGCTGCGAGCCGGTCGGCGTGGTGCGGGGCCGTGCTGCGTTCGTGCGGCTTCTGCACGGCGTTGACGGTCATCGCGACGCAAGTGGCGAGTAGGGCGGTGAGCGTTGCCAAATCCTGCGCCCGCAGCCAGTCCCAAAGAGCCTCAGCGGATTCCGGCAATTGCCGCTTCCAATCCGCCATACGCTCGGCGATCACTGCGCTGGCTTTCGTCTCCGCGAAATTCTCGGCGCTTGCACTCAAATCGGTGCATGTCACGCGGATTTCGAGGCAGGAGTCGCCGCTTGCCGGGCCGTAGAAGATCGGGAGCGCCAGGGCGTGAACCGTCGCGGCAAGCGCCACGGTGGGATTATCGGCAAGCATGGCCCGCAAGGCGGCGGTGCGTTGCGCCGTCAAATCCTCGATGAGCCGCGCGGAAAGGCCGGGGGAGGATTTCGGGGGAGCGCCATCGCCGTCGTCGTCCGCGCCGGGTTCGCCGCCGTCGTCGTCCGTGGCAAGCGCGGCGTGGGCGGCTTTCTTGTCTTCGGGACGAATGAGGCCGCGTTCGATGAGAAGGCTGCCGTCATGGTCGATGGTGACAATGACTCCGCCCTGGGCGGTCTGCTCGGGCGTCCAGATGCAGGAACCTTGCGAAAGGGTTTCGATCTGCTGGGAGAGGGCGTCGAGCCGGTCGGCGGTTTGGGGATCGTCGGCTTCGCTTTCTTCAAGGGCGTCGTATTCCGCCGAAAGCCGTGCCAGTTCTTCAGCCTTTGCCGGTGCAAGCGGCAGGCGTTCGGGCTCGATCCGTCCGAAGGCCCGCAGGGCAGAAAAATCAAGCTCCGGCGCAGTCTCAACCCATTTCCACCCCTCGGCGCGCACGATTTGCGCTTCGCGTTCAAGCCGTTCCTGAACAAGCTTATCAAGCAGGGCAGGGGCCGTCAGATAGCCTTCGTGCTCGGGCTGGAACAGATCGCGAGAAATCTGCCCTCCGGCGGTGGTGTAGACCTCGATGCCGACGAACAGCGCTCTGGGGTCCGACGCTTCGACATGGGCCTCGGTGAGCGCCCGGCGGATCGCGGACGGGCTCCTGTTGAAAGGCGGCAGGTTCATCCATACCGCTTCTTGCGCTTCATGGTCATCGCTGACGGTGAAGGCCATCAGCTCGTCCAAGGTCATTTCCTCGGCGCGGTAGGCTTCCAACAGGCGCGGGCTGACGCTGGCGAGCTTGAGCCTTTGGCGGACGATGGTGGGCGTCGTGCCGAAGCGAGCGGCGATTTCCTCGGGGCCTTTGCCGGTCTCGGCCAGGGCGTGAAACGCCTCGAACTGGTCGGCGGGGTGCATCGGCACGCGCATGACGTTTTCGGCGAGGCTGATTTCGGCGGCGTCCTGGTCGTCCAGAACATTGCAGGGGATTTCGGAATCTTTGGCGATCTGTTTTCCCTTCGCCAAGAGCTTCAAGGCGGCCAAGCGGCGGCCTCCCGCGACGACCTCGTACTTGCCTTTGCCGTTCAGGCTGCGGACTTGAAGATTCTGCAAGAGGCCATGGGCGGCGATGCTGGCCGCGAGTTCCTCGATGCCGGTCGAAGCGCCGGTCTTGCGCACATTGGCGGATGAGGGAATGAGACGATTGAGGGCAATGGACTGAATGTTCATGGCGGTGATCTCCTTGGGGTTAGACAGGGAATGGCGGGACAAATCCGGGCAGGTGCCGCCTACGCGGCCCGCGCCTCGGCGATGGTCTCGGTCTTGGGTTGCAGGGAATGCAGATAATCGGCGGCACGCTGGGCATGGGCGGCGGCGCTGAAAATCAGCCGCTTGTCGTTGCGCAGGGCCGTCAGCCATGAGGCGATGTAGGCGGCGTGATCCTCGCGAACCTCCGGCGTCAATTCGAGATCGGCGGCAAGAAAGGCAGACCCGAGTTCGGCGACCAATTCCTCTTTGGCATAGCCTTCATCGCCAAACCGGACGCGCCCGAAATCCCGCGCCAGACGCTTGTCGTGTTTGGTCCAATGGGTCAGTTCGTGCGCGAGCGTTGCCGCGTAGGATTCCGCATCGCGGAAGGTCTCGAAGGGCGGCATCTGCACATGATCGGGGCCTTCGGCGTAAAAGGCTCGCGTCCCGCCATGCCGGATGACGGCGCCGGTGGCGGCAAAGAAACGGTCGGCGCGTTCGATGCGCGCAATCGGTGAAAGGGCAGGGGGATCGGGTCTGGTGCTGTAATGGGTGGGGAGGTTGTCGCACTGTTCGGCGTTGAAAACGGTGTAACCCTTCAAGAAGGGGATTTCGCTTTCGACTTCCTCGCCCTTGGCGTTGGTTTCGGTGCGGGTGATGCTGTTGGCGTAAACGATGAGTTCGCCGCTCTCTCCCTTGCGCACGCTGCCGCCCAATTCGAGGGCCTGCTTGAAGGTCAGCCACGACGGGCAGGCGTAGCCCTTGGTCACGGCGGCGGACCACAACATCACGACATTGATTCCCCGGTAGGGGATGCCGTTATGGCGCAAGGGGCGGGTGATCCGCCCGGCGGCGTGCTCCGCGTTCCACGGCTTCAGCCAGGGCCGGACTCCCTGCTCCAGGTCGGCGATGATCTTGCCGGTGATGCGGCTGTAAACGTCCCGGATTTCGGTCATTTTCTCCTCTCCTTCTGATCTGGGTTGTCAGCGCAGCGCTGCGCTGCAACCCTGCCCGTTGGCGAAACCGGGGTGTGCAAACCGCAGGGAGAATCTGCGGGGTCTTGGTGCGGGCGCAGCGAGCCTCGCGAAGCGACGTGAGTGAGCCTCGGCCCCGCTGATTGTCCTTGCGGTGCGCTGATGGGGCTGGCCCCTAAGTGGGGCCGCGTCTGCGGCCCCATAAACTGCGCGATGGGATCGTTACCTTGCGGCTGAAACCGCGCATGCGGATTCGGTGCGCGAAGCGCATAGAGCCCGGTCCCAAGGGGACGCGCCGTAGGCCTTTGGTGGATCTCCGGCGAATAGGCTGGACTCAGGCGAGCTTTTTGTTCTTTATTCGTTCCCATGCTCTTTTCCGGCGGAAAACCCGCATGGGGCCGCAGAAACTGGTGGATTTTCCCTATGTTCTGGTCCGGATTCGCTGCGATTTCTGTCAGCGCTCGGGCGCTTACAAGCTTGCCCGTCTGGCGGCGAAGTTCGGCAGTGAGGCAAAATTGGACGATGTGCTGGAGAGGATTTCAAAGGACTGCGCCGTGCGGCACGAGCGGCGCGGCAAAGGATGCGGCGCGCGGTTTGTCGATCTGCCGATGGTCAGACCACCCGACGCACCTGTTAAGCGAATGATGGTCATCAGGGGCGGCAAGACCTGACATGTGCGGCCGCTTCACCAATCGCTACACTTGGCGCGAGCTGGTCGCGCTCTACCGCATCACCGAGCCGTATATCGGACAGATCCCGAACACGCCGGCCCGCTTCAACATCGCGCCGATGCAAAGGTCGCTGGTCGCGCGCGAACGGGACGGCACGCGCGAGCTGGCGCCGCTGCAATGGGGCCTGGTGCCATCCTGGTCAAAGGACGGGAAGGGCGGGGCGGCCATGATCAACGCCAGGGCCGAAACCGTCGCCGAAAAACCCGGCTTCCGTGCCGCGTTCAAGTCGCGGCCGTGCCTGGTCGTCGCCGATGGTTTTTACGAATGGGCGAAAATCGGCCCGAAAGAAAAGCAGCCCTATTTCATCACGCTGAAGGGCAACTCACCGTTTGCGTTTGCCGGGCTATGGGATTGGTGGCGCGCCAAGGATGCGCCCAAGGACGACCCGGGCATCGAAACCTTCACCATCGTGACGACGGCGCCCAACACGCTCTGCGCGCCGATTCACGATCGCATGCCGGTGATCCTGACGCCGGAGGATTGGCCGCGCTGGCTGGCGACGGCCGACGACCGAAAGACGCTGCTGCACGCGTTTCCGGCCGATCACATGGAATGCTGGCCTATCGGCCAAGCCGTCGGGAACGTCCGCAACGACGGCCCCGAACTGATAGAGAGGACTTCTGCGTGAGCAAGCGGGCAG
>Ga0265334_10001522_pt1 | contig 11195 bp, 7 predicted proteins | sample 42023metaG_FD_192442 | JGI IMG/M metagenome (GOLD analysis project Ga0265334, IMG submission 192442) | Rhizosphere microbial communities from Carex aquatilis grown in University of Washington, Seatle, WA, United States - 4-20-23 metaG | ecosystem: Host-associated > Plants > Roots > Rhizosphere >...
CGACTGCTGGCGTTTCAACTCGATGCACCGGTAGTCGAGGTGCAACTCGTCGATCTTCCGCATCAGAGCCAGATCGGCTGCGCTGACCGTCGCAGCCCCCGAGGTTTTCGGGGCGATTCATAGATAGCACGGCATCGTCATTACCCACGGGTTCAGGTTGCAGAAATACTCTGACTCAACGCGGACGCCATGATGCGCCGGAGTTCTGATTGCGACAGACGCGATCCGCCCACGCCGCGGGAGTCTTCCTGGCTATTCTTGCTCGGACGACTCCTCCGATGCGCCGGAAGGTCCGCCTGCAGAAGACACCTGCCGATTCCCAAACGGACGCGGTAGCTGTGTTGGTTAACGCACATACCGCCGCAGCAAACAAGCGGACACTGCCAATCTTAGGGGACCTATGGCCATTTCCCTGATTAATCCGGTTCTTTTGTGTTTTTATGTTTCCCACGGAAGGAAACGACATGAAATCCGTCCGATCTATTACTGTGCCAATCCCAACCAAAGCGTCGACCGGGATCACGGGTTTCGATGAAATTACCGGTGGCGGTTTGCCACGCGCCCGCACGACGCTGCTGGTGGGTGGTCCCGGTTCCGGGAAGACCATTCTCGCGCTGCAATTCCTGGTGCATGGCGCGCAGGTTTGCAAGGAGCCGGGCATTTTTGTCGCTTTTGAGGAAACCTCGAAACGCATCGTGGCCAATGCCGAAAGCTTCGGCTGGAAGCTAGCGGAGTTGCGCCGAAAAAAGCTGTTCTTTATGGATGCCCACCCAACGCCCGACCTGATCCAGTCGGGGGATTTCGATCTCGGCGGAATGCTGGCTGCGCTGGAAGCTCAGATCGAGGTAATGAGCGCGCGACGTATCGTATTCGATGCCCTGGATATCGTGTTAGCGCTGCTGCCAGATACGGCCGCGAAAAGGCGGGAGATCTATCGGCTGCATGAGTGGTTATTGGCGCGCGAATTGACGGGTGTCATCACCTTGAGAGCCAGCGGGAATGAGACGAGTGCTGTCAGCCAACAGCCGTTCGGCTTCATGCAATTCATGTTGGATTGCGTCGTGATTCTCAACCACTGCGTGGTGATGGGCGTGTCGCAACGCAATCTGCGCGTGCAGAAGTATCGCGGTTCCGGCTTCGATGAAGACGAATTGCCGTTCGTGATCGGTAAAGGCGGATTTGACGTCGCCATTGCACGCGCGTTGGGCGGTGTGGACGCCAAGGCGACGAACGAGCGCGTTACCAGCGGCGTGAAGCGGCTCGATACCATGCTGGGCGGCGGCTATTACCGCGGCGCCAGCGTGCTGATCACCGGCTTTCCCGGCACGGCCAAGACCACCTTGAGCGCGGCATTCGCGGAGGCGGCCTGCCGGCGCGGCGAGCGCACCCTATTCATCAGTTTCGATTCGGACGGCACCGAGGTGATCCGCAACTTGGCCTCGGTGGGAATTCAGCTGGAGCGTTATGTAAAAAATGGGCTCTTGCGCATGATCTCGGCCCGCACCATCACCGGCAGCGCGGAGACCTATCTGGTGCGTATCAAGACGCTCGCGAAGGAGCATAGAGCACGTTGTCTGGTGATCGATCCGATATCCATATTATCCAAGTCCGGCAATGAGTTGACCGCACATAGCGTGGTGGAACGCCTGATCGATTGGTCGAAAGCTGCCGGTACCACTCTGGTCTGCACCAGTCTGCTCGACGAAATGTCCGGACAGTCCGAAGGTGCCTCACCACTGCAGATCTCGATGCTCGCAGACACCTGGATTCACCTCAACTATCTGGTGCAAGCGGGCGAGCGCAACCGGGGCATATCCATTATCAAGTCCCGCGGCATGGCGCATTCAAACCAGGTGCGCGAGCTGATCCTCAGCGATGTGGGCGTGACTCTGGCCGACACCTACACTGCGGGTGGCGAGGTGTTGATGGGCACGTTGCGCTGGGAAAAAGAACGCTCCGAGCGTGTCGCGAATGAAGCCTCAGAAGTCGCCGGGAAGCTCAAGCGCGTGAGGCTCGATGCCGAGGAGGCTGAGCTCGAGGTGCGAGTGAAATCGCTGCAGACAGAGCTGGTTGCGAAACAGGTCGAGAAGGCGCTATTGGCCCGCGCCACCGAGAGTCGCAAGGGAGAATTGTCGCGAGGCCGTACCCGAATGGAGGAATTGCGCGGCGCCGATGCGGCGATTCCGGGACCGAAGTGAACCTGCTATGAACCGGTCCGCCAAGTTCAAGTTCCGGCTGTATGTCGCAGACGACGCGCCGAACTCCGCGCAAGCCGTTGCCAACCTGTCCGCGCTATGCCGGACACACCTGCCGGATCGGCACGAGATTGAAGTCGTGGATGTGTTTCGGGAGCCGAAGCGCGCGCTGGCAGACCGCATCTTCATGACACCGACGCTGGTCAAACTCGCGCCATCCCCGGTGCTCAGAATTGTCGGCACACTCAGCCGGATACAGCCCGTGTTGCAGGCTTTGGGATTGGAAATCTCCGCCGCATGAACTCGGAAGAATTGCCACTTTGGGGAGGCGCGAATGAAGAAATCTCCGCGCTGATCGAGACGCTGCACGAAACCGAGCAACGCCTGGAGAAACTGACGTCTGGCGAAGTGGATGCGGTGATGGATCATGGCGGCCGGACGTTCTTGTTGCGGCGCGCCCAAGATCAGTTGCGTATCAACGAGGCTGCTAAGCAGACCGCCATCCTCAATGCGCTGCCCACACATATCGCTTTGCTCGATACTCAAGGGCGCATCGTTTCGGTGAACGAGGCGTGGCGGCGATTTGCGGGTACCCATGCGCTACTAGGTCCGGCATATGGGATTGGCGTCAACTACCTCGAGATTTGCGACAGCGCACAGGGAGATAACGCGTCCGGAGCTCGCCAGGCCGCCGAAGGTATTCGTTCGGTATTAGCTGGTCGGACAAAGAGTTTTTCGATCGAATATCCTTGCCATTCGCCGACGGAACAGGGCTGGTTCCTGTTGACGGTCACACCTCTGGCCGCCGACCATCCGAATGGCGCGGTAGTCATGCATCTGGACGTGACAGCAAGGAAGCAGATCGAAGAAAGTCTTAGCGCCAGCGAACTGCGATTCCGGCAGATCGCGGACAGTATCCGTGACGTTTTTTTTCTGCAAAATATCGACAGCTCGCAAATTTATTACGTGAGTCCGGCGTATGAACGGGTCTGGGGCCGGACGTGCGAAAGCCTGTATGCAAACCCGACATCATGGGCGGATTCGATCCATCCGGAAGATCGTAACCTTGCATCCACGCAGCTTAACGAGGGCCGCAATACCGGATTCGATTACGAGTTTCGTATCGTGCGTTCGAACGGTGAGATACGTTGGATACACGTTCGAGGCTTTCCGATTCTGGATACCGCCGGCACGCCGTACCGGATCGCCGGCATCGCTTCAGACATTAGTCAGCGTAAGCGGGTCGCACAGGAATTGCGTGAGAGCGAGCGTCGCTTTAGCGACTTGCTGGGAAATGTACAACTGGTTTCACTGATGCTCGACCGCGAAGCACGAATTACGTATTGCAACGAATTTCTGCTCCATCTGACTGGCCGGCGACACGAGGACGTAATCGGTCAGAACTGGTTCGAGCTTTTCGCGCCGCCCGAACTCGGCGATACGAAATCCGCTTTCGTGGCGCTCCTCGCTAATCTGCCAGAGGCATGGCATCGCGAGAATGAGATTCTCACCTGCGCGGGCGAGCGTCGGCTTATTCGCTGGAGCAATTCGGTACTGCGGTCTGCCGCAGGCGATGTGATCGGAACAGCAAGCATTGGCGAAGACATAACCGAGCAAAAGCGGGCCGAGATCCGGATCAGCCACATGAACCGCGTGTACGCGGTGCTGAGTGGCATCAATGCGCTCATTGTGCGTGCGCATGACCGCGACGAGCTTTTCAAGGAGGCGTGCCGGGTCGCAGTCGATGCAGGTGGGTTCCGCATGTCCTTGATATGCATCTTGGATCGGGGCGCGATGAAGATTGTCCCGGTTGCTTCGGCGGGCAAGGATGAGCAGCTCCTGACTGCCATCAAAGGCCTTTTGTCATCGACCGAAAGTGCGTCAAATACCATGATCGCGCGGGCGATCAGTGAAAAGAGGACCGTCGTTTCCAACGACTCGCAGAGCGACCCCCAGGTTTTGTTCGGCAGGACATACACACAATTCGGAGTTCACTCGATAGCGGTGTTGCCGCTGCTTGTTTCGGATCATGCGGTGGGCGTGCTCGCGCTGTACTCCGGCGAGAGTAAATTCTTCCATGAAGACGAGTTGAAGTTATTGACGCAGCTGACTAGCGAAATCTCATTCGCGCTGGATCACATTGGAAAAGAGGAGAAGCTTAACTACCTTGCCTACTATGATGTCCTTACCGGACTCGCGAACCGTAGTCTGTTTCTGGAGCGGGTGGCGCAGTACCTGCGTAGCGCTGCCGGCGCCGGCCACAAGCTCGCTTTGTGCATGATCGATCTGGAACGGTTCAAGAACATCAACGACAGTCTCGGCCAGTCTGCCGGCGACTCGCTTCTGAAGCAGGTGGCGGAATGGCTGACGCTGAACGTGGGGGACGCCAATCTGTCGGCGCGAATAGGGGCTGACCATTTTGCCGTAGTGCTGCCGGAGGTAAGGCACGAAAGCGACGTGGCACAGCTTCTCGATAAAATGATGGAAGCTTTTCTGGACCATCCATTCCGCCTGAATGACGTCGTATTCCGGATTGCTGCCAAGGCTGGAGTCGCGCTATTCCCGGATGACGGCGCCAATGCCGATACTTTGCTCAAGCACGCCGAGGCCGCACTCAAAAAGGCCAAGGCGAGCGGCGAGCGGTATCTGTTTTACGCGCAGAAAATGACCGAAATGGTGGCCGGCAGACTCACTTTGGAAAATCAGCTGCGCCAGGCGCTCGGCAAAGAAGAGTTCGTGCTCCATTACCAGCCCAAGGTGAGCCTTGCGAGCGGCAAACCCACCAGCGCCGAGGCACTGATCCGATGGAAAGATCCGCGAACGGGTCTGGTGCCTCCGGGTGGGTTCATTCCGATCCTGGAGGAAACCGGGTTGATCCATGAGGTGGGACGCTGGGCGCTTCGCAAAGCCATCGAAGACTACCTGCGCTGGCGCCGCGCGGGCCTGGCTGCCGTACGCATTGCGGTGAACGTATCGCCATTGCAATTGCGCCATCGCGGCTTCATCGCCGAGATCGAGCAGGTGATCGGTATTGACGCACGTGCGCCGGCCGGGCTGGAGCTGGAGATCACCGAAAGCCTGATCATGGCGGATATCGAGCACAATATCGCCACTCTGCACGCGATCCGCGCTATGGGCGTAAGCATAGCCATCGACGATTTTGGCACCGGCTTCTCATCGCTCAGTTACCTGTCCAAACTCCCTGTAGACACACTGAAGATCGACCGCTCGTTTGTGATCGAGATGACTGCCGCGCCGGAGGGACTGGCACTGGTCTCCACGATTATCAACCTGGCGCATTCGCTGAAACTAAAAGTGGTGGCGGAAGGTGTCGAAACCGATGAGCAATCGCGGCTGCTTCGCTTGCTGAACTGCGATGAAATTCAGGGCTTTTTGTTCAGCAAAGCGATACCGTGCGATCTCTTCGAAACAAGATACTTGGCTGTGCCCCCGCAGTATGAGGAGCAATGATAATGACCGCACCGGGCAGCGGGTTCTGCCCGCATCTCCCGAGCCAGGTTTCGTAGCTTTCTATTTACGTGTTTGATTTGCATCAGTGCGTATCGACGGTAATACCCCGATCCTGTCATCGGAGAAGTCAAATACCCCCGGCATGCACCGATGCCCCGGTTTGCCAAGTTTTCAATTCATGATGGGTTGAAGGCAAAGATTGCAGCCGTACATCCGGACTTTGCTGGCAAGCTTGCGCTGGGCGGTCCCTGATGGAATTCGCTGATCGGGTCCTCAGCAAAGCCTCGCACTTCACGTGCACTGCCGGGGCCAGGTTTGCCCAATCACGGTCTGACCTTTCTCGCCATCACTTCATGATCGCCTGAGCAATCGGTGGTTTGAATCCCCTGGTGTTCGTTGCCGTTCCCAGCTTTTCAACCGGCCGAGCTAACCATGATTCGTACCGCGTGATTTTGCACGGAGGGTACGATTGCCCTGACAAGGAAAAACATGCTCCGGGAAGAACTCAGGATGATTGTCGGAACTTCAAGTATGCAAGAAGAGTCCATATCAACGGAATCGCAATGCCGGTTCTCTGCGCATAGGGTCCCCATACAAAACGGTGACTTGGAATGCGGGGCTTGTCGCGATGACGACTCAATTAAGGTAAGGAGACCTATGTCACGTCAAATTATGAAGAGATGGCCGCGCCTGTCGGTAAATACTTGTATTTCGATTGCCGCGATCTTTTTTAGCATCAGCCTCCGCAGCGAAGCCCAACAGCTTGGTGACTCCTTTACACTCTCTTCCACTGGCAGCTGTCCTGCCTTTCATTGCGATGCGGAAGGCACTGGCCTCATGCAGCACGCCTTACCGCTGGCAAGGCACGGCCTGTCAGTCGCTGCCGCCAATCTCCTGCCGCACCCGTGCGGCGGTAAGGGGCAGGATGCTTGTGAAATCCCCGGATTCCAGAGCTGTTCGTCAGACGATACCAACGCGGTGTGCCTGTTCCAGGACGGTCCCAGCGCGTTGTTGAGCATCAATATCGGTAGTCAGAGCAGCCCGACACAGAACTTTGCCTTGGCCGGCGATGTTGCTACCAACAATCCGTCTGCTTCCAAAACTGCGGCGGTTCTCGATGAAAAGTCGGGCAGCGGTGCAGTGGCGTTGATCGGACAGGATCACAGTGTGATTGTTGCTGATGGCAATTGGGTGAAGCGACTCAAATCAGACGGCACCCAGATCTGGCCCACATCCTCTTCTCCCGCCGGCGTCGGAGATGTCGGGAAATTACTGGGCTATCCAACGACGACAGGGGGACAGCAACGTGCGGTGGCGGGTATCACGCCGCTTCAATATAACGGGGAGACGATCGTCGCGGTGACTTACAACGACGGACCCATTGCGAATCCGAATACCTATTCGAATATCGTCGCATTCAATCTGACGGATGGAACTCCCATCGCGAAATTCCCGGTCACCACGACAAACAGCTCCACAGGTGGATTAGCAGTCGGAGATGTCAGCTATGCCACTGCATCGCCCCCGGTAGGGCATGGAAACAAGCTCTATTTTGTCGGCTACGATTCGGCGAGCGACCTGGGATTGCTGGCCAGCCTGGATTTGAGCGACGGAGCGTTTACAATGAGCCACCATCAAACATTCGGTGGCATTACGGGCGCAAGTCCTTTATACACGGATGCGGCCAAGTACACGGCCTTCGTTTCTGATCAGATATTGTTGCATGTTCCGGACCCCATGAGAGGAACACTGGCGGACTTGAACTGCACGTTTGATGGCACGCCCGACAAGAACGATCACTTGGTGTCGTTCAGTGCTGATCTGTCTAAGTGCAACTGGGCGGCAGCGCTCAATCCAAATGCCAATCCCTTCAAAAGTTCCGGTATCCAGGTAGGGCCGGCACTGGATCCTGTCAGTGGCGGTGTCTGGTTATGGACCAGCTCCGCGCGGAATCCTGCTGGACAGAAGCTCTACCATTATCCAGCGACAGGGGGGCACTACGATCGTGTAATCGACCTTCCGACGATCTGTGAAGCGGCTAGCGCCGATTGCGGTCTGGCTCCTCGCTTCGTCGGACATATTTATGCGGTCAATCCGGCGGTAGCGCGGACTGTTTACATCGTGACCTTGATATCCGGCATGGCTGGCACGGGCAGTACCAAGTCTGTCATTGCCATTGATACCACTGCCCGCATCAAGACGAGCTCGGTGATCAAATGGTCTGCGCCCATTTCCCATATGAGTGGAGCGAGCTATGGCGGTGCCCTCCCTCTCGTCACGCTTCCGGGCAATGCTGGGGCCGGGGTGATTTTCTCCGGAGGAACCGCTTCTCTCTCCAGTGGAAATGTTTCTCTCGTGAAGCCGTAGAACGATCGTCGCTCATTTCAGATGGCCAGCGCCCCCCGGCTAGCTTCCGGGCGAACGGCCATCTCAATGTATAAGCGAATGCAATAGGAAAACTGTGCCCGCCATGTAATAACTGTACTTTCGTGCCGAGCGGTGCGCATCCAGTTCTACCGCTATCTGGTTGTACCATTTTGTGGGGTGCATTTGATGTCCATGCAAAAATGCCCGGTAGCGGGCGTCGCGCCTGCTCCGCACGCGGGACGTACTCAACACAGCCAACAAGAACAGCGATGGCGATAACGGTAAGAGCGGCAGCGCTTCCTTTAACGTTCATTTTTGCAGACCTTGTCTGAGGGGTGCTGTTTAGAATGGAACCCACAATCTGAAGTCCTGGTGGATACGAACGAGCGCCTAACCCCTATATTCATTATGTTCGATAGCGAACGGATAAAGCGGTCCGAATAGGTTCACTCTAATGACTTGTATTGGATATCCAGGCAGCTAGCCAAGAACACATCATGTATAACGACGACGCAGTGAAGCTGCTTAACGATCTTATTCAGACATCGGAGGACGAACAAAACGGCTTCGCGGACGCAATGGCAGAAGCGACAAAGCCCGACTTGAAGATCTTGTTCTTCGTGCGCTCCATCGACTGCGGAACGGCCGTGATTGAATTGCAACGGTTGGTGAAGTCGCTCGGCGGTAAACCGAAAGACAGTGGCAGGCTTGCTGACACGGTTTGCCCAAGCTGGGTGAGGCATAAACCAAGCACTGGCAATGCCAACATCGCAACACTTGAAGACGTGGATCGCGCCGAAAGCATGGCCAACGCCGCGTATGCAAAGGCGTTGAGCGCCGAGCTGCCGCAGCAGATCCGGCTCGTGGTACAGCGTCAGTACGAGTACGGCGTCCGTAATCACGACCTCATTCGTGGATTGCGCAGCGATTACGAAGTCACGACAACATCGGTGCAGATTCAAGCAGAGGCCGGTTGGTTAGCCATCTTTCGGGAGAGACCACCGCGGCTGAAGGAAAGCAGATGATCAAGGATGGCGATCCTCTTGAGGACTTCTTCTTATTGCATAAAAGTGCTTATCTGGCCCGGATGCAGGGAAAATGAAACTCGATGTCAATTGGCGCCGACGCTGAGTTTGGCCAGACTGAAGGCGGCGTTCCTAGAGCGAATTGTTGTGTGCGATATCGCATCGACGATTCCCGGCATGGCGATTGATTATGCGTCTGGTCGACAGGAACGTTGATGTTATCGCTCGCACGAAATCAGTCATGCAGCTCAATAATTGCGCATGGCGAAATCTTTCAACGCGATAGCAGGGAAAGCGGGTCTACTTGCATACGCTGACGGCCATTGAAGGCTCGCTCCGTGTCACTTTGCCCAACTGCATCACCGTTGCTCTGGAGCTGATATCGGCTACTGGCCCGATACAGATACCGCGCGAGCTTTCACGTCTGCCGTGCTGAAAATGCCACCGGATCACCGTATCTACGTCCGGGCAATGAGACGCGTATCAACTATGCACGCAGCCTTTTCCACTGCAAAGTAGAAGTCGGGCGTTCACCACGTAAGTGCGACAATATTTGTTTCCTTCAGCTGCGGCTCCGCGAGTTCCGTCGCCGTGCCTTTACGGCGACAGCGGAGCCCAGAATTTGGAAGACAGCAAACAATGCAGGTATTGAGCCGGCGCCGGGGGCCCCTGGAATCAGCGACGCCAGCCTGGCGAGCAGCGCCGGTTGCTGAATAAGCAATCGCATCGTCACGCTGCGTGGAAAGCAGCTTTGAGGTTCTATGTCTGATGCGAGCTGTTCCGAAACGATCTGGCGCTGTTTTTGGAGCTGTCCACGTATCGACTGGCGTTGCTCTGTAAGCGATGGCGCGCTTCGGGCGATCATAACCCTGTCTTCAGCAAGGCGGCGTCCGCGGTCAGTTCTTCTCGCGAAGCTGCGAAGATCTGGCCACCTTGCGCCGAAAGCACTTGAAAGCGTCGCCACGCGCAGGCTGTCCCAATGCTGTATGAAATTACCAGAAATACGACGGTGTGGATTCGATACGCTGTTTCCCAGGTTGTCGCCACAACCAGTCCACCAGCAAACAGCATCACACACAGCAAGCAGGCGAATCCGAGCAAGGTGACAGTCAGCATCTTTAGCAGACGGTTCTTTTCCTCTTCCCATTCGATCCGCGCCAGCTGCCCATGCAGATGCGCCTGGACGAGCAGCGCACTGCCTGCAAAACGCAAAAGTCGAACCACGTCCAGCGGGCTCGCGCCCGCCGATTCAGTTGCCGGTGACGGCCCAGCGTTCATTGCTTATACCGCTGTCCGCTACTTGCGGCGCGCGAGCACGAAGCCAAGCAGCACGCCCACGGCCGCACCGATTCCAACGGCTTTCCAGGGCTGCTCGTGCACGTAGTTGTTGGTGACCTCGGCCGTTTTGCGGGTGCGGTGAATGATCGCGCCACTCATCGCTTCCACGGATTTTTTTGCGATAGCGACGCGCTCGGCGAGTTTTGCCTTGGCCCGCATCAAATCTTCGCCAGTTAGGGAGGTCGTCGCTTTGATCAGATCTTCGATGTCGGCGAGGAAATTATGAAACTCGAGTGGCGCGCCTGACAGAGAGCCGTCAGCTCTATTTGTCGCCGCAGGCGTCAGCCCGGCACCTCGTCCGTTCGTATCTGACGACTGGATGTTTGAATCGCTTTGCATGGTGAATTCCTAGTTAGTGTTGTTGTGGAAAGCTTGGTAGCCGGATAGCGGCCGCGCCGCTCAATCGACCAAATCCCGACCGTGGCTCGTATGGATGAACCTTAATAGTAGGTGCCATGACAGCCAGCGTCTGTGCGTAATCAGACGCAGAGAAGACTTTTTTCGGTTCCGTGCTGCCTTTGCCTTTGCTGGGTCGATCGTCCTTTTGGTATTAATTGACACGCTTTCTCAACATGGCGGCTGCACATTCAAGAAGTTATAAATGGTCAGGTTGGTCCTCCTCGGCATGTTGGCAGGCCTTGATAATTGGGGGACCTATTTCGCATGCGTGTCTATCTGCATCAAACGTACGTTTACGCTATATACCATCAGTTTCAATCGACATCCTTGGGCCCCCGTCTCACGGCTCCCCTATGTCCGCCTTCCTCCCGTTGCTTCCGATACCGACATCATCGAGCGC
>Ga0265334_10001524_pt1 | contig 11192 bp, 8 predicted proteins | sample 42023metaG_FD_192442 | JGI IMG/M metagenome (GOLD analysis project Ga0265334, IMG submission 192442) | Rhizosphere microbial communities from Carex aquatilis grown in University of Washington, Seatle, WA, United States - 4-20-23 metaG | ecosystem: Host-associated > Plants > Roots > Rhizosphere >...
TAATAAGGCGAATTGGGCGAGTAGGAAGGCGAGGTGGGAGAGCCGCGAGAGGGGACGAAAGAGCCCGGAGAGCTTTCTGCAGCAATTGCATTTGCGGGCTGCCCGTAGATTGTGGTGACAGTCCTGCTGGTGGTCGTGGTGACCGAAGACGGGGAATGCGAAGAGGACGAAGAAGAGGCAAGGACATTGGCATCTGTTTGAGTGTCCATGTCCAACACAAGACGTTGACCGACTTTTTCGACATCGTTGCCATAATGGCGCAAGAGGAAGAGGACGTGGTGAGCAGGAATCTTCAGGCTGTCTGTGAAACATCGCAGCGCCTCCAAGGCCTTGTCTTCTGATTTGGTCTGAACGAACGAGACAAATGAGAGGAGGAGGCGAAGTGGATCTCGTGCTACCGTTTTGGCGGATTGCTTCACGGGTTTGCATTTCTTCGGTGCTTTCGGTTTCTTGAATTTGTGCGGCCTGGATGAAACAACGGCGGCGGCTGGATCGTGCGACATCTGTGCTGGTTGCTCCGAGAGTGAGTGAGTGTGTTGGATGCTGAGACGAACGCGAAGTGGCTGGTCGAATTAGGGCGACCACGTCCACAGAATCTTACAATCATGATTGGTCAATCGCCTTCAAGCGCCGCCGCACCGCTACGTGCAGCTCGTTCTGTTGCAGCGGGCCGCTTGGCTCCGGTGCACAGACGGAAACGCAGGTCCTCGGAACTCACTCGCGGTGGCAAGGTGGACACCACCAGTGAAGAGCATGCCAACCGTCGCAGTCTTTTGCCGCTGTGCAGGCGACGCGTGCGTTTTGACACGTCTTTGTTCATGCGATAAAAAAAACCCCTCGGCCGAGCATCCCGGGTGGCGCGGAATCCACCAGATCGGGCAGGCGAGGGGCGGCTTCAAACCGACCCACGGCCCCGGCTTACCGTTCAGCGTACAAGGGGGCTGTAGACCGTCGCGCTGGAAAAGTGCGCACCACCGGAACCACGTTGCCCCCTTCCTGCTGACGCCGCCTCCGGCCCTGCGCCTGCCGCGAGGGTAGCGATACACAGAGACGCGCAGCGGTGCCAGCTCGTCGCATGTCGCCGGCGATTCGCGACCAATGCGGCGCATTCCTCGTCGTCCCCGCCCACATCGTGAAAAACACGCACCTGTCCTCTCCGCATTGCGTGCGCTGGGCCGTGTCATGAACCCGCGTTGCTGCCGCAAGAGGTCACGGTCGGTGAATTTGTTGCGACCGTGAACAGCACAGTACTGTTTGAACTGCTCTCGCATTCGTGTTCGCGAAGAAACCCGTGTTGGGCGGTGCCGAACAGGCCGCCGAGGGGCGTATGGACATCCGAGGCAGTCGGCAGAGCAGCTCGTCCTCCGAGGCGAGTTCTCACGATGCGCGGAGCGTCGCGGGCCCGCCCGTGCCGCCCGCCCTGACTCTTTACCCGCACCAGCAGCTGCGGCTGCCGCTGCGGTGTCTGCTCGCCGACGAGATGGGTCTCGGCAAGACCTTGACCGTCCTCGCCCAGTGGTGGCGGGTGCTCGACTTCCTCGCGTCCCTGCCTCCCGGCGAGTGCCAGATCTCCCGTCGGCCGCTCGCCGTCTTTGTCGTGCCGCTGTCGGTCGTGCCGCGGTGGATCGCCGAGCACGAGCGGCTCCTGGGCCACGCGCCCTACGTCTACCACGGCAGGTGTCGCGACGGGGCGGTCCAGGGCCACTCGAGCGTCGTCACGACTCACGAGACGCTGGTGGCCGAGTACAAGCTGCACCGGCGGGGCGTGGAGACGCTCTTTTTCGCGCTGCGGCCCGGGCTGCCCGAGTGGGCCTTCTGTGCCGTGGACGAGGCGCACGTGTGCCGGAGGCAGACCACGCTCGTGAGCCGGGCCGTGAGCTGCCTCTCGGCCAACTGCGTCCAGGCCGTCCTGGCGAGCGGGACGCCGGCGGAGAAGGGCTGGTGCGACCTCGCCGAGATGTTTCGCCTTCTCGGCGTCTTGGGCGGGTCGGCAGCAGACACGGGCCTCGGGGCCCTGCTGCAGAGACACTGCCTCTGGAGGACCTTTGCGAGCATCGGAACGGTGCTTCCGCGCCGGTACGAGACGGACATTGTGTGCGAGCACACCCCGCTGCAGGATGCCATGTTCCTCGAGGCCCTGCGCACGGCGCGCCGCCGGCAACCTCTCACAAGACCTTCCGACGACGACGGGGACGAACAGCGATCGAATAAGAAGAGGTGGATGCCCCTCGTGCTGCTCGGCCAGATCGAGTGCGCCGCGGCGCTTGTCCACGGGCAGCACGAGCTGCACCGCACTTGCCCGGGCGGCGGGCTGCTGCCGCCCCTGTCGGAGGACGGGACCGCCGCTCCCGGCCCAGACGAGGTCGCGTCTCTGGTGCTGCGCGGCAGCGGCAAGCTCCGCGAGCTCCTGGTCTTGCTGCAGCGCGTGTGGGAGCCATGGCTGGCGGCGGGCGGCAGCTCTACCTCGTTGCCGGTGGGCGTGGTCGTCTTCAGCAGGTCGGTCAGGCTGCTGTGGTTGGTCCGGCTCGTCGTCGGGCGACACCCGGTCCTGTCGCGGCTGACCCGCGGAACCAAGATAGGCATCTACCACGCCCAGTGCCACGATGATTTCGCTCTCGGCGACGTGCTGCAGGGGGCTATTGGCGGCGAGGATGGACGGGAGGTCCCCGGCTCGAAACGACGCAAGCGCACGAGGCACAGGACCGCAGAGCGCGCGACCAGTTCTGACGACGATGGCGAAAGCGACGACAAGACACCGGCTTCGATGCGTTTACGCGACGCCCTCGAACGCGATTTCAAGAGCGGCGCCGCAGGCCCGCTGCTGCTCGTGTCCAAGATGTGCGGCTCTGTCGGCGTCAGTTTCGCCGAGCGCGCTTCCGTCGCCGTCTTGCTGGAACCCGACCCGCTGCCCACCATCGACGAGCAGGCGGTGCGCCGGCTGTGGCGTCCCGGGCAGACGTCTTCCGTGTCGGTTTTCCACATGATGGGCCGCAGGATGGACGTCGTACTGCGGGGCTACCAGCGCAAGGCCGTGAAGGAGCTGGCCGAGATCAAGCCGGAGCTCTGGACGGCGTGGTGGTGGAGGCTCGACGAGTACTTGAGGCGCCGGGAATTCGTCGAGTACCAGGACATGTGCGCGCATTTCCGCGACGGCGACGGGCCAACAGCTTCAGCGGACGATGACCCGTCCTGAGTCCCCGACGGACGGGGAGGGTGGACAAAGAGATCCAACAGACCAGGCCTGCACGGTCAGCTGTGCGGGGACTCCCTCGACCAGGCACTGACAACGCGACCAATGTCCCACCGGGCGCCGGAGCCGAGTGTCATTGTTGTGCTCGCTCCTCATGGGGAGAAACGCATCCAGCGTCGACGGGGTGTCCCTGCCATCTTGTTCCCCGTGGTCTCGTGTTCCTCTGTGTTGTTGGAGTCGCTCACTGTCGGGTCGCGCCCCTGCCTCTCCTGACGAAGGTAGTACCAGTACAACTTTCCTCGCATCGTGATCGACCAGCAAAAGAAGATGCAACAGTCGGAGATGGCAACGGCGGTCCCTGCCGACGTGTACCGTGACCGCGCGTGGGCGTGGATCCAAGCGTCGGACCCTGTCGTCCTGCGGAATTTGTGGTTCCTTCTGTTCAGCGGCGCGCAGATTCACCCTCATCACACCAGCGACGTGTACTTGAGGCGTCTGCGCTCGGCTTTGTTTCCCGGGCCGTGCCCTTGCCGCTTTTTCTCCATGCAGCAACAACAAGAAGTCTTGGTCATCCAGATGGACGCAGCCAGGGTCAAGTGCGCGCGCGGGCTATCTTCTGAGCTGTGCAGAGCGACTTTCTCGGCGTTCTCCTCTGCCTGCGTGGGAGACTGGGACCGGCGGCGCAGCGGATGTCCCCCACACGTACAAGAGCGACTCGCACTGGTACCTCACCATGTCAGGCAGTTGGACCTCCGGCTGGCATGGGGCGCGTCGCAGTGTTCTTGTTACCATCCACGAATGAACCGAGTAAACCAGCTCAACAGATACTTTCCCCATCGTTGTTTGGGCGACCACACAGTTTGAAAGTCAAAGTCGTCGATACGCTGATTCCTCTGGTCTTCAGGTGAAGACCTCCAGGCTCGCCTTAGATCTCGTGCCCACTGAGGCATCGGACGGACCTTAACATTGGTCTTCTCCCATTCGAGCTCATCCATTTTGTGCAAAATGACGATAGTGTTCGGCTGGTTCACGGTTGCTCTTTTTGTTCTTCCATGGGGGTCTCAAATCGCTCTGCCCCCCCACGCCCCGACGCAAAACCGCCGTCAGCGTGTCGACGACTGGAAGCACCGCTGGTTTGTCCCGTTGCGCGTATTCACCAGCGAAATGGGCGTCGCGTGCAGCAGTGTTGCGCGTGTATGCGGCGACACGAGGGCAGCCCACATGCTTCCAAATGAACGCGAGGGGTCCTCGTTCGCGTGCGAGCAGCTCGCGTTGCAGCAGGTGCGCGCAGGTCTCTGCCACTCCCTGTATACCGCTACGGTCTTCTCGATGGCCGCCACGTGCGCCAGCCAAGAGGAGTTCAGGGCTTTCCTCTCGCGCCGAGCGTTCGAGGGTGACGCTCCCGTCGCCTTGGACCCAAACTTCGTGTCGGCGGACGGTCACACGATTTTCGGCGCGCTGATCGACAGACATTTGCTGGACGTGCCACTGCTGCGACAGCTGGTCGCGCTGGGCTGCTCTCCGACACGGCGCGACGGGCAGCAGCTGACACCCCTCCACCGCCTCTGTTCGCGCGGTTCCCCGGGACCACCCAACTCGGACGTGGCCCACGCCGACTCCGCGCTGCTGGCCGAGCTCGTGGAGCAGGGAGCGGGGCTCGCCGAGACCACTCCCGGTGGGGACGATGCCCTGTCCTTGATCCTCGAGCACCGCCAGGGGCTGCGGAGCAAGTGCGTCGTGGTCGCGCTGGTCGACGAGGTGTTGCGGGGTTCGCGTCGTCGTCGTCGTCGGGGTGCAGACACCCGCCCGGCGTCCGAGGTGCCCTTGCCCTCCTCGTTGTCCTACGTGCGCCAATGGCTGCGCTCGGGCTGGAGCGCCTGCTGCGGACCGTCTGCGATGCTGGCTCGGTTGTTGCCGGCGGACGGGAAACGGTGGACTGAGCGCGCAGCGGACGGCAAAACCAGTCTCGAGCTCGCCTGCACGACCCCGAGCGCGCAAAGCGACCGTCTCTTCTGCGAATGGCACGAGGCACAGTGCGTCTTGCAGGGGAAGGGGATTCGGTGCGCCCGGCGAGAGGACGTGGTAAGGGCGCTGCTCGAGGCCAAGGCGAACCCGAGCGAACCCTTCTCCGACGGTCGAGTGGCCATCGAGGCGTGCGCACGAGACACGCAGGTGGTGCTGCTGCTGGCCAAACACGGCGCCGACGTCGGTGTCGCTCTCAGCGCGCTGGCTCTGAAGGGTGAGGCGCACCTCGTGCGGGTGCTGCTGACCCTGCCCGAGCTGCCGCTGACCTTCTCGGCCCACCGGTTGGCCGCATGCGTCAACGTCCTGCACCTGGAAAACGTCGCGCGGCCCAGCGTGACGAGCTACGCTTACGCCGAACTGGTCGACATGGTTCGACTCGTGCACGATACGCAGTTGCGGATGGCGCGCGTGCAGGGCGACCACTTCGTGCGCCGAGCCGAGCTGGCAGTCCCGACACCGCAACTGGGCCGTGATCTTTGGCTCATTGTGTCCGCGTATGCCACTGCTTGGGATTCCACACCGCTCCCTGCTATGCCCCCGTGGCCGCTGGGAACCGAGCGTCCGCCCGCGCCGCAGAGCGCAACGAACATAGATGTCTGATGCGACGCCCGAGGAAAAATCGTGAACAGAACGACACGCCCAGTCCGCGCCCATAACCACCGATGTTCGAGCACGAGATCGTCGGATACACGATAGTCGGCGTCCTGAGCGCGCTCTGGGGCGGTGTGACACTGGCCCAGTCGGTGTTGTCCGGCTGCGGATTCTCCACAACGGTATTTCTGTGGACGGCGGCAGTGTACTGCGCGGGCCTGTGCTGGGCCTTTGTGGCGTGGCGCCGGCGCGAGCACCGCGTGCGCTCGGGTCGGGCGGCCATCTCGGCGCGGGCGCCGTCGCTGGACGAGCACGAGGGCGAGGTGAGGCGCGACCACCCGGCCACCCTTCTCGTGGCCGTCGCGGGCCTGGCGGCGATGGGCTGCGCCCTCGACTCTGGCGGGCGATACGGCGCCGTGCTCGCGGTTCTGCTGGCTCCCCTCTGTTCGGTGGGCGCTGCCGTGAGGCTGCTCTGTCCGGCGGAGAACGGGGCGGCGCCGCCGCCGCCGGTCCCGCGATCCGAGGCTGAAGATCAGCGCGAACAAGAGTTGCGCGTCATGTTACCGTCCAGGGAGATGCCGGACGAGGTGGTGGTCGACGACGGCGACGCAGCGACCTACGCGTTCCCGGTTCGCGGTCCGGACAGGGCGCTGCCCGCGGCCGACGAGTCCCTCCCGTCGACGTCTGTCTGGTCGTCTTCCTCGTCGGCCGTGTCGCCGGTGCCGCTCCGGCCGTGCCCGCCTGCGTGTGCAGCGCCGCTGGTGGTGCTTGCGACGGCGGCGGCCGGCGCGCTGATGCTCGGAGCCTGGGCCCGACCCGTGCGCCTCACGCCGGATCCCTGCGAGGTCTGGCTCGAGTACGTGCCGGGACCGAGCGCCGCCGCGCAGTGGATCAACGACACCTCGCATCACTTTGCGCCGATCCAACAGGCCTTTGCGGTTCCGCTGCGCGGAGCGCCCATGGTGGTGTTTGGCCTTCCGCCCTTCACGTGCGATCTCTCGGGCGGCGGGTACGACGCCGAGGTGGTGGCCAGCTGGGAGCTCGTGACGCGCGCTCGCTGGCGGCAGCCGCTGGCCAGCGCGGAACTCCGCGTCATCCCTGCCTCGGCTCCTCCCTGCGCCCAGAATCGCACCCGCGTGCTGCAACCCCGGGTCACCTGCCTGACCTCTTGCGATGCCGCGCTCGCGCGGCCCCTGACGTGGCATGTGCACACCGACTGCACCAGCGCACTGCACGGGGCTTCTTCGAGCGACGAGGGCGCCAACGAGACGTCCCTGCTCCGGGTCGTGGGCGCGCGCTTTGACTGTGGTCGCACCGAGGGTGGTTCGGACCATTACGGCTTCGATGGCGAGTTGCTGCCGTGGTCCTGCTTCGTGGTCGAGCTAGTCATTCTGTGGTGCTTGTATTGTACGGGTCCTGAGGCACCCAGACAGGTGTGACAAAAACGAGGTCGAGCGCTGGTGGCTTCGATCAGTGGTCCTGCAGACTTGTTGATATTTTTTTTATGGTCGCCGGGGGTTTCTCTCATCTGTCGCGCGTCCGATTTCTTGGGTTCGCTTACTGTAAGCGCGCCTGATATTTGTGTGCACCCGTCGCCATCGGTGTCGTAAAAGCTGACCCCTTCGAAATGCGCGTGTGCTCTGCGGTGATAGTAGTTCCGTAATCTAGCGTCGGCCAGCCAGTTTCCCATTTTCCTTCTTTGTTGTTTTGTTTAAAATATCGCTCGAACATCGATGAGAACAGGATTCGAACCTGTGATCCGCGAGGGAAGAAGATTAGTAATCAACCGCAGTAACCACTGTGCCATCTCATCGGCGGACGGAGGGGGACAAGATGAGAGATGGAGAGAGAGACTGTGTGTGGGCTGGCCGACTGCCCTCGTGATTTCAGGCCACGTCTTTGGACCGACAGTTGCCCGAGTCTGATCGACTGCGTGGGGGCCCCCGCCCAGGTTCGTCCCCTGACGCACGGCCGATTCACTCGAGGTGGTCTCGGAATCGGCCAAGCACGAAACAGAGAAAAAACATACACGATGGGTGCACCAGACACGAGCTGTTACCGCTGCGGAACCACGGGGTTGGCTGTGTTGGCTGTGTTGGCGTTGTTCCTCCAGGCGGTGGCGGCGGGGGAGCACGCGCCGCTGGGTTGCTACGCGGACCGCGCCGGCGCGGACGATGCTCGCGATCTGCCCGACTCGGTGTTTCTCGACGATCGCATGTCGCCGGCCTTCTGCGGACAGATGTGCGGCTCGCGCCGGTTCAAGTACTTTGGATTGCAGTACGGCAACGAGTGCTGGTGCGGTGGACCTGGAGGATACGGCCGGTACGGCGCGTCCACGGCGTGCACGATGGCCTGCGTGGGCGACGACCGGTTCGTGTGCGGCGGCCTCTCGGCCAACTCGGTCTACGAGGTGGACCGCTCCCAGCTGGTCGCGGACCCGGACGTCGAGGCGACGCTCGACGGCGCGTCCGCCGAGCAGCGGCCGCTGCTCGCGCTGGTCATGATCCTCAAGAACGAGGCAGGGGCGTTGCCCGCGACGGTGCGCCCGCTGGCGCCGTTCCTCGACGCGTGGTACATCCTCGACACGGGCAGCAAGGACGGGACGCAGGGCGTCGTGCAGCGCGAGCTCGCGTCCAAGGTGCCCGGGGGCGAGCTCTGGGAAGAGAAGTTCGTCGACTACGGCACCAGCCGGAACCGCGTGCTCGACATCGCGACGTCTGGCGGGCGCGCGGGCGGGCCCCGCCCGGTCTTTGCCCTCATGCTGTCGGCCGACGAGATCGTCTACAACGCCGCCGAGCTGCGGGCGTTCCTCGAGGCGCGCAGGCACAGCACCGGCTTCCCGCACGAAGCCTACGCGGTGCAGCTCGACCTGGGCGGCGGCACGCGCTTCGACTCGGTGCGCGTCGTGCGGGTCGACTCTGGCTGGAGGTACTGCGGCCGCGTCCACGAGTACCTCGCGCCGCCGGCAAACCGGCCGGGCCACTATGCGCCGCTGCGGGTGCCCGGGGCCTACATCCGGTTCCGCGCGACGGACGGCGAGCGGCGGACGCGGCGCAACCAGAGGATCCTCGAGCTGCTGGAGCTCGACAAGCGGGACAACCCCGGCGACCCCCGCGCCGCCTTCTACCTGGCCCGCGGCTACTCCGAGTCCGGGCAGCACGAGAGGGCCGCGGCCGAGTTCGAGCGCCGGGTACGGCTCGGGGGCTGGTCCGAGGAGGTCTTTGAGTCGATGCTCGGCGTCGCCGAGTCGCTCCGGTCGCTGGGGCGGCCCGAAGGCGACGTGCGCGCCGCCTTCCTCAGGGCCGCCGCGCACAGTCCGGCGCGCGCCGAGCCCCTGCACCGGCTGGCCCAGCTCCACCGCCACGCGGGCGAGCTGCACCTGGCGCTGATGTACGCGTCCGAGGCCGCGGCTCTGCCCTTCCCGGACAAGGTCGTGCTGTGGATCAGCCGGCCCCTGTACCAGACCGGGGCGGCGCTGCTCGCGGCGGAGATAGCGGCCGACATCGTGGCGGCCTCGAGGGGCGGACCGTTCGGCTCCCGCCTGGCGGCGTCGTGCCTCTGGCGCGGCTCGGACGCGGTCGCGGCGGCGCTCGTGGCCGTCGAGTCGACGGCAGGCGGCGGCGCGCAGCCACCAGTGCCCGAGCTGGAATCGCTGCGCTCGCGGTACGTGGAGTGGGTCGGGGAGACCGGCTGGGAGAGGGTGGTGAGTCGGGCGAGAGAGCGCGCGCAGTTCGTGGCCCGCTTCGAGAAACCGCCGTCGTCGTCGCTGCCGCCGCCGCCTGTGCTCAGCGACGAAACGACAACGACGAACCTGGTCGGTGGGTTTGGACAGAACAGCGACGGCAGCGAAGACGACAGCTACGCCGTGTGGTGGCTCCTGGTCTTTGCAACCCCGCTGATCGTCGCCGGGCTGCTCGTCGGCTGGCGCTTCGTGCTCGAGAAATCGAGACATCGAAGCCGCCGTCTGACTGATCCAGCCCACTTCCTGTGAGCTAACGAGGAGGCAAAGCTCGCCGCCTCCACGAGGTGTGCCGCCGCACCAGAAGCGTGGGTTGCGTACGACAACGAGTCGAACAGCTCGCCCGAGGCCCGGGTCTGTCCCCATCTGGCTCTTGGTGACCGGGCCGTGCGGTGCCTCTCGGAGGCGCTCACGGCCAGAGTTGTTAACAGTGCCTTCGGTCCGGCGCCGCAGATGCCCCGGGCGGCTGCTCCATCGCCACTTGCCGAGGTGCCGATGTCGCCGGCTGCCTCTTTTCTCGGTAGACCCGTCACGCCGTTCGTCGGCACTGCAGGTGCAGTCTCGCAAGGAACCGCGCCAGCGCTCCAACAGAGTCCGCTCGTCATCCCAAAGGTGGCCGTCGGGCGCTCAACTCCTCCGTTACGCCGCTCCGATTTCTCCTCGATACTAGTAGCTGCCGAGTTTCGGGAGAGCGTGGGTCAGACACCCCTCCCCTCCACTTCCGGCTTCTCAGAAGAGAGCACCCCGCTCGGAGAGAGAGGCCGCGCCTTGCGAATGCATTGCTGTTCGTACGTACGTACACGCGAAACCTCAACTGTTTCGCGCGAATCAAGCGCTCAACAGAATAAAACAAAACAAAACAAAAACTGTACCAACTGTGAAAAACACCAAGCCTTCCCGCGACTCGACACGGAGAGCTACACAGCCGCGCGCAGCTGATTGCGAAGACTCTGCGTCAGGACGTCTCCCACGGTCAACGACGCGCCCGAGGGCGGACACGATCGCGTCCAAAGGGCGGCCTCGTGCGCTGCGGTGAACCACTCGACGAGGCCGTGGACGTGCGAAGTTTCCATGCCCAGATACACAAGTGACACGTCCCACAGTCGGCCCGCGCCCGCTGCCGACACGAGCGCCACCAACGCGGCCAGGCAGGCTGCCGCGGACACCGCTTGGCGCTTCTCCGCCAACTGCCCGTCCTGCTCGGCGCTGCCGTCTGGCCGCTGTTCGTCGCGAGATGCCGCTCCTGCGAGGAAAGGCATCTCGTAGACGACCGTCGCGTCGTCGCTGCCTTCTTCTCCTTCGCCTTTCTTGTCCACGAGCTCGGTAGCCTCTGAATTGTTTCCGTCACTCGGCTCGCCGAGGTTCTCTTCGACCGGTGCGTGGGCTCCGTCGAAGTCGGCCGGTGGATCATCTCGATCCTCTGGATCCTCTGCCATTGCTCCGTCGCGGATGCGATCACTCGTCGCACCCCGGGTCCGCGGCGGCGGCGACGGGCTGCGAGAGCGCGGCGACCTCCCCTCCGGCCTCCGTCGGCGGGTCGAAGAGGGCCGCGGCTCGCTGAGACAAGCCAGCAAACGAACAGCAACAGAAACGAAAAAAAACAAAAGAAAGAGAGATGATGGTCGGCGCGGCAAAAGGACAAGTCTC
>Ga0265334_10001528_pt1 | contig 11179 bp, 7 predicted proteins | sample 42023metaG_FD_192442 | JGI IMG/M metagenome (GOLD analysis project Ga0265334, IMG submission 192442) | Rhizosphere microbial communities from Carex aquatilis grown in University of Washington, Seatle, WA, United States - 4-20-23 metaG | ecosystem: Host-associated > Plants > Roots > Rhizosphere >...
GTTGGCGAACGCATGCTCTCGCAGAAGGCCGCGTCCAGCGCGAAGGTCGAGCCGGCGCTCATGGACCTATATTGGCGAGCTGGCCTGGATTTTATCATGGTAGCTCGACTCCGAGCCCGACGCCGACCTCTCCGCGCACGGCAGGCACGGGGAAGACGGGGGGCAAGCTCTTGTCATTGCGGGCATAATTGAAGGAGTCCCGGATGAACGGGATACCGAGCGAAGGAATTATTCCGAGGAAGAACCGACGCGCGAACACCAGGTCCAGGTGACCGCGCAGGGCGCCATCGACGACGGCCCGACGTTTCTCTATCAGCCCCTTCTGCCCTACCCCAGCGGACGTGATCGTCCCTGCCTCGAGTCCGGCGCACGCCGCGAGCCGCAACACACTTACATGTACGCCGAGGGGGCACGCGCCCAGATCCAGCGTCGAGCGCGAGAACGTCACGCTCGCGTCCTCGAACCTGACGGTCTGGTCGAGCGCAAGACGCGCGCCGAACTCGATGGGAAAGAGATGCCGCGGCTCGAACGACGCGAGCACCCAAGCGAGCTCGGACGTGCGCGGAAGACTGCCGAAGCCGACGGCGATGCCGAGAGAGACGTTCCCGCGCCACGACGGCGGCGGGGTCACGGCAGGCGCGCGCGGAACGACGGGCGACGGCCGCACATCGCGCGGGCGCGCGGCCACTGGCTTCGCCGTCGGCGCAAACGCCGCGTCCGGGTCGATCATCAGCGCGACGGCGAGCGCGAGCGCTGCGTCCATGTCCCGGCACACGGCCCCCTCGAGCTCGCGCTTGCCGAGGAGCTTGCCGCGCGAATCGCCGATCGTCACGACGGCGTGAAAGGTTCCAGCGTCAGTCTTCTCGATGAACCCTTCGATGGCGACGTCCGTCTCCGACGGAGCGCCGAGTGCTGGTCGCCGGAGTCGCGACTCCACGTCGCGAGAGAGCTGCTTCGCGGAGACGCAATCCTCTGCACCCGGCATCCTCACCCAGCTGAGCGAGAAGTGGGTTCGCTCGTCGAAGCGCGGTGGCGGCTCGCTGGCGACTGCCGACGTGGCGCCCTCATCAGCTGGCGCAGGTGAGCTGGGCGTCGCGCTCGTATCGTTCTGCTCTCCGCTTGCATCGGTGGGCTGCTGCGGCGCGGGCGTCGCCGTCCCCTCGGCGAAGGCCGAAGCAGGGGCGAGGACGCACGTGAGCGCGAGCAGGCGCAAGAACCGGCCCATCCGAGGGGCTGTGCGCGCCGCAGGCATAGGGCCTGCATCGTACACAGGGCGCGGCTATTGGGGGAGCCGACTGCGTACATCCGGACACCCCCCGGAGTCGGCGATCCGGACGGAGGCCAGGGTACCCGGCCCCGAGGGCGTGAACTGGGGCCTCGCGTTGTTCACGAAGGAGGCCTCGTCGGCGGTGCAGGTTTCACCGGTGGTCTTGACGCACCCGATGACCATCGAGTTCAGCGCCGGCGCCCCGTCGATGTCGATGATGTCCACGGCCGAGCGCATCTCGTCGCAGCTCGCGACGGTGCCCCGCAGGTTCGTCACGGTGCGCACCACCACGGAGATGCGCTTGGCGCGGGGATAGTCCACACCGAGCGTCGGCGGCAATCCGACGGGCGGCCAGTTGTAGGTCGGGTCGGTCGCGGGATCGACAGGAATGACGGTCACGCCGGGCGCGCCGTCCTTGTCCTGGTCCGGCGTCTGGGCCACCGGGAAACTGGTCGGCCATGTCGTGTTCGCCGGATCGGGCATCAGAAGGCCCGTAAGGAGCGACACAGGACCTGCATTCCAGCTCACGTCGTTACCGACGACGGTCGCCGTGGTCGCGAACACGACCGGTGGAATGTAGTTGTGGTCGAACAGGTCGTTCGGAAAGCGGATACCGAACTTCTGGTTGTTTGCGAGCACCGACCCGGACAGATCCGGAAGGTAGATGCCGCAGAGGGATGTCGCCTCGTGATAGGTGAGCGCGCCGTCGCGAACACGGTGCGAGATGTTCCACTGAACCACCTGGCCCGAGCCGCCGTGCAGAACCAGGGGAGCGTCCGGCCACGTCACGGGGACGCGGATGATCGTGGCCCAGGTGCCCGCGAAGTTGCACCTCGCGAGCGGCGGCAACGACGGGTCGACCACGCCCGCATCCGGAGCGGGCATCGGCGGCGGAGGCGGCTGCCCCATTCCAGCTGAGCCGCCAGAGCCGACCATCATGATCGGCGGGCCGCCGCCCGAGCCGGGCGGTGGCGGCGGCGCCGACGAGGTGGCGGTCGGCTGCATGATGGGGCTGCCTCCCGACGACGGAAGCTGCCCCGGCTGCATCCCGAGGCCCAGAAGGGGACCGGAGCCGCCTTGAGCGACGCCACCGCTTCCCGTGGAACCGCCCGCCTCAACGACGGGATCGTGCGACGGCTCGCTACCCGCCGTGAACAGCAGGCCACGGTCCGACGCACCGCATCCGAACACGATGCCACCGACCGCGCCGGCCAGAGCAATGTGCAGAGGGAAGCGTGGGGAACCAGCGGCAACCCCTCTGGAAGGGTCCGCATTGCGATACGAGGGCTTCAATTGACCTGATCCTGCTCGACCACGACGACACGGAGCGCCAGCCGGTGTCGGAGAAAAAGCCGCTAGCTGTCCTTGGCGGACGACTAGCCAATTTATCACGGAAACCGCTCAACGGGGCCACGTAATGTTCATGCGGGGCCACGCCAATTGTTCTCCATTCGCGTCGCGATACGCATGCGACGCGTCGCGCGTCGCTCTCTTTTGAGCGCACACTTCACGATTGCCGCCACATCGTCGAGATGGACGCCTCTTGCACACAGAGTGTGCGACGCATGAGCCGCACAGCGTCATTCGCGCGACTAACTTGGAAGCATGGTTACGTTCGTCCGCGTCTGCTCCCTCGCTGTTCTAGCCGCTGGGTGCTCGTCGAGTGCAACGCCGGCTACCGCGTCCGTCGATCGCGGCGCTGGCTCGGGCGGCGCGTCGAGCGAGCCTGGCGCAGGGTCTACGTCGGGCGTGGCGGGCAGCACGACGCCCCTGCCCATCTTCCATCTGGACGCGGGCGCGGGCACCTCGACGCCGAAGGGCTGCAACGACATCGACGTCGGCTTCGAGAAGCTCATTCCGACGATCCTGCTGCTCGTCGACGAATCCGGCAGCATGTCCGACAACAAGTATCCGTCGGGGGGCACCAGTTCACGCTGGCGCGTGCTCCACGACGCACTGCTCGCCGACGGCGGTCTCGTTCAGACGCTCGCGTCGGAGGTCCGCTTCGGCTTCATGGGATACACGGGCGACGGCACGGCGGCGACGTGCCCCATTCTCCAGCGCACCGACATCTTCCCCGCGGCAGCCGACGGCACCGCGCTCGCGGCATTGCGCACCGTGTACCCGCAAGAGCGGCCCAGCCTTCCGTACTCGGGTGACACGCCCACCGGCGCGGCGTTGCGCGTGGCGACGCAGGCGCTCGCAAGCTTCACCGAGCCCGGACCGAAGCACGTTCTGCTCGCCACCGACGGCGACCCCGACACGTGTGCGCGACCGAACCCGCAATGCGGGCAGGAGGAAGCCGTCAGCGCCGCAGAGGATGCGTTTGCTTCTGGAATCGGCACGTTCGTCATCGGCATCTCCGACGACGTAGCGAGCTGGCATCTGCAGCAGATGGCCAACGCCGGCGCCGGCCTCGGCGTGGCTCCCCCGGACTCGAACTTCTACAACAACTGTCCGCGCGACCCCGCGGTCACGCCGAAGTACGCGGCCACTCCACCGCCGCAGAACGCAAAGTTCTACAAGCCCTCTGACGGCGCGGAGCTCGCGCAGGCACTGGCGACCATCGTGAACAGCGCCAGGACCTGCACCTTCACACTGCACGGCAAGGTCACTCCCGGGAAGGAATCCGCGGGCAGCGTCCGCCTCGACGGCACCGCGCTCGACTACATGGCGCCCGACGGCTGGCACCTGCTCGACTCACAGACGCTCGAAGTGCTCGGCACCTCCTGCGACAAGATCAAGACGACGAGCAAGCTCCTGCAAGTGAGTTTCCCGTGCGATTCGGTGACGATCTTGCGGTGAGAACAGATCACGATCAACCAATGAAAGGCGAGTGAGACTACCGACGAGCCCGGCGCCGACTGCTCTCAGCTCTCCAAGGTCGCGAGATCTGCCGTCGCGCGCCATCCGCGAGCAGATCGGTGCGAGCATCCAGCTCGTCGTGCAGCAAGCGCGGCTCTCCGACGGCTCGCGCAAGGTCACGGAGATCAGCGAGGTGACGGGCCTCGATCGAAAGGGGGAGTTCCAGACGCGCGCCCTCTACCCCTGAGCGTCATCACTCCTTCATATAGTCGAACCCCGCGCTCATGACTGCGTCGGGCAGGACGCTGTTCCCGCAATCCCAGCGCCACACGTAGAACGTCCGGGTCCGGGCGGAGTACGCAGGGCCACGCGCACCGTCGTAGCCGCCGCCGGGATAGGGCAGCGGCTCCCCGATCGGCTTGAAGCTCTGGCCCTTGTCGGAAGAGATGAGAAGGTGGTCTTTTCCGAGAACGACGATGCGTCCGTCGGGCAGCTCCACCGGAGAGACGGGGCCGACGATGCCCGGCGCTAGATTGCCGTCCGCGGTCTCGGCGAAGTGCTGACCGTGATCGGTGCTCACGTTCACGCCTCCCTGGGCGCCGAGCCAGTACAGCGTGCCGTCGCTCGCGAGGAGCGGCTGCGGCTCCACTCCCTTGCTCCCGACCGAGGTCCAGCTGCTGCCGTCGGTCGAATGGAAGACGCCGCCGCCCACGCAACCGACGAGCAGGTTCGTCGGGCCGAGCACCTGGGTCGCCGTGCAGAAGCCGGCGCTCGACGGTAGCGTCTTTCCGACATCGGTCCACGTCTTGCCGCCGTCCGTGGAGCGAAGCATCTTCGACGTCGCCTCGTGCGGCCCGGCGAGTAACGTCTTCCTTTCCGGATCGGTGAAATCGACGCTCACCGAGTCGTTGTGGGTGACGTCACCGAGCTGCTCGAACGTCTGTCCGTCGTCCGTCGTCCTGTACACGCCGCCGGCGTTGTAGATCCCCGACTCCCAGAACGTGCCCGGGTGCGCGGGATCGTAGACGACCGCGGAGATCCGGTTCGTGATGACGGCGGAGCCCTGGCCGGTACCGAGCTTGTTCCACGTCTTGCCGCCGTCCTCCGTCGCCCAGAGGCCAGCTTTCGCGACGCCCGCGATCACCATGCCGGAGCACGGATTCGCCGACACGAGCCCGAGATTGCCGCACTCGGACGGCATGTTCGCGAGGTTCCCCGTTGCGTTCGTCCAGGTCGCCGGAGGCGCCACGACGCTCATCACCCTTACTTGAAGCACTCCGGCTTGAAATGCTTGATCCGTTGCGCTCACGCCACCCGCTGGATGCGGAGCAAGCCCGTGGCGAATAGTATCCGCGTCGAGGCAACGCGTTGTACCGCATCCCCGACGGCATCGGTTTCTCGGCGACGGATCTCGCGGTCCACTCGGACTGCGCACACCGGAGCGCGCTCGAGCTCCGGGTCGTCGGCGGCGAGCTGAAACGCCCCGGACGCAACGCGCTACAGGAGCAGCTCCTCGACGTGCGCGGCCTCGAGCACGAGAAGCGGGCCCTCGCCCATCTGGAGGCGACGTACGGAGCCGCCGTCACGATCCGCTCCGGGCCGACGTCGCTCGAGCGAGCGGCGGAGGAGACGGCCGATGCGATGCACAGCGGCGCGCCGCTGATCTACCAGGCCGTCTTCCTGGACGGAAAGTGGCAGGGACGTCCGGATTTCCTGGTGAAGACACCCACGCCGAGCAAGCTCGGCGCGTTCTCCTACGAGGTCGTCGATGCGAAGCTCGCGCGCGAGCTCAGGGCGCGGTCGGTCCTCCAGCTCCTAGTTTACGGCACGCTGCTCGAGCGCGTCCAGGGCACGACACCGGCGCGATTCGGCGTCGTGCCGATGACCGGAGCGCTCGACGTCGAGTGGCTCCGCACGGCAGACTTCGCCGCTTACGAGCGCCGAGTGCGAACGTCGTTCGAGGCGTTCGTCGCCGACGGCGCGGGCGACGCGACGTATCCGGAGCCCGTCGAGCACTGCGACGTGTGTCCGTGGTGGAAGCGCTGCGACTCGAGGCGACGGGAGGACGATCACCTGTCGCTCGTCGCCGGCATGACGGGCCGGCAACGGACGCGCCTCGTGGACGGCGGCGTGGAGCGTGTCGTGGAGCTCGGTGCGCTCGCATCGGAGCTTCGCATCGAGGGGCTCCGCACCGAGACGCTCGCGCGGCTACGCGAGCAGGCACGCTTGCAGGTCACGGGGCGGAGCGCGGGCCGGCTGCTGTACGAGCTCCTCCTCGAGGCCGAAGCCGGTACGGGGCTCGAGAGCTTGCCGGAGCGCTCGCCCGGCGACGTGTTCCTCGATCTCGAGGGCGATCCACACCTGGGCGGCAAGGGCCTCGACTACCTCTTCGGGCTCCTCGAGCTCGACGAGGAAGACGACTACTTCGGCGGACCGCCCCGCAAGGGGCCGCCGAAATATCACGCCTTCTGGGCGACGACGCCCGCGGAGGAGCGGCGCGCGTTCGAGGCGGTCGTCGACCGGATGCGAGCGCGGTTCGAGCAGTACCCGGGCCTTCACATCTACCACTTCGGCCATCGAGAGAACGACGCGCTGAAGCGTCTCGCCAACCGCCACGGGACCCGCGTCGACGTGATCGACGACTGGCTCTCGCGTCACACGCTGGTCGATCTACATCGCGCCGTTCGACAGGGGCTCCGCGCGTCCGTCGAGAGCTACTCGCTGAAGGAGCTCGAGCCGCTCTGGGCCTTCGAACGCAAGACGGAGGTGCGCGACGCGAAGTGGGCGATGCAGACCTTCACGCTCGCCCTGGAGACGGGCGCGCCCCCGGACGACGACACCGAGCGGCAGCGCGCACTCATTCAATCCTACAACCGCGAGGACTGCGAGTCGGCGATGCACCTGCGCGACTGGCTCGAGACGCGTCGCATCGAGCTCGCCGCCGCGAGCGGCCGCGTGCTGAAACGCCCCGAGGAGCCGAAGCAGAAGACCTCCGATGACGCGCGCGACCTGAAGCTCGCCACCGAGCGCGTGCGCAAGGCGCTCGTCGGGGATCTCGCAGACGACGACGACGGCCTGCGAGCGCGGGCGCTTCGTCTCCTCGCATCGCTCCTCGACTGGCACGCGCGCGAATCGAAGGCCGAGTACTGGGAGTTCTTTCGCGCCCGCGACGTCGCGCTCGAAGATCGCCTCGAAGACCGCAGCGTGCTCGCAAACCCGCACCTCGTCGGTGAAATGGAGCAGGTCGCTCAATCCATCGTGTACCGCTACGAATTCCCGGAGCAGGAGCACGGCATTCGCGTCGACACGTCGCCCATCGACCCGGATCGCGAGGACGAAACCTTCGGCAAGGTGCTCGTGGTCGGCCCCGACCATCTGCACGTGAAGCGCGGAAAGAAACGTCCGCCGACGAACCCGTCTCGCCTGGTTCCGCCCAAGCCGCTCCCGACCACGAATCAGCGGAAATGCCTGCTCGCGCTCGGCGAATCGGTCGCCGAGCACGGTCTCGACGCTGCGACGGATTTCGGCGCCGCTCGCGCTCTGCTCTGTCGTCGTCCGCCGAACGGAGCGGAGGGCACACTGGTCCGGCAGGGCGAAGACCCCCAGGACGCCGTGGTGCGTCTGGCGCGCTCGCTCCGTCATTCCGTGCTCGCCATCCAGGGCCCACCCGGCTCCGGCAAGACGACGTGCGCGGCGCGGACCATCGTCGCGCTCGTGCGAGACGGCAAGCGCGTCGGCGTCGTCGCGCAGAGCCACAAGGTGATCGTGCAGCTGCTTCGCAAGGCCGACGAGCTCGCGCGCGCTGAAGGCGAGCCGCTCCGCGTCCTCCACGTCGGCGACGAAGAGGATCGCGATGGCGAGGATCTCGGCTTCGAGTCGAGCAAGAACCACGAGCAGATCGCGGCCGAGCTCCGGGCGGGGTCGCTCTACCTGGTGGGCGGCACGGCCTGGGCCTGGACACGCCCCGACTATGCCGGCCTGCTCGACGTCCTCTGCGTCGACGAAGCCGGGCAGGTCTCTCTGGCCAACGCGCTTGCCGTTTCCCGCGCCGCGGAGAGCCTTCTACTGTTCGGCGATCCGGCGCAGCTCGAGCAGCCGCAGAAGGGCTCTCACCCCGACGGCGCCGAGGTGTCCGCACTCGAGCACGTGCTCGGCGAGCACGTCACCCTCCCTGACGACGCCGGCGTCTTCCTGCCGCGGACACGGCGCCTGCACCCGAGCCTCTGCCGCTTCACGTCCGAGGTGTTCTACGAGGGCCGCCTCGAGCCCGTCGCGTCGCTCGACGTCCAGCGCGTGAACGCCGCGGGACTCTTCGGCGGCGCGGGCTTGCGCTTCCTCGGCGTCCTGCACCGCGGCAACGGCAACAGCGCGCCCGAAGAGGTCGACGTCATCCGCCGCGCGCTGGACGCGCTCTTCGCCGGAAACCCCTCTTTCGTCGATCGCGACGGCCGCACGCGTGCGCTCGACCGCGCGAAGGACGTCCTGGTCGTGGCCCCGTACAACGTCCAGGTGGCCGCGCTCCGGCGCGCGCTCGGCCCGATGCGCATCGGCACCGTGGACAAGTTCCAGGGCCAGGAAGCGCCCATCGTCATCTATTCAATGACGAGCTCCTCGTCGGAGGACGCCCCGCGCGGCATGGAATTCCTCTACAGCCTGGATCGCCTGAACGTCGCCACCTCGCGCGCCCAGGCGCTGGTCGTGCTGGTAGCGAGCCCCACCGTCTTCCAGACCCGCTGCAAGACGCCCCGGCAGATGCGCCTCGCGAACGCACTCTGCCGCTACCTCGAGCTCGTCAGTGATGGCGAGCCGTCGTCGCGATGAGCGTCGTGCGTGACGTGCTCGAGCCGGACGCGCCGAAGGGCTGACGAACGCGTGGAACAGACAAGAGAAGGGCTCCGGGTATTCCCGTGCGACCCGAGACTCGTCACGAGAAGCTCCCGGCTGGCCCCAGCTCGAAACTGATGGCCGGCCAGCGGCACCTGGCATCGGCGAGGTTCACGACGGGGCACGGCGAGGCCTTGCGGTTCAGGAGTCGAGAACGAACGTTACCGGCACGGTCATCGTGGCAGCGGCGTTCGCTGGGAACGCCGAAACCAAAGTCACCTTGGCCAGCGCGTCGGAGACGAACGATCACGGCAAGGTGACCTTGGCTCCGAGGTTCAAGACGAACATCGAGGTCAAGGTCACCTTGTCCGGAACGTTCAGGACGAACGTCGAGGTCAAGGTCACCTTGTCCGGAACGTTCAGGACGAACGTCGAGGTCAAGGTCACCTTGTCCGGAACGTTCAGGACGAACGTCGAGGTCAAGGTCACCTTGCCTGGAACGTTCAAAACGAACATCGAGGTCAAGGTCACCTTGACCGGAACGTTCAAAACGAACGATCGAGGCAAGGTCACCTTGACCGGAACGTTCAAAACGAACGATCGAGGCAAGGTCACCTTGGAAATTGCAGCCGTGCTGAACGTGAGCGCCGCGCGCGAATGTTCTCGATGGATCGACGCTGGAGTCGCAGGGGGCTCGAGTCACTTCGGCGACACGTCCCGCGCCTGACGAGTTACTTCGGACTGGTACCTCGCACCCAGTCACGATTTCGAGCCACGTCGACGCGACTTCGTTCGGCGTTTCTTCTCGCTCGGGGTCGCCAGCGCCACGTCGTTCGCAGCTCCCTCTCCTTCCCCCAGCGCCCTCCTTCGCGCCGCCTCCGCCGCTCTCTGCACGAGCGGCGCCAGCGCCTCGGCCGGTGATTTCTTCCCACTCCACGCAGCCGGGGCACCGAGCTGCCGTAGAACGGCCGCCGGGACGGCAGGCGCGTCGAATGAGAAGTGCAGTGACGGCAACGCCTCGCGCGGACGGTCGTATTCCGCGAGCTCGCTCTTGCCGGGGGTGACCCTGCGCGGCTCCGACGCTTCACGCGGCTCTCCCGCAGGCACCACCGCATCTCCCGCCGTCCCACTCCGGGCGCCGCCGCGCTTGCCCTTCCCCTGAGCGCTCGTTCCCCCTCCCCGCGCCGCTCGCAGCGCGTCGAGCACCTCGACTTTGGTCCTTCCGCGCAGCTCGAAGAGCAGAAACGGATCGCGATCGAGCACGTCGCCGAGCACGTAGTGCGTCGCCGCGACGTGCTTGCACGGGTCGCCCCAGTCGGGGCACGAGCACTCGGTGACGAGCTCCTTCCGCGTGCGCGGGAAGAGGCTCGCGTCGGCCGCGCGGAACGCGGCGTCGATGTCCCTCGGCATCTGCCCTGCGAGGAGCTCGGCGGCGAACTGCGCCTTCTCCGCCATCTGGGCGATGGCCTTCTTCCAGGCTTTATCCGACAACCTGGAGAGCCGGATCTCGACGTCGTAAGGCGCATCGCGAGAGCCGGTGACCTTGGCGTGAACCTCGCCGCCGCTCACCGTGAGATCGTGGGTGCGCCCGGCGCGTGCGTAAGTACGGCCGCGCCCGAGACGCCCCGCGTCGCCACCGAGCACGTGCTCGAGGGCCTCGATCCAGCGCTTACCCCACCACGTGGTGCCGGGCTTGTCTATCTTGATGCCGTGCGCAGGCGGCGGCTTCTTCGGCCCCGAGCCGTACATCCGGAAGCGATCCCAGCGGTTCACGGACGCACCTGTCCGGCGCTGGATTTCTTCGTCGCGCGCTTGCGGGGCTTCGGCGCCTCGGCCGCCTCCTCCGCGTCGCCGCCCGCGACCACCGCCCCCTTCGACAGCGCGAAGAGCTCGCGGAGCTCCTTCGTGCCAAGCTCGGTGATCCACTGTTCGCCCTTGCCGACGACCTTCGACGCGAGCGCGCGCTTCTGCTCGAGCAGGCGGGCTATCTTTTCCTCAACGGTGCCTGCAGAAGAGAACTTGTGCACCTGCACGGCGCGCTTCTGACCGATGCGGTAGGCGCGATCGGTGGCCTGATCCTCGACCGCGGGGTTCCACCAGCGATCATAGTGAAAGACGTGATTGGCGGCGGTCAGGTTGAGCCCGGTGCCACCCGCTTTCACCGACAGCACGAAGATGCGCGGGCCGTGCGGCTCTTCCTGGAACCGCCGCACCATCTCGTCGCGGGCGCGCTTGGCGGTGCCGCCGTGCAGGAAGAGGACCTCGGCGCCGAGCGTCGCGGAG
>Ga0265334_10001529_pt1 | contig 11178 bp, 5 predicted proteins | sample 42023metaG_FD_192442 | JGI IMG/M metagenome (GOLD analysis project Ga0265334, IMG submission 192442) | Rhizosphere microbial communities from Carex aquatilis grown in University of Washington, Seatle, WA, United States - 4-20-23 metaG | ecosystem: Host-associated > Plants > Roots > Rhizosphere >...
ATCGACATCACCCGGTCCGGGACGCGCCGCGAGGAACTGCTCCTGTCCGAGAGCGAGCTCAACAAGATCTGGGTCCTCCGTAAGATCCTGAACCCCAACAACCCGGCGGAGGCCATGGAGTTCCTCCTGGACAAGATGCGGCGCGCGAAGACCAACAAGATCTTCCTGGACGCGATGCGCGGAACCGCGACGAACGACGACTGACCGGCCGGGAAGTCCCATGCACCCCGCTCGTCGGTATTTTTTGCCCTTGGCCGTCGTGTTGGCCTTGGCCTGGGGGGCGCTGGCGGTTTGGTTTTTCGCTCCCCAATGGTTGACCTTCAGCCCCGTAACGGCTTCCGGCTCCCCGGAGGATGTTTCGGGGCTTTTTCATATCCCCGGCGTCCAAGTCCGTCTCCTGAAGGCGCCCCTGGGAACCACCTACGCTACCTTGGGGCGCGGGGCTTCCCTTTCCGAGAACTGCCTCCGGTCCCTGAACCAAGCCAACGATGGGTCCGAACCGGAACCGGGTGGGGAAGTTTTGATCCCCACCCGGGAAGGCCTTTACCACTGGGTGCTCTCGGGCCAGGGCCTGGACGACATCGCCAAGGCTTACGGGGTGCCCCTCCAGGACCTGATGGCCGCCAACCTCAAGGCCAATGATTCGGAGCTCAAGGCCGGGGAGGTGCTTTACTTGCCCCGCGGAAATTTCCTGCAGCGGACGGACCCCCGGTGGATAGCCCTGGCCGGCCTGGGGTCCAAACAGGGGTTCGAAAAGCCCACCACGGGCCGTTTCGCCGATGGGTTCGGCTGGCGGGTCCATCCCCTGACGGGGAAACGCAATTTCCATGCGGGCCTCGACCTGGCCCCAGGTTTTGGCCACAAGGTGTACGCGACCCAGTCCGGGCGGGTGGCTTTTTCGGGGATCCGGGCAGGTTACGGCCGCCTGATCATCCTGGACCACGGCGGGGGTCTGTCCAGTTGGTATGGGCATTTGTCCGAAAGCCGGGTCGTGCCACAGCAACAGGTGCTTCGTGGCGACTGGATCGGGCGGGTGGGGGCCACGGGCATGGTGACGGGGCCCCACCTCCATTTCGAGATCCGCAAGGACGGAAAACCCCAAAATCCCTTGTTGTACCTCGAAAAGTGAACCCCCCACCCCTGGGGGCCCCCAGGGTTCCGGTTGCTTTTTGCGATTTTTTCCCTAAACTACGTCCCCTGTCCGGCGCCCCCGAGGGCCCCGGACCAACTCAAGGAGCCTGGAAGACATGAGAGCCACGATCCATCCCAAGTACCTCAAGACCCGCGTCACCTGCGTGTGCGGAAACATCATCGAGACCTTCTCCACGAAGGGCGACTTCAACGTGGAAGTCTGCTCCAACTGCCACCCCTTCTTCACCGGTAAGGTGAAGCTGTTGGACGTGGCGGGACGCGTCGAGAAATTCCAGAAGCGGGAAGCCACCGCGGTCCTGGTGCAGTCAGAGGTCAAGGCCAGGGAAGACGCCCGGTCCATCGCCGAGGCCGCCAAGAAGGCCAAGCGCAAGGCCGCCGCCAAGGCCGCCGCGGGCGTGGCCGAGGTCCCCAAGACCGAGGCCCCGAAGCCGGAGACCGCGTCGCAGAACTAGCCTTCCCCTTCCGAGCTTTTTCGACCCGGGTGCGGCGCAAGCCGCATCCGGGTTTTGCTTTTTGGGGTGTTTTGAAACGCCGAGGCTTTTTCACCGCAGAGACGCGCCCCGCATCCAAATTAAGCTTTGATGATTGCGGGGCTGTCCCGCCTCCATATCATGGAAAACGGGCGGGACAGAGATCGCGGAGAAAGAACAAAGGGCAAAAGGTTGGGCTTTTGAGTTTTAGCTTTGGTGTTTTTTCCCCATCCTTTTGGGTTTGGCTTTTCTCTGCGATTTCTGCGGTGAATCGTTTGGGCGGTTGAGGTTGAGTTTCGGCATTTGGGGTGTGTCTGTACCCTGTGTCTCTGTGGTGAAAACTCGTTTCGTTGTTGGCCGGTTGTTAAACTCCAAAGCGGGTTCCGAGATGATCGAAAGTCGAATCCTACAGATCGAGCGTCGCTTCCAGGAACTGGGGGACCGCCTGGGCTCGCCCTCCGCCTTCGCCACGCCCGCCGAGCTCCAGAAGGCCGCCAAGGAATATTCCGACCTGGGCCCCTTGGCCGAGGCGATCCGCCTGCACCGACGGATTGAGGCGGACCTCCGGGAGGCCCGGGCGTGGCTCGAATCGGGCGACCCCGAGCTCAAAAAAATGGCCTCCACGGAGATCCCCGACCTCCAGGAGAGCCTGGCGAAATCCGAGTCTTCCCTCAAGCTTTTGCTCCTGCCGAAGGACCCCTCGCGGAACAAGAACGCGATCTTGGAGATCCGCGCCGGGACCGGCGGGGACGAGGCGGCACTCTTCGCGGGGGACCTCCTGCGGATGTACGTCAAATACGCGGAAAAACGCGGTTGGAAGATGGAAACCCTGGACGTGAGCCCCACCGAGTTGGGCGGGTTCAAGGAGGCCGTCCTGTTGGTGTCGGGGGCGGGGGTCTTCGGGCGCCTCAAGTTCGAAAGCGGCACCCACCGGGTGCAGCGAGTCCCCCAAACCGAGGCCCAGGGCCGAATCCACACCTCAGCGGCCACGGTCGCGGTCCTCCCGGAAGTGGATGAGGTGGAAATCAAGATCAATGACCGGGATCTCAAGATTGACACCTTCTGTTCCCAGGGCGCGGGGGGCCAGAGCGTCAACACCACCTATTCGGCCATCCGGATCACCCACCTGCCCACGGGGTTGGTGGTGCAATGCCAGGATGAACGGTCCCAACTGAAGAACCGCGGGAAGGCCATGAAGGTGTTGGCCGCCCGATTGCAGGAACGGGCCGACGCCGAACGCAACGCGGCGGAAGCTTCGATCCGCAGGAACCAAGTGGGGAGTGGGGACCGGAGCGAGAAGATCCGAACCTACAATTTTCCCCAGAACCGGGTGACGGACCACCGGGTGGGTTTGACCCTCCACCAGTTGGACCGCGTCCTGGAGGGGAACTTGGATGAGTTCCTCGACGCCTTGGCGCTTCAGGAGCAGGAAGAACTCCTCAAGGAGGAGACACGATAAGTTTTGAGTTTTAAGTTAAAAACGGCTTAAAAGTTAAAACTAACTGGATGATGAAAAAGTCGAACTGAAGAGACTTTTTCGTGTTTTGCTCGCGACTCATCCCCCCCCATAACCGGGGGATTTACTGCGATTCGCTCGAACCGCGTGGTTGTTGGCAGTGTGATAAAACACTTTTTCAGCACCCCGCTAAGAATTTAAATCTTGGAACCCCTCGAGGAATTGATGGAAGTGTCCCCCAGTGATCGCGACGAGGTTTGGACCCCGCTTCGGGTCTTGAACTGGGCCGTGCCTTTCCTCAAGGGGAAGGGCGTCGAGTCGCCGCGGTTGGACGTGGAGTGCCTCCTGGCCCGGGTGTTGGGCTGCGACCGGTTGAGGGTCTACCTCCAATTTGACCGGCCCCTCAGCGCCGACGAGCGGGCGACCCTGCGGGATTGGATCGCCCGCAGGGCCCGGCGGGAGCCCCTGGCCTATCTCCTGGGGGAAAAGGAATTTTACGGCCTTCCTTTTATCGTGAACCGATCCGTCCTGATCCCCCGGCCCGAGAGTGAAATGCTGGTGGAAGAGGCGAAAAAGGTTTTGGAAGTCCTGCCCCCCGAAGAAAGAACGCTCTTAGACCTCGGGACGGGAAGCGGGTGCCTGGCCCTTTCCCTCGCGGCCGCCCTCCCAGACCTCCGGGTTTGGGCGCTGGACCAGTCAGGGGATGCTTTGGCCACGGCCCGTCAAAACGCCCAGCGGCATGGTTTGGAGGATCGGGTGGTCTTTCGCCAAGGGAGCTGGTGGGAGGCCCTTTTACCCCCGGATCCGACCCAATTCGCTGTGATTATTTCTAATCCTCCCTATATATCCGAAGGGGAAAGGGGCGAAATCGCCCCAGAAATCCTTGAATATGAGCCATTTGTGGCTCTTTTTTCAGGGGAATCAGGATTAGTCGACTATCAAGCCATAGGGATGGGGTTGGAGGCAAGGCTGGCCCCCGGGGGTTGGGCTTTTTTGGAGTTGAACAGCAACCTATCAGACAAAATAGAAGCTCTTTGGGCGCACTGGGAGGGCCGACGGGTGCTCCGGGACCTCCAAGGCTTACCGAGAGTATTAGCCCTACAAAAGCAACCCATTGCTTGACAGCCTTCCAAACTGACGAGTATTATCACTCCTCTTTGGCACAAACGGGAAAAAGTCCCTTTTTCCCGTTTTTGTTTTTGTGCGGCCGGAATTTAAAATCCGGCCGTCGATCTTGCTTTGCCTGCGGAGGACCGCCTTGAAGAAAGTGAAGTTCGGCCGTCGCGAGCGTCTCGACTTTTCCCGCATCCCCGCCATCATGGAGATGCCCGATCTCATCGAAGTCCAGCGCAAGTCTTACGAAGCGTTCCTCCAACAAGACGTCACCGTTGAAAACCGGCTCGATGTGGGTCTCCACTCGGTTTTCACCTCCGTATTCCCGATCTGGGACTACAACGAAGTTTCCTCCCTCGAGTTCGTCTCCTATCAATTGCTCGAACCCAAGTACAACGTCCGGGAATGCCAAGAGCGCGGCATGACCTACGCCGTGCCCATGAAGGTCACCCTTCGCCTCGTGATCCGCGAACAGGATCCCGAGACCGGCACCAAGAAGGTCAAGGACATCCGCGAGCAGGAAGTCTTCCTGTGCGACCTGCCCATGATGACCGAGCGCGGGACCTTCGTGATCAACGGCGCCGAGCGCGTCATCGTCTCCCAGCTGCACCGGTCCCCCGGCGTGGCCTTCGACGAGGATGACGGCAAACTGTCGGTGTCCGGCAAGAAGCTCTACATGGCCAGCGTCATTCCCTACCACGGGAGCTGGCTGGAGTTCGAGTTCGACGCCAACGGCATCCTGTACGCGCGCATCGACCGAAAGCGCAAGTTCCTGGCCACCACGCTCCTTCGCGGCTGGGGCTTCGCCACGGATTCCGACATCCTGCAGATCTTCTACGAGCCTGAAACCAGCGAAGTGGACGTCAAGAAGCTCCTGGGCCGCGCGGCGGCCGCCGACGTGGTGGACCCGGGGAGCGGCGAGGTCATCATGGAGACCGGCGCCGACTTCACGGCCGAGGCCGTGGCCGAGCTCACCAAGCGGAAGGTGGGCAAGGTGAAGACCGTGCCCTCGTCCCTGACCGACGTGTCCGTCCTCAACACCCTCCGGAAGGACAACACCCACTCCAACGAGACGGCCCTGGTGGAGATCTACAAGAAGATGCGCCCGGGCGACCCCCCCACCTTGGAGAACGCCAAGGGCCTGATGGACAGCCTGTTCTTCAACAAGAAGCGTTACGACCTCGCGAAGGTCGGGCGCTACAAGATCAACAAGAAGTTCGGCACCAAGAGCCCGATGGAACAGCGAACCCTCTTGAAAGAGGACATCTCCAACATCGTCCGCCACCTGGTCGAGCTGTGCAACGGCAAGGGCGACAAGGACGACATCGACCACCTGGGCAACCGCCGTATCCGGTCCGTGGGCGAACTGCTCGAGAACAAGATGCGCCTGGGGTTGACCCGCATGGAGCGGGCGGTCCGCGAGCGCATGTCGATCGTGGACATGGACACCTCGCCCATGCCCAGCCAGCTCATCTCGACCAAGCCCATCACGGCCGCGGTCAAGGAATTCTTCGGGACGTCCCAACTGTCCCAGTTCATGGACCAGACGAACCCCCTGGCGGAACTCACCCACAAGCGCCGCCTCTCGGCCCTCGGGCCCGGCGGTTTGAACCGGGAACGGGCCGGCTTCGAGGTCCGCGACGTTCACCATACCCATTACGGCCGCCTTTGCCCCATCGAGACGCCGGAAGGCCCGAATATCGGCCTGATCGCCAGCTTGGCGACCTTCGGGAAGATCAACGAGTACGGCTTCATCACCACCCCGCTCCGCCGCGTGGAGGACGGGAAGGTGGGCCGAAAGATTGAGTACATGTCCGCCGACGACGCCGACGGGTTCATCATCGCCCAGGCCAACTCGAAGCTCGACCCGAACAACGAGTTCGTTGACGAGATCATCGCGGCCCGGTACCGGGACGATTTCCCCCTGGTGACCCCCAACGACATCCACTTCATGGACGTGTCGCCCCGCCAGCTGTTCTCCGTGGCGGCCTCCCTGATCCCCTTCCTGGAGCATGACGACGCCAACCGCGCGCTCATGGGTTCCAACATGCAGCGCCAAGCCGTACCCTTGATCCGCACCGAGGCGCCCTTGGTCGGCACCGGGATGGAATACAAGGCGGCCTATGACTCCGGGGTCCTCGTCATCGCCAAGCGCGACGGCGTGGTGGCCGGCGTCTCCGCCGACGAGATCATCCTGTTCTCCGACGAGGAGGACGACGTCCACGGGTCCGTGGACATCTACAAGCTCACCAAGTACCAAAGGTCCAACCAGGACACCTGCATCAACCAGCGCCCCATCGTGAAGAAAAACGACAAGGTGAAGAAGGGCGACGTCATCGCCGACGGCCCTTCGACCGACCAGGGCGAACTGGCCCTAGGCCGGAACCTGTTGGTGGCCTTCATGCCCTGGCGCGGGTACAACTTCGAGGACGCCATCATCATTTCCGAGCGCCTCGTCCGGGACGACTACTTCACCTCGGTCCACATTGAGGAGTTCGAACTGGAAGCCCGGGACACCAAGCTGGGCAAGGAAGAAATCACCCGGGACATTCCCAACGTGGGCGACGAGGCCCTCAAGGACCTCGACGAAGACGGAATCGTGCGCATCGGCGCCGAGGTCGTGCCGGGCGATATCCTGGTGGGGAAGGTCACGCCGAAGGGCGAGACCGAGCTGACCCCCGAGGAAAAGCTCCTGCGGGCCATCTTCGGTGAGAAGGCCGGGGACGTCCGTGACGCCTCCCTGCGGGTTCCCCCCGGCGTCGAGGGCAAGGTCATCGACGTCAAGGTGTTCAAGCGCAAGGAGAAGGACGAGAAGGTCAAGGGCCGGGACGCGGCCGCCATCCGGGCGATTGAGAAGGAAGCCCAGCGCCGCATCCAACAGCTTGAGAAGGAACAAGAGGTCCGCCTCGAGCGCCTGAAGGCCGAGCATGAGGGCAAGGGCCGCGAGGGCAAGGACGCGCTGGACGAGCAGGTGAAGCGTCAGCGCGAGGTCGTGGAGCGCCGGACGAAGGACATCGAGCGTTGGCGCGACAGCGAGATCGAGAAGGTCAAGAAGGGCGACGAATTGCCCCCGGGCGTGATCAAGCTCACCAAGGTCTACATCGCCAAGAAGCGCAAGCTGTCGGTCGGCGACAAGATGGCCGGTCGCCACGGCAATAAGGGCGTGGTGTCCAAGATCGTGCCCACCGAGGACATGCCGTACCTGCCCAACGGCAGGCCGGTGGACATCATCCTGAACCCGCTGGGCGTCCCGTCCCGGATGAACGTCGGCCAGATCCTGGAAACCCACTTGGGCTGGGCCGCCCATGAGGGCAAGTTCCACGTGGCCTCGCCGGTTTTCGACGGCGCGAAAGAAGATGAGATCCAGCAGCTCCTCGGGGAACACCAATTGCCCAAATCGGGCAAGACGATCCTTTACGACGGCATGACGGGCGAGTCCTTCGACCAGGAAGTGACGGTGGGCTACATCTACATGCTGAAGCTGGCCCACTTGGTCGACGACAAGATCCACGCCCGTTCCATCGGTCCCTACTCGCTCATCACCCAGCAACCGCTGGGTGGGAAGGCCCAATTCGGCGGCCAGCGTTTCGGGGAAATGGAAGTCTGGGCCTTGGAGGCCTACGGCGCGGCCTACACCCTGCAGGAGATCCTGACGGTGAAGTCCGACGACGTCCAAGGCCGCACCAAGGTGTACGAGGCGATCGTGAAGGGGAAAAACACCCCGGAGCCGGGCATTCCCGAGTCCTTCAACGTGTTGGTGAAGGAACTGCAGGGGCTATGCCTGGACGTCAAACTGATCCGCAACAAGAACTGAACGCGAACCTTTCGAGGAGACGACCGTGACCCAGAATTCTAAGCCTTCGTTCCCCGACGAAAAGGACATTTTCTTCGACCTGCCACCGGCCGAAGGAACCGCCCCCGTCGTCCAAACGGACCCCCTGGCCGCCCCCGGCGCCTTGGCGGCCCCGGACCCGCCGCCCATGGCCGAGCGCCCGCGCTCCTTCGAGGAGCCGGCCGTCCGCGTCGTCCCGCGTTTCGACGCCATCAAGATCGGGTTGGCCTCCCCCGAGATCATCAAGTCCTGGTCCCGGGGCGAGGTGAAGAAACCTGAGACCATCAACTACCGGACGTTCAAACCGGAAAAGAACGGCTTGTTTTGCGAGAAGATCTTCGGCCCCACCAAGGACTGGGAATGCGCCTGCGGCAAGTACAAGCGCATCAAATACAAGGATGTCGTGTGCGACCGCTGCGGGGTTGAAGTCACCCAGGCCAAAGTCCGCCGGGAGCGCATGGGCCACATTGAGCTGGCCTGCCTGGTTTCCCACATCTGGTACCTGAAGGGTGTCCCTTCCCGCATGGGCTACCTGCTGGAAATGTCGACCCGAAACCTGGAACGGGTCATTTACTACGAATCCTACGTGGTCATCGACCCGGGTAAGGCGCCCGTCGAGACCCGCCAGCTCCTGAGCGAAGAGGAATACGTCAAGTTCCGGGAGGAATACGGCTCGACCCTCAAGGCCAAGATGGGCGCTGAGGCCGTCCGCGACCTCATCCGCCAGGTGGACCTCGTGGAGCTCGACAAGAAGCTCCGCGTCCAGATGAAGACCACCACCAGCGAGCAGAAGAAAAAGACCCTCATCAAACGGCTCAAGGTGCTGGAAAGCTTCCTGCACTCGGACAACAAACCCGAGTGGATGTTCCTGGAAGTCCTGCCGGTGATCCCGCCGGAACTCCGTCCCTTGGTGCCTTTGGACGGCGGCCGGTTCGCCACGAGCGACCTCAACGACCTTTATCGCCGGGTCATCAACCGCAATAACCGCCTGAAGAAGCTTTTGGAGCTCAAGGCCCCCGAAGTCATCGTGCGCAACGAGAAGCGCATGCTCCAGGAAGCCGTGGACGCCCTCCTCGACAACGGCCGCCGTGGCCACGCCGTGCGGGGTCCCGGCAACCGCCCCTTGAAGTCCCTGTCGGACATGCTCAAGGGCAAGCAGGGCCGTTTCCGCCAGAACCTCCTGGGCAAGCGCGTCGACTATTCAGGCCGCTCGGTCATCGTGGTGGGCCCCGAATTGAAGATGTACCAATGCGGGCTCCCGAAGATCATGGCGCTCGAGCTGTTCAAGCCCTTCATCATCAAAAAGCTCGAGGACCGCGGATACGTCCATACCATCAAGAGCGCCCGCAAGATGGTGGAGCGGGTCAAGCCCGAGGTCTGGGACATCCTGGCCGAGGTCATCCAGGACCATTGCGTCCTGTTGAACCGCGCCCCGACGCTCCACCGCCAGGGCATCCAGGCCTTCCAGCCCGTCCTCATCGAGGGCAAGGCCATCCAGATCCACCCGCTGGTGTGCACGGCCTTCAACGCCGACTTCGACGGGGACCAGATGGCCGTCCACGTTCCCCTGTCCAGCGAGTCGCAGTTGGAAGCCAAACTGCTCATGCTGTCCACCAACAACATCAACCACACGGCGAACGGCCGTCCCATTGTCACCCCGACCCAGGACATCGTGCTGGGTTGCTATTACCTGACGAAGGAGCGCCCGGGTGTCCTGGGCGAGGGCCGGATTTTCTCCAACGCGCAGGAGGTCCAGGTGGCCTTCGACGCGGGGGAAGTGGCCAAACACGCCAAGATCACCGTGCGGCTCAACGGCAAGCGGTTCGAGACCACTGTGGGCCGGGTCCAGTTCAACCAGATCCTTCCCGCGGGGCTGCCTTACGTCAACCGCCTGCTTACGAAGAAGGAGTTGGGCGACCTCGTGGCGCTTTGCTACGAGAAGCTCGGCACCGACGTCACGGTCAAGTTCCTCGACGACATGAAGGAACTCGGGTACCGCAACGCGACCCGGGGTGGAATCACGGTTTCCATCGACGACATGAAGGTTCCGTTGGCCAAGCCCGAGATCCTGAAGCGCTCCTACAAGGAAGTCGCCGAAATCGAGAGCCAGTACAAGAAGGGCATCATCACCGCCGGTGAGCGCTACAACAAGGTCATCGACATCTGGACCCACACGACGGACCAGATCGCCGACGTCATGTTCAGCGGGCTCCAGCAGGATCGCCAGGGCTTCAACCCGATCTTCATCATGGCCGACTCCGGCGCCCGCGGTTCGAAGATGCAGATCCGCCAATTGGCCGGCATGCGCGGGCTGATGGCCAAGCCGATCCAGAAGATCACCGGTTCCATCGGTGAGATCATCGAGTCGCCCATCACCGCCAACTTCCGAGAGGGGTTGACCGCGTTGGAGTACTTCATCTCCACCCACGGCGCCCGTAAGGGCCTCGCCGATACGGCCTTGAAGACCGCCGACGCCGGCTACCTGACCCGACGCCTGGTGGACGTGTCCCAGGAAGTCATCGTCAACGCCATGGATTGCGGCACCAACAACGGCATCCGCGTGGGCTCCATTAAGGAAGGGCTGGAAGTCGTGGAGCCCATGAAGGACCGGATCGTCGGCCGAGTGGCCCTCGACAACGTGGCGAACCTCCTGACGGCCGAAGTCATCATTAAAAACGGCCAAATCATCACGGAATCCATCGCCCAGAAACTGGAAGAGGCCGGCATCGAGCAGATCCGTATCCGGTCGGTCCTCACCTGCGAGCTGGAGCGAGGCGTCTGCGCCAAGTGCTACGGCGTCAGCCTCGCGGACAACAAGCTCATCCACCTCGGCGAGGCCGTGGGCATCATCGCGGCCCAGTCCATCGGCGAACCGGGCACCCAGCTGACCCTCCGGACCTTCCACGTGGGCGGTACGGCTTCCCGAGCCCTGGAACAGTCCAAGGCCGAGGCCCGTCGCCCCGGCCGCGTGAGGTTCCACAACCTCCGCGCCGTGGAGAACCGCAACAAGGAACTTGTGGTCCTGAACCGGAACGGGGAAATCTCCGTTTACGACGAAAAGGGCCGGGCGGTCGAGCATTACATCATCCCCTTCGGCGCCATCCTGAAGGTGCGTGAAGAGGACCACGTCAAGGAAGGCCAGTTGATGGCCGCCT
>Ga0265334_10001530_pt1 | contig 11176 bp, 10 predicted proteins | sample 42023metaG_FD_192442 | JGI IMG/M metagenome (GOLD analysis project Ga0265334, IMG submission 192442) | Rhizosphere microbial communities from Carex aquatilis grown in University of Washington, Seatle, WA, United States - 4-20-23 metaG | ecosystem: Host-associated > Plants > Roots > Rhizosphere...
GGTGGCGGAGTCGCTGGACCATCTGCAAAGGGCGGTGCAGCTCGCGCCGGCGTTTGCCGGGGCGCACTGCAACCTCGGCGTTGCCCTCGCCACGGCGGGCCGCCCGGCCGAGGCGGTGGCCGAGTACGAGGCGGCGATCCGCCTCCAGCCCGACTACGCGAGCGCGCACTACGACCTCGGCAACGCCCTGCTCCAGCTTCGCCGGGTGCGGGAGGCCCGCCAGCACTTCGAAGCCGCGCTGCGCCTCGATCCGCACCTCGAGGCCGCCCGCGGGATGCTGGAACGGCTGCAGACGGTCCCCCTCGATCCCTGAGCGGGCACGACCACAGCCAGGGAGGAGGGGCGGCGGCGGTCTGCAGGGTGGTGGCGCCGCGGCGCGCGCCTTCCGGTGAACTTCAGGCTCCCAACCAAGGCTACCCGCCTTTGGCTCCGCTCGGAGCGGCCCGGCGGGCCCGGCGGGCCAGGGCCAGCACCGCCAGGGCCAAAAGGAATGCCGGGCTCGGCGCGCCCCCGCCGCCCCCGCCTCCTGACGAAGGCCCCGGGGGCAGCGGTGTCGGTGTCGTCACCGCAACCGTCGCCGGGTTGCTGGCGACCGATCCCGCCCGATTGCTGATGGTCACGGTGTAGGTGCCGCTGTCGGCGTTCGTGGCGCTCAAGACCGAATAGGATGAGTTCGTCGCTCCGGAAATCGCGATGCCGTCTTTGCGCCATTGGTAGGCCAGTCCGCCGCCGACGGCGGTCACCTGCAGACGGAGAGCCGAACCGAGGGTGACGGTCGTCCCCAGGGGCTGGATGGTAATCGCCGGCAGCGTCACGGCGCCGGGGAGGTTTGCACTGATCAGCAGAAGCGAAGCGGCCAACGCCTCGTCATACATCAGGGTATGCCCCGTGTTGAAACTGGGAATACGATAGAGTTGCAGTCCCTGGAAATGGTAGGCCGTCAACTGCTGGTAGAACTGAGTCACCCAGGTGTCGTTTCCCCCGGTGGCACCGGACAGGGCGAGCGCGGTGTTGGGCAATGCGCCGCCGGTCGCGTCATCCAGCGCCTGCTCCATCGCAATGTTCTGGGCCGGGTCCACCCAGAACGAGCCATCGAGCGCGATGTAATTGGCAAAGAATCGGGCGCCGGGGCGCTCTCGCAGGAACACCAGCCCGCAGAACAAGCCGCCATAGGAATGGCCGGACAGGGTCCGATTCGTGGGATCGATGTCATACCGTGCCTCGACAAAGGGGATGATCTCCGTCGTGAGGAACTGATAGAAGCTGTTGGCACCGGGGAGGAGGTAATCGGTGGCGCGGGTTTCGGTGCCCCCAATCCCCACCACAATCATCCGCAGATGCTGGGCCTCGATGATCCTCACCATGTCGGAGAATTCCCAGGGCACCGAAACCAGGGCGTTCGTGAGCGGGCCGCCGTCAGTGGCATAAATCACCGGCAGCGGGTCGGACGTCGCGGAATAGTCCGCCGGAACGTACACCTGGATTGGGTACGTGGTTTGTCCGACGGGCAGGGCGGTGGTTAACCGGTACTGCGTGACGACGCCGGCGATGGGCACCCGATTGGCGGAATCCGGAACTCCGTCGGCCGATGGCGCGGTGAAGGTGATGTCGACCGAAGCCGCGCCCGTGGCACCGGCCGCGTCCGTGGCGGTGACGGTCCAGGTCTCGGCAAAGTAGTCGCCCCAGTTGACGATGGCGCCGATCGACGGGTTTCCGGAGGCCCAGGAGAAGATCGACGATTGGGATCCCAAGGTCCGTGTCCAGGTGTATGTGTATGGACCAACGCCATCGGTCGCCGTGGCCTGCACGGTCTTCGTGAGCAACGCCGGGGAGCCGGAAACCAGATTGATCGGGCCAGCCGGGTTGAGCTGAACCGACACGGCCGCAGTCGAAGGCGGCAAGGCTGCCACGAGAATCGCGCCCGCCAGCGAGGCGAGCCATCGCCGGGGCAACGTGGGGACGGCCATTTCCCGGATAACCCCGCGAGGGATTGAATCCCTTCTGCCCGACCCTTTTCGCCTCTCTGGGTCTCCGTGGTGAAATGGCGGCTCCCTTGGGGAGGTAATCGATGAAGAAGCGGGTCTACGCCAGAGGTTCTGCGAGTTTAGGTAGTCCATGATGGAACGAGCGACTGACGGGGGAACTGAAGGGTGGTCGGCTTCCGTCGGACTTCGTCTTGAGAACACCAAATGATCGGTGCCGGGCAGCCCGACTGCGGGGTTGAACGGGGTAGATTGCTCCCTCTGAATTGCGTAGAGTGTGCCAACCGGAGCCGGTCAGCTGCAACCCATTATGGGCAAATGAGTCGAGCAACAGGAGGTGCTTTCAGGCAGGCCGCGCTTCCTCGAGGAATGGCTGAACTCAGCCACTCTGTGGCACATCAAATTGAGGATTCTGGCTGCGCTGAGCCACTCGATCCCGGACGAGCTGGGCGGCGATGCTCGGCCAGCGGGCTGCGGCTAGGATGTTGTGATTTGTCTCGCGCAGAGCCCGGTCGACGAACTCGTTCACCACAGCGTTGAAGGCCAGGTTGCCGCTTGCAGCAGAGCCGGGAGACCGCCTTCGCCCTACGGGCTTCCGCCGTCGCTTCGCTAAGGCGAGACGAGTCGGCGCGGCGCGTTTCGCATCGCGAAACGTGGCCTGCCAGCCGTAGCCGCGTTGCTGCCGGATGAAATGCCCTCCTTCGCTAAAGCTACGGAGGGCAGCCTTCGCGCCGCTGCGTTGCGGCGAAGGCTGGAGGCGCGGGCCGGGCTACGAGCCGGAGGCGAGTGCGCGAGTCCGATTGCGGGCGAGCTACCGGCGATTCCGGCCGCTCCGCAAGGAGCACCGGCCGCGAGGACGGCGCGCCGGGAGCGCCGAATCCCAAGTTGATCTACCCGCCTTCGCCCTGCGGGCTACGGCGAGGCAGCCATCCGATTCGGATGGCTGGAGGCGCGGGCCGGAATCGAACCGGCGCATAGGGCTTTTGCAGAGCCCGGCCTTACCACTTGGCTACCGCGCCAAAAAAACCCGAGCGTGCACGTTGGTCGAATTGCAGGGTCCGCGCAAGGTCGGAAATCGCGCGGCCGCGGCGCGTTTCCGCCGCCTCACAATTGGCTGGATCGGGCGGCGGGCCCGCGGAGAATGGGCGGCGCATATGCATCGCAAAGCGAAGGTGGGTGTGATCGGCTGCGGCAAGATCAGCTCGGCCTATTTCGAGGGCTGCCGGATGTACGATGTCCTCGATGTCGTCGCCTGCGCCGACCTCGATGCGGCGCGGGCCCAGGCCCAGGCGGCCAAGTACGGCCTGCGGGCGGTCACCGTGGAGGAACTGCTGCACGACCCGGCGATCGATATCGTGGTCAACCTGACCGTTCCGCAGACCCACGTGGCGGTCAATACCGCAATCCTTGAGGCGGGCAAGCACGTGCACTGCGAAAAGCCGTTCGCGCTGGCCAGCAGCGAGGGCCGGCAGGTCCTGGCCCTGGGGCGGCGGCAGCGCCGCCTGGTCGGCTGTGCCCCCGACACGTTCCTGGGGGCGGGTCTGCAAACCTGCCGCAAGCTGATCGACGAGGGCGCCATCGGCCGCCCGGTGGCGGCGCTTGCATTCATGATGTGCCGCGGGCCCGAGGGCTGGCATCCCAGCCCGCAGTTCTACTATCAGAAGGGGGGCGGGCCGCTGTTCGACATGGGGCCGTACTACCTCACGGCCCTGATCAACCTGTTCGGGCCCGTGGTGCGGGTCTGCGGCCTGGCCCAGAGGCACTTCGCCGAACGCCTGATCACGAGCCATCCGTTCGCCGGGACGAAGGTGACGGTCGACGTGCCGACGCACTACACCGGGGCGCTGGAGTTTGCCAACGGCGTCGGCGCCACCCTGGTGATGAGTTTCGACACCTGGCCGGGGCCGGCGCTCCCGCACATTGCGGTCTACGGCTCCGAGGGAACGCTCGAGGTCCCGGATCCGAACTTCTTCGACGGGACGGTGCGCCTTTTCAAGCCGGGGGTCAAAGAGGCGCAGGAGGTGCCGCTGATGCACACGGCCGGCCGCGGCCGCGGCACGGGCGTGGCCGACCTGGCCTACGCGACCCTGCGCCGGGGCCGGAAGCATCGCGCCAGCGGCGCGCTGGCCAACCACGTGGTCGAGATCATGGAGGCCTTCGAGCGGTCGTCGACGGCCTGCCGCCATGTCCGCATCCGCAGCATGTGCGCCCAGCCGGCGATGCTCCCCGCCGGACTCGCGCCGAACGCGCTGGACGAGTGAGCCCCGGAGGTTACGTTCCCGCCATCGTCGCCGAAGCGCTGGTCATGAAGAACGCCTTGATCTTCTGGGGAGGGTGGGAGGGGCATGAGCCCGGGCCGTGCGCGGATCTCTTCGCGGCGCGGCTGCAGGAGCGCGGGTTCGCCGTGACCGTGCGCGACTCCCTCGCGGCCCTCGACGATCCCGCCGATCTCGCCGGGCTCTCGCTGATCGTGCCGATCTGGACCATGGGCACGATCGAGAAGCAGCAGGCCGGGAACCTGGTGGCGGCGATCCGGGGCGGCGTCGGTCTGGCCGGCTTCCACGGCGGCATGGGCGACTCGTTTCGCGGCGACATCGGCTACCAGTGGATGGTGGGCGGCCAGTTCATGGAGCATCCCGACGGCGTGAAGGAATACCGGGTGCATGTCGTCCGGCCGGACGACCCGATCATGGCCGGCATCGCCGATTTCAACGTCAGGTCGGAGCAGTACTACATGCTGGTCGATCCGGGCAACGAGGTCCTGGCCACGACGACCCACCGGTCGGTCAGCGCGCCCTGGACCAATGGCGTGGTCATGCCGTGCGTCTGGAAGAAACGCCACGGCGAGGGGCGCGTCTTCTACTCGGCGCTCGGGCACGAGGCGCACGAGTTCACCGACGTGCCCGAACAGCTCGAACTCACGCTGCGCGGCATGTGCTGGGCCGCGCGCTGAGCGCCCGGCTGCGAAAGCCGACCCACACACCCCTGCGTGTCGCGCCACCCCTCTCCAAGAGGGGAATCGGTCGGCCGCATGCGGAATCCCCTCTCGAGAGGGGTGCCCGCCAGGGCGGGGTGTGTCTTTTGCCGGGACCGATTCCTTGTGGGGACGCGTCAGTGGGCGAAGAACGGGTTGTGCCGTTTTTCCTGGGCCAGCGTCGTCAGCGGACCGTGTCCCGGCGCGATCACCGTGTCGCGGGGGAGCGTGAAGATCTTCTCCACGTTGTTGCGGTACTGGTCCTCGTAGGAAACCAGCCCGCCGCCCATGGAGCTGGCGAACATCGAGTCGCCGCAGATGGCCAGCGGCCAGGCGAGGCCGGTGACGAAGAAGGTGGTCTGCCCCGGCGAATGGCCCCAGGTGAGGAGCGTCCGGATGGCGAGCCCGTCGAGGTGAAACGTCTGGTCCTCGCGAAACGTGCGTCCGCCGGGAAAGGGTTCGCGGTCGGACGAGAGGATCTCCGCGTGCGTCGCCGCGGCGAGCCGCGCGGCGTCCGCCACGTGATCCTCGTGGGTGTGCGTGAGAAACAGGTATTTCACGCCAAGCTTCGCGGCCGAGATCGTGCCGAGCATCGGCTCGCAGGTGGCGCCGGTGTCGAAGGCCGCCGCCCGGCGCGTCTGCGGATCCCAAACGAGGTAGCTGTTGACGGTCATGTCCCCGTACGGCGTGTTGAACATCGCGAAGCCGCGCGAAAACACGACCGTCTCCGGATACCACGCCTTGCGCCCGAGTGCGGCCAGCTGGTCGGCGCCCAGCCGCAGCACGGGGGCGACCGCATGCGCCGCCGCCTCGTCGTACGCTCCGCCCTTCAGGGCCCGGAGGGCGGCGGGGCTGAGGCCGGCCCGGCGGGCCAGTTCGCCGTCGGCCAGCCGGAGGCCGCGCTGGGCCTTGTTGATGACATCGTCGAAATTGTCTTCCAGCGGGATCCGGCTCATAGCGGCTCCAAGAAAGCCGTGCCGGTCGCGACCGCAAGCCTGCGGGGACGGCCGCGACGCGCCCCGGCGCGCGTTCGCCGTTGCATTTGAGGCATGGATCCGGCTTGTTGGAGGTCCTTGCCAACATGAGCCCCACCTCGACCTATCTCGAATCGCTCTATTCCCTGCAGGACCGCGTCGCCGTCGTCATCGGCGGCACGGGCGAGCTCTGCAGCGCCATCGCCCAGGGGCTGGCGGGCGCGGGGGCGGAGGTGGTGCTGGTCGGACGCAACGAGGCCAAGGCCCGGACCCGGCTCGACGCGATCGCCGCGGCCGGCGGGCGGGGCTGGTTCCATGCCGCCGAAGCCACCGAGCGTGCGCAGCTCGAGGCGCTGCGGGCGGCGGTGCTCGCCCGTTCCGGCCGGATCGATATCGTCATCAACGGCGCCGGCATCAATTCGGCCACCCCCTTCTTCGATATCGGCGATGAGGAATTCGACCGGATCATGCGCGTGAACGTCAAGGGGGTGTTTCTCGGCTGCCAGGTTTTTGGCCGGCACCTGGTGGAACAGAAACGCGGCGGCTCGATCATCAATATCGGTTCGATGTCCGGGCTGACGCCGCTCTCCCGGGTGTTTACCTATTCGGCCGCGAAGGCCGCGGTCCACAATCTCACCAAGAACCTGGCGCGGGAATGGGCGCCGCACAACGTCCGCGTCAATACGCTCGTGCCCGGATTCTTCCCGGCGGAACAGAACCGCAAGGTGCTGACCCCGGATCGCGTCGCCTCCATCATGGCGCACACGCCGATGAAACGATTCGGCGAGGCGCGCGAACTCGTCGGCGCGGCCCTGCTGCTGGCGGGCGACGCCGGCGCGTTCATCACCGGCGCCGAACTCGTCGTGGACGGGGGGTTCAACGCGATGTCGCTTTGAACGGCGGTCCGGGCGGGCCCGGCCCAATCGGGCCTGGCGATGTCGCCCCCGCCGCGGACGCGGACCGAGCCGGCGGGGCCGGAGGTAGTTTATTAATGCTAAGATATGTCTTTTTGCCGGCCGTTCGGCGCCGGCACCAATAATCGGGTTTACAGTTCCGCGTCGCGGTGCGAGTCGATAAATATAGACTTGTCTGAATTAATCCGGCCCGATCTAGTGATGCAATATGATCACCGACAAAATCAAGAAGCTGGCCAGTTATCAGGGCAAAGTGGCCGATCTGCAGAAGGCAATTGACAAGGAGCGCGCCAGGGCGCTGGCGAGTCTTCCCGGGCAATATGGTTTTGAATCCGTCGGGGAGTTCATCAAAGCCGTGCGGCAGGCGGCCGGCGGCAAGCGTCCGGGCCGGCCCGCGAAGCGCCACCGGAAGCACGCCCGCATCACCCCGGAGATGAAGGACAAGATCAAGGCGGCGATCGAGGCAGGCAAACCCGGGTCCCGGATTGCGGCCGATTTCGGGATTTCGCTGCCCAGCGTCTATAATATCAAGAAGGCCTTCGGCCTGGTGAAGTCGCGCAAGAAGAAGTAGGCGGCCGCGCGGGCCCCGGCCCGATCCGGGGTCCGGCGCATTGACGGCTTGTGGTCGGCCGCAGCCGGCGCGATGATCGCGACCGGACATGCTGCACGACTATGTTCAGGCCAACACCGGCGGAAGGCTGCACGCCGCCGACGAGCCGTCGATCGCCCCGCTCAACCGGGGCTTTCTCTATGGCGACGCCATCTATGAAGTGTGGCGCACGTACCATGGCGTGATCTTCGCGTGGGAGGAGCACTGGGAGCGCCTGGAGAACTCCGCCCGGGCGCTCGGCCTGGATCTGCCGCTGACGAGGGACCGCCTGCTGGAGGAAATCCGGCGCACGGTGGCGGGATTTGACGAACGCAGCGGCGGCGGCGGGGATATCTATGTGCGCCTGCAAATCACGCGCGGCGGCGGGCCGATCGGACTGGACCCGGCCCTGGCGGATCGCGCCGATTATGTAATCCTGGTCCAGGCCAACCGGGATCTGGCTCTCGCGAAGCAGGCGGCCGGCCTGGAGCTGTCGCTGGCGCGGGAGCTGCGGCGCAACGACCGGCACACGCTCGATCCGGCCTGGAAGACAGGCAACTACCTCAACAACCTGCTCTGCCTGCGGGAGGCCAGGGCCCGCGGCGCCGATGAGGTCGTGATCATCAATCTGGCCGGGGAGATCACGGAGGCCGCGGTGTCGAACGTCTATTTCGTCCGCGACGGCCTCGTGGTGACTCCGCCGCTGGAGAGCGGTCTGCTGGGCGGCATCACGCGCCGGTTGCTGATCAAGACGATCGCGCCGGCCGCGGGCATCGCCGTGCGCGAGACGAAGCTGCACCCGGCCGACCTGCACGGCATGCAGGAGTGCTTTCTCACCTCGACCACCAAGGATGTCATGCCGGTGGCGGCGATCGACGCCCATCGCTTTCGGGTGGCGCCGGACTCGGTGACCAGCCGCCTCAAGGCAGCCTTCGCGGTCCACGCGCAGGCCTATGCCCGGGCGCACCCGGAGCTGCGGCTGCGGTAGGCCGGACGCCTCCGTCAATACCGCGGCATCGCGGGATCGACCCGCGCCGCCCAGGCGTCGATGCCGCCCTGGATGTTGCTCACCGCCGGGAAGCCGTGGGCCCGCAGGTAGCCGGCCGCCTGGCGGCTGCGCCCGCCGTGGTGGCAGAGGACGAGGATGCGCCGGTCGCGGGGCAGTCCCTCGAGTCGCGCCGCGAGCTCGCGCAGCGGCACATGCGTGCTGCCGTCGATCCGGCAGATCCGCTCCTCGAAAGGCTCCCGCACGTCGAGCAACAGGACGCGGCCGGCCGGCGACGCCAGCAGGCGCCGCGCCTCCTCCACCGGAATCTCCGAGGGCGCGTCCGCCGACTCCGGGCCGCCCGCATTTCCGGCGGGCGCCGCGCACCCGGGTTCGTAGGCGGCGGCGTCGATCCCGCGAATGCGCGCCTGGCCGCCACAGAGGGGGCAGCCCGGGTCCGGCTGGAGATTCAGGGTGCGGATCCCGAGCGTCAGGGCGTCGATCACCAGCAGGCGTCCGCGCAGCGATTCGCCGATGCCGACGAGGTATTTGATCGCCTCGAGCGCCTGGAAGCTGCCGATCACGCCGCACAGCGCCCCGAAAACGCCGGCTTCGCCGCAGGCGGGCACGCTGCCGGGCGGCGGCGGTTCGGGGAACAGGCAGCGATAGCACGGTCCTCCCCGGGCCGGGTCAAACAGCCCCACCTGTCCCTCGAACTTGAAGATGCTGCCGTGGACGAGCGGCCGGCGGGCGAAGAACGCCGCGTCGTTGACGAGAAAGCGCGTGGGGAAGTTGTCCGAACCGTCCACGACGAGGTCATACGCGGAGCAGAGGGCCAGGGCGTTGGCCGGGGTCACGCCGCCGGGGTGCCGGTCGATGCGGATGTGCGGGTTGAGGGCGGCGAGCCGGCGCGCGGCGGAATCGACCTTCCATTCGCCGACCGCCGGGGTTTCGTGCAGGATCTGCCGTTGCAGGTTGTGTTCCTCGACGCGGTCCAGGTCGGCGAGGCCGAGGGTGCCCACGCCGGCGGCGGCCAGATAGAGCGCCGCCGGGCTCCCCAGGCCGCCGGCCCCGACGACGAGGACGCGGGCGGCGGCGAGCCGGCGCTGCCCGTCAACGCCCACCTCGTCGAGCAGGATATGGCGGCTGTAGCGGCTGAGTTCGGCCGGCGAGAGTTCAGGCAGGGGGGCGGTCATGGGCAGGACTCGGCGCTGGTGTGTCCGGAAATGGGTTCGCGCGGAGGCACCAATGCGTTCAACCGGCCCGATTTCGCAACTGCATTTGCGCCTCGACCAACCGGCGGCGGGTGCTGCAATAGGGTGGTTTCCCGCATGCGATACCTCGGCATCGATTTCGGCGCCAAGCGCATCGGCCTCAGCGTGGGCGACGAACTCGGGGTGGCGACGCCCCTGGCCGCGCTGACCCCGGCGGGGCCGGCGGACCGGCTGAACCAACTCGCCGCGCTGATCCGCGAGCGCCGCATCAACGAACTCGTGCTCGGTCATCCCCTGAACATGGATGGCACGGCCGGGGTCAAGGCCCGGGAGGTGGAGGCCTTCGCGGCGCAGCTCCAGGCGGCGCTCGCCCTGCCGGTTCATCTCATCGACGAGCGGCTGACGACGTACGAAGCGGAGTCCTCGATCCCGCCCCGGCAGCGGCGCTCGGTGCGTGCCTCGGGGCTGGTCGATTCGCGCGCCGCCTGCCTGATCCTGCAGGATTTCCTGGATCTGCGCCGTCCGCCGGAACCGCTCGCGGGCTAGCGCCGGGCGGGGGGCCTGGCGCCACGCGGACCCCGGAGGAGGGGCGGGGCTTGCAGGCGCACCGGACGCGGGCAAGCTCGGGGCGGCATGAACCCCGTCCGACCGTCCCCGCTCTCGCGCTGGAAATGCGTGTGCGCCTATGACGGTCGGAATTTCAGCGGATGGCAGAGCCAGCCGGACGGACGCGGCGTCCAGGATGCGATCGAGCGCCGCCTTGCGGCGATCCTCGGCCGCGCCGTGCGCATCCACGGAAGCGGGCGCACCGATGCCGGCGTGCATGCCCTCGGCCAGGTGTTTCATTTCGACGCGGCCTGGCGGCACGGGCCCGCCAAGCTGATGGCGGCCCTGCGCGGCGGCCTGCCTCCGACGATCCAGGTGCGGTCGGTGCGGCCGGCGCCGCCCGGCTTCCATGCGCGCTTCTCGGCCGCCGGCAAGGTTTATTTCTACCAGCTGCACCTGGGCGGGCCGGCGGATCCGTTCCTCCATCCGTTCTGCTGGTCGCTGCCCCGGCGGCTCGATGTCGCGGCCATGCGGCGGGCCGCCCGGCACCTGGTCGGCCGGCACGATTTCCGGGCCTTCGCGGCGGACAACGGCGCTGGCGGTGGCACGGTGCGCCGCCTGCGCCGCCTGGCGATCACGGGACGCGGCGCGCGGTGGCGGATCACCGCGGAGGGCGACGGCTTTCTCTACAAGATGGTGCGCAGCCTGGCCGGCGCGCTGGTCGCGGTCGGGCAGGGGAGGCTGACGCCAGCGCAGGTCGCGGAGATCCAGCGGTCCGGCCGCCGCCCGGCGCTCGTGCAGACGGCGCCGGCGCAGGGGCTCTTCCTGGCGCGGGTGCGCTACTGAGGCATGACCGCGGCGGGCAGGCTCGGGATGCTCTGGCGCACGGCGGGCGACCTGCTCTTCCCCCCGGTGTGCGTCCATTGCGGCGCGGTCGTGGAGGGCGGCGACCTGCGCCATCTGTGTGCGCGCTGCGAGGCGCTGCTCGTACGGGTGCG
>Ga0265334_10001533_pt1 | contig 11166 bp, 7 predicted proteins | sample 42023metaG_FD_192442 | JGI IMG/M metagenome (GOLD analysis project Ga0265334, IMG submission 192442) | Rhizosphere microbial communities from Carex aquatilis grown in University of Washington, Seatle, WA, United States - 4-20-23 metaG | ecosystem: Host-associated > Plants > Roots > Rhizosphere >...
GGATCGGCGAGTCCTACACGGCCGGGGACTGGCGTCCCGCCCCGGGAACCGATCTGGCCGCGGTCCTGACCCCCTTCGCGCACCGGATGACCACCGCCGTCCCGCCCGTCCTGAGGCGATTGCGCGTGTTCGTCGACCGGCGCATCCCCGCCCAGCAGCGCAACACCGTCAGCGGGTCGAGGCAGAACATCCGCGCCCACTACGACCTGAGCAACGACCTGTTCGCCTCCTTCCTCGACGAGACGCTCAGCTACAGCTCCGCGCTCTTCGACCAGGAGCGTCCCTTCGCCGAGCAGGACCTCACCCGGGCACAGCTGCGCAAGGTCCACGCCGTCCTGGACCTGGCCGGGGTCGGTCCGGGGATGAGCGTCCTGGAGATCGGCACCGGCTGGGGCACCCTGGCCATCGAGGCCGCGCGGCGGGGGGCCAGGGTCACCACCGTCACCCTGTCCGTCGAACAGGCCGAGCTCGCGCGGGCGCGCGTCGCGCAGCGCGGGCTCGCGGAACTGGTGGACGTCCGGCTCCTCGACTACCGGGAGGTCGAGGGCACCTTCGACGCCATCGTCAGCGTGGAGATGATCGAGGCCGTCGGGCAGGAGTACTGGCCGACGTACTTCGCGGCCCTGGACCGGCTCCTCGCCCCGGGCGGGAGCGTCGCCCTCCAGTCGATCCTGATGTCGCACGACCGGTACCTGGCGACCCGCCGTTCCTTCGGGTGGATCCAGAAGCACATCTTCCCCGGAGGACTCATCCCCTCACTCGAGGCGATCGACGAGGTCACCAGCTCCCACACCGGGCTGCGCGTGAGCCACGTGAGCCGGTTCGGGCCCCACTACGCCGAGACCCTGCGACGGTGGCGGGAGAGCTTCACCGCGGCGCGCCCCCGGATCTAGCGGCTCGGATTCGACGAGGAGTTCCGGCGAACCTGGGAGTTCTACCTCGCCTACTGCGAGGCCGGGTTCGCCGCCGGGTACCTCGACGTCGCCCACCTGCGGCTGCAGCGGCCCACCGGCCGGTCGCCGAAGGGGGGCCTGCGGTGAGGACGGCGGGGACCGACGCCGGCCGGACGTCGCCGAGCCGGCTCGCCGGTCAACGGATCTGGCTGGTCGGTGCCTCCAGCGGCATCGGCGCGGCCCTGGCCCGGGAACTGCACCGCCGCGGCGCCCGGGTCGCGATCACCGCCCGGACCGTGGAACGGCTCGCTCTGGTCGCCGGGGGAGAGCTGCCCGTCGTCGCGGCCGACGTCACCGATCGGGCCGCGGTCACGGCGGGGGCCCTGGCCGCGGAGCAGGCCCTGAGCGGGCTGGACATGGTCATCTGGTGCGCCGGGTACTGGCAGCAGTTCGACTCCTCCCACTGGGACCAGGACGCCTTCGCCCGGCACGTCGAGATCAACCTGCTCGGTCTCAACAACGTCCTGGCGGCCGTGGTGCCCGCGATGGTGGCCGGGGGGAGCGGGCAGATCGTCGGAGTGGCCTCGGTCGCCGGATACCGCGGCCTGCCCGGCTCGGAGGCCTACGGTGCGACGAAGGCGGCCCAGATCAACCTGCTGGAATCGCTGCGGACGTCCCTGTCCCGCCACGGGATCCGGGTCACCACCGTGTGTCCCGGGTTCGTGCGGACCCCGATGACGTCGGCCAACACCTTCCCGATGCCCTTCATCGTCGAGGCCGAGGAGGCGGCTCGGTCCATCGCCGACGGTCTGGAACGCGGACGGATGGAGATCGTCTTCCCGCTGCGGATGGCCGTGCTCATGAAGCTGGCCCGGCTCCTGCCGGTGCGGGTCTGGGCGGCGCTGGCCTCGCGGGGTTCGGCGAGGAGTTCGAGAGTGCCCGATCACCGAGGAGGTACGCGATGACAACCGCCGTTCCCGACCGTGCTCGCCGGCTCCCCTGGGGTCGCCGCCCCGACCGGGTTCGCTCGCTCGCGGTGACCGTGAGCGAGATCCTCTGCATCCTCGGGACTCTCGTCGGGGCCGGGATCCTCGGGACCGGGGTGGCGAAGTCCGCCGGGGGGAGTTTCGCCGCCGATGCCACCCTGCTCGCCCCGGCCTCGCCGGCGTTCTCCGTCTGGTCGGTGATCTACCTCGGGCTCGCCGCCTTCACCGTGTGGCAGTGGCTACCGGGAGCGACGTCCTCTCCCCGGGTCCGGGCCGTGAGCTGGCTCGCCTCCGCGTCCATGCTCCTCAACGCCACCTGGCTCCTCGTGGTCCAGGCCGGCTGGCTGTGGGGCAGCGTCGCCGTCATCGTGGCGCTGCTGGCCGTGCTCGCCGTCCTCGTGCGCCGTCTGACCGCGGTTCCCCGGGGCAGTGCCGTCGAGGACCTGGTCGTGGACGGCACCTTCGGGCTCTACCTGGGCTGGGTCAGTGTCGCGACCTGCGCCAACATCGCGGCCGTCCTGGCCGCTGAAGGAGTCGATCCGGCACCCGCGGTCGCCCAGACCATCGCGGTGCTGGTGCTGGCACTCGTCGGCGGCGTCGGGGTCCTGCTGACCGTGGCCCTCGGTGGCCGGGCCGCGGTGGCGGCCGGCCTCGCCTGGGGGCTCGGCTGGATCGCGGTCGGCCGCACCACGGCCGGTCCCCACTCGCCGGTCACGGCGATCGCGGCGGCGGTCGTCGCGGTCCTGGTGGTCGTCGCCACGGTGATCAGGCGGCGGACCAGGACGGCCTGAGGTCCCTGCGGACCAGGACCGGATCAGGACCCGGGTCAGGGTGCCGGAGTCTTCGCGGCGGGATAGACGTGGGTGCGCTTGAAGATCGCCACGGCGTTGTCGGCGTACTTGGCGTCACCGTTCTGCTGTTTGAAGGCCTGCCAGGCGACCTTGTCGTCGTCCCAGGTCTTGTGCGCCCGCGGGATCGCCGCCACGGCGTCGGCGATGCTCACGTGCCCGAGCGTCATGCCCTCGTCGTCCACCGACGCCTTCTTGATCTTCTCGCCGATCTCGGGCAGCGACTTCTCCACCCCGAAGCGCCGCCACGCGGCGAGGTCCTCGCCCCAGTGGGCGCTCACCCGGCTGTTGTCCTGGTGCTGCATCTCCCTGGCGATGTAGCGCCCCGCCGAGCCGGCGTCGATGTCGATCCCGGCGTCCACCCCGGCCTGCCGCAGGGGCTCCACCACCTGCCGCGTGCCGATCGCGACCTCCAACTTGTGACGCTCCGGGCCGGTGAGGTCGGCGACGGTCGCAGCCGGCGGCTTGCCCTTCTTCTTCGCCTTGCGCCACTGTGCGAGGGCCCGCTTGTTCGCGGGTTTGAGGGCGGCAGCGAGCTCCGCGGAGCTCGCCTGCGCGGCGAGGTCCGCGGCACTGAGCTCCTTGAGCGCTGCGATGTGCTCCGCCCGGTCCGGAAGCCCCGCGATGACCTGGCCACGCCACGAGCCGAACGCCAGCATGCGACCGAGATCGTCGTCATCGAGGCCCGCGTTCGGGAGCTTGGCCGCCACCGTGGGGTTCTTCTTGGCGTTCTCCAGGGTCGTGCCCGCGGGCAGGGCCATGACGGCCTTCCACACCGCGCTCACCGCGGCCACGCACTTCTCGGCGGACTGCAGTTCGGCCATCGTGACCCCGAACTTCGTGCGCAGCTCGGCGTGACGCTTCAGCAGGTCGATGGTCCACGGAATGGTGGCCTGCATCCGGCTGGCGTAGCTCGCCCGGATCCCGGAACTGGTGTGGTAGTTCGACTCGGTGACCGCACCGCCCGTGCCGACCTCCATCTGCTCGATCACGCTCAGGATGTCCGCGACGAGCTGGGTCACCTGTGTCGAGGTCCGGACCACCTCGGTCCCGGCACTCGGCGATGCCTTGCGCTGCAGGGTCGGCACCGGCGCCGAGGCCGGGTCGACGTGGTGGGCATCGCGCCCGTCGAGCAGGCCGGTGACGGCGGTGTTGCCGGCGAGGCGCTGCAATGCCCTGACGGAGTCCGAGGACTCCGGGTGGGCGGCAAGGAGATCGAGATCGACCCGGCTCGCGTCGTCCCGGGCCACGCCGTGCCGCGCCGACCGGGTGCCACCGTCGCGTCCCGAGGGGTGCTGGCCGGCGGGAACCTGGGCTCGCGCTCGTTGCTGCACCCCGCCAGTATCCCGTCGATCACCCGGGCCTCTCCGCGATTCCACCCGCGCCGACGCCCGGGACTGCCCTCTCGGGCAGCCTGCTCCGGGTCCCGTCGGACCTGTGCCTGCCGTGCGTGCCGTGCCTGCCGTGCGTGCCGTGCCTGCCGTGCCTGCTGTTCCGGCCGGCGGTCACCGGGTTCCCCACCTCCTGGGCATGACCCGCCGGGACAACGGGAAGGTCAGCGCGGACCGGCGCCCCGGCCGTGTGCCGGCCCGCCATGAGGTTTCTTCACCGAGAATTCCTGGACGAGAATTCCCGGAGGAGACCGCTGAATGCCACCGAGGACGCGCTCGCCGCTCGTGGTCCTTTTTCCGGGAAAACTTGTGCGTGTTTCTCGGGAAACGTGTGCATGTTTCGCGGGAAGTGGTGGGCGTGATCTCCCGCGGGGAATCCGCCACCCCGGTCGATCCTCTTCGCCTCGCGCTCGGTGGCCTCCCGTCGCGGAACCGATCAGTCATGGACCGGACTGTTTCGTCGGCGGTCCGCCGACGGGACGGGCGGTGAGGGCCGGTCAGCGGCCCGCGGGTGGGGCAGTGCTCTCGCGGACGACGAAGGTCGTGGCCAGTTCGACGCGGTCGGGGCTGACGGTCTCGCCTGCGGCGAGGGCGAGCACGAGACGGGCCGCGGCCGCCCCCATCTCGGTCATGGGCTGCCGGACAGTGGTCAGCGGGGGCCCGCACAGCCGGGCGGCCGGGACGTCGTCGAAGCCCAGGACACTGAGATCCTGCGGGATCCGCAGGTCGGCTCGCCGAGCCGCCTCGTAGACGCCGAGCGCCTGCAGGTCGTTGCCGCAGACGATGGCGGTCGGGCGGTTCGGCAGAGCCAGCAACTCGCCCCCGAGACCGACCCCGTCCTCGAACTGGAAGCGCCCGGAGCGGAGGAGTTCCGCGGGCAGCGGCGCCCCCACGGAGTCCAGCGTCGCCCGGGTCGCCTCCAGCCGGGCCCTGGCCATCAGATACTCCGTCGGCCCGCTGAGCACGCCGATCCGCCGATGTCCCAGGGTGAGGAGATGCCTGGCTGGGGTGATGGCGCCGGTCCAGTTGGTCGCCCCGACCGAGGGGACGGACGTCGGCGGTTGGGTGACCGGGTCGAGGGCGACCAGGGGGATTCCGCTGGTGCCCAGCAGGGCGTGCTGCTCGGTGGTGAAACCGGAGTAGACGGCGATCACACCGGCAGGGCGACGCGCCAGCAGACCGTTGATCCACGACTGACCGGTCGCCGCCCGGGCCAGCACATCGAAGAAGCCCACGGTCAGGTTGCGTTCGCAGAGGACCCGCTCCACCCCGCGCAGGATCGCGATGGCGAGATCGTTGTGAAGTCCGAAGAAGACCACCTCGACACAGGGACTCGACTGGACCGTTCCGGGGCGCCGGTACTCGTGTTCGCTGAGCAGCCGCTCCACCCGCTGCCGGGTCTCCGGGGCCACCCCCGCACGCCCGTTGAGCACCTTGGACACCGTCGGGGCCGACACCCCCGCCAGCTGCGCGATGGCCCCGATCGTGAGCTCCCCGCGGCGGCGTCCGCGGCGCTGCCCGTCGGTGGACCTCGGCTCCGTCGATGTCACCCGCGGGTCGTCCCGGTCGTCCTCGCCGGCCCAGGCACGGTCGAGGAACTGGTCGACGACCCGGGCGACAAGGGCGTCCTCCGCGTCCCGACCGCGCTCCGGCCACCATCCCTGGACCAGGGACAGGGGGAGGGACGCGAGCAGCTCGACATCCGCCTCGGGAGACAGTTCCCCTCTCGCGATGGCACGGGACAGGATGCCGGCTGCCCGGCCGGCGAGCGGACCGGCGATGCACTGCTGCCAGAGGCCGCGGAGTTGGGCGTTGGTGGTGACCTCGCTGGCGAGGGCAGCGAGCGCACGAGCCGGAGCGCTCCGTGACGGCAACAGGGCCGCGAGGAACGTGTGCAGGTCCTCCGGGAGACTGCCGGTGTCAGGGGTCGAGGGCAGCGCGGCCGCGAGCTGCCCCAGGGTGTCGGCGACCAGGGCGCCCTTGTCGGGCCAACGCCGGTAGAGGCTCGCCTTGCCGACGGCGGCGTGCCTCGCCACCTGGTGCATCGTCAGGGCGGCGTACCCGCCGTCGCCCAGCAGATCGATCGTGGCGGCTCGGATGGCGGCGTCCTTGGCGGGATCCCGCGGCCGGCCACGACGAGCTCCGACCGGTTCGCGGCGCCCGTCGGGTCGGTCGGCGACCTCCTCGGCCATGCGGTGCTCCGTTCGCCCGGGAACCCGACATCTGAGACGTGGTGTTTCGTAATAGGAACAATAATCGATGCTCCGTTGTTCCGTAAAGGCGGTGGTCTCGGGGTCCCGGCCGACGGGTGCCGACCACTGGGCGATGCTCGTGTTGACGTGGAGTGTTCGATGCGGCGGGTCCCGGGATCGTCCGGGGAATGACGGAAATTGATGGTTGTGGTTCCGCGGGGCGGTCTGTACCCTGAGTCGGCACTCCTGATGTTCACGATAACAATCGCATTTGGACATCAAGGAAAGACATTTCGGCGACTCCCTGCCCGGCGCTGATCGTGGCTGGTGCCGGGCGTCGGCGGTCTCTTGACCGCCGACCTGCCCACCGTCCCCCGGAAGGACTTGACCATGTCACTGGGAAAGCGTCTTCGACCTCGCCGACGTGCCGTCGTGGCCGCGGTGACCGGCGTCGTCCTCGCCGCCGGCGGTCTCCTGTGCGCGGTCGGTGACCCGGCCCGTGCGGCCGCATCCATCTCGATCAACGGTTCCTCGGGCGGCCGGACGTTCGACGGCGTCGGTGCGGTGAGCGGCGGCGGGGGCAACAGCCGTCTCTTGATCGACTACCCCGAACCGCAGCGTGGCCAGATCCTCGACTACCTGTTCAAGCCCGGCTACGGCGCGGACCTGCAGATCCTCAAGGTCGAGATCGGCGGCGACACGAACTCCACCAGCGGTGCCGAGCCCAGCCACGAGCACTTCCGCGGCGATCTCGACTGCAACCGCGGCTACGAGTGGTGGATCATGGAGCAGGCCAAGGCCCGGAACCCCGGCATCAAGCTCGGCGCCCTGGCCTGGGGTGCGCCGGGTTGGATCGGCAACGGCACCTTCCTGTCCACCGATATGATCAACTACCTGGTGGGCTGGCTGGGCTGTGCCAAGCAGCACAACCTCACCATCGACTACCTGAGCGCCGCGCAGAACGAGAAGAAGTACGACGCGAACTGGACCCTGAGCCTTCGCAGCGCGCTCAACAGCAACGGCTACAGCGGAGTGAAGCTCGTCTTCGGGGAGGACTACCCGGGCAGCTGGGGACCGGCGAACGTGGTCGCGGGCAACTCGGCGCTCCGGGCCGTGACGGACGCGATCGGCGGTCACTATCCCTGCGGGTACCTCAGCGACGAGTCGACCTGCACGGTGTCGTCCACCGCCACCAACACCGGCTCGACGCTGTGGGCCAGTGAGAACGGCTCGCAGGACTACAACGATGGCGCGAAACCACTGGCGCGCGGGATCAACCGTGGGTACATCGACGGGAAGATGACGGCCTACCTCAACTGGGACCTGATCGCGGCCATCACCCCCAACCTCCCGTGGTCCACGGTCGGCCTGGTACTGGCCAACCAGCCGTGGTCGGGGTGGTACTCGGTGGGCAAGGAGGCCTGGGTCATCGCGCAGACGACGCAGTTCACCGCCCCCGGCTGGAAGTACCTGGACTCCTCCAGCGGGTACCTCAACGGTGCCCGCAGCAACGGCAGCTACGTGTCGCTGCGCTCGCCCAGCACCTCGGACTACAGCACGATCATCGAGACCATGGACGCCACCGCCGCCCAGACGCTGAACTTCTCCGTCACCGGCGGCCTGTCGACCGGCCAGGTCCACGTGTGGGCCACGAATCTCAACGCGAGCAGCGCCTCGAGCTACCTGGTCCACACCACGGACCTCACGCCGTCCGGCGGCGCCTTCAGCCTCACCGTGCAACCGGGGTACGTCTACACCGTCACCACCACGACCGGCCAGGGCAAGGGCACGGCCACGAGCCCTGGGCAGGGATCGCTCAACCTGCCCTACAGCGACGGTTTCGATCAGTACGCCGCCGGCAAGGAAGCCACGTACCTCATGGACATGCAGGGTGCGTTCGAGACGGTCGCGTGCGGCGGGGGCCGATCCGGCATGTGCGTGCGACAGGAGGCGCCGCAGCTGCCGATCCTCTGGAAGACCACGGCCGATCCGTACGCGCTGCTCGGCAACGTGAACTGGAGCGCCTACACCGTCTCCACGGACGTCCTGCTGGAGAAGTCCGGCTACGTCGAACTGCTGGGCCGGGCCGGGTCCCAGAACACCACGAACACCGCCGGGCAGAACGCCTACTACCTGCGCATCAGCGACACCGGCGCCTGGTCGATCCTGCGCAACAACACGAGCGCCCAGGTGACGACGCTGCGCAGTGGTTCGGCGGCCGCGCTGGGGACCAACAAGTGGCACAACCTCGCCCTCGGATTCAACGGCAGCACCATCACCGCCAGCGTGGACGGCGCGACCCTCGGCTCGGTGACCGACTCGACGTTCTCCGCGGGACAGGTCGGGATCGGCACCGACCAGACCGAGACCGCCCAGTTCGACAATCTCCGCGTGGCGGCGCCCGGCACCACGACGACCACCACGACCCGGTCGACGACATCGACCACCACGACGACGACGACCACGACATCGACGACCACGGGGACGACCACGACGGGGACGACCACCACGACCACGGCGCCGCGCACCACGACCACCGGTCCGACCGGCGGCACCTGCCAGGTGGCGTTCGTCCCGAATGTCTGGCAGACGGGCTTCACGACCAACGTGACGATCACGAACTCCGCCACGAGCGCGGTGAACGGGTGGACGCTCAGCTTCGTGCTGGGGTCCGGACAGACGCTGACCAGCGGCTGGAACGCGACGTTCGCCGGGACCACGGGCACCGTCAAGGCCACGAACATGTCGTACAACGGCACGATCGCGCCGGGCGGCAACGCGCAGTTCGGTTTCCAGGGCACCCTGAGCGGTAGCTACACCGCGCCGACCGCACCCACCCTCAACGGCGTGCCCTGCGGTACCGCCTGATCATCGCCTGAACGCTGGTGGGCGGCGGCGCGGAGGAGGCGCCTCCGCTCACCGGCACGGAGGGGTTCTGACAGGAGCCGGAGGCGCCGTGGCGATCCAGGCCCGAGCCTTGTGCGCGGGGACGTCGGGCCGATGCGCGGGGCATCGGGCGCTGCCACCCGTCCGACCCGCAGGAGCGTTCAGGCGAACTGGACGGAGCGGATGGAGTTGCCGAAGCGCACCCGGTCGATCGCCGTCCTCGCCGGTGTGTCCGGTGTGGTGGCAGCGCCGAGGGCGAGCAGCAGGGGCACGTAGTGGTCGGCGGTCGGGTGGGCGACCGCGACTCCGGGCGCCTTGGCGCGGTAGTCGGCCAGGGCTTCGACGTCTCCGCGCGCCAACGCGTCGGCGGCCCAGGTGTCGAAGGCGCGGATGTGGCCGGCCAGGGCGGGATTGCCCATGACGGCGAAGCTGTGGGTCATGAAGCCGGACCCGATGAGCAGGACGCCTTCCTCCCGCAGGGGGCGCAGGCGCCTACCCAGTGCGAGCAGGGTGTCGGGGTGCAGGTCGGGCATGCTCACCTGGACGACCGGTACGTCGGCGGCCGGGTACATCGCCATGAGGGGGATGAACGCGCCGTGGTCCAGGCCGCGACGGCGGTGCTGGTGCACCTCGCTGGTGCCACCGGTGCCGCCGGTGAGCGTACGGGCGACCCGGCGGGCCAGCGTCGTGGCGTCGGGAGTGGGGTACTGCAGGGTGTAGTACCGGGGATGGAAACCGCCGAAGTCGTAGTACAGCGGTACCGCGGCGGTGGGGTCGGAGATGGCCATCGGGGCGCTCTCCCAGTGCGCGGAGACCACCACGATGCCGCGCGGCTTGGGCATGGTCTGGGACCAGGTGAACAGGTCGTCCAACCACACCGGGTCGTCCAGGGTCGGGGGTGCGCCGTGGCTGACGAACAACGCGGGCAGTGGACCGTCCTGAGGTTCCCAGGTCCGCTGGGCGAGGGCCCGGGGCAGCACCCGGTGCCGGAGTTCGTCGTAGGCGCCGGCCGGGACCGGCGGGGTGAGCGCGGCCTGGAGATCGTCGTCCATCAGTGGATCCCTTCGGACGGAAGGCCGGAACCGGACGGAAGGCCGGAACCACGAGGCCGGCGAGGACGCGCCGGTCAAGGTCCATGGGCCCTCACCGCAGCTGGATTACTTCAAGCTTGAAGTTGACGATACGAGGATTTACTTCAACAGTCAAGTCAAACGGAGATCGATTAACTTCACGCTTGAACCAATCCGGGGTAGGGTGGCGGCGTGGAGGGAACTGCGAGCGCGGACGATGAGCCGCGATGGCTCGACCCGCAGGAGCGACAGGCGTGGCTGGCCCTGGTGAGCGTGCTGGTGCGGCTCGGACCGGCCCTCGACGCCCAGCTGCGCCGCGATGCCGGGATCAGCCACTTCGAGTACACCGTGCTGGCGTCCCTGTCCGAGGCTCCGGGGCGAACCCTGCGGATGAGCGCCCTGGCCGCCCTGGCCGAGGGCTCCTTGTCCCGGCTGTCCCAGGTCGTCGCCCGGCTGGAGAAGCAGGGCTGGCTGCGGCGCGCCCCTGACCCGGTCGACGGCCGTTACACCCTTGCCATCCTCACCGACGCCGGCTGGGACAAGGTCGTCGCCACTGCGCCCGGACACGTCACCGAGGTACGCCGGCTCGTCCTCGATCCGCTGACCGCGGCGCAGGCCCGCCAGCTCGCCGCCATCGGCCGCCGCATCGTGCGCGCCATCGACCCCGACGACCGCTGTCCGTCCTGAGGGGCAGGTTCCCGCCCGATCATCCGTGACGCAGGAGTTCGGCGCGCAGCCGGGGCTCGCCCGGACCTGTCAGCCCCACCTGGCCCAGGGGCCTTTTCCAGTTGACCTTGGGGATGGGGCGGGGCGTGCGGGCAGGTCGGTGACCTGGGCCGGGGTGAGGGGAAGGAGCTCCCGGTTCGGCGGGTTTGAGCCCGTAGACGTAGTCCGTCCCGG
>Ga0265334_10001534_pt1 | contig 11166 bp, 14 predicted proteins | sample 42023metaG_FD_192442 | JGI IMG/M metagenome (GOLD analysis project Ga0265334, IMG submission 192442) | Rhizosphere microbial communities from Carex aquatilis grown in University of Washington, Seatle, WA, United States - 4-20-23 metaG | ecosystem: Host-associated > Plants > Roots > Rhizosphere...
GCCGGGCAAAAGCCCGTGCTCGCGAAGTCGCGGAAAGCCATCGCCAACTTCAAGCTCAAGCAGGGCCAGATCGTCGGGTGCCATGTGACCCTTCGCGGCAACCGCATGTGGGAGTTTCTGCTCCGTCTCCTCGCCGTCGCCCTGCCGACCATCCGCGACTTCCGCGGCATGTCCCCCAAGCTCGACGGCCAGGGCAACTACACGATCGGCATCACCGACCACACCATCTTCCCCGAGATCACCGTCGACAACGTGAAGAAGCACATCGGCCTCGACATCACGATCGTCACGAGCGCGGCCTCGGACGACGAGGCGCGCGAGCTGCTCCGCCTGCTCGGCATGCCGTTCCGCCGGCCCGAAACCCCCGCCAAGCCCACCAAGGCCGCCTGAACCCTATACGCGACTTTCGGCTTACGATTTTCGATCATCCCGCCTGCGCCCGCCGCCAAATCGCAAATCGTAATTCGCAAATCCAAAATCCAAATGCCCAAGACCTCCGCGATCCAGCGCAACCTGAAGCGCCGGCGCCTCACCGAAAAGTTCAAGGTCAAGCGCGCCGAGTTGAAGGCGATCCTCGCCAACCCGAAGACGACCGACGTCGAGTTCTTCGCCGCCCAGAAGAAGCTCTCCAAGCTGCCGCGCAACTCCTCGCCCGTGCGCATCCGCAACCGGTGCTCCCTCAGCGGGCGCCCGCGCGGCTACATCGGCCGCTACGGCGTGTCCCGCATCACCTTCCGCGAGCTTGCGCTTTCCGGCAAGATTCCCGGCGTGACCAAGTCCTCCTGGTGACCCTTTGTGCCGGCCGGGGGTGGGATATGACCCGCCCGGCGCCAATCCCCAACATCCGCCATGACCGATCCAATCAGTGATTTCCTGACCCGCCTGCGCAACGCCAGCAAGGCCGTGCGCGAGGAGACCGTCGCGCCGCATTCGAAAGTCAAGGAGGGCCTCGCCGCCATCCTCAAGGCCGAGGGCTATATCGCCGACTACGCCACCGGCGCCGACGCGGCGGGGCACAAGACCCTCGTCGTCAAACTCAAGTATGTCGACAGCGCGCCCGCCATCACCGGCATCCGCCGGATGAGCACGCCGGGCCGCCGCCTCTACTGCCGGTGCGGGGAGATCCCTCTCGTGCTGAACGGCCTCGGCGTCTCGATCCTGTCCACGTCCAAGGGCCTCATGAAGGACCAGGACTGCCGCCGGCAGAAGCTCGGCGGCGAACTCGTCTGCAACGTCTGGTAAGAAGCCCCCGCCATGAGCCGCATCGGCAAACAACCCGTTCCCATTCCCGACAAGGTCAAGGTCGCCGTGCAGGACCACGCCATCCAGGTGGAGGGCCCGAAGGGCAAGGTGAGCAAGACCTTCGCCGACGTGGTCCGGCTGTCGGTCAACGACCGGAAGCAGATCATCGTCACCCCGCTGTCGGAGACCCGCTTCGCCCGGGCCATGTACGGCACCGCCCGCTCCATCATCAACAGCATGGTCAAGGGCGTCACCGCGGGCTATTCCAAGGACCTCGAGATCCAGGGCGTCGGCTTCAAGGCCGTGCTCAAGGGCCGCCAGCTCGACCTCGTGCTCGGCTATTCGCACCCGATCCTCTTCGACATCCCGGAGGGCATCACGGTGACCGTTGCCGACAACACGAAGATCAAGGTGGAGGGGGCCGACAAGCAGATGGTCGGCGCCGTCACCGCCGAGATCCGCAGCTTCTATCCGCCCGAGCCGTACAAGGGCAAGGGCGTGCGCATCGTCGGCGAGCGCGTCCGCCGCAAGGAAGGCAAGACCGTCGCCTGAGGCGCGCCGGGCACCCGCCGCCAACTCCCATTCGCCCATTTCACCGTGAACACGATTCATAAAGCCCAGCTTCTGCAGAAGCGCCGCTGGCGGATCCGCCAGAAGGTCGCCGGCACCACCGCGCGGCCGCGCCTCAGCGTCAAATTCTCCGGCAAGCACATCTACGCCCAGGCCATCGACGACGTCCGCGCCGCCACCGTGGTCTTTCTTTCCTCCGTCGACCCCGAGCTGCGCAAACAGAAGCTCCGGGCCAACCTCGCCGGCGCCAAGGCGCTCGGCGTGGCCTTCGCCTCCCGCGCCAAGGCCGCCGGAATCAGCCAGGTCGTCTTCGACCGCAACGGCCGCCCCTACCACGGCAAGGTGAAGGTTTTCGCCGAAGCCGCGCGCGCCGGCGGCCTTGTCTTCTAGCCCACGCCCATGTCCAACGTCTCCAGAAATTCCCAGCAGTCACGCCCCCAGCTCGACGCCGCCCCGGGCGCGCCCGAGATGGTCGAAAAGGTCGTCTTCATCAACCGGTGCGCCAAGGTCGTCAAGGGCGGCCGCCGGTTCAGCTTCTCCGCCCTCGCCGTCGTCGGCGACCAGAAGGGCAAGGTCGGGATCGGCTACGGCAAGGCCAACGAGGTGCCGGACGCCATCCGCAAGAGCACCGAACACGCGCGCAAGAACATGGTGTCCGTGAAGCTCAAGGGCACCACGATTCCCCACGAGGTGCTGGGCCAGTTCGATGGCGGCAAGGTGTTCCTGCGCCCCGCCAGCCCGGGCACGGGCATCATCGCGGGCGGCGGCGTCCGCGCCGTCCTCGAGGCGGCCGGCGTGCACAACGTGCTTTCCAAGTCGATGGGCTCGAACAACCACATCGCCGTCGTCCACGCCACGCTGAACGGGCTGCTCCAGCTCCGCCTCGCGGCCGACGTCGGCGCCCTCCGCGGCAAGGTCTGAATCATCTTCACGGGGTCGTTGACCCTCCCAGACGCACATGAAACTCCACGAACTCAAGAACGTCCCCGGGGCGGTCCACCGCCGCAAGCGGGTCGGCTGCGGCGAGGGCGGTGGCCACGGCAAGACCTCCGGCCGCGGCGGCAAGGGCCAGACCGCGCGCAGCGGCAGCTCGATCCGCCCGGGCTTTGAGGGCGGCCAGATGCCGCTCTACCGCAAGCTGCCCCAGCGCGGCTTCAATCACGCCAACTTCCGCGTCTCCTACGAGGTCGTCAACGTGGGCGATCTCGCCCGGCTGGATGCCGCCGTCACCGAGGTCACGCCGGCCGCGCTCGCCGCCGCCGGCCTGGTGCGCCCCGGCTCCGCCCGCGTCAAGGTGCTGGGCGGGGGCGAGCTCGCCCGCGCCTTCAAGGTGACCGCCAGCAAGTTCTCCGGCGCCGCCAAGGCCAAGATCGAGAAGGCCGGCGGCCAGACCGTCGTCGGCTGACGCCGACCTTTTTTGGTTTTCGATTTTTGATTTTCGATTGGGGAAAGACGCAGCAACAAACCCCGCGGTGGCACAAAATCAAAAATCTGAGCTCGCAAATCGAAAATCGTAGTTCGCCTCATGCTCTCCGCCTTCACTAATTCCATGAAGATCCCCGAGCTGCGCTCGCGGATCCTCTATACGCTGGCGCTGCTGTTCGTGTCGCGGGTGGGCGCGCACATTCCCCTGCCCGGGCTCGACCCCAAGCCGCTCCAGGACTTCTTCGTCGCCCAGGTCGGCAGCCAGGGTGGGGCGATGGTCGGCCTCTACAACATGTTCACGGGCGGCGCGCTGGTGAAGGGCGCGGTCTGCGCCCTGGGCATCATGCCCTACATCAGCGCCCAGATCATCTTCCAGCTGATGACGGCCGTGGTGCCGTCCCTCAGCCGCCTGCAGCAGGAGGGGGATGTCGGCCGGCAGAAGCTCACGCAATACACGCGCTACGCCACGGTCCTCATCTGCATCGTCCAGGGCGCCCTGCTCATCCTCGCGCTCGAGAACCCCGGCCGGCTCTTCTCGGGCTACGACGTCAACGTGTACGGCGACATCGTCATCGTCAGCAAAGGCTACTTCCTCGCCACCTCGGTGGTGTTCCTGACCGCCGGCACGCTGCTCCTCATGTGGCTCGGTGAACAGATCACCCAGCGGGGCATCGGCAACGGCGTCTCGATCCTCATCACGATCGGCATCCTCGCCGACATCCCCGGGGCGGCCCAGACGCTCAAGACGCTCATCCTCGCCCCGGTCGGCGTGCAGGCGATCAGCATGCCGCAGCTCCTCATCATGGTGGTGCTGTTCGTCGTCGTCACCGCGGGCATCGTCATGATCACGCAGGGACAGCGAAAGATCCCCGTGCAGTACGCCAAGCGTGTGGTCGGCCAGCAGGTCTACGGGGGCCAGAGTTCATTCCTGCCGCTCAAGGTCAACTACTCGGGCGTCATGCCGGTCATCTTCGCCTCGGCCATCCTGCTCTTCCCGCAGCAGATCCTGTCGCAGATCGGCGCCGCGTTCAACCTGAAGTTCCTCAGCGAATTAGCCAGCACGCTGCTGCGCGGACACGGGGTCTACTACAGTCTCTACGGCATTCTCATCCTCTTCTTCAGCTATTTCTGGGTGTCAGTGATGTTCAAGCCGATCCAGATCGCCGACGACCTCAAGAAATACGGCGGCTATGTCCCCGGCGTGCGCCCGGGCGAGCCCACGGCGCAGTTCCTCGACTTCATCATGACCCGGCTGACGCTCGCCGGCGCCATCTTCCTGACGATCATTGCGGTCATGCCGGATGTCCTGCTGTTTGAGTTCAACGTGCCCCAGCGCATCGCGTATTTCTTCGGCGGGACCGGCATGCTCATCACGGTGGGCGTGCTCCTCGACACCATGCGGCAGATCGAAACCTTCCTGCTGCAGCGCCACTACGACGGGTTCCTGCGCAAGGGGCGCATCCGCGCCCGCAGCACGGCGGTGGGCTCGGCGATCGGCCAGGCGGCCGACATCGGCACCGTCAAGGCCCTGGGCCTCCCCCTCCTCGTCATCTTCCTCGTGGGCATCGCCTCCTGGGCCATCCGGCACTTTGTTCTTTAAGACTTTACTTCCAGGGGAATGCCTGTCATCTCCCAACCCTTTTCGCCGTGCGGCACACTGCCCCGGCGCAAAGTCACTTGGCTGCGGGACACCCGGCGTTGCGCGCCGGAACTTCGCGGCCCGTTCTTTGAAGCTAGAGCACGTCTCTCCTGAACCTCTTGGTTATCAGGAGATTTGCCGTTTCCCGCCATCCAGCCATCGAGCCGGATGGTCCGGGGTGCGCAAACTCGATGCGGGTTCCCTGACGGCAGGGCATCCGGCTACGCTGCTCGCTGCCTGTGGATTCGATGCCCGATCGGAAGCCGGCGCCTGGCGCGCGGTTCCTCGGGCAATGGTCAACCGTGGCGGGGGGCCTCGACTCCGCGAGGAGGTCGCATTAAGGCGATGATTCCCATCAAGGATCGGGAAGCCATCGCGCATATGCGCGAATCGTGCGCCATCGCGGCGGCCGTGCTGCATCGCCTCAGGGCGCTCGTGCGGCCCGGCATCAGCACCTTCGACCTTGACCAGGCCGGCCGCGATCTGATCGCGGGCTACGGAGCGCGCAGCGCGGACTACGGGTACCAGATCGGTTCGCGCCGGTTTCCCGCCTACACCTGCCTCTCCGTCAACGAGGAGGTCGTGCACGGCATCGCCTCCCTGAAGCGCATCCTCCGCGACGGCGACATCATCTCGATCGACGTCACCGTCGAGTTCGGCGGCTACATCGGCGACAATGCGATCACGGTTCCGGTCGGCGCCATCGCGCCCCGCGTGGCCGAGCTCCTCCGGACCACCGAGGAGGCGCTCCAGATCGGCATCCGCCAGGCCCAGGTCGGCAATCGCATCGGCGACATCTCCCACGCTGTCCAGACCTTCGTCGAGGCGCGGGGTTTCGGTGTCGTCCGCGACATGGTCGGCCATGGCGTCGGTCGCTCGATGCACGAGGAACCGCAGATCCCGAACTTCGGCCGCCGCGGCACGGGCGAGCGAATCCAGGCGGGCATGACCCTCGCGATCGAACCGATGGTCAACCTCGGCACCCACCGCGTGCGCACGCTCGCCGACGGCTGGACCGTGGTCTCCGACGACGGCCTGCCCTCCGCCCATTTCGAACACACCGTGCTCACGACCGACCGGGGCCCCGAGATCCTCACCGTGCTCCCCCCGGCTCCCGTTCCCTCTGCTTCCGCCACTTCCACTCTGCCCACCCACAACTGAACCTTCCCGCACCTTCCCATGCCACGCCTGCTCGGTGTCGAAATCCCGCCCAAGAAGAAGATCGCCTTCTCGCTGTGCTATATCTACGGCATCGGCCCCACGCGGGCCCGCGTCGTGGTCAAGGATGCCGGCCTTGACCCCAACATGCGCGCCTCGGACCTCACCGAGGAGCAGCTCAACAAGATCCTCCACGTCATCACCGACCGGAAATGGGTGGTCGAGGGCGACCTCCGCCGCGACATCACCGGCAATCTCAAGCGTCTGCAGGCCATCAATTGCTACCGGGGTGTCCGGCACCGCAAGGGCCTGCCCGTCCGCGGCCAGCGCACGAGCACCAACGCGCGCACGCGCAAGGGCCCGCGCAAGACCGTGGGCGTCACCAAGGTCAAAGCTGAACCCACCGCTGCTGTCTGATCCCCGCCATGGCTGAAGAAAAGTCCGCACCCACGCCGAAGAAGGAGAAGGTCCGCTCCGAGTCCGCCGAGCACGCCGCCAAGAAGGAGGCCGCGCCCGCGGGCGCCTCCGCCCCGGCGGAGTCCCCGGAGAAGAAGAAACCGGCCCGCGAGAAGGCCCCCAAGGGCGCGCCTGCCGCGGAAAAAGGCGCCAAGAAGGACGCCCCGCCCGCCGAGGGCGCCGCCCCCGCCGCCGCGCCGACCGACAAGCCGGTGGAAATGGTGGGCGGTGTCGCCAAGCAGCCGACCGCCGAAGACCTCCTCAAGGAGGAGATGGGCGAGATCAAGGTCCGCAAGGCCAAGGGCTCGAAAAACATCACCACGGGCCTCGCCAATATCCTCGCCTCCTTCAACAACACCGTCGTCACCATCACCGACCTCAAGGGCAACGTCATTGCCTGGTCCAGCGCCGGCAAGTGCAACTTCCGCGGTTCGCGCAAGTCGACCGCCTACGCCGCCCAGATCGTCGCCCAGGACGCCGCGCGCAACGCCATGTCCCATGGGCTCAAGGACGTGCAGATCCGCGTGTGCGGGCCCGGCCTCGGCCGCGATTCCGCCATCCGCGCCCTGCAGGCCATCGGGCTCGAAATCACCTCCATCATCGACGTCACGCCCGTGCCGCACAACGGCTGCCGGCCGCGCAAGCGCCGCCGCGTCTGACCCGGCGCCCTCGACCCTCGTTCCTCGACTCCCGACCATCCTCTTCCATGGCCCGCTATATCGGTCCCTCCACTCGCATCAGCCGCCGCTTCGGCCAGTTCATCCTCGGCTCCGGCAAGGCCTTTGAACGCCGCAATTTCCCGCCCGGCCAGCACGGCCCCAAGTCGCGCCGCAAGATGTCGGAGTACGCCGTCGGCCTGAATGAAAAGCAGAAGGCCCGCTACATCTACGGCCTCCTTGAACGCCAGTTCCGCCGCGTCTTCGCCGTCGCCAAGCAGGAGCGCGGCGTCACCGGCGAGCGCTTCCTCCAGCTGCTCGAGACACGGCTCGACAGCGTGATCTACCATTTGGGTCTGACCAAGACCCGGGCGGCCGCGCGCCAGTTCGTCAACCACGGCCACGTGCGCGTCAACGGCCACAAGGTGGATATCGCCAGCTTCAACGTGAAGACGGGCGACGAGGTCGAGGTCAAGCCCGCCGCCTCCTCGCGCCAGATCGCCACCCGCGGACTGGAGGAGAACCGCCTGCGCAACGTGCCCGGATGGCTCTCGCTCAACGCCGAGACCCTCAAGGCCACCGTCGTCCGCCTGCCCGTGCGCGACGAGATGGAGCCCAGCATCAACGAGCAGCTCATCGTCGAGTATTACAGCCGGTTCTAGGCCCCGCCCCGCCAACCCTTCGCCTTAATCCTTAAACCCGTCTCCCCATGCCCAAGCGCCTCGGAAAGTTCGAACTGCCCAATAAACTCACCAAGGTCGAGGAAGGCTCCAGCCCGACTTACGCCAAGTTCATCGCCGAGCCCTTCGAAGCCGGCTATGGACACACCGTCGGCAACTCGCTGCGCCGGGTGCTCCTCAGCTCGATCGAAGGGGCGGCCATCAGCTCGATTCGCATCGAGAACGTCCAGCATGAGTTCCAGAGCATCGAAGGGGTCGTCGAGGATGTCACCGACGTCGTCCTCAACCTGAAGAAGATCCTGATCGTCTCCCAGAAGCGGGAGCCGGTGATGCTGAGCATCAAGGTGAACCGCGAGGGACCGGTCACCGCCGCCGACATCCAGCCCGACGCGGCCATCCAGATCGTCAATCCCGACCAGCTCATCTGCACGCTCGACAAGAGCCGGGCCTTCGAGGCCGAGATCGAAATCAAGACCGGCCGCGGGTACTGCCCGGGCGAGAACAACAAGAAGGAGGATCAGCCCATCGGCGTCATCCCCATCGACTCGCTCTTCAGCCCGGTGCGCCTCGTCCGCTACACGGTCGAGAACACCCGCGTCGGCCAGATCACCGATTACGACAAGCTGATCCTGGAAATCTGGACGGACGGCCGCATCACCCCCGACGACGCCCTCAAGCAGTCCGCCTCCATCCTCAAGCACCATCTCGACGTCTTCGACCGGGTGAGCGAGGAGCACTACGAGTTCGAGAGCCAGCAAAGCACCGTCAGCGAGGAGGAGAACAAGCTCCGCAAGCTGCTCAACATGTCGGTCAACGAGATCGAGCTGTCCGTGCGCGCGGCCAACTGCCTGAACAACGCCAACATCACCACCGTGGGCGAACTGGCGATGAAGACCGAGCAGGAGATGCTCAAGTACCGCAACTTCGGCAAGAAATCCCTCAACGAGATCAAGGAGAAGCTCGAGGCCCTCGGCCTGTCGCTCGGCATGAAGTTCGACGAGCGCCTCCTCGAGACCAAGAAGGAAGTCTGAGCCCGCGCTCCGCGCGGAAGTTCCAAGGCCCAAGTAACAAGTTTCAAGGAATCCCCATCTTTACAGTATCCGAGCGCTGGGTGCTGGTCTTGCGACTTGGCCCTTGTGACTTGGAACTTTCCGACCCATGCGTCATCTCAAACATCGCCAGTCCCTCGGCGTCACCCGCGAGCACCGCGCCGCCATGCTTTCCAACCTGGCGGCCGCCCTCATCCGCCATGGCCGCATCGAGACCACGCTGACGAAGGCCCAGGCGCTGCGCCCCTTCGTCGAGAAGATCATCACCAAGGCCAAGAAAGCCGCGGCCGCCAGCGAGAAGAAGGACGCCATCCACCTCCGGCGCACCGCGCTGCGCAAGGTGCGTGACGAGGATGCCATCACGCTGCTTTTCAACGAAAAGGCCGCCCAGTTCGCCAAGCGCCCCGGCGGGTATACCCGGATCTACAAGCTCGCCCCGCGCCGCATCAGCGACGCCGCCGAAATGGCCCTGATCGAATTCGTCGGCGCGGAGGATCCCGGCTACAAGAAGCGCGGCAAACGCGGCTCCGCGAAGAAGGCCGACACGGCCGCGGCACCCGCCGCCGCCGGGTTGGCGCCCGCCGCCCCGGAAGCCGACGCCCCCGCGCCGGAGGCGCCGGCCGCACCCGAAGCCCCCCCGGCGTGATCGCAGGCTCCGCGGCGTCCGGCCGCGGCGCCGCCAGGCCGGCCGCCGGGGCATGACCGTCGGCTGTCGCCGATCACTCCGCCGGGCGTGTTTTTCTCCCTTGGCGGACCGCCGCCTTTGCGCGAAGCTCGGCCTGTGATGCCCCGCCGGCGCGCGGCTCGTGTCTGCACGAACGCCCGCGCGCTCCTGGGCTCCGTCCTCTGATCCATGGACCTTTCGATCGGCGTCGTCGTGTACTGCCTGCTGGTGCTCCTGTTCTTCTTCGGGGTCTGGATCTACTACGACCGTCGCGACCACGCGCTTTACGACTCGGAGCGACGGAAGTTCACCTTCCATTGCATCCGCTGCGGACACCTCTACAGCGCCAAGGCCCGGGCCGAGACCGCGGTCTGCCCCCGCTGCGGCCATACGAACGCCCGGCTGAAGTTCTGAGAGCGGCGCGATGAAACGCCTTGCCGGCCAGATCTCGTCCGCCGCGCCCGCCCTGCTGGCCGCGGGCATCCTGCTGTTTGCCGTCGGAGCCAAGCTGGCGCTGGTTCATCGCTACGGCGGCGACCAGCCCTTCGCCGACCAATGGGCCGGCGAAGGCGCCACACTGTTCCGCGCCCGCCTCTACGGCCGGCTCGGCCTGGAGAACTTCTTCATGCCTCACGGGGAACACCATCCGGCGCTCACCCGCTTCCTGGCCTACGGGCTCTTCCTGCTCGATGACCGCCAGTGGGACAACCGCGTCGAACTGGTGGCCAACCTCCTCATCTACGCCGCCTATCTCTGGCTTGTGGCGTCGCTGATTGCGCGCGCCGTGGGCGGCCGGTGGCGGGTGGCCGCGGCCCTCGCCGCGGCCGTCCTGTTCGCCTTGCCGGCCAACCGGGAGAACTTCCTCTGGGGATTCCAGTCGCAGTTCCTCTTCCTGCTCCTGTGCGGACTCGCCCACGTGGCTGGAACGCTCCAGGCGCCGCGGATCGGCTGGCGCTGGACGGGCGCCCAACTGGCCGGGCTGGCCGGCCTGTTCTCGATCGCCGCCGGCGTGATGTCGGCGGTGCTCCTGGCCGGCTGGGCCGCCTGGCATATCCTGCGCGGACGCCGGACCTCCTGCCTCTGGGCGACCCTCGCGGTGAACGTCGCGCTGGCGGCGATCGGATTCTGGCTGCTTCCGGACTACGTGCGCACCTCGGCAAGCCGCGCCCCGTCGGTTGGCGGTTGGATCACGGCGTCGGGTTTCCTGCTCGGATGGCCGATGACGGGACCGTGGTGGACCCTGCTGGCGTATCTTCCCCTGGCGATCGTCGCCGTCCGGATGCTCCCGCACGGGCCGCGCGATCCCGCGTCGGGCCTCCTGGTTGCCGCCGGCGCGTGGGTCGTCCTGGTCGTCCTCGCCATCGCCTTCGGGCGGGGGGCCCATCCCGACGCGATTGCCGTTCGCTATTACGACATCGTGGTGCTCGGCGTCTTCCTCAACGCGCTCGCGCTCGCGCGTCTCCTCGCGCCGGCGCGCGGGGGCCGGCGGCTTCTCGCCGCCGGCCTGGCCGCCGTCTGGCTGCTCGCGGTGGGATCGTCGCTTTACCGGATGAACCGGCCCGCGGAGGTCGGCCCCGAACTCGCCGCGCACCGGGCGCAGGACGAAAAGCAGGCGGCGGCGATCGCC
>Ga0265334_10001535_pt1 | contig 11164 bp, 8 predicted proteins | sample 42023metaG_FD_192442 | JGI IMG/M metagenome (GOLD analysis project Ga0265334, IMG submission 192442) | Rhizosphere microbial communities from Carex aquatilis grown in University of Washington, Seatle, WA, United States - 4-20-23 metaG | ecosystem: Host-associated > Plants > Roots > Rhizosphere >...
CCGTTACCGGCGGGACGGACGTTTGCACGGCGTTCCTCGTCTCGTGCCCCTTCTTGCCCGTGCGCGCGGGAGAGCTTCAGTGCCGCGGGCTCGGCGCGAAGGTGGAGGCGTTCGACTCCGCCGGCAAGCCGGTGATCGACGAGGTCGGGGAGCTGGTGATCACGGAACCACTGCCGTCGATGCCTCTTTATTTCGTCGGCGACGCGGATGGCAAACGGCTCAAGGAGAGCTACTTCGCCGATTTTCCCGGCGTCTGGCGCCACGGCGACTGGATCAAGATCAGCGCGAGCGGCGCGAGCACCATCTACGGGCGTTCGGACGCGACCCTGAACCGTGGTGGCGTGCGCATGGGCACCGCAGAGCTCTACCGCGTCGTCGAGGCGCTACCGGAGGTCGCCGACAGCCTGGTGGTCGACACCGGTTCGCTCGAGACCGAGGGCAAGCTGTGGCTCTTCGTGGTGCCCCGGGCGGGCGCCAAGCTCGACGACGACGCCCGCAAGCGCATCCGCGCCGCCATCCGTACCACCGTCTCCCCGCGTCACGTCCCCGACGTCATCGTGGAGATCGGTGAAGTCCCTCGCACCCTGAACGGCAAGAAGCTCGAGGTGCCGGTGAAGCGGATCCTGATGGGCGTGCCCGTCGAGCGCGCCATCGCTGCAGGAACGGTCGCGAACGCCGCGGCGATCGACGAGCTCCTCAGCAAGGCGAGAAGCGTCGACTGAAGAGACGCTGTACGCGCGTGTGCGACCTCCCCCGCCCACGACGGAACGGTGGAAAATCACCGAGAGAACGTCGCGCGAGGTCTCACGGTGGAGCGGTGGAAAATCGAAAACGAATGACGCGCGACGCGGCCCGTTGACAGAGTCGAAGATCAGTCGCTGAAGAATCGCACATGCGCCGCGGGTGACGGTGTCGTGAAACGGCCCGCAGCAGGCGACGCTGTCAGCGACTGCGAGGAGCATTTCACGTCACGCGCGACGTGAGCAATCGCGGCGTGTGTACTAACATGAGGTTTCGGGAATCGAGTTCACGGTACGTGCGCGAGCAAGAGATTGACGAGGAGATCGAGCGCCGTGCCGCGTCTGCGGTAGGGACGGTCCTGGACCGCAAGTGGCGGCTGGATCGCTTGCTCGGGCTCGGCGGCATGGGCGCCGTTTACGCGGCCACCCACCGAAACGGTACGCGTGCGGCGGTGAAGGTGCTGCATCCCGAGGCCGCGCTCTCGCCCGCGCTGCGTCGCAGGTTCTTGCGAGAAGGCTACGTCGCGAACAAGGTCGAGCACCCGGGCGCCGTCTCCATCCTGGACGACGACATCGACCCGTCGGGCAGCGCCTATCTCGTCATGGAGCTCTTGCACGGGGAGACGCTCGAAGGCCGTCTCGCGCGCGCGGGGGGCCGTCTCGGCGTCGCGGAGGTCATCCAGATCGCGTGCGGAGTCCTCGATTGCCTCGAAGCGGCGCACGCGCGCGGCATCGTGCATCGCGACATCAAGCCCGGAAATCTGTTCCTCACGACCGGCAGCGAGGTGAAGGTCCTCGACTTCGGCATTGCGAGGCTAACCGAGGCGCGTGGCAAGCGTGGCGACACGACCGGCGTCGCCGTGCTCGGCACTCCGGACTTCATGCCCCCGGAGCAGGCGCGCGGGCACTGGGACCAGGTCGACGGGCGGACCGACGTGTTCGCCGTCGGCGCGGTCATGCTCTACGCCCTGACCGGGATGCCCCTCCGGGAGGCCCCGACGACCAACGAACAGCTCCTGAAGGCGATGACCGAACCACTGCCGGCGCTCGCCACGCTCATCCCTTCGGTGAACGAGCTGGTGGCGAACCTCGTGGACCGAGCAGTCGCGTTTCGAAGGGAGGACAGGTGGGCCGATTGCGCGGCGTTCCGCCAGGCTGGTCGCGCGGCTTACGGTTCCGTCGCGTCGCATCCGCTGGAACGTGCGCCCCCGCTTTCGGTAAGGCCGGTGCCGAACGGTGCCCTCTCGCCGGATGCGCTGGCCCCGGACGCCCTTGGTTCGTCGGAAGATGCGGTGCTCTCGATGCCGGCGGCGGCGCTCGTTCCTCGGTCCCTGTCTCCGACGAAGCTGGTCGGCACACGGCAGCGCAACACCATGTTCCGGGTGACGGCCGTCGTCGTGACGATCGCGGGCGCTCTCTTCGCGATGACGTTCGGCGCGGGGCGTCCCGCACCTGCCCCGGCGACGAACGCCGTGCGCGTGTCTGGCGTCACCGAGCCGACGTTCGCCGTCCCCGAGTTCGCGCCGTCCGCTCTGTTCCCGACTCCGTCGCTGTCGCGTACTCCGGCTCCCCCATCGTCCGCGGAGAGCCCTGCGGATGTCGCGCCGGGCGCCTCGTCCCCTGTGGCGGAGCCGTCGCAGAAGGCGCCTTTGCTCCCAGGAGCTCACAGGGGCGCGACGGCGAAGCGCGCGGTCGTCGGCGCGGCGGAGGCGGTGAGCGCGCCCGCTGCTCTGCCGGCCAGCGCTCCAGCCGGCGCACCGGAGCCGGAGGCCGAACCGCCGCATGCCGTCGATCTCTTCAGCCGCAGGAAGTGACCCGTGGCGCGGTGATGGAGCAGGGACCAGATAGTGCTGACACGGGAGGCCGTTTCGCTTCTATGCTGGTCTCAGTGCGACGCTCGCGCATTCTTCTCGGCGCCCTGCTGCTGACGGCGGCGGCGCATGCGGAGCCACTCGATCCGGCGGCCGCGGAGGAGCTCTTCGTGGAGGGACGGGCGGCGATGGACCGCGGCGATTTCACGACCGCCTGCCGGCGTTTCGAGGAGAGTGAGCGGCTCGATCCTGCGGCAGGGACACTCATCAACTGGGCGGAGTGCTTGAACCGCGAGGGGAAGCCAGCGTCCTCCCGTCTCAAATGGCGAGAGGCGCTCGATGCGCTTTCGCCGAACGACGAACGGCGCACGGCCGCCGCCGAACGCATCGCGGCGCTGGAGAGCAGCGTGCCGAGGCTCGAGATCCGGATGGATCCAGCGGCGCCGCTGTCCTCGATGGTGAAGCGCGACGGCATCGCCGTAGACCCTGTGACGTTCGGTCTGGCGATCCCCGTGGATCCCGGCGCGCATCGCATCGACGTGACGGCGCCCGGGCGCGTCGGCAGTGAGTTCGTCGCCACGCTCGCGAAAGGTGAGCACCGCGTGATCGTGGTCGGCCCCGGACCCCCGCTCGTCGTCGCCGCGCCGCTCGCACCGGCCCCGGTGGTGCCGAAGCACGGGCCGCCGGTCGCGGCGTGGGTCGTCGGTGCGGTCGGCGCCGCCAGCCTCGTCACTGGAGCTACTTTCGGCGTCCTCGCGATCGTCGCGAAGGACCGCATGGACGACGGATGCCCACGCAGCAGCGGCACCCGGGTGTGTACCGACAGCGGCTTCCGCGCGGCTCAAGACGGCCAAACTTACGCGACGATAGCGAACATCATGGTGCCAATCGGCGTCGCCGGTCTCGGCTTCGGTGGCTACCTGCTGTGGTCGGGCGCCTCGTCGGACGCCCGCACGGGCGCGAATCACGCCGCCGAGCTCCACGTCGCGAGTGCGTTCTAGGGGAGACGTGGAGACGCGATTGCAACACCTCGCCAGGGCCTGCCTGCCGCTCGCGCTGGTCGGATGTCAGACCATCATCGGGGCGGACTTCGGCTCTGCGCAGGGGCCGACGCCGTGCCAGTCCTTCGAGCCGCCGAAGCGGCCCGCGAACTTGTCGCAAGCTTCCGACACGGTGGATTTCACGGTCGTCATCGACCAGCTCGCGTTCGGCGACGAGAGCGATGCGGGTTCCACCGGCGCCGTCGGGTTCGATCTGGACGGCCTCTGCACGGTCCCGGGCGGTACCCCTTCTTGCAAGGCATTCCCCTGGCTGAGCTCCACGGCCGTGGTCGATGGTCCGGGCGGGCGTGACGACGCCGTCGGCAATCTCTTCCTGGCCCAGAAGAAGGTCTTCGGCGGTTCGCTCATCGGCAGCGCCGAGGAGAACGACGGCGTGGCCTCCGGGACCGCCGCGCCCGCGGGCATCCTGCGCGTACGCGGCTTCTCGGGTCTCGGGAGCGACGATCACGTGGTCGTCGAGCTGTTTCAGGCGGCGTCCTTCGCGTCGGTCCGGCAGCCTGGCAAGGGAGGGGACGGAGGGCACGGGCGCCCCTCGTTCGATGCGAGCGACCAGTGGCCGCTCGTACGTGCGACGCTCGTCGACGCCGATTCCGGCGCGCCCCTGGAATCGACGCAGCGCGATGACAACGCGTTCGTCCTCGACAGCACGCTGGTCGCGCACTTCGACGAGCTGCGCCTGCCAATGCACAACATCTACGTCGACGTCTCGAAGGCCATGCTCTCGGGACACCTCGGCTACAACAGCTCGACCGGGTGGACCATCAGTAACGGTACACTCGGCGCGCGAATACGATCGGATTTCTTGCTCGGGTTCGTTCCGCTGGCGACGCGCTCCGCGGTCAACGTGACCCTTTGCACCGACGACGTGGCAAACTATCAGGTCGTCAAGAAGACACTCTGCGAGGCCGCGGATCTTCCCGAGATCGACGGGGACCCGAGCAGCCACTGCGCCTTCACGTCGCTCGGCGTCGGGTTCCAAAGCAGCCCGGCGTCGCTCGGAAATGTGGTCGACGTTCCACCTACTGCGAACCCGTGCCCGCCGGAGACGGACCCCGCGAACGATACCTGCGCGAGGCCGTAGCGGTCCTGGCGCGCGAGGTCGAGGGGAGGGCAGGCATGGTGGAGTGAGGAGACGCGAGTGATAGATTGCCGGCATGACCACCACGACGAAGACCCCGCTCGGAGCCGCTGGCCCGGAAGTTTTTCCACTCGCTCTCGGCTGCATGGGGATGGGCGCCGGCAGCATGTACGGCGACGGCGATGAGGCGGAGGGGATCGCGACGATCCACGCCGCGCTCGAACGCGGCGTGAACCTCATCGACACCGGCGACTTCTACTCCATGGGCAAGAACGAGCTGCTCGTCGGCAGGGCGCTTGCCGGCGGTCGCCGGGACAAGGCCCTGTTGAGCGTCAAGTTCGGCGGACTGCGCGGCCCGGACGGCGCGTTCCTGGGCTACGACGCACGGCCCGCGGCGACGAAGAACTTCCTCGCGCACAGCCTGTCGCGGCTCGGCGTCGATCACGTCGACATCTACCGTCCAGCGCGTCTCGATCCTGCGGTGCCCATCGAGGATACCATCGGCGCCATCGCCGAGATGGTGAAGGCGGGCTACGTCCGCTACATCGGTCTCTCCGAGGTCGGCGCCGATACCATCCGCCGCGCCGCGAAGGTGCACCCGATCTGTGATCTGCAGATCGAGTACGCGCTGATCAGCCGCACCCCGGAAAGGTCGATCTTCCCCGCGCTCGCCGAGCTCGGCATCGCCGCAACGGCTTACGGAGTCCTCTCCCGTGGCCTCCTTACCGGGAGCGTGCCGAGCGGCGCGAGGGATTTCCGGGCGCATTTGCCACGCTTCTCCGGAGAGAACGGCAAGAGTAACCGGGCTCTCGCGCTCTCCCTCGCGCGTCTCGCCGCCGAGAAGGGCGTCAAACCGGCGGAGCTCGCGATCGCGTGGGTTCGCGCCAAGGGCGCGGAACAAGGCGTGACGATCATCCCGACGATGGGTGCTCGCAACCGCACGCAGCTCGCGGATGCGCTCCGCGGCCTCGACGTGGAGCTCTCCCCGGAAGAGGTCGTCTCGCTCGAACGCGCCGTGCCGGCGGCCGAGGTCGCTGGCACCAGGTACGCTGCTCAGCTCATGGCAAATCTCGACAGCGAAAAGTGACGCCGCGGGCGGCCAGCGTGACGGCCACGTTTCCGATGCTCCGACCGTGCGGCGTGTGCAGCGGGTATCTGCCGAGTTTCGGCAGCGATTCATCCGGGCTTGCACGTGAAGCTGACGTGAGCTCTTCGTGAATTGCTGCGCGGTGACCGTGCTGAGGCTTAATGGCTCACTGCCACGCCATGTGACAGTCTCGCGTTTCGCTCGCTCGTTCGTTCGACAAACAGCTGGAAACGAACGAGTCTGAACGACCGGACGGCGCATCGTTGCTCGAAATGCTTGTCAGCCGGTCGAAATGCCGGCAGTTTTCGTGCGGCCGCGCGCTTTTGGTGGAAGGCGAGGAGTCGCTCGTGTGTTCAACGGATCGTGTCGAACGTGCGTACGCTTCGCCGTACATCCCGAAGCAATCTTCGAAAGAGCGACGTGTGAGCTTCTTCGCGGTCGTCGCTCGTCTAAGAAACGATCGAGTCCGTATTCGTCTCATGCTGCAATGAGGCACGAGAACTGCATGTGCAGCGCGAAGGAAGGTTCAGCGAGCTAGGCAGTATTCACGGATGGTTCCTTCGATGGATGGTTCTTCAGCTGACGGTCATGGAGCGATTGCACGCGATGAATGGATCGCCGTGCTGTGTCGCTATTTCGAGTCCTGGGGCCTGGTCGACGGTCTGCTGGCGCGCGCGGCGGCCGAGCGCGTGATGAGAGTGGCGAGCACGCACCCGCGCGTCGACCCCACGCGCATTGCGGCCCGCTGGATCCGCGCAATGGCCGACGAGGGCAGCGAAGGGTCGGATTGGTTCTTTCGCGCGCCCTCCCTCCTTTCGCGCTTTCCGGCTGCGTTCCTGGAGACCGACGTGCCGGACGCCGCGCAGAACGACTTCGTGGAGCTCCTGCCCGAGCTGTCGCCCCAGTCGATGCCGGAACAGGAAGTCATCGGCCCGATCACACACGCCGTTCGCGTCGCAGCCGAAGCGATGGAGGGCGTCGCGGCTCAACGAACCGGCGCCGATACCAGCTTTCCGGGCGGCTCGTGACCTCCGCAATGAGATGAGATGAGTCGAGCCACCGTTCGCACCGTGTTCGTCGTCGTCCTGCCCGTCGTGGCCGCGACGGCGAGCGCTTCCGGTCTCCTCGCGGTGACGCTCGGGCGCGACGGATTCTCGCCGCCGGACGTCCTCCTTCTGGGCACGTTCACCATCCTGTTCGCGTGGATCGCCTTCTGGCTCTGGGTGGCGCTGATGGGCGCATTCCGTCTCGCACGCACGAGCGCGATGCGGCGCGCGCTCGCCGAGCATGCGTCCAGCCGCCCGCCCCTCGAGGCGCTCAGGACGGCGATCGTCTTCCCCATTCACAACGAAGATCCGGACGCCGTCTTCGCCCGGGTCCGCGCGATGCTCGAGTCGCTCGCCGCCGCCGGAGCGAGCGCGGCCTTCGAGATGTTCGTGCTGAGCGACACGACGGATCCCGATATCTGGTTGCGCGAAGAGCTCGCCTGGGCGGAGATCCGCAAGGCGCCCGGGCTATCCCGCACGTACTACCGGAGGCGGCAGCACAAGTTCAGAAAGAAGAGCGGCAACATCGCGGATTTCTGCCGCCGCTGGGGCGGCCGTTACGAGTACATGATCGTCCTCGACGCCGACAGCATCATGGACGGAGACGTGATGGTCGAGATGGTGCGCCGCATGGAAGCAGCGCCGCGGCTCGGCATCCTCCAGGTTCCGTCGATGCTCATTCTCCGCGATACACTGTTTGCGCGGGCCGAGCAGTTCGCGGCTGCGACGTACGGCCCGGCGGTGTTCGCCGGCATCGCCTACTGCTTCGGCGGCTCCGGTAACTACTGGGGGCACAACGCCATCGTCCGGGTGAAGCCCTTCGCCGAGCGATGTGGGCTCCCGGGCCTGCCCGGCCGACCGCCCTTCGGCGGCCCCATCCTGAGTCACGACTTCGTGGAGGCCGCGCTGATGCGCCGCGCCGGCTACGAGGTGCGGCTCGCCTGGGATCTGACGAGCGGCAGCTACGAGCAGGGGCCCGCGTCGCTCGACATCGCGCGCGAGCGTGACGTGCGCTGGTGCCGCGGCAACCTGCAGCACCTCCGCCTCGTGTTCGCTCCGGCCTTCTCGGCAGGGTCGCGCGCCCACTTCGCGATCGGTGCGTTCTTCTATGGGATCTCCGCGCTATGGGGCGCCTACATTCTGTTCGTCGCGGCCCGCTACGTTATGGACGCGGATTCCGGCTTGCCCATGGCGGGGTTCGACCGCTATGCGCCGCTCGTGCTCTCGGCGGGCGTCGCGTGCGTTCTCCTCGGCGGGAAGGTTCTCGCGGCGCTCCTCTCGAAGCTCGATCCGGTCGGGCCGGCGCGCGGGCGGAAGGTCGCCGCGAGCACCGCGCTGGAGATCCTTCTGAGCGCGCTGATAGCGCCCATCCGTATGGTGTCACAGGTGACGTGCCTGGTCGCCGCGGTGAGCGACACGAGCATGGACTGGGCCGCGGCTCGGCGGGACGAGCGTACCTGGTCGCTGCGGCGCGCGCTTCGGACGCAGGGCCTCGAGACCTTCGTGGGTGTCGTGCTGGCCGTCGCGCTGTTCGGGGTCGCGCGTGGCCTCGCGCTCTGGCTGGCTCCCGTCTGGGTGGGGCTCGTGCTGGCGATCCCCATCGACGCGCTGCTGTCGAGCCGCCGGCTGGGGCGCGCGCTCCGTGCGCGGGGCCTCCTCGTCACGCCGGCCGAGGCGGAGCCGCCGGAGGTGATCCGGCGCGCGCTCGAGCTCGAGCGTGAGCATGCGCTTTCGCCGGGGAGCTTCGCGTCGCGGTTCGAGTCGTTCATCGGGGATTCCTGGCTGAACGCGCTGCACGTCGGGCTGCTGCGCTCGGCGGGCAGCCGTGAGCTGTCGGCGAGCGTCGTCGAGCCGCTCTTCGAGGCCGTCCTCGCAGGCGGCATCGGGGAGCTCTCGAAGCGCGAGTCGATGGTGGTTCTCTCGGACGCGAAGGTCATGGAGCGGTTGCACCGTCACCGCTGCATCGAGCGGATGCGCGGCTCGGCCGCGTGAGCGGGGGAGAGGCCCGCTCGCCGTCAGGTCGTGCCCTCACCGAGCGCGGACAGGCGCTGTCGAGCGACGCGGCAGGCGAGAGGGCTCTGATCGATGCCCACACCGCGGCGCCCGGCGCCAAGGGCGGCGACGACCGTCGTGCCCGAGCCGCACATCGGGTCGAGCACCCTGTCACCTTCGTTCGTGGCGATGCGGACGATCCGGTCCAGGAGCTTGAGCGGTTTCTGCGTTGGATAGCCCGTAGTCTCGCGCGTGAGCGGTGTGTTTGCGGTCATCGCTGGGCAGTCCGCCCAGACGCTCCCGAGCTTTCGTCCTTCGTCGGCGAAGTACCGGTACGTCTTCCCGGAGATGGTGCGCTCGCGGTAGCGGCGCCCGCTCGGGTCGACGTGGCGGAAGTGCATCGCGAGGCTCGTCTCAGCGTACTGCTCGCGGAGCGACGCTCCCTTCGTGTTCCAGACCATCTCCGGCCCCGGCGCGTACACGAGGATCGTCTGATGCGTCATGCTCGGACCCTTGACCCGGCGCGCGCCGTTGCCGGGGACCCAGATGATCTCGCCGCGGAAGGCGGCGCGGCCGAAGACGCGGTCGGCGAGCCCCTTCGCCTCGTGCACGGCCCGGAAGTCGAGGTGCAGGAACAGGCTCGCGCGCTCGGACATCGCGTCGCGCATCGCGGCGAGCCTCGGTTCGAGCACCGCGAGGAAGGCGTCGAGGCCGCCCCAGGCGTCGCTGTAAGCGGCGGAGCCGCGCGATCGAGAGCCGCGGCCCTGGCGCGCGCCACGAACGCCTCCGGCGTTGAAGGGCGGATCGACGTACACCAGATCGAACGGGCCGCCGCGAGCGGCGTCCGCGATTCGCGCGAGGCAATCGCCCTGCAGCACGAGCGCGCCGTCGTCCGACACGGCGGAGGGGCGCGCGGCGGGAACAGCGGCGCCGCGCGGCTCAGCCAGACGGCGCACCCTGCGGATCCTCCAGCGTGATGCGGAGCGGATCTTCCCGCGCGGCCTCGTAGAGCGTCGCGTCGTCTGCCGCCGCTTCCGGAGCAGGTGGCAGCCACTCCCAGCGAGGACCCCCGCCCTCGCATCCGAGGACCATCTCGTCCGGGGTACAGGCGATGCGCATGTGGATGTGATCGTCGTGAACGAGGCTGTCGCCAGGCTGCATCAGGACCGTCTCGGCATGCCAGACGAGCTCCGGAGGCTCACCGAGAGCGCGCGCGTAGTCGATGAGCAACGCCTCCACGTCGAGGGAGCAGAACATCCACTGCACGTCTATCTCGCTCGACGTGATGAGCTCACGGACGAGCCGCCACTCGCGCGGAACGTCGAGCCTTACGTATCCGCCGTCCGGCTCGAGGCTCGCGAGACCGTCGGGCCCCACAGGGACGAAGCCGGTGTTCTGGACGGGGACTCCGCCGGGGGTCGTCACGAACCACGGAAGATCGACGTCGCGGCCCGTTCGGTGCGACTGGTGATGCGGGATCTTGCCGCCCACCTTCGCGGACAGATCTCCGATGATCATCGGTGCGCCGCCGGGCATCTCGTCGTGGAGCGTCTTCGCTGCCTTCATCACGGCGTGTACGAGCCTCGGGTTGCCCCAGTGATTCAGTCCGTTCTTCCGGTACCTGACGAAGCCCGTTCCCTCGACCGGGAGCTCGATTGCAGCCGTCAGCACACCGTGGTGAGGGACGCCGACCGAACCCGAAAGCCCTGGCACGAGGGGGGTGGGTGTTCCGAAGCAGCCGGCGCAGACGAGCGACGCGCCGAGCAGCAGGCGCTTCATTCCGGAACCTCCCGATCGAGATGAACGGAGACGAGCAGCTCGGCGGCCTTCACAGATTCGAGTGTCGAGTGGACGAGCTCGAGCTTGCCGCCCTCGTGATGACGCAGGATGCCCTGATCGACGAGGGACGCGAAGGCGTTCTTCAGCGTGGGCTGGCTCACCGCCTCGGGCCGCTCCACCTCCCCGGTGAAGAACATGCGCTTGCCCGTCTGCAGGGTCTTCTTCACGAGCTCCTTCTCGGGCAAGGGGCCCTTCAGGAGCGCGCCGAGCCCGCGCGCGGCGATGCGGTAGGCCTCCAGGAAGTTTCGCAGGAACGCGGCGTAGGTGAGGAGCCACTCGCGCCCGCTCCAGCCGAGGCGTCCCGGCCCAGCGTCGATGCGCCCCTCCGCGTCGACGACGAGCTCCGCCGCGTCGAGCATGCTCGCGATCGTCTCGTCGAAGATCTCGACGAAGGGCGCGTCGGCACGGAAGCGGAACTCGTGCTTGAACAGGCGCGATAGCTTCTGGACGCGATCACGCACCACGTCGCGGGGCAGGGGCGCCGCGGGCGTGGCAAGCAGGGCCACCGAG
>Ga0265334_10001536_pt1 | contig 11162 bp, 7 predicted proteins | sample 42023metaG_FD_192442 | JGI IMG/M metagenome (GOLD analysis project Ga0265334, IMG submission 192442) | Rhizosphere microbial communities from Carex aquatilis grown in University of Washington, Seatle, WA, United States - 4-20-23 metaG | ecosystem: Host-associated > Plants > Roots > Rhizosphere >...
GCTCTCCCTTCATCCCCTTATCCGCTCATCGCAGGCCGGGGCCGCGCAGCTGGCACCCCAGGGCAATCTCGCCAGGCAGGCCGTCCTCATCGGGACGGCGGCCAGGGCCGCGGCCGCGCGGCGTGCCGCACAGCGAGCCGCCGCTCAGCAGGCGGCGGCTGAGACGGCGGTCACCCAGGTGCCATCGGGCACCGCGCGGCGGATCGCCGAGCTGATGCTCGTCCAGTTCGGATGGATCGGGCAGTTTTCCTGCCTCAGCGCGCTGTGGGCGCAGGAGAGCGGCTGGAACGTGTACGCGGAGAACCCAAGTTCCGGCGCATACGGCATTCCGCAGGCGCTGCCGGGGTCGAAGATGGCCTCGGCGGGCGCGGACTGGCAGTCCGATGCGGCCACCCAGATCAACTGGGGCCTCGCCTACATACGGGCGGCGTACGGGTCCCCGTGCGCCGCCTGGGGTCACGAGGAGGCGGCCGGCTGGTATTAGGGGCGCCTGATCCCGCCAGCCGGAGCGCTACTCGAAGCGGATGGTCGCGGGCGCGGTCATCCTGCGCAGCAGCGGCAGCGTCGCCGTGATGACTGCGAAGGCAAGGATCAGCCCGATGCCCATGATCATGTAGTAGTCGTGGCCGAGCTGCGGGATTCCGGTGCCGCTCGGCGCGAGCCTGACGACCGCGAGGACCGACGTGCCGTAAGCGATGGCGGCCGCCAGGATTGTCGCCGCGAGCAGCGGGACCGCGGCCTCAAGCAGTACGACCCTGGACAGCACGCCTGCCTGGGTGCCGCTCACCCGCAGCAGGGTAAATGGCCGCTTGCGGTCCACGAGACCGCCGCCGACCGCCACCGCGAGGCTGCACCCGGCGACCACCAGGGTCAGCGCCACCATCGCGTACGCGAGGTTCGCGGCCAGCGCCGCGCGGGCCGTCCGGATCTGCAGGGTCTCGCCGAACGTCCGGGGCGGCGTCGGTGACGATCCGACCCCGCCGCCGGTCCGCGGCGGCGCGTGCACCGCGAGGTACGTGCGCACTCGCTCGAGCGTCGTGGCGTTGCTCACCTTGACCAGGACCGTCTGGAGTGGCAGCTTCGTCAGGTCGCCCTTGTAGCCCGGGTCGGTCGAGCTGACGATCGGGTTGGTGTCGAAGATCGGGTTATCGCCGAACAGCGAGTCGTCAGTCGCCTGCACCGCGGTGAGCCCGGCCGCGCACTCACCGAGCGCGCCGATCGCGCGCAGGTCGGCGCAGCTGATCGCGACGTCGCTGCTGAAGTACTGCTTAGCGGACGGGCTGCCCGGGCTGCCCGGGCTGCCGGGGCCAGTCGGCGCTGCTGCTTCGTACAGCGGGTACACCACGGCACCGGGGATCGCGCTGATCCCGCTGATCAGCTGCTGCCCCGCCGAAGCGGACAGCCCGAGCTGCCCCACTAGTACGTTGCTGAGCGCGCCGGTGCCCGGTGTCTGCTGGATGGCGTCGATCGCGGGAACGAGCGTCCCGATCATCGTGCCGAGGAAGACCGCGAGCACCAGCCCGGTGACCGACCGAAACGCACTGCGCGGATTGTCGGACAGCCGGCGGCTGGCGAGCAGGCCCGAGGAGCCGCGGGCCGTCCGCCCGAACAGCGTGGCGGTCTGCGCGGTGAGCCACGGCCCGGCGATGACCAGGCCGATCATCGTAATCAAGATCCCCGGGTAGGTGGTGATGCCGATGTTCTTGTAGGTCGTCGTCGACAGCCCGTAGACGTAAAGCCCGAGGCCGATCACTAGCGTGACCAGCCGCCAGGCCGTCGGCGGCTTAGGCTTGGCGCGGCGCGATACGCCGAGCGGGGATATCTGCACCCGGCGCAGCGAGGCCAGCGCGGCCACCGCTGCCGCGACCGGCACGATCACCAGGATCGCCAGGTAGCCGCCGATGGTCGGCGTGACGTCGGACTCAAAGTACGGCGTGCCGAAGAACGCGGACCCGGCGAGAAGTGGCCGGGCAAGCAGGAAGATGAGGGTACCGAGCACCGCGCCGGCGAACGAGCTCACCACGGCCTCCACCGTCGCGATGAGCCGGATGTCCGCCGGCGTCCCGCCGACGAGGCGCAGCGCGGCGAACCGCTCCTCCCGCCGGTCGGCCGCCAGCCGGGTGGCGGTGCTAATCAGCACCAGCATGGGGAGCAGCACGGCGAGCATGCCGACGTAGAAGGCGTCTTTGAAGTAGGCGCTGAAGACCTGCTGCCCAGCGCCGGTGTAGATCGAAGTCACCCACTGGGTGCCGGCCACGCTGTTCAACGCGGCTGGTGGATAGCCGATGTAGATGACCAGCTCGTTCGCGCCGGTCAGCGCCGCCTGGGCGATCGTACCCGCGAGCCTGCCAGGGAAGCGGTCGCCGAGCTGGCCGGCGGGCACCGTCCGCAGGAGCGCCGCGAGCGCGGGGGAGGCGTAGTACGTGCCGGGCGCGGGCAGTGCGGAGACACCAGGCGGGACCGGTGCCCCCGGGCCGAGCGCGGCGACGTCGAGCCGGCGAAGAGTCTGGCCGTGGTAGAAGTCGACGCTGTTGTTCCACAGATCCCCGTGGGCCGGCAGCGTGGCGGGCACGCTCGCGCCCTGGGTGCAGGACCAGCATGTCTTGTACGCATTGGACTCGAAGGCGTGCAGCTCGCCGAGCACGCTGAGGAGCAGCGCGACCCCGACGGCAACTGCCGTGGCGGTGACAAGCAGCCGGACCAGGGCCTCGCGGCCGCTGTGCAGCGTGAGGCGCAGGCTGAGCTGGAACATCAGTTTGCGCCCTTCGCAGCGGAAGCGGCGGCGGCCGGCGCGGGGGCGCCGTGTCGTCCCTGGGAGGACGATGACGGCCGGTCGCCTGGGGTGAGCAGGCCGTCGCGGACCATAACCACCCGGTCGGCGTACGCGGCGACCCGCGCGTCGTGGGTGACGATGACCACCGTGCTCCCCTGCTCCCGGGCCAGCCCGGTCATCAGGTCCATAACCTTCTCGCCGGTCAGCGAGTCGAGCGAGCCGGTTGGCTCGTCGGCGAAGATCACCTTGGGGGCAAGCGCGAGCGCGCGGGCGACCGCGACGCGCTGGGCCTCGCCGCCGGACAGCTCGCCGGTCCGCCGGTCACCCTTGTCGCCGATGCCGAGCCTGTCCAGCCAGGTGTCGGCGGTCTTGTAAGCGACTTTCCGCTTGGTCCGGTTGAGCAGCAGCGGCAGCGCCACGTTGTCCGCTGCGGTGAGCTCGGGGACGAGCTGCCCGAACTGGAACACGAAACCGAACGCGGTGCGCCGCAGCTTGGTCCGGTCGGCCTCGGTCATGGTGTTGAGCAGCTGCCCGTCGAACAGCACCTCGCCCTGGTCCGGGGTGTATATGCCCGCCATGGAGTGCAGCAGGGTCGACTTGCCTGATCCGCTGGGTCCCATGACCGCGAGGATCTCGCCCTGGGCAACGCACAGGCTCGCGTCGCGCAGGGCCGAGGTCTGTCCGAAGTTCTTGGCGACATGGCGGGTCTCGATCATCGGGCCACGGGTGACTGCAGGACTGTTCATCGGTTTCTTACCGCCTCTGCTAGGTCCGCCAGCCGGGCTGACGTGAGGTCGATCCACCGGAGGTCCGCCTCCAGGTGGAAGAGGGCGTGGTCGGCGAGGAGCGTGTCGACCAGCGGGCCGGTCCGCTTGATCTCGGTGAGCTCTTGCATGCGCCTGATGTGCGCGGCGCGCTGCGTGTCGAGGTAGGCGGCGGCCGGCTTGCCGAGCATCAGGGCCAGCGTCACCTTGGCGAACAGCACCGTCTGCAGGTGCGGTTCCGGTTCCACGGGGTCGGCAAGCCAGGTGTCGACGACGTGCCGGCCCGAGTCGGTGATCGCGTAGCGTTTGCGGTCCGGGCCGTCGCCCGGCTCCGCGCCGCCCGCGGTCACCTGGCCGTCGCGGGCCAGGCGGCCCAGCGTGGCGTACACCTGGCCGAATGGCAGCTGCTTGCCTCGGCCGAAGAAGGCGTCGTAGTCGCGCTTGAGGTCATACCCGTGGCTCGGCTCTCGTTCGAGGAGCCCTAGGAGGGTCAGTGGGACGCTCATGCGGACACTATAATCTGAGCGTATACGCTCGGCAAATACGAACAATTAGTAGCTGTTCAATTACTCTAAGTAAATAACGCTCTATACTATCAGTAATCGCTTAGATACTGATTGTCGATAAACCGTGATAACGAGGCTTAGTGGCCCAGTTCACAAAAGCTACCCTCGGGTAATAAGAATCCCTGACGGGAGCGGCGTTTCGTGCGCATGGCCGGCCTCGTCGGGCATCCAGGCCGCGGGGAGCGCCGGAATGTGGCTGCGGCAAACGATTGTTCATTGATCGTTAGCAGAAAACAGCACCTCGCTCGCGAGATGATCGCTGCCTTGAGCAGCCCGGCGCCTTGTCCCCGCGTCACGTCCGCGTGCCGACGCCTGCCGCGTTTACCAGAACGCGGATCGTGGTGTCAGGGGTGGGAAACGATCGCGTCACGCGCGAGCTATCGAAGGTCTTATTTTGGCACGGCGCTTCTCCTTGCCCACTTTCATGTCCACTAAGCGTGCCCGGGTGATTACGGTTGTCGCTGCGGGGACCCTGACCCTGGCGACGCTCATTTCCGTTGCGGGCGTCACGCTTTCGACCTCGACCGCGGCCGCGGGCACCGCCGACGCCTACCTGACCTCGGCCAACGACAACGCAGCGGCCGTGCGGGCGGCGCACTCGGACAACGGCTCGACCAGCGCGCAGCAGATGGTCATCGTCAGCAAGACGCAGGACATGCGGGCCGAGCATCAGCAGGAGATCGCCGCGGAGAAGGCTGCCGCGGCCAGGGCCGCCAAGGCCAGGGCGGCGGCGAAGGCGGAAGCGGCCTGGGCCGCCAAGGCCAGGGCGGCCGCCAACGCGGCCGTTAAGGCGCATGCGGCCTCGGTCGCCACCCCGTCTGGCTCACCGCAGCAGATCGCCCAGGCGATGCTCAGCAAGTACGGCTGGTCGAGCGGCCAGTTCGCCTGCCTTAACCCGCTGTGGGGGCACGAGAGCGGCTGGAGCGTGACCGCGGAGAACCCCAGCTCTGGTGCCTACGGAATCCCGCAGGCGCTGCCCGGCTCACAGATGGCGACCGCCGGCGGCGACTGGCACACCAACGCCGCTACGCAGATCAAGTGGGGCCTGACCTACATCCAGGGCCGGTACGGCTCGCCGTGCGGCGCGTGGGCCCACGAGCAGTCCGCCGGCTGGTACTAGGCCAGCAGGCAGCAAGGCACGGGAGGCCCGGTCTCAGGACCGGGGCCTCCCGTGTTTCATGTTCGCGGTGTTCCTGCTAGCTGGACGGGACCGTCGCGAAGGTCGGCAGGATCTCGTCGAACAGCGGCAGCGCCGTGCCGTCGAACGAGCTCTGCGGTGACCTGATGTAGATGGCGTAGTCCTGCGTGCCGGCGGACGTCGCCTTGGCGAACAGGATGTCGTCCGCGACCAGCCCGGGGCTTCCGGCCGGCGTCCAGGTGAACTTCCACACGGCGCCCCGGGTATTCCTGACCGGGACCTCCTGCAGGTTGACCCGCTTGTAGCCGGGGAACTTGTGCTCGGCGAGGCTCTCCTGCTCGATGCCGGTGGCCGCGGCGAGCATGTTGGCGGTGTTCTGCGGGGTCAGGTCGACTTCGACCAGCAGGTCACCGGGTCCGGTGAACTCGGTGGCCAGTTTGCTCCGCTGCTCGCTCCAGCCGGGCGGCAGGTCGATAGAGAACCCGGCGACGGCCGGCGCTCCCGCGTCGGCCGCCGTCACGGTCACGTGCGACCAGCCGGAGGGGAGCGCGGCCGAGAGATGGTTCAGCGCATCGACCGACTTGAAGCCGGTTGGGGTGTCAGCGACGAACGCGCTGCCGGTTGACTGCGTCCCGTTCGGCGAGCCGCCCCCGTTGTGGTGGTTCAGCGCAAGCGCCGCGCCCACGCCGACGGCGGCGGCGATGATGACGGCGACCACGAGCCAGGCAATCTGCCGCCCTCGGCCACGGCCACGCCCGGCCCGGCCGCCGCCGGCGCCCGGCGCATACTGCCTGGCCAGGTCGGGGTAGGACTGTGACGGGCCTGCGTACTGCCCGCCCCCCGGCGGGAACGGCGAGGTGCCGCCGCCGGGGTGGCCCGGCCCCGCGCCGCTCGAGCTGCCGTATGCCGGGCGCCCCTCCGGCACCGGGGCGGGCGGCTGGGGGCTGGCTGGGCTGGCCGGGCTGGCCGCGGAGTAGCTCGGGGTCGGGCGCTCCGCCGGCTTAGCGGCGGTGAAGGTGGGCTTGGGCGGTTCTGGGCGCGGCTGTGCTGGCCGCTGGTCGGCAGGCCGCTGCTCCCGGGGCGGCGCTGGCGGCGTCACCCGGGCCGCCGGGATCGCGAGTTCCGTCGGCTGGTACCCGGACCCCTCGTCGGCGACCACGGCTTTACCGCCCGCGCTTGCCGCTTCCGCCTCGGGGGGGTCGGCGAAGACCGTCGGGGCGCCGCTGGTCAGCGAGTCCACCGCAGGCGCGTCGGCGGGCACCGCCTCGGCTGCCTTTGCCTTTGCCTTCGCCGCAGGGATGACCGGCGTCGCGATCGTAGACGGCGCAACCCCCGCCTCGGGCTCGGCGCTGGCATCGGGCCCGGACTCTGGTCCGGGCCCGGCGTCGGGTTCGGCCTCGGTCACGGGCTCGGTCACGGGCTCGGCGACAGCGGCGGGCACCGCTTCGCCGGCCGAATCCCCCGCTGCCTGGGCGGCGGCTTCACCGGCCGGAGGCTTCTGTGCTGCCTGGGCTGGCTCAGCGGCGGCGGCTTGCTTGCCCGCGGCCGGCTGGTTCGCGGCCGGCTTACCCGCGGCCGGCTGGTCCGCGGCGCCGGCCGGCTCGGCGGAGGCCGGGGCGGCCGCCCGGTCAGCTGGGGCGTCCTTACTGTCACTGCCCGGCGCGGACACGGCCGGGGCCACTGCCGAAGCAGACGACGGCATGTGGGCGGACAGGACCGTCGGCGGGTGGGGCGTCGCCGACGGCGCCTTGGGAGCGTCCGTCAGTAGCGGCAGTACCTGCGCGAACTGCCGCGCCGCCGACCCCGCGGATGGCCGGGCCGACGGGTCGCGGCGCAGCAGGGCCGCGATAATCGGCGCGAGCTGGCCGGCGTGCGGCGCGACCGGTGCGTCCTCGTTGATGATGGCGGACATCGTGGTGATCGCGCCGCCCCGCTGCTCGAAGGGACCGCGACCCTCCACCGCCGCGTAGATGGTCGCGCCGAGCGACCACAGGTCGGACGCGGGCGTGGCGTCACCGCCGCGGATGCGCTCGGGCGCGGTGAACCCGGGTGAGCCCATCACCATCCCGGTCTGAGTCAGCCGCGGGTCACCCTCGAACTGCGCGATGCCGAAGTCGGTGAGCACGGCCCGCTCTTCCCAGGTGTCCCCGACCTTGCTGTTCGCGATGAGCACGTTGCTCGGCTTCACGTCCCTGTGCAGCACGCCGGCCGTGTGCGCGGCGGCCAGCGCGGACAGCAGTTGCTGGCCGATATCGCAGACCCGTGCGGCCGGGAGCCGGCCCTGCACGGTGAGCACCTGGTCAAGGGACTGCGACGGGATGAGCTCCATCACGATCCACGGCCGGCCGTCTTCCTCGACGACGTCATAGACGGTGACAACGCCGCGGTGCGAGAGGCGGGCCGCGGTCCGCGCCTCGCGCAGCGTCCGCTGGTAAGCGGTATGGCGCTCGTCGGCGCCGATCAGGGCCGAGATGACGACCTCCTTGACCGCCACGTCGCGGTCAAGGAGTAGGTCGCGTGCGCGCCACACCACGCCCATGGCGCCGCGGCCAATGGGGTGCTGCAGGTTGTACCGCCCGGCGATAACCCGTCCGGTCATAGGGGGCATAGCCGGACCATATCAGCGATCAAGGATGGCTGCCGATTGAGAGGAGCGGGCCGGCCGCCTCCGCGAAGAAATCGTTGCCCTTGTCGTCGACAATGATGAAAGCGGGGAAGTTCCTGACCTCGATCTTCCACACCGCCTCCATGCCGAGTTCCGGGTATTCGAGCACGTCAACCCTGGTAATGCAGTCCTGCGCGAGCCGTGCGGCGGCACCGCCGATTGAGCCGAGGTAGAAGCCGCCGTGACGCTTGCACGCCTCGGTAACGGCCGCCGACCGGTTCCCCTTTGCCAGCATAACCAATGACCCTCCGGCGGCCTGGAAACGCTCCACGTACGAGTCCATCCGTCCCGCGGTCGTCGGCCCGAAGGAGCCGGAGGCGTACCCCTGGGGCGTCTTCGCGGGGCCCGCGTAGTAGACCGGGTGGTCACGCATGTACGCGGGCATCGGCTCGCCCGCGTCGAGCCGTTCCGCGATCGTCGCGTGCGCGATATCGCGGGCGACGATCATGGTTCCGCTGAGCGACAGCCGCGTCTTTACCGGGTACTTGGTCAGTTCCGCGCGGATTTCACGCATCGGCCGGTTGAGGTCAATCGAGACGACCTCCGCCGTGTCCGTGCTTACCGATGCCGGGTCGGGCAGGTACTGCGCGGGATCGGTCTCGAGCTGCTCGAGGAAGACGCCGTCGCGGGTGATCTTCCCGAGCGCCTGCCGGTCAGCCGAGCACGATACGGCAATGGCGACCGGGCAGGATGCCCCGTGCCGCGGCAGCCGGATGACGCGCACGTCGTGGCAGAAGTACTTGCCGCCGAACTGCGCCCCGATCCCGATCTTCCTGGTGATCTCCAGGACGGACTGCTCAAGCTCCAGGTCCCGGAAGCCGTGGCCAAGAGGCGACCCGGAGGTCGGCAGCGTGTCCAGGTAGCGGGCCGACGCGTACTTGGCGGTCTTGAGCGCGAACTCCGCGCTTGTCCCGCCGACCACGATCGCCAGGTGGTAGGGCGGGCACGCCGACGTACCGATCGAGCGGATCTTCTCCTCCAGGAACGAGGCCATACGGGCCGGGTTCAGCACCGCCTTCGTTTCCTGGTACAGGTACGACTTGTTCGCGGAACCGCCGCCCTTGGCCATGAACAGGAACTTGTAGGCGTCACCGGCGCATCCGTAGATCTCGATCTGCGCGGGCAGGTTGGACCCCGTGTTCTTCTCTTCCCACATGGTCAGCGGGGCCATCTGGGAGTAGCGCAGGTTCAGCTGGGTGTAGGCGTCGTAGACCCCCCGGGCCAGGTGCTCTTCATCCTGGCCGTCGGTGAGCACGCCCTGGCCGCGCTTGCCCATCACGATTGCCGTCCCGGTGTCCTGGCACATCGGCAGGATGCCCCCCGCCGCGATGTTCGCGTTCTGCAGCAGGTCGCGCGCCACGTACCGGTCGTTCGGCGAGGCATCGGGATCGTCGAGGATGGACCGCAGCTGCCGCAGGTGCGCCGGGCGCAACAGGTGGGCGATGTCCCTGAAGGCCGTCCGGCTCAGCAGCGTGAGCGCCTGCGGGTCGACCGAGATGAAGGATCGCCCGAACGCCTGCGTGGCTTCGACCCCGCCCTCGGCGATCTTCCGGTAGGTGGTCTCGTCGTGCCCGAGCGGCAGCAGATCCGTGTAGGAGAACTCAGCCATAAAGCCAAGCTTAGAACCGCTGAGCAGGCCCGGCGGGCGTGACCTAGCTCGCTACGAACGTGACGGCTTATTTTCCGGTGTGTGCTGAACTTCCCGACTTGTTTGGGTATCCGCAACCTTGTATGGTGACGGTGTGCGGCGGCGCTGCGCCACGCGGTGCCCCCGTCCGCTTGTGGATCTTGCTCGTCACGCAGTGCCCCCGTCTGCGGAGGCTGAGCGGTGGCGCCGCTGCACTTACTTCCCTTCCCTCTTTTGCCGAGTGATGCCCGCCTTCCCTCCTGCGTGGCGCCCAGGGAAGCAGGCTCCCGTCATGCTAAACGGAGTGACCTCTCGGACCGGTTTGATACCACTGCGCCATGCCCCGTGACCGCAGCTGACCCGCGCACCGTCGATGAGCTGCTCAGCGTCATCCGGTTTAACGTAAAGGCCCTGCGGATCCGCTCGATGACGACGCCCGGATTCTGGAAGAGCTCCCGCCAGGTGAAGTGGACGACCTTGTAGCCGAGGTCGCGGAGTCGCTGGTCCCGGTCAAGCTGCCGTACCGCGTGTTGCGGGTCGGAGTACTTCAGCTTGCCGTCTGCTTCGGCGATCACCCGGTGCTCAGCCCAGCAGAAGTCCACGCTGTACCGAAAGTCTGGGCCAGTGATAGTGAACTGAAGCTCCGGTGCATCAAGACCGTGCTCGTGGAAGATCACCCGGGCACATGACTCGAGAGCCGATTCGGCGCGCGCGTCGCTGAAATCCACCGCACGTCGCGCCCGCCGGATGCCGGGCCATCCGGCGCACGCGTCGCAGGCGGCGATAAGCGCTTCCTTTGAGGTGAAATCGGCTCTGTTCGCGGCGGTGCGAAGTGCCGAGTCGGCCGTGACGACCGCGGACATGAACGACGAGACGCGGGCAAGGTCCACGACAGTCCGCGGCACGGTGGTCAACCGTACCCCGAGCAGCATGGTCACGTGCTCGGCCGGGAGCTCCGCTGCGTGGAAGACAACGCCATCCGACTTGAGGCGGTTGCAGCGCCGGGCCGGCGGCCTCGTCAAGGTCAGCGGTCGGGAAGCTGCGGGAAACAGGTCGAGGCCGTGAATGAGAGCGGCCGAATAATGGCTGACCACGCTATCCCCGCCGAGCGCGGTCCGGGCGGCCATGGCCAGCAGCGCGTGACCTCGCGCCGGGCTGGCCTCCGCCCATTCGACGGCGGGTCTCGTCGCATACACCGAATGCCAGACGCGAACCAGGTCACCCGACCGGGCCAGCGAGCGCAACTGAGCCTGAGTCAGCCCGGCCGCGTGCCACTCGGCCACGCCGGCCACCTTGACCTTACGGACAGCATCCGGGATATCGCTCCTTGTCACCATTTCATAATGACAGGACATTCGCGATCCGAGTAGGCGCTACTTCCGGGATGTCCCGCCCGGGCCTCCTCACCCCGCCGCCGCTGTTTGCATAGCTGGTGACAGCCCGAAGGCCTCTCTGCATAGCGGGCGCCCATGATCACGATCAATTTGCGTCAAATGTCCAACTGCCGGCTATGCAAAGCGGAAAATTCGTGGTTACCAGCTATGCAAAGCGAAGATCATCCGGGAGGAGGATCGCGCGGACGTGAAGATCTTTCGTGGTTGCGGGCCTGCGGAGGGAATTCGCGAGGAT
>Ga0265334_10001537_pt1 | contig 11150 bp, 10 predicted proteins | sample 42023metaG_FD_192442 | JGI IMG/M metagenome (GOLD analysis project Ga0265334, IMG submission 192442) | Rhizosphere microbial communities from Carex aquatilis grown in University of Washington, Seatle, WA, United States - 4-20-23 metaG | ecosystem: Host-associated > Plants > Roots > Rhizosphere...
CTTCCTCTGGGCTTATAACGGGACGCAAATGGTGCACCTGGACCACATTCCCCTGACTTGGGCCAACGCGTTTTTCCCCTGGGCTTTTTGGGCTTGGAACCGGCGGGAAGAGCCCGGAACGACCCCTTGGCTGTGGCTCGCCTCGGCCCTCTGGGGCCTGTCGATCCTGACGGGGCACTTCCAGTTGATCTTGATCCAAGGGGTCTTTTTCTTGGGTTGGGCCTGCCTTTCGGGGCCTGATCGGCTGAAACCCCTCCGGGATTTCAGCCTTCTTTGCCTGGGCGCCCTGGCTTTATCCTCGCCCAGGTGGCTTCATACCTTGGAATGCCTCCTCTTCGACCCGGCCTGGCGGCCCGCCTGGGGTGAAGTGGACCGGTTCTTCCACTCCTGGTGGCCCACCAACGCCGTCACCCTCTTCTTTCCCTGGTTCTTCGGAAAATTCCAATACGACGGGGTCAACGACTTCTGGGGTCGGTACCATTTCAATGAAACCCAGGCTTCCCTTTCCATCGCGGGCCTCTTTTTCATGCTCCTTTTCTTCCGAAAGCCCCAACCCCGCCGGACGACCCTGGGAATTCTCGCGGCCATCGGGATCGCGATGGCCCTCGGCGAATGGTCCCCCCTGTACCGACTGAGCCAACACTTACCGGTCTTTTCGATGTTCCGGGATCCCGCGCGTTGGTGGCACCTGACCGCCTGGGCAGGGGGCTTGGCCGCCGCCATGGCTTGGGACTCCTACTTCGAAGGGCCCCCGGGAGACCGCGCCCCCCAACGTTGGGCCTGGGGCTTGGCGAGCGTGCCGTTTTTCATCCTGGCCCTCGGAAAAGCTGGTTTGTCCCTCCTCCAGGGGGTCGGGCAATCCAGGGTTCGAGCGGCCGCGGATTTCCTCCACCGCCTATCCCCGGGGACGGCACCCGATGCCGCCCGGCTTGCGGCACGTTTTCCGGACAAGTTAGCCCTGGCCGCCCGTTCCCTGGATCCCACCCGGTGGGAAGTTTGGGTTCCCCTGGCATTGTCCGTCGCATTGGCGCTGGTCGTGGGGTTCCGCCGTTCGATTCCCCGTCCGGTCCAAAAGGCATGCATTCTCACCCTGGTCTTGCTGGACCTGATGATTTTCCGGATGCCCTACGGAAATTCCAGGGTCCCCCTGGACTCCTTCGCTCCTCCCGCCTTTAACCCACCCAAACACCGCCTCTTGTCCTGGACCCCCCTGAACGCGGGTCCCTATGACCCGGCCACACGAAGCTCCCTCGCCTTTCCCAACACCCAAATGCTATGGGGCTTTGCCGGCTTCAATCAGCACCTAGGGCGATCGGTGCCCCGATACGAGGACATCGACCAAGCGCTCGGTTGGTTTTCCTGGGTTTACAAGGACCGGGATCCCTTGGGTTGGACCAAGCGCCCCGATCTGTTGCGGATTTTGGGTATCGATCGGGTGGTGTCGGACGCTCCCCTCGAAGTGGGCCCTCCGTTCCGGAGAGATCCCCGGAGCCCTGTGGCTTCCTGGACATTGGACCCCGTGGCTCCCAGGGCCCTTTGGGTTGGAAAAACCATCTTCCTTCCCTGGCCCGACGTCCTGGACAAGTTGGAAGGTTCCGGGCTGGATCCCCTGAAGGAAGCTTGGTTGGATCAACCGCCCGAAATAAGCATGACAGGCAGCCTCGGTTCGGCCCAGGTGGAATCCTGGGAGGAAACCCGCCTTTCCATTAGGACGCGGGGAAACGGCCCAGGGCTTCTGGTCGTCCAAAAAACGTTCCTACCGGGATGGAAGGCGAGGTTGGATCACATCGCCCGACCGACCCTCCGATGCGACGGCGTCCTGATCGGAATCCAGGTCCCGGAAGGCGTCCACCAGGTGGACCTTCGGTTCGATCCAACCGGCCTCCGGCTGGGTTTTTTCATCGCGTTTGTCTTCCTCGCCCTGGGGGCCTTTGGGGCATACACGCGATCCAGGTCGGTACCTTGAAATCCCCTCGTCCGCCGCGCCAACGGCGCGAAACCGCCCCATCCCTCAGTTGGGGATGGATCGCCGGACCAGCGGCGCTCGTGGCCCTGTTATTCCTTTTCTTTCCCCAGGCTCGCCATCCCCTCTCCCAAATCCAGGTCACGGGGGATTCCCTTTCGTACTTTTACCCCATCTATCACCTGGCCGGCGACAACCTTCTTCAAGGCCGGCTCACCCTGATCACGGACCTGGCCTATCACGGCGCTCCCTTGGCCGCGCTCTTCCCGGGCGGGCTTTTATCGCCCCTGGTCCTGGGGATCTTGGGCCTTTTCCCGGGGGTGTTGGCGTACAACCTTCTGTGCCTCCTGCCCTTCCTCCTGGGGCCCTTCGGGGCCCTCGGACTGGGACGTCGGATGGGATGGGCATGGAGCGCCTGCGTCCTATTGTCCCTTTTGTGGTTTTACAACGGCACTTCCCTGGGACGGGTCGATGGCCTGAACATGCAGTGGGCCAATGCGCTGTTGCCCTGGACGCTCCTGGCGATCTTAAAAAGTTGGGAACCGGATGGTACCTCCTGGGCCCTGGCCGCGGCCCTTCCACTCGGGCTCGCGGTATGGGTGGGCCATCCCCAATTCGCCCTGTTCCAAGCCGTCTTCCTGATTTTTTGGTGCTTGGGATTTCCCCACCCCGCCCCACTCAGGACACGCCTGGGCCGGGGATCCCTGACGGGACTCGGGGCGCTGGTCTTCTCCTCGCCCGCCTGGCTCCATACCCTGGAAGTGATCCTGGTCGACGGGCCGTTGCCCCGCTGGGGCGACCTCGACCGTTATTACCACTCCTGGACCCCTCTTAATCCCATCACCCTGGTCTTCCCCTGGTTCTTCGGAAAGGACCAATTGGACGGCCTTGGGGTGGATTATTGGTGGCAATACCATTTCGGCGAGATGCAGGTGGATTTCGCTTTGGTGGGCCTTTTCTTCATCCTGATCTTTTTGGCGAAGCCGAACCCACACCGACGTTGGGTCGGATCGACGGCCGCCTTCGGCGTGGCCATGGCCCTCGGGAAGTTCTCGCCCCTTTACCGCTTCCTGAGCAGGTGGGCGCCTTTCGCCTGGTTCCGGGACCCGGCCCGCTGGTGGTTCCCGGCTTGTTGGGCCCTCGCCTTCGGGGCCGCTTGGGCCTGGAATGATTGGCGTCGTGATCCGTCGGTCGTTCGGATTTCGGGCAGGCGGATCCTCGCGGCGCTGGCCCTCGGGATGGCCCTTTGGGTCGGGGCCGGGAATCTTCTTCTTCGTTACGGGCTCAGATACATGAATTCGGCCGCGGGGTTCCTGATCCGCCGATTTTTGCTCGGGGACAACCTGCACCCACATCCGGCGGCCTATTACTTGGATCGCCTTCCCGAGAAATGGGACGCCCTTTCGCACGATTTGGACCTCTCCCAGCCCAAGGTTTTCATCCCGTTCTTGGCTTGGGGGCTGCTCGTCGGGTGTTGGGAATTCGCGCGCGGAACCAAAAGCGTGAAATGGGCCGCGCTGTTCCTGCTCCTGGTCGCCGCGGGGGAGTTGGCTTACTTTCGGTTCCCCTACGGGGAGTCCTTCGGCAACCCCGCCCAGTTGGCGGCCGCCCAGATGACGGCGCCCCGCCAAAGGTTGTGGACGGTCCTGTCGGAACCGTCCGTGCCATCGCCGGACAAGACCTCGGAAATGTCGCTTCCCGACTACGCCTGGACACAGGACCGGGCCAATCTCGCGGGGTATTTCCAACCTGAACTTCCTAGATACCATGAGGTCTTATCGCGGTTATGTTGGTGGGCCTGGGTGGACAAAACCCGCGATCCCCTGGGATTCAGCCGCCGCCCGGGCCTACTTCGGGCGCTCGGCGTGGATGAAGTCCTATCGGATCGGCCCATGCCCCTTCCATCCGCCTTTCATCTGAACCGCCGTGAGTTTCCATTTGCGTGGCGCTTATCGTCCGTGGCGCCCCGGGCGGATCTCTATGGCCGGGTGGAAGTGGCCCTTTGGCCCCAGCTCCTGGACCGGATGGACCGCAGGGGCTTCGACCCGCTTCAAACCGCCCTGGTGGAAGACCCCATCCATCCCGTGCCGCTTCCAGGCAAGAACCCTCCGCCCGAAATCAAAAAATGGGAGCCCACCCATCTTCAAGTTTCCGCCCAAAACCAGGCACCCGCCCTCTTGGTCCTCCAGAAAACTTTCCTCGAGGGGTGGAAAGCGCGGGTCAACGGCCAATCCGTCCAGGCCGTCCGGGCCCAAGGTGTCCTCTTGGGGGTTCCCCTCCCCCCCGGACCCTGCGAGGTTGAGTTGGAATACAGGCCCACGGGACTACGGTTGGCCTTTTTCTTGTCTTGGGTGTTTCTCGGGATTTTGGCCGCTTCATGGATCGGGAAGAGGGGTGGACGTGTCCAGGGAAGGATCCGATAAGGCCTAGCCATTGGATCCCCAGCCCTCAGGGGCCCTTGGGAGGACGCCGATTCACTTGGCTTTCTTGGCCCTGTCCGCCAAGATCACGGCCAACCGTTGGTCGAAGCCGATAAATCCCGCCAATTGAAACCTCGTTCCCGGGAATTCCCGACGGGCCCGGCGGACCATCCGGGGCAAATCGATCCGGGTGTGGCGCCCCGCCAGGAGGAAAAATGGGACCAGGACCACGCGGTCCATCCCGTCCTTGGACATCTTCCCCAAGGCCTCCGGGATGGACGGCCTGTTGATTTCCAAGAAGGCGCATTGCACCCGAAGCCCGGCCCCCTGTTTTTCCAGGGTTCGGGCGTATCGCCGAAGGGTGGTTTGTCCCTCGGTTCGCCGGGACCCGTGGGCCGCCAAAATCACCCCCGTTCGGATGCCGCCGTTGGATTTCATGTCCCGCCCTCCCCCAAGCATTGGGCGAGCCGTTCGCCCAAGCGTTCCGGCCAAGGGAAATCCAGGTATCGAACCAGGCCTTGGTCATCCACGAAGGCCGCGAAGGGCGTGGTGTCGGCCCGATACGCCTTGAGAAGCTCGCACCCAGGCCCATCGATCCCGACGGGGACTTTCCAAGCCCATTGGTTCATGAAGGCCAGTATGGTTTCGGCCGTATGTTGATCCGGATCGTCCAGCGGCACATCCACCCAAAGGCTTTGGAGGCCCCGTGGGACGAATCGGCGTCCCAGCCCCCCCATCCAGGGTGCCGCCGAATGGCAGTCGGTGCAGTTGAATTGGAGGAAGAACAACAGGAGGGGTCCGCCCGTGGGGATCGGCCCGGCGCTTCCGTCCAAACACCGGAGGCCGCCCCAGGACGGGGCCGGTTTCCCCAAAAGTTCCAGGAGCGAGCACTTTCGACGGAGGTATTCCTGGCCGCGGGGGTCCCCCACCAACGCCAAGAGACGGCCATACAGGTCACGCGCTTGGTCGAATTGGCCGAGGGCCCAAGCTTTTTCGGCCTGGCCGTAGAGGGCGTGGGTGGGAAGGTTCATCAAAAGGAAGGTACCATAGGAAGGGGCAAAAAAAAACGGGAGGGCCTCAAAAGGCCCTCCCGTGTGAGGCAAAAACTTACTTCGCGGCCGGGGTCACAGCGGCGGCCGGAGCGGCGGCAGCCGGCTTCTCGGCGGCCTTCTTGACGGCCTTCTTCACATGCTTGACCTTCTTGACCGGCTTGGCGGAGGCGGCGGCAGCGACCGGAGTGGTCGCGGGAGCGGCAGCATCTTCAGCCATCACCATGGTCGAGCAACCCACGAACGCCAAAACGAAAGCAGCAGCCAGAACGCGCTTCATGTACATCCTCCAACAAATTTTAGATTTGGGTCCTTTAACCAGACCCTTGGAAGGGCCTAGTCTCGGATCCCAGGAACTGCGCTCCGATCCAAAGGCCTTTAAAGGACCGGAATAACAGCGACGACTTTCGCCGTTCTAAGACTTAAGACGTCCAAGCCCTAAGTCCAGTTGCAACAAAACACAACCCAGAAGAGCCTATAACAAGCCCTTTTGGAACGGCTTAGACGAATTTCATTCGTTGGAAAGCCAACCGGGCCGCGCCGACCACGCCCATGTTGTCACCCAGCTTTGCGATTTTGAACTTCACCCCCCGCAGCGATTGGGGGAAACAGCGTTGCTTCAACTCGCGGTGCATCGGTTTGAAGAGCAGGTCCTGCGCGCCGGAAACCCCACCCGAAAAAATGACGACGCTCGGGTTCAACAGGTGGATCGCGGACGTCAACCCGATCCCGAGGTATCTTCCGGCCGTCTCGTAAACCCGAAGGGCTTTCGAGTTCCCCTTACGGGCCAAGGCCTGGACATGATGGGCCTCCAGTGGACCGAAGGCTGGGGTGGGCACCCCGGCTTCCTTCGCCAACCGGACCAGGCCGGTCGCCGAGGCGTATTGTTCCAAGATCCCCGAATTCCCGTAGGGAGTCTTCGGTCCCTCGGGGTTCACCACGATGTGCCCGATCTCACAGCCTACGTCCCAAGCCCCCGTGTAGATCTTCCCGTCGAGGATATGGCCGCCGCCCACGCCCGTCCCGAGGGTGAGGCAGAGGACCACTTTTTCACCCCGCCCCGCTCCCACCCAGGCTTCCCCCAGGGCCGCCACGTTGGCGTCGTTCTCGATGAATACCTTTTTCTTGAGGAGTTTCTGGAGCTCGGCCTTCAGGGCGACGTTTTTCCAACCGCCGTTGACCCAGTTGAGGATCACGCCCCGGGTGGGGTTCAGGGGGCCCGGGGAACCGACCCCGACCGCCGCGATGGAGGCTGGTTTCACCCCGGCGTTCACCATGGAGGCGAGGGCGCTTTCGGCGATCCGGGCGATGACGGCTTTGGGACCTAAGGGGATGCGGGTCGGGCGTTTATCCCGTCCCAAAACCCGGCCCCGCTCGTCCACAACGGCGGACACGATATTCGTGCCGCCCAGATCCACACCGATGACCTTTTCCACTGAAACACTCCCGGGGATGGCAGTCCCAAAGGATTGAGGACGCTCTTCAAGGCGGGGCGCATTATAGCCAGCCCTCCCCGGCCCGCAAAGCGACACAAACATGTTTTTATGGGGAAATTAACGGGAAACACCATATTTTCGAGGGACAAGCCTTGATTTTTTGGCCCCACCCACCCCTCTGACGGCCTTAGGCTTCCGCCTCGTGTTTGCCGTCCGGGGCGTAGTAATGGAGGACGTGGGTTTCCTGGGTCGTCACGAGGCAATGGGCGGGAAGCATGGGCGCCACCCATTTCATGGCTTCCTTGATCTTTTCGGGGCGGTCCACGACCTCCACCACCACCGGAAGGCTTTGGGCGGCGTCGATCCAACGGGCGCTGTGGATCCTCGCCTTGGACCCATAACCCTCGAGGGCGCGCAAAACCGTGGCCCCCGCCATTTCCTCCTTCAGGAACCGCTCCACCAGGGCGTGGTAGAGCGTCTGGTGTTCCCACTGGTGGCTCTCATCGAGATAGATCCGCAGGATGCGGCAAGGTCCCTTGAGTTCCATGGTTACCCCTTTCTTAGATCAACCGGCCCGAGGCGACCCCGACCCAGGTCCCCATCAGGCAGACCCCGACGCTGAGGCCGATGTTGCCGAGAGCCAATAAAAGGCGGCCCTCCGAGATCAAACGAAAGGTTTCGAAACTGAAGGTCGAAAATGTCGTGAAGGACGCGCACCAACCCACCGCCACGAAGGCACGGGCCTGGGGAGTGAACCATCCCCTTTCCAGGTTAAGCGTGAGGAAAAATCCAAGGATGAAGGAGCCCAGGAGGTTGATGAGGAACGTGCCCCATGGAAAATCCCCCGCGAACCGCTGGGCGGCCCACTGCGCGACCGCGAACCGGGACCAGGCCCCTAGGACGGCCCCCGCCGCGATGTAGATCCATTGGCTCATGGAAGGAGTCTACCCGAAACGGGGGCACCACGAAAGCCCCCGGGCGGGCCGATCGGATTTTCCGCGATCACAAACTCGTCGAACTGGACGTATTGGTCCGAGGGGGGCGCCCAGGACGGGTCCCCCCCGCCGAAAAAGGTGGAGAAGTAAAAGGCGTCGATCTTCAGTTCGGCCACGTCGCGGAAACGGAGGTCGCGGGCCTCGAGGGCCTTTTCCCCGTCGAGCCATGATTCCACCCAACCGTCGCGCTTCCCGGGGGTGTTCATCCGCACGTGGGTTTCCACGCAATGCCAAACGCCGGGTTTAAAGAATCGGGAATGGCCGCCGAGGTTCCAGTCATAGTCCTCTCCCCAGACTCCCGGTTGGTCGGGGTGGTAGACGTACTGGACGATGCGGCCGCCCGGCCGCCACATGATCCGGGCGCTCCAACCGTCCCGGCCGTTCGGGATGTGCCCCCCCGTATTGGCCTCCCCCCCCACCAAGCCCGGAAGTTTTCCGCCCTTGACGAATTCAAACCCCGGGTCGAACCGGAGTAGGTACCGGACGTAAAGGTCGGTTCGCGGGGCGATGCCGAGTTTCGAGAATGCCGAAAAGAACTCGCAGGCGCTGTCGCCGCCGATGAGGCCCTTGGGGTAACGGATCCGGATGGACCGGCCCCGGTAGGCCGTCCGGTCGGCCACTAACGAGAGGTTGTTTTCCGGCGAGGGCCCCCAAGCCAGCCCCCAAACCTTCGACCATGGGTCGGTTTCGAATCCGGAATAGAACAGGATGTCGCTTCGGGCCGCCAAGACGGGTTCGAGGTGGGTGGGTTCCCCCGCGCGGGGGGGCTGGGCTTCGGCGCTCAAGGGAAACTCCGGAAGGGCCAAAAGCGCCAAGGTAATGAGCCGGGCAAGGGCGCGCATGGGTTTCTCCGCCTTAGGTTCATGACGGAACCATTTTACACGACCGGTCAGAAGAACAGGTGTGCGTCCGAGAGGAGGGCGTTGGCCTTGGGTTCGACATGCTCGTAATCCAGCTGAAGCTGGAAATTAGGCACCGGGAACAGCCGAAAGCCCGCCACGGAGCGGCGCTTCTCGTCACCTACGGCGTAGGAGGGGTTCAGGAACTCCTCCGTGAGGCGGAGGAAGATATCGTTCCCGAGGTCCGTTTCGAGGCTCCCATGAGCGGCGATCAGCCGGTCTTTCGCTTGGGTGATGGCGTCGATTTCAGTCAAACCCCGATCGAACTCACCCAGCGCGACAAAACGCCCTAAATGCCCCCAACCGAAGACGGCCCAACGGTCCTGCATCCCCTGCAGGACGGAGTTCCGGCGGTAATAGGATCCACCTGCGGTCACGGGGCCGATTTTCCAAGTGCCCCAAGTGGAGAAGCTCTTTTGTTTATCGATATCCGGGCTGGAGGTCCCGTTCCCGTTGAAGGCCGCCACCTTGAGGGCGAAGGGGCCGGGGTAGGCGCCGGCCTCCATCCCATTCTCGCCCCGGTCCCAGGTGAACCCCAAACCAGACCGGGTATAGCTCCGGTCGTCGGCCAGCATGAGGCCGAAAGGCAAGTGGAAGGTCCCAAGTTTCAGGTATCCACCCTGGGGCAGGCGGCGGATCAAACCGATGGCTTCCTGGAATCCCCCATCGGTGCGGAGGGTCAGTACGCCCGCGACGGATTCGTTCAGGAACGCCTGGACGCTCAAGGCCTGGCGGCCTTTCGTGAAAGTGTCCGAGGCCTTGGACCGGGCGTATCCCATGTGCAGGTCGCCTGAAAACCCGAGGTGCCTGGAAGCCTGGTTGGGGGCCGCCGCGGCCGCGGAGATCCCCTTCCAGTCGAACGTGTGGAGCGCGTCCCCGTACGCCCGTCCGTAGGCGTTCCGGCCGAAGCCCCCGGTCTGGTTGACATGGCAGGCGTTGCAGGAAACCTCCTGCCGGGCCGCGAAATAGGGTTCGGCATGCGCGGCTTCCATCCCCGCCGAAAGGAATGTGATCGCGGCCAATATTAAGAGGTTCCGTTTCATGGGATCCACCTTGTTGGAATTAGGCCTACCACCTGCGGTTGGATGGCCGTCGACCTACTGCGGATTCGCCCCTTGGCAGATCCAATCCTCAAATAATTGGATTTCACCCGGGGTCATGTAAGGCGGCCCGTCGAGCGGCATCTGGTCCATGCCCAACCCCTTCAGCCTGAGGATCAACACGCTTCCCCCAGGGTTGAAGGGGACCACCCTGATCCCGGTCGTCACGGTGGCTGGTTGGTTCACCAGGTTCGAGTAGCAGGCTTGGGGATTGGAAAGATCCTGGAAATTCGCCAAGCCGCTGGGACTGTGGCAGGCGGCGCAGTGATAGTTCTGAACCAGCGCGTAGAGCGCGTTGGGCAGGGCGGGGTTGGGGACCACCGTCGGGGTCGCGAGGGGACAGGAGGGGGTCGGGGTCGGGAGGGCCGCGCTGGTGAGGGGACTGGTGTGGTCCGACTGACATCCGGCGGTGCCCCCCCCCAGGAGGGTGATCACCAGGGTCCAGGCGCCGATAATGGTGGTTCGTTTCATCGTAGGACGACTAGTTTAGTCCAAATCTGGCCGGTTCGGCTGGTTAACACGGCGTAATAAAGCCCGTTGGCCAGGGACTTTCCGTGGCTGTCCTTGAGTGGCATGGGGAAATCAACTGTGCCGACCGGAATATTCCCCAAATTCAGGTCGAGGACCAACCGACGGGAGACCGTGAAGATCTTCAGATGGACATCGCCCGGGGCATCACAGAATTCCAATCGGATTCGGATTTCCTCCAACCCCCTGGAGGGATTGGGATAGAGGGCGATCTTCCCAAGGGGTGAATCGCACCCAGCCGTCGGGGTCTCCGAAACCATGGGTGTGGCGGTCGGGATCGAGGTGGGGGTCAACGAAGCCGTCCCGGTCGCGGAGGGAATCGGAGTCCAACTGGAGGTTGAAGTGGGGGTGGGGGTATGAGTCGTCGTGGAAGTCGTCGTACGGGTCCATGTCGGCGTGGAAGTGGCCGTATTGGACGAGGTCGATGTCGGGCTGTTCGTCGGGCTTAGGGTGGAAGTCGCCGTGAAGGTCGGAGTCCGGGTTGCGGTAAATGACAGGGTTGGGGTCACCGTTGGGGTGACGGTCAAGGTTGCAGAGGGCGTCAAGGTCAGGGTGGCAGTGGGTAATCCAGTCGCGGTGTCCGTGATGGTCGGGCTGTTTGTCGGGCTTGGGGTGGAAGTCGCCGTGGAGGTCGAAGTCCGGGTTGCGGTAAATGACGGGGTTGGGGTCACCGTTGGGGTGACGGTCAAGGTTGCAGAGGGCGTCAAGGTCAGGGTGGCAGTGGGTAATCCAGTCGCGGTGTCCGTGATGGTCGGTCTGT
>Ga0265334_10001540_pt1 | contig 11130 bp, 10 predicted proteins | sample 42023metaG_FD_192442 | JGI IMG/M metagenome (GOLD analysis project Ga0265334, IMG submission 192442) | Rhizosphere microbial communities from Carex aquatilis grown in University of Washington, Seatle, WA, United States - 4-20-23 metaG | ecosystem: Host-associated > Plants > Roots > Rhizosphere...
CCACCAGGCGGCCGCTGTCGCGCAGCGATCCGAAGAGCGCCGCCAGGTCGGCCAGGGGATGGGCCAGGAGGACCGGATCGGGCGGGCGCCAGACGTCCGTGACCGCAGCGGCGGCAGCCGCCGGCGAGCGGCCGGTGGCGGTGACCACCACATCGGCCGCCAGCAGGCGCAGGTCGGCCATCGGCGTGGCAGCCAGCGGCGACCCGGGCTGGGTCCGGCGGAGCTTCGTGTCGTAGCCGATCCGGTGGTGCAGGTCGGCCCGGATCGGGTGACCGAGGCTGACCTCCAGGCGATCGGCGAGGCTTTCGGCCCAGCCGCCCCACATCACGTCGAAATCGATGAGCGTGCCGTCCTTGTCGAAGACGACCAGGTCGATTCCGGCGAGGTCAATCGGGCCGCTCCACGACCCGCTGGAACTCACGCCGCGTCCAGGTCCTCGGGCGCCGCCGCGGCCGCGACGGCGGCCTTGTCGAGGACGAGGCACGCCTCTGGCGGGAACGAGACCGTGATCGCGGTGCCCCGGTCGGGCACGGCCAGGTGGGGGTTGTTGAACGTATCGAATGAGATCACGCCGCTGCCGTCGGTGAACCGGACCCGGACCCGCACGATCGATCCGAGGAAGGTCACGTCGTCGACCACCCCGCTCAGGTTGTTCAGCCCGTCCCGGGCGCCGAGCTGGATGATCTCCGGTCGGAGGGCGATGGTGATCGAATCCCCGGCATGGCCGCCGCCGATCGGCTGGGCCGCCCGGATCGGCTGGCCGGCGACCAGCAGGCTGCCAGCAGCCGGATCGACAACCTTGGCATCGAGCACGTTGAGGGTGCCAACGAAGCGGGCCACGAAGCCGGTGCTCGGGAAGTTGTAGATCTGGAACGGGGTGCCGATCTGCTCGACCCGGCCCTCGCTCATGACCACGATCCGGTCGGACAGCGAGAGCGCCTCCTCCTGGTCGTGGGTCACGTACACGGTGGTGATCCCGAGCTGGCGCTGGATCGCCCGGATCTCGTTGCGCAGCGACACCCGGATCTTGGCGTCGAGCGCCGACAGCGGCTCGTCGAGGAGGAGGACCTGGGGCTCGATCGCCAGGGCCCGGGCCAGGGCAACGCGCTGCTGCTGGCCGCCGGACAGCTGCCACGGGTAGCGGCTCGCCTTGTCGGGCAGGTGGATCAGCTCGAGGAGCTCGGACACCCGCTTCTTGATCTGGTCGTTGGGCCGCTTGCGGATCTTCAGCCCGAAACCGACGTTGTCGGCCACGGTCATGTTCGGGAACAGCGCATACGACTGGAAGACCATCCCCACGTTGCGCTGGTTGGGCGGCTTGTTGGTGATGTCGTTGCCGTTGACCACGATCCTTCCGGCGGTCGGCCGTTCGAAGCCCGCGATCATCCGCAGGGTGGTGGTCTTGCCGCAGCCCGACGGGCCGAGGAACGAAACGAACTCGCCCGGTTCGGCGGCCAGGTCGAAGTTGTGGACCGCGGCGAACTCGCCGAAGCGCTTCTGGACGCCGGTCAGTTCGAGGAACGGCATGCTGCCCGAATCTCCTTCGTATGCCTAGCCGACGGTGACCTTGATCTTGCTGCGCGAGTTCCGGCCGATGACCGCGATGAGGATCATCGCCAGCCAGGTGATCCCGAAGCTGACGAGCGCAAGGGCGGCCTGCTCGTACGGCTTCGAATCTCCGACCAGCCCGAGGTAAGGCGCGAACGAGGGCCGGCTCATGAACGTGGCGATCGTGAACTCGCCGATGACGATCGCCAGGGAGAGGAACGCCCCGCTCAGGAGCGACGTTCGCAGGTTGGGCAGGATCACCTGCCACAGGATCCGGATCCAGCCCGCGCCCAGGCTCTGGGAAGCCTCGGTCAGGCTCTGGATGTCGATCGCCCGCAGGCCGGTGTCGACCGCCCGGTACATGTACGGGAAGGACAGCACCACGTAGGCGGCCACGAGCAGGATGTTCAGCCCGGTGTCCGAATTGCCCAAGGGGATCAGTGACTTGCCGTTGTACGTGTTGAGCAGGCCATAGACGAGCACCACCGGCGGGATGACGAATGGCAGCAGGGTGATGAATTCGATCAACGGCCGCAGGCTCGGGTACTTGAGCCGGACCCAGAATGCCGTTGGCACGATGATCAGGATGCTGACGACCACGGTCAGGACCCCGGCGATGAACGAGTAGGTCAAGGTCGACACGAACTGGGAGTCGCTGAGGATGGCCGTGAAGGCGGACCCGAACGGCTTCGACTTGAGGGCGAAATCGAGCGTGCCATAGAGCGGCACGAAGAAGTACAGGAACCCGACGAGGAAGACGACCCACCAGGCGATCCGGGTCAGGTAGCGTCGGCGACTCCGCCCGGCGGCACGCGACGGGCTCGACGCCGGCGGGCCCGGTTCGTTCGGCCCCAACGCCCGCTCGGCCGCATAACCCGTGATGGAATTCCCACCCATCGACATGGCCGCTACTCCCTGGCTGCCGCTGAAGGCGTCACTTCAGCCAGCGCTCCGAGCGGCGCTGGAGTAGGGAATAGCCGGCGATCGAGATGGCCATGATGATGACCATGCCCATCGCCAGGGCGTAGCCCTGATTCGGGTTGAAGAGGACGTCGCCGCGCATCTGGCGCGAGATCGCGATCGTCACGATGTTGATGAACCCGCCGGTCAGCTGGTAGGCCGTGGCCTGCGCCCCGAACGAGTTGGCGAAGAGCAGGATCATCGATCCCAGCAGGGATGGCATCAGGATCGGCAGGGCCACCCGGCGCCAGTACTGGAATGAGCTGGCGCCCATGTTCTCGGCCGCTTCCCGCCAGTCCTTCTTCAGGCCATCGATCGCCGGGGCGATGATCAGGACCATCAGCGGGAACTGGAAGTACAGGTACACGATCTCTAGCCCGATCTTCGAGTAGATCGTGAAACCGTTGCTATACAGGTCGATCCCGATGCCCTTGAGGAAGACGATGAACAGGCCGGTCCGGCCGACGGTGTAGACGAAGGCCAGGGCCAGGGGAACGCCGGCGAAGTTCGAGGCGACGCCCGAGAAGGTCATCAGCGCCGAGCGCAGGATTCCGGGCAGGCCGCCCAGGATCACCGCATACGCCAGCAGGAAGCCGAACACGCCGCCAATCAAGGCGGTCACGATGCTGATCTCGAGGCTGTTCGCGTAGGTCGTGATGATCTGCGGGGTGAACAGGTCCGCGAAGTTCTGGAAGGTGAAGGCGCCAGTTGCTGTCTGGAGGCTGCCCACCACCAGGTAGAACGTCGGCGCGACGAGGAACAGGAAGGCGAAGGCCAGGAATGGGACCATCCCGAGCCAGCCCACGCCAAAACGACGCACCGGGCGCGCGACTTGCGCGCCCGGTGCCTTCATCGGGACGGCGGCGTTGGTCACCGCGATGGCCCGTCTGGCTCGTAGGGACTACTTGATCGAAGCGCCAACCTCGGTCGGCCAACCCTTGGTGATCACGTCGGTTGCCTTGGTGATCTGGTCGAGCGTCGGGAGGACGGTACCGGTCGTGTCAGGCAGCTTGGCCTGGGCGGCCGAGTCAACGGTTCCGGCCTTGACCATCGCGTCGTAGCGGATCGGGTTGCAGTAGCCCTTCAGCCACGTGTTCTGGCCAGCGTCGGAGTAGAGGTACTCCATCCACAGCTTGGCTGCGTTCGGATGGGGGGCAAAGGCGCTGATCGCCTGGACGTACATGCCGCCGAAGCGACCGGACGTCGGGACGGTGACGGTGATCGCCGGGTTGCCGGCCAGCGAATCCTTGTCCGAGAGGGCGTTGTAGGTCCAGGCCAGGCGGATCGGCGTCTCGCTCACCATCGTCGCGGTCTTGCCGATGACCGGCACGAGATTGCCGGCAGTGTTGAGCTGCTTGAAGAAGTCGAGGCCCGGCTGGGCGTTGTCGAGCGACCCACCGGTCGCGATTCCGGCTGCCCAAACGGCCGAGATCGCCTGGTTCGAGACTGTCGGATCACCGGCGAGGGCAATCTCGCCCTTGTACTCGGCCTTCTGGAGGTCGCTCCAGTCCTTCGGGACATCTTTCACGACCGCGGTGTTGACCTCGAAGGCCATGACGCCGTAGTAGTCGCCGTACCAGTAGCCGTCGGCGTCCTTGGCGGTGTCAGGGATGTCGGCCCAGGTGCTGACCTTGTACGGAGCGATGTCGCCCTTGGCCTTGGCCTGGGGGCCGAAGGCCAGACCGACGTCGATGACGTCCGGCGCAGCCGGCCCGGTGCTGCCCTTGTTGGCCTCGATCGCGGTGATCTCGTCACCGGATCCGCCGTCAGGGTTGAGCTCGTTGATCTTGATCCCGTACTTCGCGGTGAAGCCGGTCAGCATGTCGCCGTAGTCGCACCAGTTGTGCGGCAGGGCAATCGTGGTGAGGTTGCCTTCGGCCTTCGCCGCGGCGATCAGGGCATCCATCGAGCTGCCGCCCGAGGCCCCTGCGCCGCTGCTCCCACCCGGCGCGGTCGTCGCGCTGCTCGAACAGGCGGCGAAGATCAGGATCGCGGCCGCCCCGAGGCCTACCAACGGGAATATCGATCGCTCAGTGCGCAATGCGGTTCTCCACTAGCTTCGTCTTGGTGGCCGGGCAACAGATAACCCCGATGCGTCCTGCGATCTGGCACCTCCTCCGGTGAATCGTCAGGTATTCGCGAGCGCTCGGGGTCACGGTCCACCGCGGACGGCGAGTGCCGTCTCGTCGAGGTGCATTTGACCTCCGCGTTAACACAGAGTCAAGGCCGATTCGGTTAACGGCCCGTTAGCAGGCACGACCCGAGCGTCGTTGACGGTCCAGCGGGGGTCGGGCTACAGTAATCCCGACAGATTCGGTCGGAATTCGAGGAGCCTGCCCTGACCAGCCGGAACCAGTTCCATGGCAGCGGTGCCGTGTCCTTCAGCACGAAGGGCGAATACGGCGTGCGCCTGATGGTCCAGCTCGGCCGGCGCTACGGCAGTGGGCCAGCCAGCCTGGCCGAGATCGCGACCGAGGAGGACCTGCCCCGGCCGTACCTCGAACAGCTCGTGATGAGCCTGCGCGATGCTGACCTGGTGACCAGCACCCGCGGCTCGCACGGCGGCTACGAGCTGTCCCGCCCGCCCGAGACGATCCCGATGATCGCCGTCCTGCATGCGCTCGAAGGCCCGATCGCGCCGATGATCTGCGCTTCCGACGAATCGGCCGCCGCCCACGAACCGACCTGCGACCGGACGTCGCGCTGCACGGTCAACTTCCTGTGGATCCGGATCCGCGACGCGATCAGCACGACGCTCGAGGGGATGTCGCTCGCCGATCTCGTGCCCGAACGGACCACCCTCATCCAGCCCACCCAGCTCCAGGAGTCCCGCCACCCGTGACCACCTCCGACCAGCTGACGATCAGCGGCCTGCGCGTCGCGCCGATCGGCGCCCCCGAGCACGAGATCCTCAAGGGCATCGACCTCACGGTCGGACCCGGCGAGGTCCACGCGATCATGGGCCCCAACGGCTCGGGCAAGACGACCCTGGCCTACGCCCTGATGGGCCACCCCGCCTACCTGATCACCGGTGGCTCGGTGACCTGGAAGGGCCACGACCTGCTCAAGATGTCGGCCGACAAGCGGGCCCGGCTGGGCATGTTCCTGGCCTTCCAGTACCCCACCGCGATCCCCGGCCTGTCGGTGGCCAGCTTCATCCGCTCGGCGCTCAACGCCAAGCGTGCCGGCCTCGTGCCCGACCCCACGATCGACCCCACCGACGCGATCCGGGGCGGTATCTCGATGGGCGATTTCCGGCGGAAGATGCGCGAAAAGATGGCCCTCCTCAAGGTCGACGAGGGCTTCGCCAGCCGGTACGTCAACGAGGGCTTCTCGGGCGGCGAGAAGAAGCGCCTGGAGATGCTCCAGATGGCGGTCCTCGAGCCCGAGATGGCGATCCTCGACGAGACCGACTCGGGCCTCGACATCGATGCCCTGCGGATCGTCGCCGAGGGCGTCAACGCGATGCTCAACCCGGCCATGGGCGTGCTGCTGATCACCCACTACCAGCGCCTGCTCAACTACATCAAGCCCGATGTGGTCCACGTCCTGGCCCTCGGCCGGATCGTCAAGACCGGTGGCCGCGACCTGGCCCTCCGCCTCGAGGACGAGGGCTACGGCCCGATCCTGCGCGAGGAAGGCCTGGAGATCGACGTGCCCGATGAAGCCCTCCTGGTGGCCGAGCCGGCCGAGGCCGTCCGCTAGTCGGGCGCCAGTCGATGACGATCACCTCTGACCGGGCGGAAACGCCGCCGACGGCCCCGCCTTCGACGGAGCCGGCCCACCGCCGACTGGATCCCGTCGCCCTGCGGGCCGACTTCCCGATCCTCCGTCGCGAGATCAACGGCCACCCGCTGGTCTACCTGGATTCGGCCTCGAGCAGCCAGAAGCCCGATGTCGTGATCGACGCCATCTCCGACTACTACCGCGAGTACAACGCCAACGTCCACCGCGGGATCTACACGATCGGCGAGGAGGCGACCGCCGCCTACGAGCTGGCCCGGACCAAGGTCGCCCGGTTCATCAATGCCCCCGATCAGCACGAGATCGTGTTCACCCGCAACGCCACCGAGGCGATCAACCTCGTGTCGTACAGCTGGGGCCGGCGGAACATCGCCAAGAGCGACACGATCGTGCTGACCGAGATGGAGCACCACGCCAACCTGGTGCCCTGGCAGCTCCTCGTCCAGGAGAAGGACGGCGACCTCGAGTTCATCCCGATCACCGACGACGGCATCCTGCGCCTCGACGTCTTCGAGATCCTCCTCCGGCTCAAGCCCAAGCTGGTCGCCTTCACCCACGTCAGCAACACCCTGGGCACGATCAACCCGGTCCGGGCGATGGTCGACATGGCTCACGCCGCCGGCGCCCTGGTCCTGATCGATGGCGCCCAAGCGGTGCCCCACCTGCCGGTCGACGTGCAGGCGTTGGGCTGCGACTTCTATGCGTTCAGCGGCCACAAGATGCTCGGCCCGATGGGCTCCGGCGCCCTGTGGGCCCGGCGCGAGCTGCTCGAGGCAATGCCGCCCTTCCTGTCGGGCGGCGAGATGATCCGCGAGGTCCATCTCCGGCGCTCGGACTTCAACGACATCCCCTGGAAGTTCGAGGCGGGCACGCCCGCCGTCGGCGACGCGATCGGCCTCGGCGTCGCGACCGACTACCTCGAAGCGATCGGGATGGACGCGGTCCGGGCCCACGAGCGCGAGCTCGTTGCCTATGGCCTCGACGCGTTGACCCGGGGCGTGCCCGGGATCGAGCTGTACGGTCCGCTCGATCCCGACCTGCGCGGCGGGGTCATCCCGTTCAACCTGCCCGGGATCCACCCCCACGACGTCGCCCAGGTCCTCGATCGGTCGGGGGTCGCTGTGCGCGCCGGTCACCACTGCACGATGCCCCTCCACGAGCGGCTCGACCTGGCGGCTACCGCCCGGGCCAGCTTCAGCGTCTACTCCACGACCGAGGACATCGATGCCCTCGTCGCCGGCCTGCTCGAGGTTCAGCGCGTCTTCGGGTCGTAGCTCGTCGATTGGTCCGGCCGACGAGCCACGGCAAGGCGTTCCGAAGCGGCCGCGGGCTGAAACAAGGTTCGGTCCGCGGGTACCGGCGCCAATGTCCTGCCCGGCAGGACAAATCCGCGGTTTCGACCCGCTGGTCGGCCGCAGGACCAGCGCGGCTCGCGCATCTCACCCCGCACCAAGCTCCCGTCGGGATGGATTCGGGGCGGAGCTCCGTCGCACGCCTCGTGCCGCCGGCTCCCCGCCGCCGAAACACCCGTTTTGTCACGCTCGATAGGACAGCAGCATCGCTGCGGGCCCGATCAATCCCGGCCCGCCCGCCGACGCTCAGGCCCGACACGACCCGGGCTTCGGCCTTAGCGGAGCTCCAGCCGCCAGACGATCGTTTCGCCTTCTTCGTCGTCCATGCCCCGACCGACCTGCACGAACCCGTTGGCCTCCAGGACCCGTTGTGACGGCAGGTTGGCGAGCGCGGTCTCAGCCCGAATCGCCCGGACCCGGTCGTTCCGGCGGGCCTCCTCGATGAGCAGGCTCACGGCGCGGGTGGCGTGGCCGAGCCGGCGGCGTTCGGGCGCGACCCCGTAGCCGATCTCGACATCGCCGGCCGCGTCCGGCGCGGCCTTGTAGCTGCACAGGCCGACCGCCTCGCCGTCGGCCACCATCAACCAGCTGCCGTGCTCTCCCAGCGTCGGCAAGGTCGCTCGAAGCCACCTGTAGACCCATGGTTGGTCGATCCCCGAAGGCGGCAGGCGCAGCTGGTCCGGCGCATCCGCCTCATCCAGCAGCCACGCAAAATGGGCGTCGGTCGCTGCGACCAGCGACAGCCCGGTCAGGCGTTCCCGGGCAGTGTCGCGGCTGCTCACCCGGGCTGGTAGTTCGTGATCGTCAGGTGCGTCGCCCGGCGGTCGTTGCGGGACTTGATCGTCCACATGTAGGTCTTGGCCGCCTCGACCACCTGCCAGCGGTCGGCGGCATACAGCGCCCGGATGGCCGGGGCGTCCTTGATCACGACCATGACCCGGGCCGCCAAGGCGGCGAGCACGGCTTCGAGCCGGACCTGGTCGGCGGCATCGAAGGGGCGGTTGTCGTACGCGCTGAAATCGCTGTCGTAGGGCGGATCCACGAACACGAAGTCGTCCCCGGTCGGGGCGCAGGCCTCCAGGAACGGCTCGAAGTCCTGGCTGCGGAAGGTCGTGGCCGCGAGCCGCTCGAGCGTCGGCCGGCCGAACAGGAGGCGGGACTTGTCGCCGAGCGACTTGCGGTTGTAGCTGATCCCGCCGTAGGGCACGTTGAACGCGTCGTGCCGGTTGAAGCGGAACATCGCGGCGTACGCGTACTCGCGCAGGAACAGGAAGTCGGCGGCCCGAATCGCGTCCCAGCGGTCCGCGAGCCGGGCAGCGTTATAGCGGGCCCGGACCGCCGTATAGACCGAGGCGCGGACGGCACCCTCGACATTGGCCAGCAGATCAGTCGCCGACAGGCTGCCGTGCCGGGCCTCAAGGCGACGGACCCGGGTCAGCTTTGCCCGGAGCTCGCGTGCGATCCGGTCGTCGAACGCGGCTCGGAGGCCCGGTCCGGCTTGGGAAAGCACTCGCTCGAGGTCCGGACGGTGGCCGGCGAGCGCCTCGCTCCCGTCGTCATTGGGCGTCCGCTCCGCGAGCGCGAGATCGGCGTAGAGCGTGTCGACCCCGGCCAGGTCGTCCCATGCGCCGGCGAGCCCATCGATCGCCCCGTGGAATTCCGGGTCACCGGCCGCGGCCGAGGTATACAGCTCGACCAGGTCGCGGCAGGCGTCGTTGGCCAGGGCCGGCACCGCAGCCGGGACGGCGAGCAGGACCGAGCCACCGCCGACGAACGGATCGATGTACCGGCCGGTCAGGGGCGGAGCCGCCGCAGCGATGGAGTCGAGCTCGAGCGACTTGCCGCCGGGCCACTTCAGGAACGGGACCAGGTCCGGATTCGCGTCGATCCGGGGTGCGGCCGTGGTGGCCGGTGCCCCGGATCGTGGGATCGCGATGCTGCCCGCCATCCGGGCAGTCTGGCATGCCCCGATTCGGGGCGTGGCTCAGGGCGCGGCGCGTTGCCAGGATGGCCAGCTGCTGGCCGTGACCGGCGCCGTGGTCACCGTCCCGGTGACCGGGTTCCACAGCTGCCACTGCTGCGGTGCGTCGTTGGGCCGAGCCAGGATCGAAGAACCGTCGGGCGACCACTGGTAATTCGCGCCGTTGTTGCCAGTCGTCGCCTGGATGTCGACGATCTTGCCGCTGCCGTCGGCCGCGACGACTGAGTACTTCCCGGTGCCGTCGACGACCCGCTGGACGAGCAGCTTGGTTCCGTCCGGTGACCACGACGGCCAGGCATCGAAGAACTGATTTGCCGGGGCATTCGCGCCGAATAGCGGGCGGTCGCTGCCATCGGCCGACCAGATGTGGATGTGAGTCGCGTTGCTATTCGCCGGGGAGTAGCCAACCACGACGTAGGCCAGCCGCGAACCGTCGGGCGACCATACCGGATCTCCGAAGTACGACTCGCCGACCTTCTGGGTTACCAGCGGGTGCAGGTTGGTGCCGTCGACTCCGATCAAGTAGATGCCAGGCACGCTGAGCGGGTTCGTTCCGCTGAACATGATGTCGGTCGTGCCCGGCCGGAACGACGCCAGGCCGGGAGTCATCCGGCCGAGATCGAGGGTCGTGAACGAGCTGCCGTCGGTCCGGGCCACGGAAACGGCCGCCTTGCCGGCAACCGTCGAGCTGATGACAACGTAGCGATCGTCGGCCGAGATGTCATACCACTTGACGTCGGTGAGCGGCTGGGGGTCGACCGGGACCAGGCCCGACCCGTCGGCATGGACAACGAACATCAACCCGCCGCCGTTCGCATCGGACGTTCCGGCCGGTACGCGCTCGAAGGCCAGCAGCGTCCCGTCGGACGAGAAGAACGGGTCGTAGACCGTCCCCGGTCCAGCGACGATCGTCGTCGGCGCGCCGGTCCTCGGATCGGCGGTGTAGATCGTGCCGCCGTCCGACCAGGCCAGCAGGCCATTGGCCGCCGGCCCGAACGGCGCCGGGAGCGGCGGTCGGGACCCGATGTAGACAGCCACGCTGGCCGCGATCAGGAGCAGGACGAGGACGGCGACCAGGATCAACCGCCAGGGGGTCCGGCGTGTCGGCGCCTGGGGCTGGATCAGCTCAAGCATGGGGAACCACCTTCCTGGGAACGACCAGGCCGGTCGCTGCCGCGTGCGGGCGACGCGAGCCAGGACGTCGTTGCGATAGTCAGGAGTCGGCCCCAGGTAGAGGGCCTCCAGGAGGTCAGGCAGCTGCCGTTCGAAGCGCTGTTCGTTGGTCATGCCACCTGCCCTCCGGCCCGCCGGCCTGGCACCGTGTCGGGCTCGGCCTGGACCGCCACGCGCATCGCCTCGAGGGCGTAGTGGAGGCGGGACTTGGCCGTCCCGAGCGGGATTCCCAGGGACGCCGCCACCTCGGGCAGCGGGATCCCCAGGAGGTAATGCATCGCGACGACCGCGCGATGGCCGGGATCAAGGCGCCGGAGCGCCCCGTCGACCTCCTCGCGGTCGGCCAGCGCGCCCGACGGATCGGTCGTCGCC
>Ga0265334_10001542_pt1 | contig 11122 bp, 13 predicted proteins | sample 42023metaG_FD_192442 | JGI IMG/M metagenome (GOLD analysis project Ga0265334, IMG submission 192442) | Rhizosphere microbial communities from Carex aquatilis grown in University of Washington, Seatle, WA, United States - 4-20-23 metaG | ecosystem: Host-associated > Plants > Roots > Rhizosphere...
TGAAGCCAAATATGCGGAAACTGAAGGTAAGTATATAAAATTCTTACTCGCTCAATAGCTAGCCAGATCGGTTTGCGGCTCTGATACAATCTTATGTTGAAATAGTTCTTGATTTGCAGGCTTAGTTCGACTCGATTTCTAAAATCCTGCTGGCAGCATACTGTACAATAAATATACAGTACAGTCGTGCATTCGTTAGGCATAAGACATCAAGACCTCAGAAAACTTGAATTTTTCTTTTTTTGGACTTTTTACTCGCCACGCTTCTCCGTGGCCACTCCCCGGCTGCTTTAACGAGAACGAAAATGAGTAACTCATTGTTTTTCCGGCTGGGAGCCGGAAGGGCAAGGGAATAAGTACGTTAGTATGGTTTACCGCTCAATTTATAAATTTGAGCGTCCCGCCGTCAGCTTTAACATGATTTGACAATTGAAAAGCCAATTGAAAACCCTTCGTCCCTTCCTGTTCGCGGAAAGTGAGGAAACGAGCTCTTGTACAAGTAGATGTTGCAGTTTCCGATAAACCCAGATGAACCCAGATACTAGTAGTACCCCGCCACCGACCCCGAACTACGCACCCCCATTCCGTCGCACCCGGGAGTCGCTTCTTCCCAGTCCCGCCTTGTCGCGCCGCCATTGAGGGAGTTCTCAGCGTTCAAAGGAGGTGCAGAGCGAGAGACGCGATCACAGCACCGACGAGCGCCCACGCGCAGTGGAGAGCATGGCGGCCGCGGGCTTCGCGGAGCCATCTCAGCTGTCGTGCGGTGGCGGCAGCCGGGTCAACATAGGCCACGACTACGCACGTCAGATCCCGCGAGAGCACAGCCGAGTCATCGACCCTGCGCGAGAGATCTTCGGACAGCCCCAAGTGCAGAAGAAACGCTTCCCAGACGCGAGCTGGCAGGACCCGCGGATCCGAGAACGAGGCCACCATCCAGGGGTGCTGCGAACGCGCCAGGAACCGAAACGTCTCCGCCGAGGGGAGTCAGAACATGCCGCCGCCGGGTCTCGCGCGATAGGTGCCGTCCCATTGCGAGAGATCATTGACGATCGAGGCCGCATCTTCTTCCGCGCACATTGGGAGAACAGCACACACGTTAGAACGCGACCGACTTCACGATCGAATCGGCGCCCCCGGGGGAGGGGGGAGAGGGGCCAACCACGGCGTGAGAAAGCAAATGCACCGGTGCCAATCTGTTTAATCATACACCGTCAGAACGTAGACCAGCACCAAACAGACGACGCCGTCGATCAGCAGCGCGCGGAACAAGAGGTGTGCGGCGGCATCGCGCCTGGCGGCCCTCGAGCGGTGGCTGCACCACGAAGGGCATGCGTGTGGCGAACACGGTGTCTGAGGCATGAAACCCGAGCCAACCACAATGAACGGCGGACGATCATCCGAGGTAGCCGCCGCGTCGGACACAGGCAACGCGCCGGACCAGCGCAGCCGCACGTGAGACGGAGCGCACCTGAGGAGCAGCGTGGCGCGGGCGCCCTGGCCGTGCTGGGCACAATCCACGCCGCACGTCGCGAGTGGTCGGGACACCTCCTGGAGGACGAGAAACGCGACAGGAAAATCACTGTCGCGAACGCGACATCCTGGCCAGCTGACAGGATTCTCCTCACTCGGGCCGAAAATGCACGTTCGAGCGAGCCAATTGGAAGTCGAGTCGCAGAAAACCGTACCCGCGTGCGGCAGAACGGCTTTCAGAGTGACATAGACTTCCGACGATAGGTTGTGAGGCGGAGCGCACAACACAACGACAAGGGATTGGCAGAAATGGCGGCCGTTGATCACGAGATTCATCCACTGACGGTCATCCTCGTGTCGACCATCTTGAAAAACGATCGCGACCCCAAACCAGCCGCCGACGGGAACGCGCGTCAACTCCGAAGGGGCACACTGCGTCGACACGCTCGTCGAGGAGACAGCCGAGACCATGGCATCCCCCGATGCTCACGACGCGCGGCAGTTGCCCGGCACGCGCTGAAAGCAGCGCGGCAAGGATCTCCGTCGAACGATCGACGCTACCGGCAACGATCAGCGTGTTGGCTCTCCAATTCCATCGATCGACCGAGTACATGAAGAGCCAGCTCGCTTTCTCTCCGCGCGTCCGCAGACGTCTCGCAACAAGATCACGATGCAGTCCTTCCGAAAACACGCCGCGGATTTTACTTTGTTTTTGTGTTGGGAGGTGGGGGGAGGGGCGAAGCATCCAACGCCCGACATTGGTTGCGTTCCGCCGGAGGGCGCACAGAAGCCAAAACGCAGGTAGCCGGATGGGCTTATGCCGGGTGCACACAGGCTTCAGGTGGCGGGGTCGTCGTTGAGGTCCGCAAGACGTCTGACGGACCCGAGGTAGGTGACGTTGCCGCAACCGGCGACAGCAACACGACAGGCCCCGGCGAAGCGGCCGGTGCAGTCGGGTCGATGGACAGTTTCCTCTGACTGGCCGCCAACTGAGACTGGCTCGGCAGTCCAACCCCGCGTGCGAGGCCGCTCTCCTTGAGAGGCTGGGCTTTCTCGGCCGGCACCACATTCCCATACCGGTACCGAGGCACGGGACCCGTCCCATCGCCGGGTGGCTCTCGGCGCGAGTTTCCCTGGCAAAGGAGCTGCACGCAGGGTGCCACGGTGCAGCAGAAAATGACCACGAGTGCGACGCTGCCGTGTCTCGCAAAGCCGACGGCGCACCACTGCAGAAGGACGGCGAAGGCGCTGCCGACAGCCGCGAGCGCGAGCACCGAGTCGAGGACGCACAGAAACATGGCGCACACCGAGCCGGCCGCACAGACGACTCGCGCGACCCACTGCCCCGTGGCGACCTCCTCATCGAGGCACGGGCCGACGTAGCCCCGCATCTCCAGCACTGCGCCCCTCGTGCCCTGGCCGAGCAGCACCGCGAGCGGCGACCTCACCAGGAGGAACCCGCGCTGCCCGCGGGGGCAGCGGCCCCCGTGCGGGGAAGGCGCACCGAGAACGGCGGCCAGACCCTCGAAGAAAATGGCGAGCCCTGCGGCCGCGAGCCAGTTGGCCGAAACCGAGGCCAGCGAGGCCATCCATGCCCACGCGCACCTGGCCCACTCGGGATCCTCCGGGTCCCTGCGGTCGAGCATCCAGACACGACCGCCGACGACCTCTGCCGCGACACTGCCAAGACAGGACAGCGAACATCCCAAGCAGGGCGAGACAGAGGCAGTCAATGGCGGCGGCGAACCTCCCTCACGTCCCGTCAACTCTGGCACGCAGCCCCGCGGCGAACCCTCTCCAAGTTCCGTCGGCGACGGCGGGCTTCCTGGAGCCACCGTGGGCCGCCCTTGCGGCCCCTGCGTCGAGGGCGGCGGAATTCCGTTCGAACCCATCGAGCCGGGGCTGCCCGAAATTCCAAACCCAAACTCCGCGGCGCTAGCTCGGACGACGAGGCTCAAGAGCAGGGCGAAGGTCGGCGATCGCATCATAGAGACGACAAGAGGCACGACAAAAACCGAACCCGCCGGTTGGCACCGGGTAACTCTTTTCACGATTCTGGAACGACCCGGTGGTGCGGGGCGGCTCCCGCTCATCCCGAATTTAGTTTTCCATGGGTAAGAGAGGGAAAAAGCAACGCGCAGTCAGAGGCGGTTTCCCGAGACGCTCCACGCGGCAAGGCACCAACACAAAAATCAGTCTTGACTACTCGATCATGCCAGCTCGAGCACAGGGCGCAGATGGAACCCGCGCGCTGGTCGGATTCCGACTGGTGCCGCTGCGGCACACGACGAGCGGACAAGCCCGCCGGTTCCCAGGGGTCAGGCCGCGCAGCGAATGCTCGGCGCTGACGGAACAGCAGTGCGGGATGTTGCGAGCAGCAGGTCGGCCGTGCAGGTGGATTCGGCCGAGGAACCGGACAGCGTACTGCAGGAGCACGGCCGGTACTGTCAGTCGGCTGGTTCCGCCCGGCCAAAGCGCCGTCGCCGAGGTCTTGCCCGGCACGGAATCGCCGTGCGTCGGCGCGGCCCCAGAGTCCGCGTGCCGTGCCGCGGGCCCCGCCTGCCGGTGGATCGTCGAGTCGTCGGGAGGACCGCTGCCGGTCCGACGGTACTGCCGGTCGGTGACGCATACCACACTGTCGGCCGAGGACGAGTTCCAGCGCTGGCTCGGCGCCGACGACCGAGCCCTCGCCGGCGGAAGAAGAAACGTTGGACGGTCAGCACCGGCGCGGGCGAGAACTCTCTGATTGGATCGTAACGTACACAGGCAAGCTCGTTGCTGTGAGAGGCATTGGCAGTTTTGGATTCTGGGCGTTGGGGGTGGGTTATGCAGGGTTCTGGTTCCGAACCATCCGAGACTCTTCACACGGAGACCCGCTTGATTGATCCGCACAGTGTCCTGTCCCCTCAACCCGTGTGGCGTCTGTGTCTCTCTCGGGACGCAAATGCCGTTCTCACACCGACTGGCCTGCATCTGCTTGCTGGGTGGGCGTGCCACGCGTACCACCCCCCGAGTATCAACCGTACCCGCGCGCTGAGAAGCGATGTTCATGTATACAGGTTTCTTCTTTACATGCCCGATTTTTCAAGACCGACCAAGGTCAACGACAGTGCAGTCGCCGTCCCCAGTGTGCGCCGAGAAGATGAAACCATACGGAACAACAATGGCCCCGTCAAGCGCGAGCGCCATCACCGGACGGCCGCCCGGCGCAATGGCGCAGAGCATCAGAGTGGGCGCGCGTCCAGTTCTACGCAGGACATCTTTTTCTGCTTCGGCCAGCAGCTGTTTGCCCGTCAAATGCTTCAGGCGCAGCAGCACCAGGTTGCTCGAGACCAGTGAGATTTGGCCTCGCCTCGTCGGGCCGAGCACCTCCAGGGTGGAACCACCCACGCCGGCAGGCGGCGGAGCCGCGGCCGCCTGCTTGGAGTCCTCGAGGAGCACGCGCATGCCCGCCGTGGCGAGCGCACGGATGTTGCCGTCGGGGTCGGACCAGTGCTCCAGCACCTCTGCCCGCGCGCGTGCTGCGGGTCTGCAGCTGAAGACGGCCTCGTGGGTGCAGGGTCCGGTGCCGCGGTAGGGCCGCAACGAGAAAGCCTCGGCGTCCAGGACGGGCTTCTTGGCGTAGATGTGAGTGTTGAGACCGAGCCGGCGCAGCTCAGTCTCGAGGTCCGCCAGGGTCTTGCCCGGAGGACAAGCCTCGAGCCAGCCCATGCAAGAGCCTATCATCAGCTGGAGGTCCAGCATTTCGTCCGCCAGCTGCATGTTGTGGAGGGCGATTTCCAGAGCAGACAAACCCTTGGTGTCATCCGAGAAATCGACCAGCGTCGCCATCTTCCTTCGCGCCCTCTGTTGTGACTTGCCTTGTCCTGAAAAGAGCACCACCGCTCGAGAAAGAACGGATACGATCATGATTGGAAGGAGCTGGCGAACAAAATCGGCAACGACTCGGCAGCCACAACACGCGAACTCTCCTGCTCGCACTGCCACCAGCCTCGCAGGCCAAACACAACCATGCTCGAGGCGCACACCACCACCGGTCCGTTCCCGTGGGCATTTGCGGCTCAGGCCGTCCTGGGCTGCCTGGGTAAGGCTGCTGCTGCCGTCTCCTCCACGCTGGAATAATGGTCCCCCCCGTGGTGAGCAGGGGTCGTCGTCAATGGCTGGGTCCTCGGAGCCCTCCTCCGCAGGCGTGGCTCGAGCGTGAGCGGCGGCACCGCGGCGATGTTTGCATCGTTGGCGAGCTGCGATCTGGTGTCGTCTGCGCTGGCTGCGGCCACCGCGGGCAACGTCCGGACCTCCTCGTGGACGTACGGGTCGTCTGGCTGTCGCGTTTTCACGGTCGCGGCGCTCACGTCGGTGCTGGGCACGATGGTGACGCACGCCGTCGTCTCTCACTTCCGGAGGCTGGTTCTCTCGCGGGTGGCCCCGGCTGTTCCGTCCGGACCCGCCTCGGCCGCCGCCTCTCGTCGCTGCGGGTCGCCCTCGCTCGCGGCGGCGGTGTCAGCGGGTTGGGTGCTGGCCGCGGCTCTCGGCGCCGCTCTGCAGGTGGGCTCGGACGTGAAGCTGACACCATCGCGCATCCACTGCTCCAACCCGCCGAGCGCTCTGGACAACGTCACCGCTCTCGTCATGCTGGGCTGCACGCTCGTGGTCGCGTGCAACTACGGACGCATGGCGCTACAGCTCCGCGGCCACTTTGGCGCCAGGGCGGCCCAGGCAAGGCGGCCTCGCCCCACCCGCGCGGCGCCGCCGCCACCGCCGAGCCCGACGCAGCAGGCTGGGCGCTCGCGCTCGGTCAGCGTCACACCGGTCACACCGGTCCCGGCGGCGCGGCAGACGCGATCACCCACGCCGACCGCGACGACGTTCGCGACGGCACAGCAGCAGCAGCGCATCAACGCCCTGCTCCTGCTCGCGGTCGTGCTCCAGTGGGCGACCTGGGTGCCCGTGACGGTCATCTTCGCGCTCCCTCATCTGACAGCCGGGGCCGACGTGTGCGCCATGCTTTTGGTGTGCATGCACGCGCTCGCCAGCCCTTGCATTTACGCTCTGCACCCACAGCTCAGACGCTTGCTCCTCGCCGGTCCCTTGGCTTGCGACGCGCTACTGCTCTCGGGAGCAACGGGGACAACGGAAAGAAGATGACTCAACTCTGATGCACAAGCAAAAAAAAGATCGAGTAGATTTCCGCGCGTGTTGTAGCCGACTGAGTACACTCGCGTTTGTCGTTGGTTTAGTGGGATTACGAGGGCGGGCGATGGGATTACGAGGGCGGTCGCCGGGAAGAGACGCGGGGGAATCGGCAAGCCTCCGCGCGAGACGACGGGCCAGACCAAAAAAGCGCAACGCACGCGGGGGCCGGCCGGCCAAAGAAAAGGAAAAAAAAAGCGCCGGATGCCAGGCGAGAGCTGCTCCGGCAGAGAAGGAAAAGCGAAAAAAACCAACAATCTGAAAACATGGCAGGGGTGCCGGACCTGTCGGACAGGGCGACGATCGCACTGACGTTCTACAGTGCCGACCAACTACAAAGTCTCACGGTGTCCGGATTGCCGCGGTGGACGGTGGTGGCCCAGGGAACGTATCTGTCTGCCTTCAGGGCCAACGGGCCGAGATGGGTCGACGTCTTCACGGTCGACGGTGGACGAATCTCTCCGATACGAACCATGGGCACGGAGGAAGCGCTCGATGGTTTCGGTTCCGCACGGCGCGCTCCGGGCACCCGCCTGACGTACCTGGCCACAATACCCACAGGTCGCCTGGTCTCTCTTCTGCGTGTTCCAAACACGGGTCGAGCTAGCGACGAGCGACAAAATACGTGGTTCGACGTTTTCCGCACGGCGCAGCCCGCGGCTGGCGACCCGAACGCCGCCGTGCTAGAGTCTCCTCGGACAACTGGCGACGACTGGACGGATCTGCTGCTCGCCGACATTTGCGCGCGGCGGATGTGGATCGCCGTGCCCGAGGAAAAGGTGGTCGTGTCCGCACCCCGGTCTTCGCCTTCATCGTCCTCGTCCCTGGCTCAGCCGCCGCCGCCCGCCTTCTCGCCCTTCACCACCGACACGTACCTCTCTTCGGTCGCGGGGCGCTCAGCGGGTCTGCCTTCTTCTCCCGGGCCCTCCCTCTCTGAGTCTTCGCTGCCGATCAACTTGCCTCTGGCCTCCCCCTCTGCTCCTCCTTCTTTCTCGCCGTTCTTTGCGCCCGGCGCTCTCCCCTCGCCGAGTCCATCGTCCTCCTCTTCCTCTTCGACGTACTCCCCGTTTGCGGCCGCCCAACCCGCGCAACCCACGCCGATGATGCCGTCTCCGACGCCCTCGACTTCGCCAGGAACAGTGCGCCAGTCCTACTCCTCTTCGTCGTCGTCATCGTCTTCTTCCTCGTCCTCGCAGCCGCCGTCGCGTCCGTCCCAGGCTCTCCCGGCGGCTTCATCGTCGTTTGCCATGCGGGGGCCGGTTAGGCGGTCTTCGCGGCCGGCCGGGTTCCGGTCCCTCTTCTAGGCGGCCTCTGGCGACCGCTGTCCAGTCGGTCACACGGCCGCCGCCGCTGCCGGTGGAGCTGGAGCCGGGGTTCCCGCCTTCTTGCGGTGCCCGAGTGCGGTGGCGAGGGGCCAGACCATCAAGACGAGTCCGGCGAAAAGCGCCACCCAGGCCCACCAGACCTCTCCCAGACCGCCCTGCTCGCCGGCAAAGTACAGCACCGCGATGGCGTAGACCAGCGCTATGGCACCGACGACGAACATCCAGAACTGCCAGTGACCAAAGAGGCTCTTCTTCAGCCCCACGATCAGCCAGATCAGCACGACGACACCGATAAGAATGATTCCGGCAATGGCAGAGGAGGAGGCCGCCGTGGCTGTCTGATCAATGGTGGCTTTCAGCTTGGTGACCGCTGAGTTGACGGCCGTGTTGTCCTGCGTGGCCGTGATCATGGAGGTCGCGTAGGCATCTTGGTCGATGTAAGAGTAGGTCCCGTTCACGCACTTATTACCCTGGATGTTGAGAATGTTGGCAGCGGTCGCGGCCGACGACACGATCTGGGCCGTGTTGTTCCGGATCGTCGATGCGATCTCGAACGACTGCTCCGTGATGTTGATGGCCGTCGTTGAGCCGGCTATGCCGAGCGCGCCGTTCACAGCGTCCGCCATCTGCTGAGCTTGGACGTCCAACTCGGTTTGCACGTCGCTGCTCACGGCAGCCGTCTGCATGCAGCTCGTCTCGACCTGCACCGTCGCCGACTGGTTGATGTTGTTGACGTCGAAGTTGCAGTGCCCTCCCTCGCACTCCGAACAATCGATGTTTTGGGTCGTGATGATGTTCACGGCCGATCCAGGGTTCGTGCACGACTGCGACGTGTTGGTGATGATGGTTGTCATCGACTCTACTCCCTGATCCACCTTGTTCTTGGCTGTCACTTTGTTGCCCATTTTTGTTCGCGCTCACCCAGCAAGGGGTGATTTCTGGCCCCGTCGGTTGCGTCTCGTCCAAAGGTTTCGCTTTTTCCTTTGGGCCGAGTGTGTTTTTTCTTTGGTGGTGTTGTCCAGTCAACGGCCTCGGACAATAGAGTGAAAAGTCAGAGCTTTCCGCATCGTGAAGCGACGATTCGTCGATATTCTCCCGCCTTGCTAAGTCTTTCAACTGACTCGCTTTGCTCTTCCACATCGTTTCCGAAAAGGGAAGCCGCAACTCCGAAGTCTCGCGGAACTTGGTCGTTCTTATTGCGGCGGTTTACTGTACGGTAAAGCACCCAATTGTAAGAGCACTCGCACAGCGCAGACGAGACGGCCGCAGCGGCTGGCATAGCTGGACACGAGGCTCCGAACTAGACCTCTGGCTATCCTTTGCCGACCCGAGGGCCTCGAGTGCGTGTGTGGCCGGGTGGATGTGGGCGCTCAAGAGTTCGCCGAGGACCTGAGAACCAGCTCCTGGGATTCGCACGGGTATCGGGACCCGGGCCGCCTGTCGTCCGTCTCGACGAGGAGCATGGCGTCCGAGTCCCTCTCCGGCCGGGCGCGCCGCGAGCCACACGGCCACCATGCCTGGCAGCCCGTCGGTGATGGCCACCTGCGACAGGGGCGAATACCCTCTTGCGCTCGGCGGGTAGTGGCTTTTTTCGGTCGGCGGCGCGGCCTCGGCGCGACCGTGCAAGGCGGTGGCCTTCGGCTGGGAGCGGCTGCTCGTTTCGGGAGGGGGCGCCGACCTCGAGCCCAAGGCGCTGCCCCGAGGTTAGCAGAGACAACGGCGGTGCGGGTCTAAGCGCCAGGAAAAGGAAAAGGTGGACAGGGTCGTTGGTCAAGCCGAAATGACGCAAGTCCACGGCTTTGTCCCGCAGACAGAGTTGTTTTGCACGTACACCACACCGTGCACCGAAGAGGGCATATGCAGCAGCAATGACTTTTTGTACAAAGAAATGACCTGCTCGGACTCTTCAGATTTGTGGAAGAAACGGGACCAGTACGCGTGCTCACGCATCGACCCAACGTTGTGCCCGGCGTTCAGTAACCAGGAGCCGATCAACGGGGGACGCCTGCCTCCAGGACGGCCGGGACTGAAGGGTGCAGACGGGACCCGGGAGCGCGGCGATATCCAACTGTAGCCGCAGGTGTACGAAGACGAGGATTGCCGTCTCTCGGTCGGATGCCCGTACATCCAATGCACGTACGACACCACGGACATCGTCACGCTCGACGACTTGAACCCGTGGAAGAAGAATTTCCCGCCAACTGTTGCCGCTAACAAGCCGGCTTGGGACACGATCCTGGCGGCGTGGTGTCCCGGCCAGGCCGCGACGTTCAACGACGACTGTCTGGCGGCCTGCGATCCGACAGAGGGGCCCCGGCCAGTCTGGTGCGCGGGCGACAGCGCCGACACCGAGATGACAACCGAGGGGACCTGCCCGGCCGACACGTCTGCCGTCAGCCACGGCAAGCAAGGCACCTGCGGCGAGACGTGCCGCATCACGTGCGACACGGGCTACCAGGTGTCTGGCACGGACAGGGCTTGCCAGAGCGGCGCACTGAGCGGCACGCGGCAGACCTGCAAGGCCTCTGGCTCCGTCATCCCACCACCCACTCCCCCTCCTCCTGCTCCACCCGCCGAGTCGACACAGCAATGGGTCATCCTCGCGGCGGGCATATTTGCCGCGCTCCTGCTGGCAGTGATCGCCGCGTGGTGGTGGTCATCGCGTCGCCACAAGAGGGCGAGTTTCATTCCTGCTGCCTAGACGGCGCCTGCAGCGGCAGTCCGGTGGAACTTGTGGTGTATTTCGGTTCCGCTCGAGCGGCACAGAGGGCAACACCGACAATGGAATTTCTGCAGGCACGTTGCTCCGAACGGAGAGCAACCGTGCTGAGCCATGCAGTAGTAACAAGTGCGCGGGCGGGCGAGGACAGAAAAATGTGGCGACTGTTTGGTTTTTTGCTGGGCGCAAGGGTGTTGGTAGACTCCGTACGGCATAGCAGACAAAAAAAGCAACGCCACTCGCGATAATTCCGATGAGTGAGATCCACGGATTCGTGCCTCAGACCGACGCGTTCTGCACGTACCAGGCGCCATGCGCGAATTCGGGACGCTGCAGCACGAATGACTTCCTCTACGGCACGTTTCCATGTGAAGCGGAAAACAAAGCCTGGATCCAGAGACAAAAATGCTCACGAATA
>Ga0265334_10001544_pt1 | contig 11102 bp, 5 predicted proteins | sample 42023metaG_FD_192442 | JGI IMG/M metagenome (GOLD analysis project Ga0265334, IMG submission 192442) | Rhizosphere microbial communities from Carex aquatilis grown in University of Washington, Seatle, WA, United States - 4-20-23 metaG | ecosystem: Host-associated > Plants > Roots > Rhizosphere >...
TCGTAATAAACGTAAAAGGGATTGAACCCCTCGGGGCTGGTCGGCTCCATGATCAACACCAGGTCGATGTCGTACCTGTGGACTAAGTCCGGGAGTTCAAAGAGCGGCCATAGGAAAAGCGGAACGGAGGCTGAGTGCGAGACGTTCATAACCTCAAACCCCACGGGGGAATCTTCGATGGATCCACGCATATTGAGTTCCCATGACAACTGATGGGTGAGGCTGATCTGGCGCGGGTACTTGTCGTGGATTTGGACGTATATACTCGTTGGATTCTGGAAGTTGGAAATCATGACGGCGCGCGAGTCGCCGGAAATGAGAATCCTGAAAGTGCGGGGAGGTTTCTTCTCGGGATAGCCGAGTTCATACTCACCGTTTTCCGGGATCCCGATCAGGTCGCGATAGGAAGAGATGATGTTCAGTCTGGGAGTGCTGAGGAAAAGCTTATGGGAGTCCATGGGATCCACCACAAGACCCACGTTGGGATATTGATCCAAACCCTCAAGGGGAGGAAACAAGAACCCGGGTTTGGAAGCAGTTTCACCCGAGACGGGGGAGGTATAGGTCATCGGCTCCGTGAGGGGAAGAAGCCTTTCCAGGGGTGAATCGAGGCCGGCTTGGATGGCGTAGAGGTTATCCCCTCTCGAGGCCATGGCCATCACCGGGCCAACCGAGGTGGCGGCCAGTATCAAGACGGGGTTCGGTTCTGGGGCTCCCTCCAGCCGGAAGATTTGGGTGTCATCCTGGTTTGCGACATACAAGTTGTTCACCGATGCGCACAAGACCGTGGGATGGACCAGGCCGGGATGGTTATTTAAGACATAGGTCACTTGCCCCGTTTTGAGGTTGAGGCGCTTCAACGACCGTTGGTCGGGTTGGGTGTAATAAATGGAGTCGGAGACCGCGAGGTAGGCCATGCTTCGGATTCCGGCCATGGATACTTGGCCTGCGGGGCCCTCAGCGACGGGTGTCGTGGAACCACCTCCCAGGGTGGTGACCCGTCGCTTCTTTAAGTCCACGAGGCGCAGTAGGCTGTTGCCTGAATCGTTGACCGCCAACCGATCACCGTCCAGGTAAAGGACGCCTTGGGGTTGGTTGAAAAGGGCTGATCCGAAACTCCCGTCTTGGTGGCCGGGTTCGTCATGGCCGGCGAGGGTGGTCACCCGGTTGTTCTTGTCCAAGTGAACCTCACGAATGCGGTTGTTGAGGGTGTCCGCGACAAAGATTGAACGTCCGTCGGGAGTGGCGGTGATGCCCATGGGCGTCTTGAAAAGGGCGGAATAGAACTCCCCGTCCAAAAACCCCGGGGTGCCTTCGCCGGCCACCAGGGAGATGTCGTTTGACATGGGTTTTAGGGCCCATGCGGATTGGGAAAGGGCGAGGGCCAAAACAAGCCCCCAAGAAACTTTTAGAAATTCGCGATAGGCTCGGATTGGACTGCTAAAATATGTATTCCGCAAGGTGTAAGCCTTTCGTTTAGACGTGCCGACTCGTGTGTACTTCAGACCCAAACAACTGACTTTATTGCAAAGAATAGCACCTACTTGGGAATGGATGAGGGTGAAAAGCCTGATGAAACCGGGATTTCCCAGATGACCTTCTCTGGAAACATAGCCGGGTAAATTGTTCCTCAATTATATTGCTCCCCCATTTCTTCTATCGAAGTTCAGTGAATGCCTTCTTCGTCCATCACCTTACGCTTGGATACCCCTCAACCATGACCTCCATGTGTATTTCGGTCCATCGGTCCATGTTTTTGAACACCCTTCTTCCCTCCCGGTGGAGTAGTTTCTGTATTGAAACCTCATCATCCGGCAAATTGGGCGGTTACGTGGGACGAATGCGGGTGATGCGGGTTACTTTAGGGGTGTTAAAGGATTAGGACTAATCACGGTTAAATAACGTCTTTGCTTTTTTTCAAACGGGTAGAGTAACTTTCTCGATAGAACTCGGCGGCTTTAGGTGCCAAAGGCAAAAGCCGGAAATGTTCCGGACGCTTGGGTGTCACAATGTTTTTACAAAAGCTAACTGCCGAACATTCGACATTCTACGGTCGCCAGGGGCTGCCGGCCTGCATTTAGGCCGTTTCTTTAACTGGCCGCCGACCCAGCTTCACATCCTGTTACGCCGGACAAGCCGCTCGTCGTGTTGCCGTTTTGGCGTTTTAGCTATCCGCCTACCGCTATCCGCCAACGGCCCTTTGACTCACAATGGTCGCTCAGGGCTCCCTATCGGTCGCTGCCTTTAAGGCGCCTCGAACCAAACGACCCCCAGGGGCGGCAGGGTGATCTGGGCCGAGAAGGGTTGGCCGTGCCAGCCGTAATTCTCGGCCTGCACTCCCCCGCCGTTGCCCACGTTGGACCCGCCGTACAGGTCCCCGTCGGTGTTGAGGATCTCCTTGTAAAACCCCGCCCTCGGCAGGCCCATGCGGTATCCCTTCCGGGGCACCGGGGCGAAGTTGCAGGCGCAAACCACGATCTTGCCGGTCTTGGGGGACATCCTCATGAAAGCCGCGACATTCTCGTCCGAGTTGTTGGCGTCGATCCATTGGAACCCCGCTGGGTCGGCGTCCGACTCGTAGAGGGCCGGATGCTCACGCATCAGTCGGTTCAGGTCGCCCACCAGCTTCTTGAGCCCTTTGTGGTCCTTCCACTGCAGGAGGTCCCACTGGAGGGAACCGTCGTTGTCCCATTCCTTCCATTGGCCGAACTCGCTTCCCATGAACAGCAGCTTCTTACCGGGATGCGCCCACATGTAACCGTAGAGGCTCCTGAGGTTGGCGGCCTTCTGCCACATGTCCCCGGGCATCTTGTCCAGCATGGACCCCTTACCGTGAACCACCTCGTCGTGGGAAAGGGGAAGGATGAAATTCTCGCTCCAGGCGTAAAGGAACCCGAAGGTCAGGTTGTGGTGGTGGAACTTGCGGTAGATCGGGTCCTTGGTGAAATACATGAGGGTGTCGTGCATCCAGCCCATATTCCACTTGAAGCCGAACCCGAGGCCTCCGGTGTAGGTGGGCTTGGAGACGCCGGGCCAAGCCGTGGATTCCTCGGCGATGACCAGGGCGCCGGGATGCCGACCGTGGACGATCTCATTCAGCCGCCTCAAGAAATCGACGGATTCCAGGTTCTCACGGCCGCCGTATTGGTTGGGGATCCATTCCCCCTCCTTGCGGCTGTAGTCGCGGTACAGCATGGAGGCCACGGCGTCGATGCGGAGGCCGTCCACGTGGTAATGCGACAGCCAAAAGAGGGCGTTGGACAGGAGGAAATTACGGACCTCGTGGCGGCCCAGGTTGAAGACGTAGGTGCCCCAGTCGGGATGTTCCCCCTCGCGGGGGTCCTGGTGCTCGTAAAGGGGCGTGCCGTCGTAGCGGCCCAGGGCCCAATCGTCCTTCGGGAAGTGCGCCGGGACCCAATCGAGGATCACGCCGATCTTGTTCTGGTGCATGACGTCGATGAAATATTTGAAGTCGTCCGGGGTGCCCCAACGGGCGGAGGGGGCGAAGTAGGCCGAGACCTGGTAGCCCCAGGACCCCCCGAAGGGGTGCTCCATGATGGGCATGAGCTCGATGTGGGTGAAGCCAAGCTCCTTGACGTAGGCCGCCAGCTTGGGAGCGAGTTCCCGGTAGGTGAGGGAACGATTGGCTTCCTCCGGCACCCGCATCCAGCTTCCCAGGTGGACCTCGTAGACCGACATGGGCTCGGACCAGGGGTCCTTTTTCTTGCGGGCCTCCATCCACTCGGCGTCCTGGAAGGGATAGCTCGACTTGTTGACGCGGGCCGCCGTGCCGGGGGGCACCTCGGTGGCGAAGGCGAAGGGGTCGGTCTTGAGGATCAGGTGGCCGGCCTTGGTGTGGATCTCGAACTTGTAGTGGTCGCCGTGCTTCGCGCCCGGCACGAAGACCTCCCAGACGCCCGAGGCGCCCATGCTGCGCATGGGGTGAAGGCGGCCATCCCAGCCGTTGAACTCACCCACGACCGCTACGCCGTCGGCGTTGGGGGCCCAAACGGAGAATCCGACGCCCTCGACCCCCTGGTGCACGCGGGGTTGGGCGCCGAACCGGTCGTGCAACTCCTCGTGGCTTCCCTCGTTGAAGAGGTGGAGGTCCATGTCGCCCAGGGTGGGAAGGAAACGATAGGAATCCTCCAGGGTGAAGACCTGCTTCCCGTAGGTCACCCGAAGTTGGTAGGGGAACACCTCGGACGGTCCGGGAACGAACAGCTCGAAAAGGCCCGCCTCGTGGATCAGGGTCATGGGAAGGGAGGTCTTGTCGGATTTCAGGACCTCCACCTTGTCGGCGGAGGGGCGGTAGGACCGGATCACGACGCCCTTGGGGGCCGGATGGGCGCCCAGGAGCCCGTGGGGGTTCGCGTGGGTCCCCCCGAGGAAACGTTGGAGGCCTTGCTGGTCGATCGGGACCTTGGGTTCAAGCGCCTTCGAGGGCATCTTGTTGTTTCTCCTCTCGGTTTCGGCTGAGTTCCTCGACGACCCGCTTTGAGCTTTTCTCGGCCAGGAGGGATCGGTTCAAGCCCATCTGCCCCGCCAGGTCCGACAGCTTGTCGAACTCGTAGGTCGTACCGGCGGCTTCGTATAGGATTTCCTGCGGGCGGTTCAGGTTGGGGGTGAGTCCCATCTGTTTTACCACCTCCAGCAGGCCTTGGGCGGCTTTAAGGTTGGAATCGGAGGCCTCATGCACCGCGATCTGGACGGCCCGGTTGAGGAGCTCCGAGAACCGTCGGTCGGCGAAAGTCAGGTCGAGCTGGAGGCCCTGTCGGGCGGCCTCCTTGGCCACCTGCACCGCTTCCTGGTAGGCCGCGGGCGACAGGGAGCCTTCTTGCTGGAGGATGAGGTCGGTGAACCTTCGGCTGAGGGTGAACTCGGCGGAGGCGGTCAGCTCACGGGGGATCGGGAAACCCGCGTGCTGGAGCATCTCGAGGTTGCGCCGGTTTTCCTGGTACAAAAGGGCGAACTCGCTGGTCAACCGGTCGACCAGGCTGGCGTACACCGTTCCAAAAACCCGTTCCCGGCCTTCCGGGAGCAGGTGTTCCATGCCGAACTCGTCGTTGCCGTAGGTCTCGGCCATCAGGCCGAGGAAGCGGGACAAGGGCAGGTTGTAGAACTGGTCCCAAAGTTTCACGGAGGCTGCGTCGGCCTGGGCCGGTTCCGCGCCCTGCAGGATGTTGCAGGTGAAATCGATGCCCCCCATATAAAGGGCGGCGAATGCCATGGAATGCCCGCGACGGGTCGAGAGGTCCTGGAGGCGGATTCGGCCCGTGGAGAGGGTGAGGCGCCCGTGGGATTCCTTCCGTTGGGATAGGATCTCATAGGTGAAACCGCCGGCCTCCCCCTGGTTCGGTTGGTGGGGGTCCGCCAGTCCCGCCATGGCCACGTGCGCGGACACCTGGGCGGGACGAACCCGGGCGGTATCCACGTTCTTAATGAAGAGGTCCCGGCCGTTTCCGTTCCCGGGGATATTGCTTTGGGCTTGGGCGAGTTTCTCCAAAAAGACGACCCGGGGGCCGGGGATCCCGAGGCTCTCGAGCAGGTCCAGCGCCCTCCCGGCATACTGGAGGACTTGGATCGTCTCGATGCCGGACAGGTCGTTGAAGAACCAGGCGCAGCTCGTGTACATGAAAAGGGCCTGGCGCTGGATCTCCAGGTGCGTCAGGGCCCGGACATGCTCGTCTTTCGACAAAGGCCGGCCGGCTTGGTCGTCGAGGAAGCCTTCCCGGGAGGCCGCGTGGTCGAGGAGAAGCCGGACGTATTCGTCCCTTGATTTCCATGGGTCCCGGAAAAGCTTGCCCCGTTCCGACTCAAATTGGGCCGCCACGTGGTCCCGGAGGAAATCCAGGGCCTCCCGGAGCGGGCCGCGCCAAGCCTGGGTCCAGCCGGGCAGGCCGCCGGTGTGGCACCCGCAGTCGCGGATCCAACGGCCCACGCCGTGCGAACAGCTCCAGGCCGTGCCTTCCCCGTTGGGCCCCGGCTTGATCTCGGTCTCCCATTGGGCCGGGTACTCCGAGAGGAACTCCCCATAGTTGGTGACCTTGAAGCCACGCTGGGGGGCCAGGGTGTCGAAGGCGTAAGCCACGCTCCGGTCGCCGAACTTGAAATGGTGGCCGTACGATTCCCCGTCGGTGGCGGTATGGACGAGCCTTCCGTTCCCGCCCGGGAAGCGGGCCACCAACTCCATCAGGGTCTCGCTGGTGCGCAGCGCCCCCTCGAAGGCGATGGCCTTGGCGATCTCGGGGTCGTAATAAAAGACGGCCATGGACCGGCCGGAACCGTCCTTGTGCTTATAGAGGTAGGCCACGCCGGGGTCCACGTCGCCGTTGGAAACGTCGCGCCAGTCGCCGCCGGTCAGGGGACGCACGCGGAGGGCTTGGTGCGGGGAGAGGATCACGTACTTCAGCCCCTCGTCGATCAGGCTTCCCATCACCGAGTCATTGACCGCGGTCTCGGAGAGCCAGAGGGACTCGGGCGCGCGGCCGAACCGATGCTTGAAGTCGGAAACACCCCAGCGGATCTGGGTCAGGCGGTCCCGCTCGTTGCAAAGGGGCAGGATGGCGTGGTTGTAGGCCTGGGCGATGGCGTTGCCGTGGCCGCCGTGGGCCTTGAGGCTGGACCGGTCCGCCTCCAGGATCTGTTGGTAAGTGAAGGGATGGTGAACCTCCATCCAAAAGAGGAGGGTGGGGCCGAGGTTGAAGCTGAAGAACTGGTAGTTGTTGATGATCTTGTCGATGAGGCCGTTCGCGTCCAGCACCCGGGCGAAGGCGTTGGGGCGGTAGCACTCGTAATAGACCCGTTCATTCCAGTCATGCATCGGGGCGGCGCTGGGTTGTTCGTCGATGACGCCCGTCCAGGGGTTTTCCCGGGGGGGCTGGTAGAAGTGGCCGTGGAGGATGAGGGAGGTCGGCATGAAGGATCCTGATGCGAGGATGGAACGATTGTATCAGCGCTTCCCCGTCCGTGAAAAGGAGTCCCGGGGTTTGTCGGGCCTTTTGGCGGGAATCAGCCTTGGTTTCAACCAGATCCGGCCGAAACGCCGGAACTCGACGCGATAGTATTTTCGAATGGATTCCAAGATGGGCGGTGGAAGCCGGTCCTGCACCGGAAGGTCGTAGATCTCCACCCAACGGAATATCCGCTGGCTCAAGTCATCCTGGAGGTCGCTCCCGTTCCAACTCCCCATTCCATAGAGGGCCCCGAAAGTGGAGGGTTGGTACCAAACCTCATGGCCCGACAGGAGGGCGAGATCGGTGTCCAAGAGCAGCACTTGGCCCGGGTCCTTCCGCAACCAGGAAGCCGCCTCCGTTTTTTGGGCCCGTTCCTCGGGGGAGGGGACGGTTGGGGCGGGCATGGACAGGAATGAAACCGTCAGGGCGAGGACCCCTAGGGCGGAAACCCATCCCTTCCAGGTCGGGGTTCGGGCTTCGGGAACGCCCCACCCTTCCCCGATCCAGAGGAACATGGCGAGCAGGAACTCCAGGTAATAATTCTCCGCGCTGCCCACCCGTCCCAACGAAGCGAGGCCCAGGGCCGACCCGAGGCCATAGGCCAGGACGGTCGGATTGGGTTTGCGTCCCAGGAGAAAGGCCATCAAGGCCATTGCGGTCGGCAGGGAGCATTCACGCCACCAGGAACCCGTGATAAAGGAAGCGAAACGGCCTGGGATCATGAACCCCCTCGCCCACACGATTACATGCAGGTGGAACAACCCGCCGGTCCAAAGGTCCAACAATCCCAAGATCAGGACCGCCGTTCCCCAAGAAGCCGCCATAAAGGTGAAAGTGGGCTTCCAGCGGCGCCTTAGGAAACCGGTCGCCAGGACGGCCAGTCCCAACACGAAGGTGGTTTGCTTGGTGAGGATGGCGGCGGCGTGCAAAAGGCCCGCCTGGACCCACCGGCGTTTGTCGTCGGGGCGGCCTTCCCCTTTCCCTTCCCCATGGCGGACCCAAAGGGACAAGGCGGCTAAATTGAAGAAGATCGACAAGACGTCCGAACGTGTGACCGACGCCCAGGTATCCCAGGTCGGGCTGGCGGCCACCAGGAGGGTGATCAACGCCGGCCAGGGCGTCTTCCAGCGTCTTCGTCCCCAACCGTAGACCAGCGCTAGGATCCCGAGGAAAGCCCCGAAGGAGATCACCCGTCCCGCGCTGAACATCCCGATGCCGGATAGCAAGGCGAAAGCCTGGAGGAAATAGTACAAGGGCGTATAGGAGAAATGGAGGTAGGGTCCCCCGGAACGGAAATCCACGTAGGGCCTCTCGAGGCGCGCCAAGCGGAGGCCGAAGTCGACATGGTTCGCCTCGTCCTGTTGGACCTGGAAGGGGCAGGTGACCCGGTTGAACTCCTGGGGGACCAGGAAGGCGGCCCGGACCGCGAGAAACAGGACCATGAGCCAAAGGATCCATTCGGTGGCGGGGAGGGAGCGAGGGGCGCGCTTCAATATTGGAACTTCCATAGGAAGGATAACCCTTTTGGGGTGGATTCCGGTTTCGGGACCCAGGTGCCCCCGACACCGCAGGCCGCGGTCCCAACCAAGAGCCCGAGGGCCGCCCCCGCCGTGACGTCGGACAAGTAATGCTTGTGGTCCTCCATGCGGCCCAAGCCGGTGCAGATCCCCGCCAGGATCGCCGGGACGCCGGCTTTCCAGCCGAAATACTTCCAAGCCGCGGGGACAATGCTGAAGGCGGAGGTCGTGTGGCCTGAGGGGAACGAGAAGGAAGCGCCGTTGGGCCTCGTTCGGTTCACGGGGTACTTGATGGCCCAGGCCGCCACCCCGCTCCCCACCAAGGCCACGGCCGAGTCGAAACCGAAACCCTGGAGTTTGGGCGAGTGGAACATTCGTCCGGCGCTCCAGGTGCCGACCGCAAGGGCCCCCTGGGTCAGCCCGTTACCCCAAAGGTTGCCGAAGTTGAAGACGGTTTCGTTCTTGGCGACACGCTCCAAACGGTCGTCGTACGTCCTTTCCTTTGGGGTGTTCCAGACCGCGGCCGTGAGACAGGAGCCGCCCGCCAGGATGAATAGGTTGGATTTGCTAAAGAGCCTGGGAGCCGTGGCCTTCAGGCCGCCCGGCAAGCCGAACAGGATGTTGTCGCTTCGAGGGGGCGTTTCACACCAGGGTCTTATCGGAAGGGTGGAAAATGCCAGGAGCGCCAAAAGAAGTCGCCGGGTTTGGACGATTCGTTTCATCACCAGGCATTATAAGGTGATATCACCTTTTAGTTTCTGGGTTGTTCATTTGGCATTGGAGGTTTCTTAATCTTGGCCAACCGCTATCCGCCGACCGCTTGCCATGCCGAGGCCTCAAGCCGAGGCATTTGCTCGGCAAGTGCCGCGCAATATGCGCGGTGGCATCCGCTGGTGTCAGACAATCATCCCCGCCGCCACCGTATTATTCGACAGCTCATCGATCATGATGAAGTTGCCCGTGGCGCGGTTCCTCGAATAGGGATCATAAAAGAGGGGTTTCTGGGTCAGGACCTTGATCCGGGCGATGTCGTTCATCCTAAGCGCTTCCGCCGGGCCTTTTTCCATGGTGTTGACGTCCAACCGGTGCTCGATGGCCTCGACCTGGCATTTCACGGTCTGGGTGGTCTGCTTCAAAAGGTATTTTTTCTTGGGGACGAGGGGTTCCGACGAGAACCAGCAGAGATCCGCCGAGAAGCGGTTGCCGACCAGGGGCCGGTTGTCCGGATGGCAGATCATGTCACCCCGGGACAGGTCGATTTCCTGGGCAAGGCGTAAGGTCACCGAGAGCGGCGGGAAGGCCTCCGCCAATTCCCCTTCCCAGGTGTCGATCGCCTTGACGGTCGTCTCGATTCCCGAGGGCAGGGCCACCACCTTATCCCCCGGCCTGACGATGCCGGAGGCCACCTTGCCGGCGTAACCCCGGTAATCCAGGTTGGGCCTCAGGACCAACTGCACCGGGAATCGGAAGTCCTCCAGGTTGCGGTCATGGCCGATGGGGACGGTTTCCATGTGCTCCAGGAGCGAGGGCCCCTGGTACCAGGGCATCCTGCCGCTGTTCCGCACGACGTTGTCGCCGTTCAGGGCGGACATCGGGATGCAGGTGAGGTCCTTGGGGTTCAGGCGTCCCGAGAACTCGCGGTAGTCGGACACGATCTTGTCGTAGACCGCCTGGGAATAACCCACAAGGTCCATCTTGTTGACGGCCAGCACCAGGTGCGGGATTCCCAACAAGGTGGCGAGGGTGCCGTGGCGACGGGACTGCACCTGCACGCCGTTGCGCGCGTCCACCAATATGATGGCCAGGTTGGCCGTGGAGGCGCCGGTCACCATGTTGCGGGTGTATTGCTCGTGGCCCGGAGTGTCGGCGATGATGAATTTTCGGCGGGCCGTGGCGAAATAACGGTAGGCCACGTCGATGGTGATGCCCTGTTCCCGCTCGGCGGCCAGGCCGTCGGTGATGAGGGCCAGGTCGATCTCCTCCCCGCCCTTGCGGGATGTGGTGCGGCGGATGGCGTCGATCTGGTCCTCGAACACGCCCTTGGTGTCCACCAGCAGGCGGCCGATGAGGGTGGACTTGCCGTCGTCCACGCTCCCGGCGGTCGTGAACCGCAATAACTCCATGTTCTCGTAGAGTTCCTGCGCCTTGGTGTCGAGGTGCCCCATCAGAAGTAACCGTCCTTCTTCTTCTGTTCCATGGAGGAGTCACTGCCGTGATCGATGATGCGGTTCTCGCGCTCGCTTTTGCGCGTGGCGATGACCTCCTCGATGATGTCCTGGAGGTTGTCGGCCCGTGAGGCCACGGCGCCGGTGCAGGACATGCAGCCCAGGGACCGGAACCGGACGTCCAACTCCTCCACCACGTCGCCCGGCAGGATGGGGATGTGGGCCACCCAGGGGATCAGTAGGTTCTTGCGCCGGATGATCTTCCGCTTGTGGGTGAAGTAGATCGGCACCACCGGGATGTTCTCCAGGGCGATGTAGAGCCAGATGTCGAGCTCGGTCCAATTCGACAGGGGGAACACCCGGATGGACTCCCCCTCGTTGACCCGGGCGTTGTAGAGGTCCCAGGGCTCGGGCCGCTGGTTCTTGGGGTCCCATTGCCCGAAGGAATCCCGGAAGGAGAACAC
>Ga0265334_10001549_pt1 | contig 11067 bp, 9 predicted proteins | sample 42023metaG_FD_192442 | JGI IMG/M metagenome (GOLD analysis project Ga0265334, IMG submission 192442) | Rhizosphere microbial communities from Carex aquatilis grown in University of Washington, Seatle, WA, United States - 4-20-23 metaG | ecosystem: Host-associated > Plants > Roots > Rhizosphere >...
CGCTGACGCCCCCGAGAGCGTTTTGAAGGCCCCCCACCGTAAGGGTTCCCAGGTATTTCCCCTCGGGGCTGTAGGCCTTGATGAAGTTGCCCATCATGCTGGAGATGAAGACCCTACCCTTCGGGCTGATCGCGACCCCGGAGGCCTTGCCGTAGGGTTTGATGGACCTGAGGTATTCCCCGGCCGGGCTTAGGACCTGGACCCTGGAATTTTCCTCATCCGCCACGTACATCCGGCCCTTGTCATCGAATGCAATGGTCCGCGGGTTGAAGAACTCGACCTTGCCGTCCCCGGATTTCCCCCAAGCGGTCACGGCCGCTCCGGCCAGGGAGACTTGGACGACCCGCTGGGTCCCCGTGTCCGCGAACCAGAGGTTTTGATCATGCCAGGTGACGCCCCGGGGCCCGTAAAACCCCTGGGGAAGCGGGAAGTCGGCGATGCGGTGGCCGTTTTTTGTATATCCCCGGACGTCTGATTTGGCGGGATCCACCATATAGATGTTTCCCGACGGGTCCGAGGTGATGCCCCCGGGTTCCAAGAAATCCTCGGGCCCTTTGCCCTTCCGACCCACGGTTCGGATCAACCTTCCTGAACGGTCGAACCAAAGAAGCCTTCCGCCGTGATCCGAGACGACGAGGAGGTCCCCGTCCGGCGCAGTCGCTCCCCAGGCGTCAAAGGTTCCGCAGGCCTGCAGCTTGCCGGAAACCCGTGAGACGAGTGTGACTTTGAAGGGCCGGTCGGAAGGTGGGCCCAGGAGAAAGATGAGGGCTCCCAACAAGGCCAGGGCCAGGAGGAAGACCCCGAGGACGACGCGCGATTTGCGGGGGCCCGTGGGAGGGGGCGCGGGTGGAATCGTGACCGCCAGTGGTGCGGTTTTCTTGGATCGAATCGGCTTTTTGCCTATGGACCGAGATGCCACGCCGGACTCCCCATTAAAAAATTAAAGCTGAACGGCCTTCCAAGGATCTTCCCCGCTCATGCGGGTCAAACCGGCTTAAAAAATCCCGACCGATAAACCTTCAACTCCTCCACCGACTCCAGGATGTCGTCCAGGGCCTGGTGTTTTTCCTTCTTCTTGGGGATGGCCTCGGGGCCGTACCAGCGCTTGACCAGCTCCTTCACGGTGGACACGTCCAGGTTCCGGTAATGGAAGAACTTCTCCAGGTCGGGCATGTATTTCGAGATGAACAACCGGTCCATATGCACCGAATTGCCGCAGAGCGGGCTGTCCTTCGGGATCAGGTGCCCCGCCAGGAACTCCAGGGTCTTCACCTCGGCGTCCCGCGCGGTCATCTTCGATTCCCTCACCCTCTGGATGAGTCCCGACTTGCCGTGGTGGGTCTTGTTCCAATCGTCCATGGCCTCCAGCACCGAGTCCGGTTGGTGGATGGCGAAGACCGGACCCTGGGCCAGGATGTTCAGGCCCTTATCCGTGACCACGGTGGCGATCTCGAGGATGACGCAGGAAAGCGGGTCCAGCCCGGTCATTTCCAGGTCGATCCAACCGAGGTTCAGGGGCGCGGGGGGCAAGGGGACTCCTCAGGGATGGGATGGGGTATGGCCGGGGGACCGAAGGGTCTTTCCGCCGCTGAAGTATACGGCAGAACCGCCCAGGAGGCAGAACAGCGCGCCGGCCTGAAGGGCGTGGCCCGAACCGTATCGTTGGGCCAGGAACCCCAGGAGGAGGCTCCCCAGGGGCATTCCGCCCCCGAAGACGAGGGCCCAGAGGCCCATGATTCGGCCCCGAAGGTGGTTGGGGCAATGGGTCTGGAGGTAACTATTGCTGGTGGAGAAGAAAAGGATCAACCCAAAGCCGGCGATAAAAAGGAAAAAGGCCGCGCCCACGGGATGGGTCTGGAAACCTAGGAGCAGGAGGCAGACCGAGAAGATGACGATCCCGAGGTAGGCGGGGAACTGGGTCTTGAGTCGGTCATTCAGGAAGGCCACGAGAAGGGCGCCCATGCAGGCCCCCAGGCCGTTCATGGCCATGATCCAGCCGTAACCCGAGGCCTTTTCGTGGAGGGTTTCGATTACGAAGGGCGCCAGCTGGGACTGGTAGGCCCACCCCCCCAGGCTCATGACCAACAGCAGGCCGAAGGTGCGGGCGAGCAACCGGTCCTTCAACACATATTCCAACCCGATCCGCAGGTGGGCCCATGTTCCCCCGGAGACACTGGGACGGACCTTCTCGGGAAGACGGATGCGCGCGATCCCGAAAAGCACGGCGAAGTAACTCGCCCCATCCACGAAGAAGCACCAAGCCGCCCCGACGGTGGAAAGGAGAAGTCCCGCGATCGGGGGGCCCAGGACCCGGCTGGCGTTGACCATGGCGCTGTTGAGGGCGATGGCGTTCGAAAGGTCCTTGGGCCCCACGAGCTCCACGATAAGGGCCTGGCGGGAGGGCATCTCGAAAGCCATGGCGGTCCCCCACAACCCGGCGAAAAGGAGAAGAAGCGTCGTGGCGTGGTGTCCCGTCAGGATCAGGACCCCGAAAACCAACGAAGAGGTCAAGGCGAACCAACTGGTCAACCGGAATACCGAGAGTTTGGGATGGCGGTCCGCCAAGGACCCGGCGTAGAGGGCGAACAGCAGGATCGGGAGGGTGTTCATGAACGAGACCAACCCCGTCATGAACCTCGATTGGGTCCAGGTGAAGGCCAGCCAGGAGAGCGCGGCTGACCGGGTCCATGAGCCGACGAGGGAGATCCACTGGCCGATGTAGAAATAGCGATAGTTGCGGCTGTGGAGGGAGGTGAAGGTGCGACGCCAACCCATAACCGGGGGGGCACCCTCCTGGGAAAACGGCTCATCGAGGGGCCAGGTCCCCTGAGGTCGGGTTGGACTCACCCGGGGAGGAGCTCGGGCTTAATGACCCAGGAGAGGGTGAAGGACGAATGGAAGTCGCCTTCCAAGGCCGCCAGGGTGCCGGTCTGGAAATGGATCGGCAGCCCCTTGCCGTCGGTGGTGAGGCGCCCCACCAATTGGTCGACGAAAGGCAGGTGACCCACGATCAAAAGCCCGTCCTTGGCGTCGTCCTCCAGGTCCCGGAGGAAGTCCTCGACGGAATCATCCGGGTTGAGGCCCGAGTGGGGCTCCGTAGGAAGGTTGTTGCCGAACCCCTGGGAAAAGACCTGGGCGGTTTGGAAGGCGCGTGTCTTGGAGGAATGCCAAACGGCCGTCACGGGAACCTTGGCCCCCTGGAGGAACTTGACGATCCGGGCGACGTCTTGTTTGCCCTTGGGGGTGAGGGCCCGGGTGGTGTCGGGGCCCGCGATGGATGCCTCGCCGTGGCGCATGATGTAGATTTTCATAAAGTCTCCTAGGGCGGATGGGTTTTTGGCATTGGCTTGAGACTACTCCCTGATCGGCGCGGGACCCAAGCCCATTCTTCGCGGGGTTTTATGCGGGACAAACGAACCCACTGGCGGTTAACGCCGGTCCTTGATCCGGCTCCCGGTTTGGCGGTTGAACTCGTCCAAATGAGTCCATTGGGAAAGGTCCGGAAAGCGGTCCATGTAGACCAGCCCGTCCAAATGATCGGTTTCGTGCTGAAGGATCCGGGCCTCGAATCCCCCGGCCTTCCGACGGATCCTCCGGCCGACCGCGTCCTGCGCCTCGAAGACCACGCTGTCCGCGCGGGGCGTCAGTCCCCGGTAGCCCGGGATGCTCAGGCAGCCTTCCCAATCCCAGACCTGTTTTTTGGAACGGGCCAGTATCCGGGGATTGAACCAAACCTGGGCCGGGACGTTCCGTCGGCCCGGGTAGCGGGAACTGGCCATGCTGTCCATCACGAATAACCGATGGGACAAGCCGATTTGGTTGGCCGCCAATCCCACACCCTCCGCGCGGTACATGATCCGGAACATCCTTAGGAGGAGCGCCCGGGTGGAAGGACGCTTGATCCAGGCGAGCGAGACCCGGCGGGCGGGGGTCCGGAGGACGGGGTGACCGATCAGGACGATGGATGCCATGGCGACTCCGGGAAACGAATGGGGCTGTTATAATCCGCCCGGCTCAAAAAAGGAATGGGGTCCGGTGCGGCATGATGAGGTTCGGCGAGGATCTGGGGTTTTGCTCGAAACATACGGAGGTCGTCCTGCTCCGGGACGGCCCCCGGCAAGTCGCGCTGGCCGCGTCCTACCAGGCCCGGGTCCTGACCAGCACCCTGGCGGGTCCCGGGGGTTTCAGCCATGGTTGGATCAACCAGAATTACATCGCCCAGGGCACCCTCCATCCCAAGTTCAACCCCTACGGCGGGGAAGACCGGCTTTGGCTGTCACCCGAGGCGGGCCAGTTCGGCTTCCACTTCGATCCCGGGGTGCCGTTCGAACTGCCCAACGCCCGGGTCCTGACCGCGGTGGATCGGGAACCCTTCGACCTTTTGGAACGGGGGGACCGGGAAGCCCTTTTCGGCAAAACGGCGGAACTGGTCAATTGGAGCGGAACCAGGTTCCAACTCCGCATCAGGCGAAAAATCGCGTTGATCAACCTGGAGCGCATCTGGAAGACCCTCGACGTATCGGACGACGGGCTCCAGGCGGTGGCCTTCGAGTCGGAAAATGAGTTGGAGAACGCCGGGCGGGAACCTTGGCGGAAGGAAACGGGATTGTTGGGGGCTTGGGTCCTGGGCATGTACCCCGCCTCGCCGCGCTCGACCGTGGTGATCCCCACCCATCCGGGGCCACCTGGCTCGGGTGCCTCCCGGGCCGCGAGTTACTTCGGGGAAATCCAAGGCGACCGTCTCCATTCGCTTCCTGCCGGGGCCTTCTTCAAGGCCGACGGCCTCTTTCGAAGCAAGATCGGCGTCCATCCCCGGTACGCCGGCGAGTGGCTCGGCTGTTGGGACGCCCAGGAGTCGGTCTTGACCCTCGTCCGATATTCCCGTCCCCCGGGGGCGGCCCTTTACGCGGACGGCCAATGGAAGATCCAGGAAAGGCCCTACGACGGGGATGTCGTGAGCAGTTACAACGACGGACCCCCGGAGCCCGGCGCGAACTCCTACGGCCCTTACTTTGAGTTGGAGACCATGTCGCCGGTACGGGAATTGGTCCCGGGCGATTCCCTCCGGCACCTGCACCAGACCTTCCACCTGATGGGTGACCGGTCGGCCCTGGACCGCGCCTCCCGAAAAACCTTGGGGGTAGGACTCGCGGACATCGAGGCGGCCTTGCCGGTCGCCTAGGCCGTTCAAAGGCCTCCTCATCCTTTAGAATCATGAACCGCAGGCAAAGGCCGCGGTTTGACTTGAGGGTGACCCATTTGTCCTTGACCCATGGACAGCGGACATGGGGTGGGTGCAGGGAATGGGAAGGCATTCCTCCCAGGCACAACACATTCTTCCACCACAGGGACACAGGGACGCAGTTGAAAAAGACCATATCATTTTAAAATTGAGTGAAACGGCGAGTCACAGTCAAGAAACCGGTTCACCCGCAAGCCCGATTCCTGTGTCCCTCCGTTTGACTCACGTTGTCGGTCTACGCGGTATCCCTGTGACTCCGCCCCGTCCGTTTTCCATGGTATGGAGGCGGTGCTGTCCCGCAGTCATTGAAGTTTGATGTAAACGCGGGACGTGTCACTGTGGTGAAAAGGACTTATCCGTTTGGGTGCCCCCATACTTTTTAATAGGGAACCGTGGATCCTTGTCCACGGCTTGGCCAAAGGGTTACCAATTTGTCGAAAGAACCCTTCGGTCCATTCGGTATTGAAGCGTTGATGAGAAATCCTCCCCTCTCCCCGGTTTATATTTGGCACGATCCTTGATAGGTAAAAGCCATCCTCCATATTTGGGAAGGCCATGGCCTCCACGAAATTGCCCATCACGTCGGCCCTCTTGTTCGGCCCCAAAAGCCGTCGGTTCGGTTTCCCAAAGGCCTTCCTGCCTTGGGGCCAGGGGTCCCTGGCCTCCCACCTGCTCCAAGAAGCCCACAAGGGTTTCCAGGAGGTCCTGGCGGTGGCGAAGGAACCGAAATGGATCCCTCCCGACGCCCAAGGCAAGGCCACCCTCATCCTGGACCGCTGGCCGCTCTGGGGTCCGTTGGTGGGCTTGGCCTCGGCCCTGCCCTTGGCGCGGTATGAGGCGGTCTACCTGACGGCCTGTCTCCGTCCCCATTTGGGATGGGAATTGGCGAAGGGGATGTGGACCGTCTTCCAACGGGAAGGTCCCTTCGACGCCGTGGTGCCCTACCTGGGCGGCCAATGGAAACCCCTGAACGCCCTCTGGCACCGAACCTCCCTGCCGACCCTCCAACCGGATAAATGGGCCAGCCTCGACCAGCTCCTGGAGGAGGGGGGCCTCCATATCCGAAGGGTGAGTTCCAGCGAGATGGAAAAATGGGATCCGGGGTTCACGTCCCAACAGGACTTGGAAAGCCTCCAGGATTGGGCGGCCTTGATGGCCCCACAAGTTTGAACCCTTCGACGTAACAGAATTGTCGGCTTGGATTCCCAAAATGGGAATCCGGGGGCCTGGTAGGGTCGTCCGGCGTGAGTTTATTGCAGGCAATGGTTCTGGGCCAAGTTTGAAGCCCCATTCATTGCGGGGATGTCATGGACCGAACCGGGCTGGTGGTATGACTCTTGCTTTAAAGGATATAAACCCGGGGGCCGCCCATGTTTCGAAAATTCAAATTCGAGGAAATCCATTATTCGGACCTCCTGACGATTCCCCTTTCGACGCGCCATAAGTTCGAGACGATCGGCTTCCTCGTGGAGGAGGCCCATTGGCGGAAACTTCCCCTCGAGGAACGCCGGGTGTTCTGCCACCTCGCCATCCGGAGCCAAGGGGAACGGGATACCTATAAGGAATTCATGGTCTCGGCCTTCCACCGGCTCGGGGTCACGCTCCGCCTCCTGGAGCCCGGCGCGCTCCTGAACCAGAAGACGGAATGGGAGAACCCCGGTAAAATCCCCCCCCAGGTCCTGGAGACCTCCTTCCGGACGGGGACCCCCTTGCGGCCCGAGGATTGGCTGGGGATGGACGATATGGAACGATACGCCCTCTATAAGCTCGCGGCCTCCGAGGAAAAGCTTTTTCTGGAGGCCCTCCGGGAGTTCCTCAAGGCGGACGCCACCGCCCCGTCCCATCCGGCTCCCCTCCGCCGCTCCGCCCAAGGCCACTGAACCGTTAATTCCCCATAACCACGGGGGACACGGAGGCCTATCTTTTTGGGTGTTAATGATCCCTTTTAGTGCTTCCTCCGTGAAACTCCGCCTTCCCCGTGGTGAAAATGCATTTTGATTTTTGTTATTTCAAAGATCATCAATTGAAAGAGCCCGTTCCAAGCCCTATTTTGGGTCGGAAAGGAACGGTGCCGCCGCTATGGATTTTGAATCCCTGACCCTCAACTCCCAAAAAGCCCTCCAGGACGCCCAAAGGTCCGCCTCCGAGTCCGGACATGGACAGGTCGAGGCGGAACACCTTTTGGGGGCGCTCCTTCGCCAAGAGGAAGGGATCGTCCCCCCCATCCTGAAAAAGGTGGGCGCGGACCCGGACTTGCTCCTCCAGGAACTGGACCGGGACCTGGCCGGCCTTCCCAAGGTCCAGGGGGCCTCCCAACTATCCCTGACGCCCCGGCTGGTCCAAGTGCTGGAGTCGGCCCGCCGGGAAGCCGACAAGATGAAGGATGATTACGTCTCCACTGAGCACCTCCTGCTGGCGCTCTTGGAGGCCCCCCCGGCCCAGGGCCGGGACGCCTCCTGGGGCATCCCCCGGCTGGTCCGGTCCCAGGGACTGTCACGGGACAAGATCCTCTCGGCCCTCACCGAAGTGCGGGGCAGCGCCCGCGTCTCGGACCAGGAACCCGAGGCCAAATACCAGGCCCTCACCAAATACGGCCGCGACCTGACCGACCTGGCCCGCCGGGGCAAACTGGACCCCGTGATCGGCCGCGACGACGAAATCCGCCGCGCCATCCAGGTCCTGTCCCGCCGCACCAAGAACAACCCGGTCTTGATCGGCGAGCCCGGCGTGGGAAAGACCGCCATCGCCGAGGGACTCGCCGCCCGAATCGTGTCGGGCGACGTGCCGGAGGGCCTCAAGGGCAAGCGGGTGGTCGCGCTGGACCTGGGGGCCATGCTGGCCGGCGCCAAGTTCCGGGGTGAATTCGAGGACCGCTTGAAGGCCTTCCTCAAGGAAGTCACGGGGGCCGAGGGCAAGATCATCCTGTTCATCGACGAGCTCCACACCCTCGTGGGGGCCGGCAAGGCCGACGGGGCCCTGGACGCCTCCAACATGCTCAAACCCGCCCTCGCGCGGGGCGAACTGAAGTGCGTGGGCGCCACCACCCTGGATGAGTACCGGAAATACATCGAGAAGGACCCGGCGTTGGAGCGCAGGTTCCAGCAGGTCTACGTGGGCGAGCCCTCCGTGGCCGACACGGTGTCGATCCTGCGGGGCCTCAAGGAACGCTACGAGATCCACCACGGGGTTCGCATCCAGGATGCCGCCCTGGTGGCGGCCGCGGTCCTGTCCAACCGTTACATCACCTCCCGGTTCCTGCCCGACAAGGCCATCGACCTGGTCGATGAGGCGGCCTCCAAGCTCCGCATGGAGATCGATTCCATGCCCGTGGAACTCGACGAGGTGGAACGCAAGGTGCGCCAGCTTGAGATCGAGCGCCAGGCCCTCCAGAAGGAAAAGGACGAGGGCTCCAAGTCCCGTTTGGCCCGTTTGGAGAAGGAAATGGCCGACCTCAAGGAAAAGGCGGGGCCCCTCAAGGCCCGTTGGCAGTCCGAAAAGTCCGCCATCGCCGAACTCCGCACCCTTAAGGAGGAGATCGACCGGCTCCGCATCGAGGAGACCAAGTTCGAGCGGCACGGGGACCTGAACCGGGTCGCCGAGATCCGTTACAGCCTCCTCCCCAAGCTCCAGGAGAAGCAAAAAACCCTGGAGGATCGTTTGGCCGACCTCCAGAAGAACGGCGCGCTCCTGCCGGAGGAAGTCACCGAGTCCGAGATCGCGGGGGTCGTGGCCAAGTGGACCGGTATCCCGGTGGCCAAAATGATGGAGGGCGAGACGCAGAAGCTCGTCCACATGGACGAGAAACTCAAGGCGCGGGTGGTGGGCCAGGACGAGGCCGTGGACGCCGTGTCCAACGCCATCCGCCGCAGCCGTTCGGGCCTCTCCGACCCGAGGCGCCCCATGGGGAGCTTCCTCTTCGTGGGCCCGACGGGCGTCGGTAAGACCGAGCTCACTAAGGCCTTGGCGGGCTACCTGTTCGACGACGACAAGATGCTGGTCCGGATCGACATGAGCGAGTACATGGAGAAGCACTCCGTGTCCCGCCTCATCGGCGCGCCCCCGGGCTATGTGGGCTACGACGAGGGCGGGCAATTGACCGAGGCGGTGCGCCGCCGGCCCTACTCCGTCCTGCTGTTCGATGAGGTGGAAAAGGCCCATCCCGACGTGTTCAACGTGCTCCTCCAGGTGTTGGATGACGGGCGCCTGACGGACGGCCAAGGCCGGGTGGTGGACTTCAAGAACACCGTTCTGGTGATGACCTCCAACATCGGTAGCCAGATGCTGGCCGAGCGGGGGAAATCCGAAGCCGACTCCAAGGACGCGGTGATGAAGGAACTGCGCCAGTTCTTCCGTCCTGAGTTCCTCAACCGGGTGGACGAGATCGTGGTGTTCCACCGCCTCACCGAGGGGCACCTGAAGGACATCGTGACGATCCAGCTGGAGGACGTGAAAAAGCGTTTGGAGGACCGCAAGCTTGGGCTTGCGGTCACGCCCAAGGCCCTGGCCTGGTTCGCCGAGCGGGGTTTCGACCCCATTTACGGCGCCCGGCCCCTCAAGCGGTTGATCCAGAAGGAACTCGTGGACAAGCTGGCCATGAAACTGTTGGAAGGGAAATTGCCGGAGGGCACCACCATTAAGGTGGACGTCAAGGACGGGGAACTGGTCTTGGTTTAAACCCCCTGGCTATTGGGGCCTGTGCTTGGGAATAGATCGCCGGGAACCGGGCCCCAGGGATGGTTGGTTTCCGGGTGAAGGCCGCCTTCCCTAGGGTTTGAAAGGTGGGGCTTGCCTGTCGCGTGGTTTTTATGGTCTAGTCAATCATGGATAAGTCAATGAATTCCAAAATCCACCGCCAGACACTCGACCGGTTCAAGCAGTTACGGGTCGTGTGGACCGCTTTCGCGACCCACCGGCTGAAACCATTGGGGGTGGTCCCCAACCAGTCCCTTTTCCTCCGGACGCTCCGTCTCATGGAACCCTGTTCCCTGGCCGACATCTCCGCGAGCACCCACATCGACCCGGCCGCCGTGGTCCGGTTGGCCGACTCCCTGACGGTAAAGGGCTGGATTGTCCGCCAGGAACACCCGACCGACCGCCGCCGTTGGCGGGTCTGCCTGAGCCCCGGCGGCCGGAAAATGGCGCTTAAGTTCAACGCGATCCATGACGACATCCTCGGGGAACTCCTGTCGCCCCTGACCGGGGACGAGTTGGCCCGCTTCAACGACATCCTGGAAAAGCTTTGGGTACCCCACAACCCGGTTAAAACGGGTGAGCCGAAAAAACAACCAAAAAGGAAGAAGCCATGACGCAGATCCTCCCGAATCCAGAATCCCAGGCGCCCGATGCGGCCCAACCCTGGTGGCGCCATCCAAGGGCCCGGATGGCTTTCCGAATCGCGGGGGTCTTGGCCTTGGCCGGGATCGCCGTCTGGTTCTTCCTTTTCCGTCCTTATGTCTCCACGGACGACGCCCGGATCGCGGGAACCCTCGTGCGGCTTGCCCCGGAGGGGGTGTCCGGCCGGGTCGTAAAAGTGAACGTCGTCGAGGGAGCCAAGGTCACCCGGGACCAGGTGCTGGTCGAACTGGACCACCGGGTGCCCGAGGCCCAACTGCTCCGCTCCCAGGCCAAGTCCCACCTCGCGGACCTGGAGCAGAAGCGGCTCCTCCGCCTGGTGGCCCAGCGGGCCGCGCCCCAGCGGGACCTCGACCAGGCCCAGGCCAACCTGGACAACGCCGACGCCGACCTGAAGCTGGCGGAGGTCACCCTGGACAACACCTACCTGAAAAGCCCGATCAACGGGGTGGTTGTGCAGAAGACCGTCGAGG
>Ga0265334_10001556_pt1 | contig 11047 bp, 7 predicted proteins | sample 42023metaG_FD_192442 | JGI IMG/M metagenome (GOLD analysis project Ga0265334, IMG submission 192442) | Rhizosphere microbial communities from Carex aquatilis grown in University of Washington, Seatle, WA, United States - 4-20-23 metaG | ecosystem: Host-associated > Plants > Roots > Rhizosphere >...
CATGGCGAGCACGGACTTCTTCCTGCGCCACTTCTTCTTCATGACGGCGGCGCTGATCGTCATCTACGAGTTCGACCTGTCGGGCGTCGAGTGGTTGACGCGCGTCCTCATATGGACGGGCTGGGTCGCGATCGGCTACGGCTTCCTGCAATGGGTGGACCACACGTGGTTTCCGCCGGGCGTGGGCAAGGGGATCGACCCGTTCATCTGGCGCGGGGCCTTCGGCGAGCGCATCTTCTCGACTTACGGCAACCCGAACTTCTTCGCCGATTTCCTCGTCATCATTTTCCCGATCCTGCTGACGCAGTACTTCAAGACGCGGCGCTGGTCCTTGATCCCGCTGATGGCGATGCTCGTCTGGGACTTGATCGTCACCGGCACCAAGGGCGCGTGGATCGGCTTCGGCATAGTGATCGTCATCTTCGGAGTCCTCGCCTTCGTCTATTTCGACGACATCGTCGGCAAGTTCAGGAAGGCCGTGTTCTCCGTCGTCGCCGTCGGCGCCTTGACTTTCGCGGCGCTCGTCGCCAAGGACGTCGCCGCGCGCATCGTCTCGGTCAACTTCCGCCTGTTCACGTGGGAAGCGACCTGGGAGATGATCATGACGCAGCCGCTGATCGGAACGGGCGTCGGCAGCTTTCCGCCCATCTATCCGGCCTTCCGGCGGCCGCCCATATTCCACATCGAGGGCAAGCACAACACCGAGACCGACCACGCCGAAGACGAGTACCTCGAGGAGCTCTTCGACAACGGCATCCTGGGCTTCGGCGTCTTCTTGTGGCTGGCGTTTTCCACCTTGAACGTCGGCTTTCGCTCGCTCGGGCAGCTGACCGGGCCGCTGCGCGGGCGCGACGGCAAGCCCCCGCCGCGCGCCTACGACCTCATCGGCTACATGGTCGCGTTCATGGGCATGCTCGGGCACAACTTCTTCGACGTGAGCCTGCGCTTCGTGTCGTCCGGGGTCTATCTCGGGCTTCTCTCGGGCACGATCGTCAACCTCGCGCGCGGCAAGGGCCTCTTCGAGCTCCACGCCCAGCGCGAGATCGGCGCGGAGAAAGCCGCCGGCCCGGTCGTCGTCGACGAGACGCAAGGCCCCTCGCTTTGGAAGATCGTCTCCGAGTTCCTGATCTGGCCGGCGCGCTTAGCGGCGATCGGGGGCCTGTGCTACGTCTCTTTCCTCATCTTCAAGGAGTTCAACGAGCTGCAGGGCCCGGTCGACCGCCTGACGATCGGCGGCGAGGTGCTACAGTGGTATCTTTCATGGGGAACGCTCTCGGCCTGCGTGCTCGGCCTCGGGGCGGCGTTCGTGCGCCTCGTCATGCTGTCGGAGAACCCGGTGTCGTCGGCCCTCGTCGTCGCCGCGCTCTTCCCGCTCTATCAGTTCTGGGGCTACTTCAAGGCCGACATCCACCACAACATCGCGATCTACTTCTCGAAAGATCGCAACTGGGACCAGGCGCTCCACCACTACTACGAGGTCCATCGCTTGAACCCCGACTTCGTGATGTCGCTCTATTTCGAAGGCAACGTCTACAACGACCGCTTCGACATGCGCAAGATCAACAATCCGGCCTGGGGCGACAAGCCGGGCCAGATCCGCGACGACTACGAGCGCGCGCTCGACGCCTACAACGAGGTGCGCAAGCTCGCGCCGAACTACGTCCAGATGCACCATCAAGTCGGAGCGCTGCACATGAAGCGCGCCGAGTGGGCGATCAACAACGGCCATCCCGAGGAGGCGCAGAAGTACCTCGACCGCGCGATGAACCGCTTCCGGCTCTACGAGCAGATCGACCCGGTGTTTCCGCCCAACTACTCCCGGATGGGCCAGATCTACATGCTCGAGAAGAAGTACGCCGAGGCCGTCCAGGTCTACCGGGACTTCATCGACGCCGAGAAGTGCGCGGTCGCGCCGTCTTTGATCTCGAAGCCTTGGCTGCGCAAGTCGATCCTGTCTTATCAGTCCTACGTCGACGAGCCCGGCATCCCTTATCCCGTGCATCGCCACGAGACGGGCGAGGGCTACACGAACCTCGGCAACGCCTACTTCCTGATGGACCGCTTGAAGGAGTCCGAGGCCGCGTACCTCAAGGCGCTCGCGCTCGAGCCCGGTTACGAGCCGGCCAGGAAGAACTTGGGCGCGCTTTATTCGAAGGCCCAGTCGAAAGGCGCGCTGCGCAAGGTGCCGCCGCCGGCCAAGCCGCCGCCGCCGGGCGCGCCGCCCTACACCGGCTTCGAGGTCCTGCCCTTTGGCAAGAAGTAGGCTCCTCTTGCTCGCCGCCTGCGTCGCGGCGGCGGCGCTCTTGCCCGCGGCTTACGCCGCGCGCTTTCCCGCGCGGGGAGAGGCCGCCGGCACGCCGTATCCGAGCGAGGACAGCTATGCGGTCATCGCGGCGAACTTCGCCGATCACGGCGCTCTTCTGGGAGAAGACGGCAAGCCCACCGCCCATCGCGAGCCGGTCTATCCGATGCTGCTCGGCGCCGCGTTCAAGGTTTTGGGGAAAAACTATCCGGCCGAGGTCGCGCTCAACTTGCCCTTGAACGCCCTGATGGTCTACGCGCTCTTTCGGACGGGCGCGGCGCTCTTCGGCGAGTTGACGGGACTCGCGGCGGCCGCCGTCGCCGCGCTCTACCCGACGTTCATCTACTACGCCTCGCGGCCGCGGCGCGAGACGCTGCTGACGCTCTTGTCGATCGCCTGCGTGGCCGCGCTGGCGCGCGCGCACCGGCGCGGCGGCGCGAAAGACGCGGCGCTGGCCGGCGCCGTCAACGCGTTGACGGCGCTGGCGAACACGACGTTCTTGCCCTTCGGGCTGCTCGCTCCCGCGGGTTTCCTGTGGCTTTGGCGCCAGGAGCCGAAGAAGGCGCTCGCGCGCGCGGGCCTTTATTGGATCGTCCTCGCCGTCGTCTACGCGCCGTGGCCTTTGCGCAACTACGCGGTGTTTCACCGCTGGATCGCCGGCACGGCCGGCGCGGGCGGCACGGTCTTCTACATCAACCAGCTCGTCCCTTCGGAGCTGGGCGGGCTTCCCGAGGAAAAAAAGATCGTCCACGGCGACCCCGTCTATCAACAATCGCAAGGGCTCGACCCGATCGACGTCGACCGCTATTTCTGGAAGGCGGGCATGGCGCGCGTGAGGGCCGAGCCGCTGCGGTTTCTCGAGCTCGCCCTCAAGCGCTTCTTTATCGACGAGTGGCGCGTCGTCCCGCGCGCGCGCCCCTACGAGAGCTCTTACGGCCTCGTGCGCTGGACGGCGCTCCTCTCCGACGGCTGGATCATCCCGCTCGGCCTGTTGGGATTGCTCTTTTTCTGGCGGCTGCGGCCGCCCGAGAGCGCGTGGATCGCGCTGCTGCTCTTGTCTTACAACGCCGTCTACGCCGCGCTGTTCTCGATCCTGCGCTACCGCGTGCCCATGATGCCGTGGGTGATCCTTTTTTGCGCGCTGACGCTCACGAGGCTGGTACCGATACATGACTAATAAATCCAAGTTCGACCTGCGGCGCATGAAGGCCGCGATCCTGGCCGGCGGCGCCGGCACGCGGCTCTCGGAAATGACCGACCGCGTCCCGAAGCCTATGGTCGAGGTCGGCGGCCGCCCGATCCTCTGGCATATCATGAAGACCTACGCCTCCTACGGGATCAAGGAGTTCGTGATCGCGCTGGGCTACAAGGGCGACGTGATCAAGGATTATTTCCGGCGCTACCGCCACCATAAGAGCAGCATGGTCGTGCACCTGCGCAGCGGCGACATCACGCTGCACGACAGCCAGTGCGAGGATTGGACCGTCCACCTGCTCGACACCGGCGAGGGCACGCTGACCGGCGGACGCCTGCGCCGCGTGATGGAGTACGTCGGCAACGAGCCGATCTTGGCCACCTACGGCGACGGCGTCGCCGACGTCGACGTCAAGAAGCTCGTCGACTATCACGCCGCGCACGGCAAGCTCGCCACCGTCACGGCCGTGCGCCCGCCGGCGCGCTTCGGCGGCCTGGAGTTCAAGGGCAACCTCGTCACGCGCTTCACCGAGAAGCCGCAGGTCGGCGAGGGCTGGATCAACGGCGGGTATTTCGTGCTCGAGCCGAAGGTGCTCGAGTATCTGCAGGGCGGCGACGACCTGATCCTCGAGCGCGGGCCGATGGAGGGTCTGGCCGCGGACGGCGAGCTCGCCGCGTACAAGCACGAGAGCTTTTGGCAGTGCATGGACACGCTGCGCGATCTCAAGCTCATCGAGTCTCTTTGGGAGGGCGGCCGCGCGCCGTGGAAAAAATGGAACGACTAGATTCCTGGAAGGGCCGCCGGGTCTTCGTGACCGGCGCGACGGGCGTGGTCGGGTCGTGGCTGGTCAAGGAGCTGCTGGAAGCCGGCGCGCAGGTCTGCGCGCTCGTGTTGGACCACGATCCGCAGTCGGAACTCATGCGCAGCGGCGACGCGCGGCGCTGCCGCCTGGTCGACGGGCGCTTGGAGAACATGGCCGACGTCTCGCGCGGCATCCAAGTCTTCGAGGCCGAGGCCGTCTTTCACTTGGGCGCGCAGACCTTGGTCGGCGCCGCCCAGCGCGATCCGCTGGCGACCTTCGAGTCGAACATCCGCGGCACCTACAACCTTCTCGAGGTCTGCCGCCACGCCCCGTCCGTGAAACGGGTGGTGGTGGCCTCTTCCGACAAAGCATACGGGGAGAGCGACAAGCCCTACGTCGAGGACATGCCGCTTTTCGGCAAGAACCCCTACGATTGCTCGAAGTCCTGCACCGACCTGCTCGCGCAATGTTATTTCCATTCATACGGCCTGCCGGTGGCCGTCGCGCGCTGCGGCAACATCTTCGGCGGGGGCGACCTCAACTGGAGCCGGATCGTGCCGGGCGTCGTGCGCTGGCTGATCCGCGGCGAGCGCCCCGTCCTGCGCAGCGACGGCAAGACGACGCGCGACTACTTCTACGTCAAAGACGCGGCCAAGGCCTACATGGCCCTGGGCGCCGCCGTGGGCGAGAAGGGCGTGGCCGGCGAGGCCTTCAACTTCTCCGCCGACACCCCGGTCACGACCTTGGCGCTCGTCGAGCGCATCGGCAAGCTGATGGGCCAGAAAGTCAAACCCGTCATCGAGGACTCGGCCCGAAACGAGATCGCGCACCAGCGGCTTTCGTCGGCCAAGGCCCGCAAGGTTCTGGGCTGGAAATCGACCTTCTCGCTCGACGACGGCCTGCGCGAGACGATCAACTGGTACCGGGCGTTCCTGGGCTAGAAATATCGACTTACCCCGGGGTAAGTCGATATTCAGCGGCTCGCGGGCAATCTCGGCTATCGCCAGCGATAGTCGAGATTTGTCCCGACGGCAGGATTAACGGGTTGTTTCGCCGTCTGGCCGGTGCGTCTAAAAAACGATACAATCACTCAGTTATGATCGACGGCGTGGCCGTGCGCCCGTTGAAGAGGATCGCCGATGAGCGCGGCGAGGTCCGCCACATGCTGCGCCGCGACGACCCCCACTTCAAGGGCTTCGGCGAGATCTATTTTTCGACGGCCAAGCCCGGGTTCGTCAAAGGCTGGCACCTGCACAAGAAAATGACCTTGAACTACGCCGTCGTCGCCGGCAAGATCCATCTTTGCCTGTTCGACGCGCGCGAAAAGTCGAAGACCAGGGGCGAGTTCCAGGAGATGACTCTCGGCGGCGAGAACTACGCCCTCGTGACGGTCCCTCCCGGCGTGTGGAACGGCTTCGAGGCGGACGGCGACCAAGAAGCGATCGTCGCCAACTGCTCCGACGTGCCGCACGACCCCGTCGAGATCGTCCGCGCCGCCCCGTTCGTCAAAGATATCCCGAACCGCTGGCGCGCGAAGGTGGGCCGGTGAAGGCCCTCGTCATCGGCGCGTCGGGCCAGGTGGGCGCGCTGCTGCTCTCATCCCTGGAGCAGGCGGGCGTCGAGGCCGTCGGCACGGGGCACTCCCGCGCGGGACGGTTCGCGCCGCTCGACATCATGGACGCGAAAGCGACGGCCGAGGCCGTCGCCGCGGCCGAGCCCGATCTGGTTTTCCTCGCCGTCAACAACGCGGGCGGCGTCGACTACTGCGAGGAGTATCCCGAGCAGGCGCGGGCCTTGAACGTCGAGGGCACGCGTCACGTCGCCGAGGCCTGCCGCAAGATCAAAGCCAAGCTCGTCTATTTCTCGACCGACTACGTCTTCGACGGCAAGCAGGGCCCCTACGACGAAGAAGCCGAGCCCAACCCGGTCAGCGTCTACGGCCGCGCCAAGTTGGACGCCGAGAAGATCGTCGCCGCCGTGCCGAAGTCGCTCATCTTGCGCACGACGGCGGTCTACGGCTGGGACCGCGGCTCGAAGAACTTCGCGATGCAGGTTTGGGACAACCTGTCGTCGGGCCGGCGCATGCGCGCGCCGAGCGACCAGTGGTGCACGCCGACCTTGGGCGATTACCTCGCCGAGGCCAGCGTGCGCCTGGCGCAATCGGGCGCGTCGGGCGTCTACAACGTCAGCGGCAAGGACTGGGTGACGCGCGCCGAGCTGGCCAAGAGCCTCGCGGGCGCCTTCGCGCTCGACACCGGCATGGTCGAGGCCGTGCCGACCGCCGCGCTCGGCCAAAAAGCCGCGCGGCCCGAGAAAGGCGGCCTCAAGACCGGGAAGCTCGCCCGGGCCCTCGGCACCGATCCCTGGGACATGAAGGAGCAGCTCGCGCGCCTGCGCCGCAAATGGCGCGGCGACACGCACCAGAAAGGCGGCGTGTCGGCCGTGACCGGCCCGGCCGCCGCGCTCAAGGCCGAGATCCTCGAGAAAGTGCGCGAGTACCATGCGCTGGTCAACCCGCCCAAGCGCTTCGAGAAGCGCAAGTCGCGCGTGCCCTACGCCGGCCGCGTCTACGGCGCCGAGGAGATGACGGCGCTCGTCGACTCGTCCCTCGATTTCTGGCTGACGCTCGGCCCGTGGGGCGAGCGCTTCGAGCGCAAGATGCGCGATTTCTTCGGCGCGCGGGACTTCGCCTGCGTGAACTCCGGCTCGACGGCGAACCTGACCGCCGTGATGGCGCTGATGTCGAAGCAGCTCGAGCGGCCCTGGAAGGCGGGCGACGAGATCATTACCCCGGCCGTGACTTTCCCGACGACGCTGGCGCCCCTCGTGCACGGCGGGCTCGTGCCGGTCCTGGTCGACTGCGAATTAGGCACCTACAACGTCGACCCGAAAGAAGTCGAGCGCGCGATCACCAAAAAAACGCGGGGACTGATGATCCCGCACACGCTCGGCAATCCCTGCGCGCTCGATACGCTCGTCGCGCTCGCGCAAAAGCACGATCTTTATCTGATCGAGGACACCTGCGACGCGCTCGGCGCCAAGTACGACGGCAAGCTCGCCGGCACCTTCGGCGAGCTCGGCACGCTGAGCTTTTATCCCGCGCACCACATCACGATGGGGGAAGGCGGCGGCGTCATCGTCAACAAAGGCCGTCTATCAAGGATCGTACGCTCAGTCCGTGATTGGGGCCGCGACTGCTGGTGCGCGCCCGGCGAGTCGAACACCTGCGGGCGGCGCTTCGGCTGGAAGCTCGGCGACCTGCCCGTCGGCTACGACCACAAATACACTTACTCCAACCTCGGCTACAACTTCAAGCCGACCGACATGCAGGCGGCCGTCGGCACGATCCAAGCCGATCGCATCCCCGATTTCGTCGCGCGCCGCAACAAGAACTTCGCCCGGCTCTATAAAGGATTGAAGAGGTACGAGGACCGGCTCGTGCTGCCGAAGTGGGAGAAAAAGGCGGACCCGTCTTGGTTCGCGTTCCCGCTCACGGTGAAAAAAGTCGTGACCCGCGCCGCTCTGGTTCATCACCTGGAGACCGCCAACATCGAGACCCGCGAGCTCTTCGGCGGCAACATCCTGCGCCAGCCCGGCTACAAGGGCATCAAGGCCCGCGTCGTCGGCAAACTGCCGAACTCGGACCGCGTGATGCGCGACACGTTCTTCATCGGCGTTTACCCCGGCTTGTCCGACGAGATGCTGGACTTCGTGATCGAGGCCTTCGATGAGTTCTTCAGAAACCAAAGATAAGAAGGCCTCGACGGAAAAAAAGCCCGGGCACGAGCTGAAGATCGCGATCTTCATCCCGGCCTACAACGCCGCTACGACCTTGCCGCTCGTGCTCGAGCGCATCCCGCCCGAGATCAAGAAAAAGGTCCAGCAGATCTTCGTCATCGACAACGCCAGCCCCGACAACACCCATTTGATCGGCATCGGCTACCGCGCGCAGACCGGCCTCGACAAGCTCGAGGTTTTTAGAAACGAAACAAACCGCGGCTACGGCGGCTCGCAGAAGCGCGCGTATCAGTACGCGATCGACAACGGCTTCGACGTCGTCGTGATGCTGCACGGCGACGCGCAGTACGCGCCCGAGAAAATTCCGTCCTTGCTCGAGCCTTTCGAGCACGACGAGGCCGACATGGTCTTCGGCTCGCGCATCGCCGGCCTGCCGCTCGAAGGCGGCATGCCGCTCTATAAGTTCCTCGGCAACAAGTTCCTGACGGGCGTGCAGAACTGGGTGCTCGGCATGAACCTCTCCGAGTATCATTCGGGCTACCGCGTCTTCAAGTGCTCGGCCTTGAAGCAAGTCCCCTTCGACCGCTGCGCCGACGACTATCACTTCGACACGGACATCATCCTGCAGTTCATCATTAAGAAATTGAGAATCAAGGAGATGCCGATCCCCACTTATTATGGTAAAGAAAAATGTGGGGTCAACGTGGTCTCCTACGGTTTGAACGTCCTGCGCTCGATGAGCGAATACTGGCTCTGGTCCAAAGGTCTGCTGCGCGTCCCTAAATTCGAGATCCGGTGAGAGCGCTCGCCCTCGTCCTGCTGCTCGCCCTTCCCGCCGCGGCCGCGAGCGGCGACCCGACCTTCGACGCGATGTCGCGGGAGATGGCGCGCTCGATGACGCGGCTCAAGCAAGACGAGTTCGGCGCGCCGTATTTCATGGCGTATCGCGTCATCGACGAGCGCTATTGGGAGGCGGCCGCCTCCTACGGCTCGATGATCTCGGAGGGCGAGGACCACAGCCGCTCGCTCTTCGTCGAGGCGCGCTACGGCTCCCGGACGCTCGACAACACCGACTTGGGCTTTCAAGGCTGGCACGGGCCGGGGGGCTTCGACCCGAAGGTGCTGCGCGAACACCTGTGGCTGTTGACCGACGGCGCCTACAAGAACGCGGTCTCCAGTTTCCTCGAGAAAAAGGCGCGCCGCGCGACCGAGTTCGTGCCGGAAGCGCTCGACGACTTCACTTTGGAGAAGCCCGCGGTGGCCGAGCGTCCCTCCGGCTCGGACGCCTTCGACTACGCGCGCGGCCGCGCGCTCGCCGAGCGCCTGAGCGCCGTCTTCCAGCGCTATCCCGAGGTCTACGATTCGCGCGTCGTCGTCCAGCTGCGCTGGGCCCGGCGCTACTTGTTGACGAGCGAAGGCACGCGCCTCGATACTCCGGCGGAGGAAGTCCCGGACATGGTGCGCGTGGCCGCGATGACGCGCGCCGAGGACGGCATGCGCATCGACAACCATCACGCGTGGACCGTGCGCTCGCTGGCCGACTTGCCGCCGGACGACGTGCTCTTGAGGGAGACCGAGCAGGTCGCGCGCGAGCTTTCCGACGAGCGCCAGGCCCCGGTGCAGGCGCCGATCGCCGCGCCGGCGATCCTGGACCAGGAATTTACCGGCGTGCTCTTCCACGAGGCCCTGGGCCACAAGCTGGAAGGCCAGCGCCAGCGCGACCCGCAGCAAAGCCAGGTCTTCCGCGACCTCGTCGGCAAGCGCATCATCCCGGCCGACATCAGCCTGCTCGACGACCCGACGATGACCGATTTCAAGGGCGAGCCGCTGCACGGCGCCTACGAGTTCGACAGCGAGGGCGTCCCCGCGAGCCGCGTCGTGCTGGTCGACCACGGCGTGCTCGAGAATTTCCTGATGTCGCGCTGGCCGGTCCACGGCTTCTCGTCCTCGAACGGCCACGGCCGGGCGGACTCCCAGGCCCGTCCGACCGGCCGCATGGCGAACCTCGTCGTGCGCGCCGACGCGCCGGTGCCGCGCGCCGAGCTGACGCGCAAGCTCGTCGCCCTGGCGCGCAAGGCCGGCAAGCCTTACGGCTTTCTGCTCGTCGGCGCCTTCGGCGGCGAGAACCCGAACTCCCGCGACGCCGCGCAGACCCTCGAGGTCCGGCCGCGCCTGGTCTATCGCGTGGACGCCAAGACCGGCGCGCAGACGCTCGTGCGGGGCGTCACGATGGTCGGCACGCCGCTCGTCGTTTTGAACCGCATCGTCGCCGCGGCCGACGACGCGTCGCTCGCCAACGGCTTTCACTGCGGCGCCGAGTCCGGCTGGGTCCCGGTCGACCAGATCGCGCCGAGCGTTCTCGTCTCCGAGATCGAACTGCAGCGCCAGCCCGAGGACCGCGCGCGGCCGCCGATCCTGCCCTCCCCTTTTCATGAAAGCGGCAAATAGCCTTCTTCTCGCGGTCTTGCTCGTCGGCGCGCCGGCCTCGGCGCAGACCGGCGATAATCTCGAACGTGCTCTCTCCTCGGAACTGTCGCGCGCGATGACGCTCCAAGAAGAAGGCTACCCGACGCCCTATTATCTCAGCCTGACCGCGCTCGACACCGAGACGTGGGAGGAGCGCTGCCAGATGGGCGCGCGCGGCTCGCGCAACGAGCATCATCAGCGGCTCGTCACGCCGGACTTGCGCGTCGGCTCCTACGCGCTCGACAACCATCCCGTCGCCCCGCCGACCGGCTTCGCGGGAAGGGACGTCTCCGAGCAAGACGACGAGTATTCTCTCAGACACGGATTGTGGCTGGCGCTCGACGGCGCGTACAAGAGCGCGGCCGGCGATTTCCTGCGCAAGCAGGCGCTCAAGGTCAGCCGCGGGCGCACGGAGTACGACACCGACGATTTCACGCGCGAGGCTCCCGTCGTCCGTCCCGCCGACCGGCAGCCCTCGCCGTGGGACCAGGACGCCCTCGACCGGCTTTGCCTGGCTTCGAGCCGCGTCTTTCGCGGCGAGCCC
>Ga0265334_10001560_pt1 | contig 11039 bp, 9 predicted proteins | sample 42023metaG_FD_192442 | JGI IMG/M metagenome (GOLD analysis project Ga0265334, IMG submission 192442) | Rhizosphere microbial communities from Carex aquatilis grown in University of Washington, Seatle, WA, United States - 4-20-23 metaG | ecosystem: Host-associated > Plants > Roots > Rhizosphere >...
GGGCCGAAACGCGATCCGCTGCTGCCCGATGTGCCGCTGGTGACGGAGCTGGCCAAGACGGACGAACAGCGCCAGATTTTGACGCTGATCTCCTCGCCCACCATGCTGGGTCAGCCCTATCTCGCCCCGCCCGGCGTTCCGGCCGGCCGCGTGGCGGTGTTGCGGAAAGCCTTCGACGCGGCCATGCACGATCGCGCGTTTTTCGCGGATGCCGAGAAAATCGCCTATGCCGTGGTGCCGCTCTCGGGGGACGAAGTGGCGAAAATCGTGCGCGACACGGTGACCGCACCCCCGGGCGTGGTGGCCCAAGCCCGCGCGCTGATCAACGCACCTTAAAATGAATCCCAACGCTTGAGGGAGGGTAGGAAAAGCTCGCTTGATTTCACACCATTCTTCGGCGCATTTGAGCCCCTCATCGAAGGAGCCCGGTCCCCACATGAACCGCCGCGAAGTCCCGGCCCGCACCTACCCCGATTTGCACGATCACATCGCCGCGCTCGAAAAAGCCGGCCAGTTGATCCGCGTGGACCGGCCGATCAACAAGGACACCGAAATGCATCCGCTGGTGCGCTGGCAATTCCGCGGCGGCATCGCGGAAAACGACCGCAAGGCATTCCTGTTCACCAACGTGATCGACAGCAAGGGCAAGCATTACGACATTCCGGTGATCGTCGGCGGGCTCGCGGCCAACCGCGAGATTTATCGCATCGGGCTCGGCTGCGAATTGGACCAGATCGAGGCCACCTGGGCGCGCGCAACCGCGAACCCGATAAAGCCCCGCGTGGTCGAAGACGCGCCCTGCCACGAGATCGTGATCATGGGCGACGAACTGAACAAGGAAGGCATGGGTCTGGACGGAATCCCCGTGCCGATTTCCACGCCGGGCTGGGACAACGCGCCCTACACCACGCTGTCGCAATACATCACCAAGGACCCCGACACCGGGGTCCAGAACGTCGGCAATTATCGCGGACAGGTGAAGACGCGCCGCCGGCTGGGCATGAATCCGTCGCTGGAGTTGCGCCCGGGTATCTACGCGCATTGGCTGAAATACAAGAAGCGCGGCGAGAAGATGCCGGCCGCCGTGGTGCTGGGCGCCCCGCCCGCGATCACCTTCGTCTCGACACAGAAGATCGCCGAATCGGTGGACGAGTTCGACGTGGCCGGCGGTCTCGTGGGCGCGCCGATCAATGTGGTGAAGGCCAAGACCGTCGACCTGATGGTGCCGGCTGAAGCCGAAATCGTGATCGAAGGCTATATCGACACCGAATGGCTGGAACCTGAAGCCCCCTTCGGCGAATCCCACGGCCATGTGAACTTGCAGGAATACAACGCCTTCATGGATGTGACCGCGATCACGCGGCGCAAGGACGCCGTCCTCACCTCTATCATCAGCCAGGTAACGCCCTCCGAATCGAGCCTCATCAAGCGGGTGTCGCTGGAGCCGCTGCTGTTGCAGGGGCTGCATGCGCTGGGCATGAAATTCGTCAAGCGGGTGTCGCTGCACGAGCCGCTGACCAATTTGCGCAAGGTCTGCATGCTGCACATCGAAAAGGGCACGCCGCGCCAGGAGATATGGCGGGCGATGTACGGGCTGTGCGCGCAGCACCGTGCGGTCGGCAAATATGTCATCGCGCTGGATGAGGACATCGATCCGCAGAACATGGACGCGGTGTGGTGGGCGCTTTCCTATCGCTGCAATCCGGCGCTGGACGTGGAAATCCTCAAACACCGCGACCAGGGGCACGGACCGCGCTCCTTGCGCAATGGCGGCGAGGATGCCTCCGTCCTGTTCGACGCAACGCTCAAGGAGCCGTTCCCGCCGGTGTCGCTGCCCAAGCGCGAATACATGGAGAACGCCAAGAAGATCTGGGAGGAGCTGGGCCTGCCGCCCCTGAAACCGCAGGCGCCCTGGTTCGGCACCTCGCTCGGCGAATGGGACGAACGCTTCGACGTGATGGCGGAACGCGCGGTAAAGAGCGATTATTGGGTGACAGGCGACATCATCGCCCAGCAGCGCCGCAACGACGTCACGATGAACACCGAAATAAGGCGTGTACGGAAGAAAGAGGAATAAGGCCTGCACTACCTCACCCTTCGACGGGCTCAGGGTGAGGACCTTTGTTTCGCTCATGCTGGGCGCGTCGAAGCATGAGCTTGTCGAAGCATGAGCTTGTCGAAGCATGAGCTTGTCGAAGCATGAAAGCGCATGAGAGGGTTCATGTTCTTGCGCAACCACTGGTATGTCGCCGCGTCCGATGCCGAACTCGGACGCACTCCCCTCGCGCGCACCATTCTGGGTGAACCAATCGTCCTCTTCCGCGGCCAGGACGGCACGGCTGTCGCGTTGGAAGACCGCTGCGCGCACCGGCATCTGCCGCTGTCGATGGGACGGCTGATCGGCGAAACGCTGCAATGCCGCTATCACGGCCTTTCCTATGACATGGGTGGCCGCTGCATACGCGTTCCGGGTCAGGATCAGGTACCGCCGGGCGCCAAGGTGAAAACCTACAGGCTGGCCGAGCGCTATCGTTGGGTATGGATTTGGATGGGCGATCCCGCCCTCGCGGACCCTGCGAAAATCCCGGATTACCATTGGCTGGACGATGCGGATTGGGGCGCGAAAGCGTCCTATCTGCATGTCGAATGCGATTGGCGGCTGATTGTCGACAATCTGCTGGACCTGACGCATCTGGCGTTCGTGCACCAGACAACCATCGGCACCATGGCGCTCGCCGAACATGCCGCGGTGAAGCTCGCGCGCGACGGCGATAATGTCACCGTCACGCGCTGGACCATCGACCATCCCGCGCCGCCCTCCTTCATCAGGCTCGGCGGCTTCACGTCCAATGTGGATCGCTGGCAGATCATCGAGTTCGCGCCGCCGGCCTATATCCGCCTCGACGTGGGCTGCGCGCCCACCGGCACCGGTGCGCCGGAGGGGCGGCGCATCGGCGGCATCACGATGCGCAATCTCAACGCCATCACGCCGGAAACCCAAACGACCTCGCACTATTTCTGGGGCCAGGCGCACGATTTCGACACGAAAAACGCCGAAACGACGGCCCGCGTGTTCGAGCAGATCCAGACCGCATTCTTCGAGGATGTGGAGGTTCTGAACGCGCAACAGCGAAACATGGACGCGTTCGCGGCCGCGCCCCAGATCGACATCGCGGCCGATGCCGGCACCATCCAGGCCCGCCGCATCCTCGACCGTCTGTATAGGGATGAACAGACACAGGCCGGGACCCGCGCCGCGGAGTAATCGCGCCTGCTTCTCGGATCAGGCGCCCGTCCGCTCCACCATCCGGTCCTTCTTCGCGTTGAAGCTGTAGCGCGGGATGGCGTCCAGGTCGGTGCCGACGATGCGGATCACATGCGCATTGCCGGGATGCGCGGTCGAATGAATCCGGTGCGGCGGGTAGGCGCAGGCGTCGCCCGGCCCGAGCGTGTACCGCGCCACCGGCTCCAGCACTGCGTGATCTTCCCCTTCCGGATTGATCCGGCGCCATTCGATCATGTTCGTGCGACCCAGGATGTTGCCATACACCGCCCAGGAAGCGCCATGGCTGTGGGGTTTCCCGCTTTTTCCCGCTTGCTGCAGATGCGCCTGGACGTAGACGCCGGTTCCCGGATCGTGGAACAGAATGCGTTTGTGCATGGTCTCGTCCGGAAAGGCGAGCTTGGCGAATTCCGGGTCGAGCAGAACGGGGCGCAATTTCGCGGCGATCTCCTCCAGGCCTCCGGCCCCGCTTGCCTTCAGGATCGCAACCAGATCATCTGTGAGCTGACGAAATATTCCGTTCATGGCTTGCCTCACGGATGCACGTCTTCGGTGAACCAATCGGTCGGCAGCTCGTGCCCCAGCCCCTTCGCGCGCGCCTCCCGATAGACCAGCGAACCCACCGCGGCAAACTGGTAGCCGAGCCCGATATTGTTGAGAAAGCACGTCACCTGTTCCGGGCTGGTGCGGCCCGGCGCCAAACCTGCAATCAATTGCGGCAAGGTCGGCAGCGTGTCGAATGCGATCCCTTCCGCCAGCATCCAGCCCTTGTTTTCCGCCTTTTCCGGTATCGTCACGCCTTTGGTGAAGAGGTGCATCGGCGCGGCGTCGTTGCTGTGCAGCACGACGATATCGGCGCGGCGCACCGCATCGACCTCGACCTCGGGGCGCTTGATGGAGCTGATGTGCAGACCCGGCCGGACCCAGCGGGCGAAGAACACATTGTCGATGGTATTGGTCGCGCACATGGCAATGTCGGCGTCGCCGATCGCCTCCTCTGCCGAACCAACCGGAATCACCTTCACGCCGAGTTTGGCGCTCCACTCGCGTGCAAACTCCTCGCGGTGCTGTGCATTGGGACTGTAGCATTTGATGGTTTCGACGGAGCGCACCTCGCACACGGCCATCGCCTGCGCGCCCGCCTGCCACCCGGAGCCGAGAATGCCGACCTTCACCGCATCGCGCCGCGCCAGATATTTGACGCCGAGCCCGTTCGCCGCGCCCACGCGCATGCGCTGCAGCACACCGTCGGGAAAAATCGCCAGCGGTTCGCCGTTCTCGCTCGAAAACAGCAACACCAGTCCCGTATAGCGGCGATTGGGAGCGGCAGGAACCTTCACGCGCCGCTCGTTGCCGCCCTCCTTCGGCCAGGTGACGATATCGGAATTGATCCGGACCGCCCCCACGCCCAGCTTCGGCACGATGCCGTCCATGGATTTAAGGCTGTAGAGCGCGTCCGGACGCGCCGTCGGCGCGAAGCTGTCCGAGCGCGTGCGCGAGACGCCACGCCCATGGGCGAGCTCCCGATAGGCGTCTTCGAGCACGTCGATACAGCCTTTCATTGAAAGGACCGCCTCGACATCGTCGTTGGAGAGAATGAGGGTCATGAGCTGCCTATTATGGCGTTCGGATGCCGGATAGAAGCACGGTAAAGGTGGCGCACTCCAGTCTTGTGTGAAACCGCCTTTGACAAACCGGGGCTGCTGGCGCTGGCTGCCTCTGCGGGTTATTTTTCGATTCATGCGAATAAAGCCAATGAACCACACCGATCGTTTGCCGTTCCCCTTCGCCCATGGCGAGACGGCATGACAAGTCCGCGAGAACTCGATTTTCGCGCGCTGTTCGCCGCCGCCCCGGGGCTGTATCTGGTGCTCAGCCCAGACTTGACCATCGTGGGGGCGAGCGACGCGTACCTCAACGCGACCATGACCGAGCGCGACGCGGTCATGGGCCGCGGGCTGTTCGACGTGTTTCCGGACAATCCCGACGATGCAACCGCCGATGGCGTCGCCAATCTGCGTCAGTCGCTCAATCGCGTGCTGCATTTCAAGCGCGCCGATCCCATGCCGGTGCAAAAATACGACGTGCGCCGCCCGGACGGAGATTTCGAGGAGCGCTTTTGGAGTCCGCTGAATTGCCCGGTCCTCGACGACAACGGCAACGTCGCCTGGATCATCCATCGCGTGGAAGACGTCACCCAAGTGGTGCGGCGTGGGCTGGAAATCGCCGAAAAGGACCGCTTCGCCCGCGAGCAGCAGACTATCATCGACCGGCTGCGCGCCGCCAATGTGGAGCTTGGGACGAGCGACAAGGCGCTCCGCGAAAGCGAAGCGCCTTGTCGCTCGATTCTTGCCACCGTTCCCGACGCCATCGTCACCATCGACGAGAAAGGCTGCATCCAGTCTTTCAGCCCCGCCGCAACCCGCCTCTTCGGCTACACGGAAGACGACGTCGCGGGCAAGAACGTCAGTATGCTGATGCCCTCACCCTATCGCGACGAACACGACGGCTACCTCGCGCATTACCGCGCAACCGGCGAGAAGCGCGTCATCGGCAAGGGCCGCGTGGTGGTCGGTCAGCGCCGCGACGGCACCACCTTTCCGCTCGAACTCGCGGTCGGTGAAATCCGTCTCGGCGACGGGCGGCATCTCTTCACCGGCTTCATCCGCGATATCACCGAACGTCAGGATACGCAGCAGCGCCTGCAGGACCTGCAGGCGGAGCTGCTGCACGTCTCGCGGGTTTCCGCCATGAACCAGATGGCGACGGCGCTTGCCCATGAGCTCAACCAGCCGCTTTCGGCGATTTCCAATTATCTCAATGCCTCGCTCCGGACGCTGCCGCACGAAGGCGGCGTGCCCCAGATTACCCGCGCCCGCGAATTGATGGAGAAGGCGGGCCTTCAAACCGCGCGGGCAGGCCAGATCATCCAGCGGCTGCGGAATTTCATCGAAAAGAAGAAAGCCACCCGCAGCATCGAGAACGTCAACAAGATCATCGAGGAATCCCTCGCGCTCGGCCTCGTCGGAATCGCCGAAAGCTCGGTCAGGGTGCGCGTGGTGCTGGCGCCCGAATTGCCCTCCGTCTCCGTGGACAAGATCCAGCTGCAGCAAGTGCTGATCAATCTGATCCGCAACGCGGTCGAGGCGATGCAGAAAGCGGCCACGCGCGAACTTATCATCGCGACCCAGGCCGACGGGACCGTGGTTCAGGTGAGCGTGCTCGATTCCGGCCCGGGCCTGCCGGAGGAGGTTTCGCGACGCCTGTTCCAGCCCTTCGTGACCACCAAGGAAAAAGGCATGGGCATCGGGCTTACCATCTGCCAGTCCATTCTGGAGGCGCATGGCGGCCGCATCTGGGCCACCCACCGCGATGGCGGCGGCGCGGCGTTCCATTTTCAGCTGCCCGCGTCCACGGGCTAACCGCGCCGCGTCGCCCGAGGCTTCAATGGGCGGTGTAGCCCCCGTCGATCACCAGTTCCGAACCGGTGACGAATTTGCTTTCGTCGGAGGCGAGATACACCGCGCCCCAGGCGATATCGTCGGGATCGCCCAAATGACCCAGAGGATGCAACGCCGCGAGCGCCGAACGCCCGGTATCCTGCACATCCTGGCCGTGCAGAAAACCTTCCACCATCGGCGTCCAGATGAAGCCGGGATGGATCGAATTCACCCGGATGCGCTCGGCCGCATAGATCATGGCGTCGGTCTTGGTCATCAGCCGGACCGCACCTTTTGACGCGTGATAGGGCGGCAAATCGGGCGCGCCCACGAGGCCGTAGATGGAGGAGAGATTGATGATGCTGCCTCCGCCGGCGCGGCGCAGATGCGGGATCGCGTGCTTGGTGCAGAAGAACACGCCCTTCACATTGATCGACTGAACGAAATCCCATTCCGCCTCGGTGATCTGGTCGGTGGGTTTGCTGACACCGGCGACACCGGCATTGTTGACGAGCACATCGATGCGCCCCTTGCGCTCCGCCGCTTTCGCCATGGCATTGGCGACCTCGCCTTCCTTGCTGACGTCGCAGCGGCCGTACGATGCCTCAAAGCCGCGGTCCTTGAGTTCGCCCTTGAGCGCCTCGCCCTTGTCGTCATGCAGGTCCAGCAGATGGACCGACGCGCCTTCTTCCGCCATGCGCACTGCGATGGCACGGCCGATCCCCAAGGCAGCGCCCGTGATCACGGCAATCTTATCCTTCATCCTGTTCATGGTCCGCGTCCTTCTTCATCCAGGCTTGGGAAACGCAACTGGCGCCCCAGGTGTCCGTGCGACATCATGAACATTTTAGGCGTTTAACTTGACAAATCCGGTTGGAAACAGCATTTCTCATGTTTGAAACGGCATATGTAATGCTCTGAGCATGATAACGGCCGCACAATTGCGAGCCGCGAGGGCACTCACCGGCCTCGACCAGAAGGGGCTCGCGGAGCTTTCCGGCCTGTCCGTCCCCACCATCCAGCGGATGGAGGCGAGCGACGGCACGATTCGGGGCAACGTCGATTCCCTGATGAAGCTGGTGCAGGCGCTGAACGCGGCCGGAATCGAGCTGATCGGCGAGGGGGCGGTCAGCCCGTCCGGCGGACGCGGGGTAAGACTAAGAGCTGCCCCGCGGGGCGCTTCCGCCCCACACGGTGCGTCCACCCCGCAGGGCGCGTCCGCCCCACAGGGCGCGCCCGCCCCGCAGGGTGCGTCCACCCCGCAGGGTGCGTCCACCCCGCCGAAAGGGTGAGGCGCATATGGGTGTGACCTTCGCGCTTGCCGGTATCGCGGTCCTGCTCGGTCTCGCGCTGCCGGCGATTGCGCTGGCGCGGGTAAAGACAGGGACGCCGATCCTCTATGGCATAGCGTTGCTGGCCAGCCTTGGCTTGCTCGCCGCCGGCGCGATTTCGCTTCTTGGCGGCGTAGAGAGCGAGACCGTTCTGCCCCTCGGCCTCCCCTGGGTCGGCGCGCATTTCCGCATCGACGCGTTGTCTGCGGCCTTTCTGGTGATCGTCAATCTTGGTGCGGCGGGTGCGAGCCTCTATGCCATCGGTTACGGAAGCCACGAACACTGGCCGGCGCGGGTGCTCCCGTTCTACCCGGCCTTTCTCGCCGGGATGAACCTCGTGGTGCTGTCGGCCGACGCGTTCAGCTTCCTGCTTTCCTGGGAATTCATGTCGCTCGCATCCTGGGCGCTGGTGATGGCCCATCACCGGGACCCTGAAAACCGGCGCGCCGGCTACGTCTACATCCTGATGGCGAGCTTCGGCACGCTGGCGCTGCTGCTGGCGTTCGGACTGCTCGCCGGGCCCGACGGCCATTACGACTTCGCTACGATGCGCGCGATGAGTCCGGCGCCGCTGCTCGCGACCTTCGTTCTGGTGCTGACGCTCATAGGCACCGGCTCCAAAGCGGGCCTCGTGCCGCTGCATGTGTGGCTGCCGCTCGCCCATCCCGCCGCCCCCAGCCACATCTCCGCGCTGATGAGCGGCGTGATGACCAAGGTCGCGGTCTACGCCTTCATCCGGATCGTATTCGATCTCAGCGGCCCGCCGGATTGGTGGTGGGGCCTTGCGGTGCTCGCAGCCGGGGCCGGCACCGCCGTCATGGGCGTGCTCTATGCGCTGTTCGAAAACGACCTCAAACGGGTGTTCGCCTATAGCACCATCGAGAATGTGGGGATCATCTTCGTCGGGCTGGGCCTTGCCTTGGCGTTCGAGGCCAACAATTTCGGCGCGGCGGCAGCGCTCGCCCTCAGCGCCGCGCTGTTTCACGCATTCAATCACATGCTGTTCAAGAGCGTGCTCTTCTTCGGCGCGGGCGCCGTGCTGAACGCGACCGGCGAGCGCAATATGGAGCGCATGGGCGGACTCATTCACCGGATGCCCGGCACTGCGTTTGCTGTCCTGACCGCGTGTGCGGCGATTTCCGCGCTGCCGCCGCTGAACGGTTTCGCGTCGGAATGGATGATTTTCCAGGCGATCCTGCTCAGCCCCGAACTGCCGCAATGGGGATTGAAGGTGCTGGTGCCGGCGGGCGGTGCGCTGCTGGCGCTTGCCGCAGCCCTTGCCGCGGCCTGCTTCATCCGCGTGTTCGGCGTGTGTTTTCTGGGGCGGCCGCGCACCCCTGCCGCCGGAGCGGCAAAGGAGACGGATGTCTTTTCGCGAGCCGCCATGTTCGCGTTCGCCGGGCTTTGCCTGATCGCCGGCATTCTTCCGGGTCTTGCGGTGGACGCCATTTCGCCGGTGACGCAATTGCTGCTGAGCGCGCGCCTGCCCATTCAAGCGGCCATCCCGTCGCTCACATTTGTCCCCATCGCGGCGGAGCGCAGCTCTTACAATGGACTGCTCGTGTTCCTCTTCATCGCGGCGTCGGCGAGCATTGCCGCATTCGGAATCCATCTCCTGGCGTCGAAGGCGATCCGGCGCGGCCCCGCCTGGGATTGCGGCTTTCCCAACGCCGCCCCGATCACCCAATACAGTGCCGGCAGTTTCGCCCAGCCGATCCGCCGCGTCTTCGGCACGCTCCTTTTCCGCGCCCGCGAACGGGTGACCATGCCGCCGCCGGGCTCGATGGTCCCTGCGCGCATCGACGTCGAAATGCGCGATCTCGTCTGGGATTACGTCTATGCGCCGATCGCGGGCATCGTCGGCACGATTGCCGAACGCATGAACGTGCTCCAGTTCCTGACCATCCGGCGCTATCTGACCTTCGTCTTTCTCGCGCTCGTTCTCCTGCTGGTGGTGGTCGCAATATGAGCGCCATCCGCGATCTCGCCGTTCAGGGTATGCAGATGGCGCTGGTGCTGCTGCTGGCCCCGCTTCTGACGGGGTTCGTGCGCAAGGTGAAGGCGCGGTTGCTGCGGAGACAGGGGCCGCCGCTGATCCAGCCCTATCGCGATCTCCTCCGCCTGTTGCACAAGGAAGCCGTGGTCGCGGTCAACGCTTCCTGGCTGTTCCGCGCGGTTCCTTATCTCGTGTTCGCGGCGACCTGGGTTGCGGCCGCCCTTGTGCCGACCTTTGCGACGGGACTGCTGTTCAGCTGGTCCGCCGATCTCATCGCGATCGTTGCGCTGCTCGGAAGCGCGCGCTTCTTCCTGGCGCTGGCCGGAATGGACATCGGCACCAGCTTCGGCGGCATCGGCTCCAGCCGCGAAGCCATGATCGCATCCCTCGCCGAACCCGCGATGATGATGGTCATCTTCTCCCTCGCGCTCATTGCGGGCTCCACGCAATTATCGGCCATTGCGGCCTACATGCTGTCGCTGCAGGAGGGCCTGCGCGTGACGCTGGGCTTGGCCCTCATCGCGCTGGTGATGGTGGCGATTGCCGAGAACGCGCGCATTCCGGTGGACAATCCCGCGACCCATCTCGAACTCACAATGGTGCACGAAGCGATGGTGCTGGAATATTCCGGCCGCCATCTGGCGCTGATCGAACTCGCAGCCTCGCTGAAGCTGCTGTTGTATGTGTCGCTGATCGGCTGTTTGTTCGTGCCCTGGGGGCTTGCCCCAGTCGAAGGCACCGTGCCCGATTACATCTTCGGCATACTTGCTTATGCGGCGAAACTGTTCGCGGGCGGTTTGGCGCTGGGCATTTTCGAAATTTCCATCGCCAAGATGCGCGTGTTCCGTGTGCCGGCCTTCCTCGGTGCGGCCCTCATGCTGGGACTTCTGGGCGCGCTCCTCCGTTTTGTCTCGGGGAGCTTCTGATGGGTCTTGCCTTCGACATCGCGCACATGCTGGCCGGCGGGCTCGTGCTTGTCAGCTTCATGA
>Ga0265334_10001562_pt1 | contig 11031 bp, 9 predicted proteins | sample 42023metaG_FD_192442 | JGI IMG/M metagenome (GOLD analysis project Ga0265334, IMG submission 192442) | Rhizosphere microbial communities from Carex aquatilis grown in University of Washington, Seatle, WA, United States - 4-20-23 metaG | ecosystem: Host-associated > Plants > Roots > Rhizosphere >...
CCCCTTACCCAGGAAGAGACCGGCCAGATGACCTACCGTGAAGGCGACCTCGGGTCCTGGCTGGACCAGGGAAGCGCCGAGCTGGAGATCCTCCACATGTGGGACGAATCGTGGGTGGGCATCGAGTCGTTGGACCCCAAGGCGCGACTCCTCCGGTTCACCGGTTCCACCACCCACCCACCGGGCGCATTCGACGTCCGCCAATACGCGGTCTGGAACGTGAAGGAAGGCCTGACGGACCCGGGCCAATGGTGCCTGGACAAGGCCCACGGCAAGGTCTGGTACAAACCCCGCGCGGGCGAGGACCCGAACCGGATGGATTTCGAGGCCCCGACCCTCACCACCCTGATCCGCCTCAACGGTTACAAGGACCTTCCGGTGTCCGCCGTGACGATCCAGGGCCTGACCCTGACCTTGACCGACGTCGCGTTGTCCAACACCGGGTTCGGCGCGATGAACTCCACCGCCGCGATCGAACTGACCCATGTTCGGGATTGCCGATTGGCGGGGCTTAAGGTCCTGGACCTGGCCGGTTGGGGGCTCCAGTCGATGGACGGCGACCGGAACGCCGTGGAGGGTTGCGGATTCTCGGACCTCGGCGGCGGCGCTGTCCGCTTGACCGGTGGGGGAAACCGGTTGGAGGACAGCGTCATCCGGAGGATCGGCGGGTTGTACCGGGGCGCCATCGGCGTCTATTGGGAGGGATCCGGCGGGGTCATCGCCCACAACACGGTCGAGGACGTCCCCTACGACGGGATGATGTGTCAGGCGGGGGGCGCCCTCATCGAGTGCAACAAGATCCGTCGGGCCATGCTCCAGCTTCACGACGGCGCGGCCATCTACACGGGTTTCTGCAAAGCCGTCACGATCCGCGGCAACGACGTGAGGGACATTCCCGACACGGGAGGCTACGGGTCCTCGGCCTACTATTTGGACGAACAGGCGGAGAACGACCTGGTGGAGGACAACCTATCCGTGGGCGTGGCCCGGCCCATGCAGGACCACATGGCCAAGAACAACACGATCCGGGGCAACCTGTTCGTGGTGGAAGGCGACGGGAGGCTTTGTTTTCCCCGATGTAACGGGTTTCGGGTGGAGGACAACGTCCTGTGGGCCTCGGGGAGTTGGGCCTTCGAGGCCCCCGAAGGCGGGGTGACCGCTTGGCCGGACAACCTTGTCTACAGCGGGACAGGAAAGGTCGAATGGAGGAAGCTGGCGGACTACAACCCGGTGGCGACCCAGGACTGGGGCAGTCCCGACGGCAGCAAGAGGGAGGACCCGCGGTTCGCCGACCCTCTCCACGGGGACTTCACCTTGAGGTCGGGCTCCCCCGCCGCTAAAAAGCTGGGGGAATCGTGGAAAACCGCCGGTCCCCGGTCGGCCGCGACTCCCTAACGACGAGGTTAGAACTTGTACATCAGGGAGACGCACCTGGCGTCGCCCGCGGACTGTGGCCCTTGGGCGGTCATGATTTCCTGGGGGCGCCAGAGGTCCAGCCGGATATAGGCGTTGGGCGGGATCTTGAACTCGATGCCCACGATCGCCTCGGCCATCAGGCGGTTCACGTTCTCCTGCCGCATCCATCCGGTCCCCACCCCAAGGTAAAACGGCCTATAGAACACCTGCATCCCCACGACCGCCGAGGTCGAATGGAACGTCGGGACCTCGGGGAGGCTGTTCGGCTTGTAGGCGTAGGAGACACGGGCGTAGGGCCTCCAGGGCTTTTGCATGAGGACCAGAACCTGTCCCGAGAAGATCCAGCCGGAACCCCAACCTTCCCCCGAGGGTTTTCCCCAGTAGTAGGGCGCGGCGCCCACGCCGACCCGCCATTCGTTGGAACAGGCCGGGCCGGCCGATGCGATGACGGCCCCGAGGATCAGGAGCCAGAAGGCGGGACGTTTCACGGGGGGGACTTTCCGGAACCAATTTTCGATGGGGCGTTTCAATTATAGGGAGTGGTTCCGTTCTCCGAGGAACATTCAGCGGACGGAACCATGGGCGCAATCATTTTGAGAGAGGGTCGGCGCGCCCGGGATCCATCCCGACCACACAAGGCGACCGGGTACCGTCGCCGGGACGTTCGCCAAGGCCGACCTGGGGGCCCCACGGGTCCAAGCCGGAGCTTCGTCCACCCGCCAGGGTCCCATGATCCACCCGCCCCGCCTCCAGGGCCGATGGGCCCGGGGATGCCCTCACGACACTTTCGCGGGGGCTTCAACGTCCAACAGCCCACGGGGACATTTCAGCGACCCGGAGGTTTGCCCTTGGTCTGTCATGCGATCGCGCGGCTGAACAACCGCTTGGGCCTGCATATGCGGGCCTCGGCCAACCTGGTCAAAACGGCCTCGAAATTCCAAAGCCGGATCTTCATTTGCTATGGGCCGCAGATCGCCAACGCCAAGAGCCTATTGGCGATCCTCACCCTGGCGGTGACCTACGGCATGGATGTCCGGATATTCGCCGAAGGGGAAGACGCGTCCCAGGCCCTGCGCGCCATCAAGGATTTGATCGAAAACGAAATCGGACGGTTCACCTGAGCCGCATCCCGGCGACTTCCGGATCGGCGGCCATAGGCCCCGATCATTCGCCTGGACCCGCCAGGAACCCTTAAATCTTGAACATCAGGGCCACGGTCTGGTTCTGCCCGACGAAACCGGGCGATTCCTGCATGCGCAACAGGTCGATCCGCAAGGCGGTCCCCCGCCCCATGCCGATCTCCAACCCGAACACCAACTCGTAAAGTAATCCGGAAGCCTCCGGCCCTTGGAATTCCACATTTGGGAGCCAGACCATGAGTGCCTCACCGGTCTGTGTCCGATCCATGAAACCAGCCCCCATCCCGAGGTAAAAGGGCCGGAAGATGGTTTCCATCCCCATGACCGCCGCGAATTGGTGGAACCTGAGGTCCGACCCGTCGGTGGGAGTCCTGAACGAATAGGCCAACCGGCCATAAGCCCTTAAATGCCTTTTGATCCTGTAGTCCGTATTGCCCGAAATAGTCCAACCGGCATTCCAACCATCACTGGTTTCGAAGCCCCAATCGTAGGGTGCGAGGCCGCCCCCGACGCGCCACTCCCCGGATCGGACCGGCGGCACCGCGAGGAGGAATGACATGGAAACCAAAACCCAGCCGAAAAGACGCTTCATGCCGACACCCCCAAGATCGTTGACCGATATAACCCGACAATTATAAGCGGATCTTCGTCATGGGCCTGAATTTCACTGGAGGGTTCCCTATGATTCCCTGATGGAATCCAGCAAGCGCATGCCGGTCCTCTTCGCGGCCCACGGTTCGCCCATGAACGCCCTGGAAGACGGACCGTTCCCCCGGGCCCTAAATGCCTTGAGAAACCGTTTGCCGCGTCCCCAAGCCATCCTGTGCGTTTCCGCCCATTGGTACACTCATCCTCTTAGTTGCAAACCGCAGGCGGAGCCTGCGCAACGATACGAGTGTAACCCATTCAACATTGTCCCAGGGGCCGGGGCCCCTGGGTCCGAAACCGTGAATGGGTACGGAAAGGGGACCTACGTGCAAGCGTCGAAGAAACCAAAGACCATCCACGACTTCGGGGGATTTCCCCAGGCCTTGTTCGACGTCCAATACCCGGCCCCCGGCCATCCCGCCCTGGCGAAACGGACTGCCCAACTGTTGGGCGTCCCCACCACCGAGGATTGGGGATTGGACCATGGAACTTGGAGCGTCCTGGTCCATTTGTTCCCCGAGGCGGATGTCCCGGTGTTCCAGGTCAGTCTGGACGCCTCCCTCACGCCCCGGGAACACCTTGAGCTGGGAAGGAAGCTGGCGCCCCTCCGCGACGAAGGGGTCCTGATCCTCGGGAGCGGCAACTTGGTCCACAACCTCGGGCGGATCGACTGGAACAAGTCGGCCCCGGCCGAACCCTGGGCCGTCGCCTTCGACGAAGCGGCGGCGAAAAACATTACGGACCGGGATGATGCCGCCCTGGTGGATTACCGGAGCCTGCCGGGCGCCTGCGAGTCCGTCCCGACGCCGGACCATTACCTGCCGCTCCTCTATTGCCTCGGGGCCTCGGACCAAAGGGATGAACGGTCGTTTCCCATTGTGGGTTTCGAGCACGCTTCCATCTCCCAACGGTGCGTCGAGTTCCAACCGGGCTGAGTCATCCGGTCAAAATTGGACTAAACCCTGTCCTTGCCAAAACTTTATAAACCCGTATTCACGAGAAACTCTTAAACTTTAGGCGTTTGGGACCCTCAAAAAACCGTGGGCGGCTTCCCCTCCGGGCCCGGGGCGATACAATGTCACTCGGAACCTCCCACAACCTCCAAAACCCCGGGGCTCCAGAGGGAATTCATGGCACCGGAAAAGGACGACCCGCTCGCCCGGATGAGCGGGGAGATCTACCAGGAATACCGCACCCTCCGCGCCTCGGGCGTCATGGTCGACGCCGGGCGCTTCCTCGCCTTCCGCGAACAGACCCAGAACTCCAAACACACCCAGCTCTTCATCGAGGACGCCGGGATCATCTTTATCCACAAGGCCAGCCGCGTCCGGTTCAAGTTCGTCCCCGAGATGATGTTCTGCTACCTGAGCGGCCTGCCCGCGGATGAGGACAAGGAGCTGAAGGACTACCTCAGCCCCATCTACACCGCCTCCTGCGGCCTCACGTTCTGGAAGCGGAACGACCGGGAGGTCGTTTTGTCGAAGGATAAGGTGGGCGGCCAGAACTACCTTCCCCCCGACCGCTGGCAGGACTTCGCGCAGATCGAGCGGCTCCAGGAGGAGGACAAGCTCGTCCTGAAACCCATGGGCGCCCCGAAGACGATGAAGGAAGGATCGAAAGTCATCGACCTGGATATATAAGCGAAGCCATTTCACCACAGGGTCACAGGGACACCGGACGGCGCCAAGCAGGATCCTTGTCGCCCCCATTTAGCCTGCGCTTCGCCGGACAAGCCGCGCGCTCGTAATGACAACTCAACAAAAAAAGGCGGGCCGAAAGGCCCGCCTTTTTCCGTTTGGGTCGTCCCGGCGGTTATTTCACCAGGGTGATCCGGTCGAGGTCGATCTCCCCCTCGCCCACGGTCTTCAGGTAGAGGTTGAAACCCGGGATCTTCCCGGAGAAGGCCGGGGGGATGTCGGCGATGGGGACGGTCACGGTCTCCCATTTGCCTCCCTGGGTCTGGATCGAGTCGAGCTTGATCTCAACCTTGGCGTCGTCGGCCAGGGCCATGCCGAACTCCACGGGATCCTTGGTGTAGATCCGCATCACGAGGCTCTTGGGCTTGCCGATCTCCAGGCCGGCCCAGTCGTCCCCGGCCCGGCTGAATAGCCCACACCAGCCGCCCCCCACGTGGTTGTACTTGATGGCGATCATCTTCTCGCCCGGTTTTCCGCCCGGCGCCAGGTCCTTGATCTCGTAGGTCAGGGCGCTGCCCTTGTCGTCCTTCCAGGGGCTGAAGGCGCCCTTGTCGTCCATCGAGAAGTCCTGCAGGATCACCTCGCCAGGCTTGGCCGCGGCCACCAGCGGCTTGGCGGCGGAGGCGGTGGCGCCTGCTTCCGCGGGCTCAGACTTCTTTTCCTTCTTCACCACGGGCGGGGGGGCCAGGATCGGCCCGTTGCCCTTGGGCACTTTCACCAGGGCCATGGACCCTGGCGCCAGGGTGACGCTGAAGGTGTTCCCCACCGGGATCGGCGACCCCGGGCCCGGAAGCGACGCCGGGTCGGGCCGCACCTGCCCGTTGACGGTAATGTCGCGCCTCTGGAGGATCGGTTCGGAGGCTCCTTCCACCGTCTTGCCGGCGGACTCGAGGGTCCACAGCTTGCCCTCGGTGCCGGTGGCGAAACCCGCCACCTTCACGGTGGCCTGCGCCGGGGCGTCGGGGCTGTTGTTGAACAGGAAGACCGTCACATCGCCCTCGGCGTCCTTGGAGGCCCAGGCCCGCACCTTGTTGCCCGGGGTGTCCATGGGCGCGTAATCCGGCGCGTCGCAGGCCACCAATTGACGGCCAAAGACCTTCGCCAGGTAGGGATAGATGTAATAGGTCGGCCGGGGCGAGTCCTTCGGGTTGTCGTCGGGCAAACCGGCGTTGGCGCCGGAGCGCAACAGGCCGAAGTCGCAGATGTTCTTGGCGTTGTAGCCGTTCTTGAGGTCCCAGATGTTCGCTCCCTGGACCCCCTGGTCGGCGAACTTCAGCAGGACCTGGGCGCAGAACAATGAGTCCACGAAGTCGTCATATTTCAGCTCGAGGACCGAGCGGAACTCGGTCACCCAAACGGGGATCTTGCCCGCGAGTTTGGGGTCGAGGTTGTCGGCCACCAACTTGTCCATCTTCTCCTTCACCTCGTCTGGGAAGTTGCCCGCGATGTCGAGGATCCGCGCGTCCACGTAGGGGTTGTTGGCGTAAAGCGTCTTGTCCCAGGTCGGCGCGGCGTTGGCGCCCCGGCCCTGGTCCGGTTGCATCCAGATGGGGTAGACGTGCTCGATGAGGAAGTCCGGGGTGAGGTGGGCCTTTTTCAGGGCCTGCAGGGACGCGGCGGTGAAGTCGGTTTTGTCGTGCTGGCATTGGAAGCCGAACTTGATCTTGGGGTCCACCTTCTTCATGGCCTTGTAGAACTTCACGTACCGCTCGCCGTACTCCGTGCCCCCGGCGGCGGTGTTGCCGAGCTTGTCGTAGTCCTCGTTTCCGAATTCCCACCAGGTGGTGTAGTAGAGGCCCGGCTTCACGTTCATGGTCTGGACCCACTTGGCGGCCTTGGCCACGGCCTCATCCACGCTGTGCTTCTGGTCGTTCCATTCCCCGGCGGCGTTCACGCAGATCTGCAGGTGGCACCCGGCGGCCTTGGCGAAGGCGATGCCCTTGGCCATGTCGATGGGCAGCCAGGACAGCTTGCCGCACTTGTAGTTCTCCCAATCGGTGAATTCCGAGTAGCCGCCGCCCGGGAAGCGCATGAGCTTCGCGCCCATGCTCGTCACGGCGGCGTTGTAGGCCGCGTCCTTCCCGTCGCCGGAGCCCTCATAAACGTTCACGTTCTGCGAGAAGAGCGTTTCGGGGATCACGTTGCCCTTGCGGGTGGTGTCCACCGACACCTCGGCCTGGGTGGGCCGGGAGGCCGCGGTCAGGGCCTCGGCCTTCCTCTCGGCGGCCAGGCGCATGGCCTTGGCCACCTCGTTTTCCTTGGCTTGGCCGGGCATCCAGGGCAGGGCGACCAAAGCCAAAAGCAGGGCGATTCGGGTCTTCATGGGGGCTCCTCGTGGGGGGTGCGGACCTTTCGACACGTCATTTTATCGGACGATCCGCGTTCAGGCGCGTTTTATCCAAAAGGAGAAGTCATCGCCCTATTTCCAGTGCAAACGACCGATTAAGGCATTCGTGCTTTTTCCCGGTTTGTGAATCCTCCCCAGTGTCTCCGTGGCTCTGTGGTGGATGGGGGTTTTTCGTTTTAAAGGGCGACGCGGCCGCCGTCCCGGAAGGGCGGCAGTGCCATCCCATAGGCCAACACCCGCTGGATGAGCTGGGGATATTTGATCCCGGCCTTCTGGGCCGCCAGGGCCACCTCGTCGTCATCCGCCAGGCCCGGGTTGGGGTTCACCTCCAACACGTACACCTCGCCGTCGGGCCCGAGCCGCATGTCGAGACGGCCGTAGCCGTTGAGCTGCAGCACCCGGTAGGCCGTCTTGCTGATGTGGCGGATCTTCTTCTCCACGCCCGGGGGCAGGTCTTTCGCGAAGGTGTTCTTGATGCCCCAGGTCTTCCGGTACTTCTCGTCCCACTTGGCCTTGTAGGTGGCGAACTTCTGCCGTTCCTCGGGGAAGTTCTCGAAAAGCATCTCGCGCAGGGGCAGGATCTCCAGCCGGTGGTTGCCCAACACCGCCGAGTAGATTTCCCGTCCCTCGATGAACTCCTCCACCAAGGCGTCGGTGTCGAGCTCCGCGTGGAGCGCCTTGACCCGCTCCCAGCAGGCCTTCTCGTTCTCCGCCCGGGAATTGCGGTGGATGCCGTCGGAACCCTCGAGCCCGAGGGGCTTCACGATCACCGGGAACCTCAGGCGGCCCAGGGTCTTCTTGCGGCTTCGTCGCGGCACCAACACGGACTTGGGCACCTTGATGCGGTGGGACGACAGCAGGCTGTTGGTGAAGGCCTTGTGGCGGCAGAGCGAGAGGGTCTGGGCCCGGCAGCCGGTGTAGGGGATCTGGAGAAGTTCCAGGAACCCCGCCAGGTTGGCCTCGTTGGCCCGGTCGTTCGAGAAGGCCTCGGCCAGGTTGAAGACGATGTCCGGGGGGCGGCGGCGGATCTCGAAGAGCAGGGGCCTCACCCGGTCGTGGATGCCCAACAGTTTGACCTCATGCCCCAATTCCTTGAGGGCGGCGATCACGTTGTTCTCGCATCGCCAGTCCTCGGGCGACAGGTTGGCGGCGTAGTCCTCGTCGGCCGCGGGGCGCTTCGGGTAGTCGAAGATGACCAGGACTTTCAGGTGTTTCTTCATGGCGTCGAGACCTTTTCCAAGGATCTTTAAGCTAACCTTCAAAACGAACCCATTTCGAGACACAGGGGCCACAGGGAAAACTTTATGGGTTGAAACATAACCAAATCAAGAAATGCCTTTCCTGTGAACCCTGTGTTTAATCTTGCGGCGACTTAAGCAGTTGTTTGCCTTGGCGTTCGTTCGGCCGTTTGAATCGGCCCGTGAACAGGTAATGCGACGCCAGGGCCGACAGGTACGCGGTCATCTCGACCCGCCCCCTCGGCTCGTCCACGGTCAGGTAAAGCTTGAGTTCCCCGCATCGCGCGATCAACCGGTTCAGGAGCCGGTGCACGGTGAACTTGCGCTCCCGCGTCCAATGGGACACCGCGGCCTCAAAGAGGGCCCGGTTGCGTTTCAGGAACTGGACGGCGGGTTGGGCGGAGCCCTCCTCGGGCTTGGGGGAATAGAGCCGCTTGAGGTCCGCGTCGAAGAAGCCAGGGTCCTCCTCGGCGTAAAGGCGGCTGCGCTGTTCATAATGGGTGGCCAGGCGCTTCTTCATGGTGCGCACGTTGTAGGACTTATCCACCTCGGTCACGGCGGGCGGCTTCCCCGCCATTTCCTTCATCACGGCGTCCACGTACTCGAGCTTCTTCAGGGCGGGCCAAGCGCGGTACAGCTCGCGCCAGGCCTCCCCGGGGGCCAACCAAACCGCGAAGGTCTCCGCGAAGTCCTCCTCGGGGTGGCTCTGGGCGTACCAGTTCTGCAGGTGCCGCACGAAGTTGCGGCTGTAGGGGTGGAACTTGTAGTAGTCGCGGAACTTCGACCGGGGGTCCCCGAAGGCCTTCTTGAAGTCCCTGCGCTTGAGCAGGCTGTAGGCGTGGATCACCGAGTGGCCGCACTCATGGCGGAGCAGTTTGAGGGTCTCCGCCTCGCTCTTTCCCCCCTCGATCTCGAGCATCATCTTCAGCTCGAGCTGCTGCAGGCGGGGGTGGGCCAGGTAGAAGGGGATGGCGATGGAGGGCGAACCCTCAGGGGAGAACCACTCGTCGCCCAGGTAGCAGGCGGGCCGGATCAGGAGGCCGCGCCCCTCCAGCTCGGCGTACAGCTTCTGGACGCAGCCCTCCAGGTAGGTGCCCTCGATGGCGATGGGCAGGTCCCGGAACCGGGTGTCCAGGAGCTGCTCGTCGGTCAGGGAGTCGAGGTCGAACTTCGGTCGGCGGGGCTTGGGCATGGGCCCATTGTATCAGGCGAAGGGGCGGTCACCCGTCAGTCCCGCTTGAAGTGCCTGCCGATCCAGAGGAGGTAACCCAGCCAAAGGACGCAGGCGAAACCCGTGAGGGTGGATATCATGGGGCCCGACATCATGGGGTTGCGGGCCACCTGGGCGATGACCTGTTCCGAGAAACCCATTTGGCGGTCCATCTCCAAGAGGTCGGTGCTCCAGAAGGTCCAAACCACGGAGACCGTCCAAAGGACGTTGACGACCATCGAGAGGACCCAGGCCTTCCAGCGCAGGTGATAGGTGCCCCAGGCGAGGTAGGCCAAAACCGGTGATTGGACCAACAGGGCCAACAGGCCCCGCCAACCCCAAAGCATCCGGCCGAAGAACGGCCAACCGAAGTTGATGAAAGGCATCGTCACCAGGACGAATATCCCTCCGACCCCGTAGCAAAGCGAAACCGCCAGGACGCTCGGCGGGCACCGGTCGGTCCAGTCCGGCTCGGGATGGAACGTCTCAAAGGCCCGTTGGGTCTTGGGGAGGTGGTAAAAGACCAATCCGATCGCCGGGAGGGCGATGAAAAAGAAACCCACCACCAGGAAAGTGATGACCACCACGGCGATCCGCCCGCCCGGGCCGAGGGGGGAGCCGCCCGGTGGGTTCATCAGCGACGGGACCATGAAGGCCAGGGCGCACATCGACATCACCCCGACCAACAGCCAACTCCAACCCACGATGAGCGACAGGGTCCGCGCCCAACGCCGGGCCATGAAGGTGCCCCATCCCAGGGAGGCGAACAGGAACCCCGCGAAGCAATAAACCATCACCCCGGGCATCTGGGCGCGGATCGGCAGGCCCTGCCCATTCGGGAGGTTGTGGGTATAGAACGCCATCACGAGGAGGAGGGCTCCCAGCGCCAGGCTCAGGACGCCCAGCAGGATGCCGAGGACCCCGAAGACCTTGAGGGGCGTCTTGGACGGTGGCGCTGGAGAAACGGAGGGATCAACCATGGACGTCTCCTTCATACGGCTGTTTGTCCAACCCGGGCAGCTTACTTGATCGTAAGTTTTGATTCGTGTTGTTGATTGCCTATGCCAACGTCTAACGGACAGCGCCGGTTTTAGAGTCTTATTTCCTTCGCCCGTATCTCCGGCAATTCCCGGTTTTGGCCGTCCAAGTCCATGCCAAAGCCGTAAAGCCACATATCCTTGAGGCCCCGCTTCGCCAGTTCGGCGCGGTCCAGTCCCATCTCGATCCCCACGAAATCGGCCAAGCCGGGCGAGTCCTTGAACTTACGGATCAAAACGGCCGCCTTCACCTCGGCCGCCCCCGCGGCCAAAAGACCGCTTTTGAGGAACGCGATGGT
>Ga0265334_10001563_pt1 | contig 11025 bp, 6 predicted proteins | sample 42023metaG_FD_192442 | JGI IMG/M metagenome (GOLD analysis project Ga0265334, IMG submission 192442) | Rhizosphere microbial communities from Carex aquatilis grown in University of Washington, Seatle, WA, United States - 4-20-23 metaG | ecosystem: Host-associated > Plants > Roots > Rhizosphere >...
CTGATCCGATTCCCGGGCAGGCCGAGCTCTTCGCTCCGACGCCCGGCCAGCGGACGCAGTCCGTCGAGGTCCCGACCCTGCCGGGGGAGGTGCCGGACCACCTCCCTGAGCCGCTGGCACTGCCCGGGGAGACCTACCTCCCAGGACGGGACCCCCAGGACTTGCCGCCCGAGGTATGCGCGCAGTCGGCGTCCGCGCAACCCGCCGGGCGACAGGCTGCCCACGGCCAGAGCGACCCCAGGCCAGCCGTTCGGAACACACTCATGGAGCCGAAGAACACAGATCAGGGGGAGCAGGACCCAGCAGAGGAATTCGTTGAGCAGTCATTCAAAGGGGTCTCCGCCCAACCTGATGATCAAGCCCAGGGAAGTCCAGAGCAGGAATCACACCCAGGCATCACTGATCGAGTAGGGCGGCCGAGCCCGGCCGGAAGGGCTGGCGTCGCCGTCGCCGGAAACGCCGCGCTGCCCGATTCCTTCGGCTCTGTCGATCCGGCCGCTCGCCGGATCGACGCCCTCGACCCGGGCTTCCGGGTGGCCGCCCCTCCGGCCCACGGCGTGGCTTACGTCGTGGGCGTGCCCGGTGGCCGGGCTGACCGCGGGGATGTCGCCGTCCCTGACGCCGTTGGCGCGACCGACGCCCCGGGGAGCCGCTGATGCTCTCGATCTCGTCCGGGCACTCCGCCGCCTACCTCACGAGCGCTGTCGGTCAGGGCATGGAGTCCTATTACACGGGCGCGGTGACGGCCGGGGAGCCGCCGGGTCGGTGGAACGCTGCCGGCGCGGCGTCCCTCGGGCTGGCCGGCGAGGTCGACGCCGACGTCATCGCGGCCGTGTACGAGCGGTTCGCCGACCCGCGCGATCCGCGGTTCGCGGCCGAGGCGACCCGGGAGGAGGCCGACGTACTCGGCCGGGCGCCCAAGCGGTTCCGCACGCCCGAGGAGGTCGTGGCCGCCCGTATCGAGGCGTACTCGGGTACGCCCCTTCCCGAGCAGGTACGGGCATGGCAGATCGAGGCCGAGCGAGATACACCCAAGGCCGTCATGTTCTACGACCTGACGTTCTCCCCGGTGAAGTCAGTGACCGTACTTCACACCGCGTTCGAGCGGGCCGCGGTCGAGGCGCGCGAGGCCGGTGACACCGAGGCCGCAGCCGCATGGGGTGCGAAAGTCGCCGAGATCGACGAGGCGATCCAGGCTGCGAACGGGGTGATGCTCGACTACGTCGCCCGGCGCGGCGGGTACTCCCGGACCGGCCGGCACGGCTCCCACTCGTCGACCGGGCGCTGGGTGGACGCGCACGATCTGGTCGTCGCGTCCTTCTACCAACACACCTCCCGGGACCTCGATCCCCAGCTCCACGTCCACAACGCGCTGCTCAACCGGGTGGAGTGTCCGGACGGCCAGTGGCGGGCCCTGGACTCCAGGGCCATCCACGCGACCAAGCAAGGAGCCGGCGCTCTCGCCGACCGCGTGCTCGAGGTGGAGCTGTCCCGCCGCCTCGGCGTCTCATGGGTGATGCGAGCGGACGGCGTCGCCCGGGAGATCGAGGGCGTCGACCAGGCCGCGATGGACCTGTTTTCCTCCCGGTCGCGAACCCTCACGCGCAAGGCCGAGGAGCTCATCGCCGAGGCCGAGGGGCAGTTCGGGCGCACGCTCACGAGCCTGGAGCGGGACCGGTACCGCCGGCAGGCGTCCATGGCGACTCGCCGGGCCAAGACTCACGAGGGGGAGACCCGGGCCGAGCAGCTGCAGCGGTGGGACGCCCAGCTCCGCACCGAGGTGGCTGGCGGCCTGCGGCGCATCGCCGAGCGGTTCGAGAAGCTGGGCCCAGGGACGGCGCCGGCGGCTGGCGAGTGGTCGCCTGAGCTGGTCATCGCCCAGGCGGTCGAGGCCTGCCACACCGGCACGGCCGGGGACGGGCGGGCGACCTTCGGCCGCTCCGAGCTGGTTCGCCAGATCCTGCTCGCCCTGCCCGACCAGCTCGGGGACCTGCGACCCGAGGACGTCGCCGCTCTGGTCGAGGAGCTGGCCGACCAGGCGCTGGCCGGGGACGGTGTGGTGCAGACCGCCGGGCGGGAGCTGGGGAGTGAGCCGGCGGCCTCGCGGTTGGCCGACGGGCGTGCGGCGACCATCGCGCCCGGTTCGCAACGATGGGCCGGCGCCGGGCATGTCGAGGCGGAGATCGCTTTGCTGCGCACCGCAGGTGTGCGCGGCCGGGCGCGGCTGGACGCCGCGGCTCTGCAGGAGTGGCTCGCAGGCCCGGGCACTGACCTCAGCCCGGCGCAACGCGAGGCCGTGGCTGGGTTGGCGACCTCGGACGCCGCCCTGGCCGTGCTGGTCGGGCCGGCCGGCACCGGGAAGTCCTTCACCGCCGGCATCCTCGCCGCCGCGTGGAGCGACCTCGGGGAGAGCGGGCGCGTTGTCGGCGTGGCCACCGCCCAGCTCGCCGCGGACGTCCTTCGGGACGACGGCGTGCCGGACACCGCGAACGTCGCGGCGTTCCTGACCGCGCAGCGCCGCCTCGCCGCGGGCCGAGCGCTGCCCGGGGACGAGCGGTTGCGCCTGTCTTCCCGGGACGTGCTGCTGGTGGACGAGGCGTCGATGCTCGACACGGAGGCCCTGGCTGGGCTGCACCAGGCGGTCGAATTCGCCGGGGCGCGGATGGTGCTCATGGGGGACCCACGCCAGCTCGGTGCGATCGGCGCCGGCGGGCTCATGCGTACCGCGGTCGAGCGAGGAGCCGAGACCTACACCCTGTCCGAGGTACGGCGCTTCAACGCGGAGTGGGAGCGCGAGGCCTCCCTGCGACTGCGCGACGGCGACGTCGACGTCGTGGCCGAGTACGACCGGCGCGGGCGGATCGTGGAGGCAGGTACCGAGGAAGCGACCGTCGCGGCCATCGCACGGGCCGCGGCCGCCGATCGGCTCGCCGGGCGGGAGACGCTGGTCGTGGCGCCGTCCAACCGGCTCGCGGCAGACGTCGCAGCCGAGGTTCGCCGGCACCTGGTCGCCGTCGGGCAGGTCGAGGAGGCCGGGGTAGAGCTGCGGGACCGGTGCACCGCCGGGGTGGGCGACGTCGTCCAGGCCCGGCGTATCGACCGGGCGCTAGGGCTGACCAACCGGGAGACCTACCGGGTCACCGCCCTCACGCCGGACGGTGGACTCGAGGTGGTCAGTACCCGCACTGGGGAGGTGCGGGAGATCCCGGCCGGCTACGTCGCGGCCGACGTGACCCTGGCTTACGCCGGGACCGTGCACGCCGCCCAGGGCGCCACGGTCGATGCCGGGCACGCCCTGGTCACCGCGGGCATCCCGGCCGCGGCCGCCTACGTGGGGCTCAGCCGTGGCCGGGACAGCAACACCGCGTGGTGCGTGACAGACGCCAGCGATGGCCGGGAGCCCTCGACCGGCCGAGCCGTGCTCGCCGGGGTCGTGGCGGGGCCGGAGCGTCCGGACGAGTGGTCTGCGACCCAGGTCGCGGAGGCCGACGAGCAGTCGCTGCGGTCCGCGGACCGGCTCCTGGGCCTGGTCGAGGACGAGACCCGGCTGGCCTGCCGGGAACGCCTGGACGCCGACCTGGACCAGCTGGTCGCCGACGGCGTGCTCTCGGAGCAGGACCGGGCCCGGTTCGGCGCGGACCAGGGCAGCGAGTACCTCGCCCGGCTCCTGCGTGCCCACGAGCAGGCCGGCTCCGATCCGGCCGACGTGCTGCGCCAGGCCATCGCCGCGCGGTCGCTGGGCAGTGCCCTGTCCGTGGCTCAGGTGGTCGCCGGTCGGATCGACCACACCCGCCCGCTGCCCGTGCCCCAGCTGGACGCCGGGCCGCCGGCGCGCATGGCCCCGGACCGGCAGGCTCACCTGGAGGACCTGAACGGGCGGTTGGCCGCCCGGCAGGCCGAGCTCGGCCACCAGGTCGCCGAGGAGCCGCCTGCGTGGGCGATTGCGGTGTTCGGGCCCCTGCCGGAGGACGAGGCTGAGCGGGGGGAGTGGCAGGAGCGCGTCGGTGTCATCGCAGCCTGGCGCGAGGCGTCCGGATGGGACTCGACGGCGACGGCGATCGGCCGATGCCCGGGACCCTCGACCCCCGAGAAGCGCGCTCAGTGGCACCGGGCTTACGCCGCCGCCGGCAGGCCCGAAGAGCGGCGCCCCGAGGCTGAGATGACCGACGGCCGGCTGCTCGTGCGCGTGGCCGCTGCGCGCCGCGAGGAAGCCGCTGCCCCGCCGTACGTCGACGACCAGCTCCGCGAGCAGCACCAGGTGGCCGCGCAGGCCGAACGGGATGCCATCCTGGCCAGAGCTGGCGGAGACGAGGCCGTGGCGCGGGATCTGGACGAGCAGGCTGCCGCGGCACGTGAGGCCGCTGACCGGCTCGCGGACCTCGCCCAGCTCCGGGCCGGGTGGCTCGGTGCGTCGGTCGAGACGCGGGAAGCCGGCCGTGCCGCCCGCGAGGAACTCCTGCGCCGCGGCATCGACCCAGACCAGCCGGCCAACCGGGTCAGCGCCGACGAGTGGCTCGCCGCCGAACGCAGCGCTCGAGAGACTGACGACGCCCACCGGGTGGTCACGGAGGCCGATGTCGACCAGGTCGACCAGTTCGGGATGTTCGACGCTGGCCCGCCAACGGGCACTGCCGGGAAGCCGCAGGTCGATCATGCTGCGCGAGAGACGGAGACTGACGCCCTGGACACGGATCAACGGGTCGAAGTGAGCTCGCACCGCCGGATCAGCGCCCGAACCCTCGGCGACGACGCGATCGTGGCCTCTGCCCTGACCGTCGCTTGTCGTGCCGACGACGAGCTGGCAGACCGTGCTTCCCAGAACGCTGCCGCACCAGTAGACGAGGCATGGCACGCACACGAGGCTGACGATGCAGTCCGCGCCGAACTCGACCGCGGCGTCGCCGCAGACGGCAGTTGATTCCCGGCTACTCGGTCCCTCGGATCTGCAGTGTCGCCTCACGCGGCCGCGCCGGTGAGTCCTCGGCCGGCTCCACCGGCATGTTGCAGGCCCTCGACGGGGTTCCGTCGAGGGCGGTGGCAAGCAGGCGGCGCGCCCAGTCCGGTACTTCGTCGTGTTCGCTGATCTCAAGCGGCATGAGGACCTCCACCGCGTAGGTCGCCGGGTGTCGTTGACGCCGCTGGCATCTTCGCGCTGCCCTACGACAGGTACCGGGGTGCCGCCTGCGACCACGCTGCCGAGATGGGGAGACAGAGCCGCATGGGACTCGGGCGGTGGAATACGTTGCGACTCAGGCTGCCTGCTGTGACGTCCGAAGGGGAGGCCAAGGCCCGGAAGTCCGTAGCGGATGAGGGCTGGACCGCAGGCCAGAGCGAGTGAGGCTATCAACTGGCCAATAAGCGAGTATTTCTCCGTAGAGTCCCTTAAGTCCGATGCGTCGGATAGATGACGAGATCGCCATCGTGTCAACCTCACTTCACGCATTGGCATGATCCGACTACCCCCGGTGAGAGTATAGTCGGCATCGGCATGATCAATTGGGTATAGCTCCGCCATCCAGAAAGGAAGGCAGAGAGTGCGAATCGATCGCATCAAGGTCAGCAACTTCAGAAATCTGGCGGATGTAGACTTGCAGCTACCTCCGCGAGCGGTGATCCTTGGTGAGAACAGAGCCGGGAAGAGTAATCTGATCCACGCGATTAGGCTGGTGCTTGACCCTCGACTCTCAACATCCGACCGACAACTTACAAGAGAGGATTTCTGGGAAGGACTATCCGAAGGTCGTGAGGATTGGGATCCCATGCGCGAGGGTGAGATCATTGAGATCTCACTCGAGATTACTGATTTCGAGGATGAGCCCGCGATTGTCGCTGCCCTAAGTGATGCTCTTCTGACAGATGATCCGCTTCGTGCCGTGCTGACGTATCGATTCGCCCCTCTTGATGACCCCGGTTCGCCTAGTGGCAGTGCCCCAAGGTACCGAGGGCGCGTTGTTGGCCGCGGAGACGATGACCTGCCTATCGGATCCGATCTCCGTGGATATCTGTTCCTGGTGTTCCTACATGCGCTGCGAGACGTTGAGTCCGACATCAAGAGCTGGCGTAACTCGCCTCTTAGGTCCTTGCTTGAGGCCGCGGCATCATCGGCGCCAGATGAGGATCTTGTGAAGGTTCGAGAAGCGATGGAGGAAGCAAATGAATCCGTCAATAGCCTAGAGGTCATCAGAGAACTAAGTGATAGCATTGCGGGCAGAGTCACCGACATTGTGGGTGAAGGGCAATCATTCGAGACTGAACTTGCTGTTGCCCCCGAAGACCCTCTTCGACTGATTCGCAACATGAGGATCTTCGTTGACGGAGCTGCTCGACGCGCTCTGTCCACAACGAGTCTCGGGAGTCAGAATGTGCTCTACCTGGCCTTGCTTGAGTTAGGACTGGCCGAGCAGCTCTCCGACTCAACAATTGCACATGTCGTGCTGTCGATTGAGGAACCGGAGGCGCATCTCCATCCGCATCTCCAGCGCCTAGTGTTTGGACGGCTCCTAAGGGAGAATAGTTCATCTCGGACGATGATCGTTACAACGCATTCACCGCAGATCGCTAGCGTCGCACCGCCCCGAAGCCTGGTGGTTCTCCGGTCGTCGGGGAGGAAGACCGAGGCCTTCGCTGCAGGAAGCGCTGTTCTGACGAACGTCGAGTGGGATGATATTGGTCGATACCTCGATGTTACTCGTGCAGAGCTCGTGTTTGCCAAGGGGGTTCTCCTCGTCGAGGGAGATGCGGAGGAGATGCTTATCCCAAGGATGGCGGAATTTGCCGGATTGAGCCTCGATAAGTCGGGGGTCAGCGTGTGCAACATTCGCGGCACCCACTTTGGGTCATATGTTCGCTTCTGTGAGGCATTAGGCATACGCTGGGCTGTCGTCACCGATGGAGATCCGCGCAAGCAAGAGGCGTATAGGGGATCCACCCGCGCCCAGCGCCTCATGAAGTATTTGGGCCGTCAGGGTGCGCCCGAGGAAAATGGAATCTACGTTGGGGGGGAGACATTTGAATACGACATCCTCACGGTCAACGATTCGAACACATCCTCATGCCTGAATGCACTTCATGATTTGAAAGGGGGAGCCGTGTCGGCCGGTGCCGCCACTGCGAGTCGTCCGGCATATGATGACTTCATGAGTTCGATTACTACTGCCGGCGGAAAAGGAAGGTTCGCGCAACGCTTGGCGTCTTATCCTGTAGTCGCTCCAGAATATGTGATGCGTGCGCTTGGGTGGTTGGGTTGCGACGTAACCAGTTGAGTGAGTCGCTGGCTGAGCTACGCCAGAACGAGCGACAGTGGGCAGCCTTCGAATCGCTTGGGCACACGGCTGTTCTCGCCCCTCCAGGCAGCGGAAAGACGAAGCTGCTTACCACGCGCTTGGCGATTGATCTCGCGGAGCGCATTCGCTTGCCCCATGGGGCGGCCTGCATAACCCTCACGAATCCTGCCGCGAATGAGCTGCGCAGACGTCTAGTCCAGCTCGGGGTGGTTTCGAGATCCACGCTGTTCGTGGGGACGGTGCACAGTTTTGCTCTGCGGTGCATAATTCTGCCGTTCGCGTCGCCTCTTGGCGAGTCGGAACTTGCTAGTCGCGGTATCGCGGACTCCCTATCGCTCGATGCGGCGTTTGGCGAGGCCATCCGGGCAGTCTACGGACTGTCTGGTACGCAGACACGCTTCGTGCGGTCTACGGTTGAGTATCATCGAAGAAGGCTGTCTGCCCAGGCGGAGTGGCTCCGCGCCGGAGAAGAAATTCAGCAGGTCAATATCGAATTTGAGGCAGCGCTGCGAAGAAGGGGGCTTCTGGACTTCGATGGGATGATTGCGGCCGCAGTGTCGTTCGTGGAGGATCATCCAGTTGTTCGCAAGGTGCTGAGCTCAAGGTTTCACGGTCTCTATATCGATGAGTACCAGGACCTATCCCCTGGCCTTGACCGACTCGTTCGTGCCTTGTGCCTTGCGCACTCGACGGGGGTCTCTCTGTTTGCGGTGGGAGATCCAGACCAGGCTGTGTACGGATGGACAGGGACTCGCCCTGAGTTGCTCGTCGAGTTGGCGAAAAGGTCCGATGTAGTTGAGGTCCGGCTGGAGGAGAACTACCGTTGCGGCGAGGAGATCATCCGCGTCGCCAATAGGGTTCATCGATCATCCACGTCCATGCGCGGAGAGCGATCGGGAGGAACTGTCTCCGCGCAAAAATGTGCGGGCGGCTTCGCCCAGCAGTGTGAAGCAGCCGTGGAGGTTGTCCGGCAGGCCGAGCGCTCCGGTACTCCGCTTCATGAAGTCGTTGTGATCGCTTCTACCAATCCTCGCTGTGAAGAGGCCGCGCGAGCTTTGCGTGCAGAGGGGATCTCTACATTTGTTCGGAGTTCGGACTACCGGCAGACTGAAGCGACGATGTTCCTCGAAGGTGCGGCCGCGTGGTCGGTTCTCGGGCGCGAGTCGAGTGGGCATCGGCTGTCGGAACTGCAGCGGTTATGGAGGAATTTGCTCGGGAGATCATGGTCGCGCGAAAAGGCGGTGGCACTGACCGCCCTGCTGCTTGAATCTCGTGAGCACAAAGAGGGAAGCGCCGCGTCATTCATCTCTTCTATTCGAAAGATTGGTCTAGATTCGGGTTTGATTGCTAGATCCAAGTCCGAAGATGCGATTGAGGTTTCAAGGATGTCGCGTGCCCTTGAAGGGAGGTCGGGAGCCATTGGTTCGACCATAGAAGAGATTGGGGAGCGCGCCCGTCGACAGGACCGTGTCGAGGTGACTACGATGACCTCAAGTAAAGGCCTGGAATTTGATGTGGTCATCATTCTGGGAATGGACAATAAGCATGTTCCTGACTTCCGCTCCCTCGGGGATGCGGCCAAGATGGCGGAAGACCGAAGGAAGTTCTACGTGTCGTTGACGCGAGCGCGGAGTAGTGTGCATATCTTCTACTCCGGTTTCGCTGAATGGTCTACTGGTCGGCGTGACTTCGCTGGCCCGAGTCAATTTCTGCGAGAGATCGATCTGGCTTAGGAGACCCGGTGCCTTGCCCGCCTGATGAGAGTGATCGAGCCAGGATGGACGGGTCAATTCGGCTGATCTATCGAGGGGGCGGCGTTCGACGACCCGGTGAATTGAGTGACCACGCACAATCTTGGTATCGATTGCCCTGTCCTTGTTGAGGACCGGAAGGCGTGTCGTGGGAGTGCAGGCTTCGAATCTGCGCCGGGTCGAGTGTCTTTGCCTTTCTGATTGCTCTCGCATTGTGTTCGCGGAGTCGTCATTGGGCTGGGACTTACATGACGGAGAGGGCTCGGCCTTGAGAGATGGTTGATTATCCTCGGGACGATGAGTTTGACATTCTACTGTGGAAGCGATCACAAGCCCAACGAGTCAGCGTAAACATTCACGGGGGTGCGGATCGTGATGTGCGCGGTTCGGCTGTCCACGCTGTGTGAGGGATCCGGCGTGTCGGTCGTTGTGTGAGGGCCGGGGACGGGTTTGGATCGCGGGGTGCCCGATCTGGAGGATCTGTCCCGCGAGGAGCTGATCGCTCTGGTGTTTGCGCAGATGGAGCGGATCACCGAGCTGAGTGAGAGGGTCGCGAGGCTGGAGCATCTGCTCTCGCGTAACAGCGGGAACTCCTCGATGCCCCCGAGCCTGGATGACAAGCCCGGCGGGACGGCGCCGAAGGGCAAGGCTCGGGCGAGCTCGGTGCGAGCCAAGGGCAAGCAGAAGGGCGCGCCGGGAGCGAACCTGTCCTGGTCGGATGTCCCCAACGAGCGCCAGGACCGGTTCCCCCAGGGTGCCTGCGGGTGTGGCGCGGATCTGGCAGGGGCCGCTGATCTGGGTGTGGTGGATGCCTTCCAGCAGATCGAGATCCCGGCCGTGGCCGCGAAGGTCACCCAGTACGACCAGCACGCGGTGCGGTGCGGGTGCGGGAAGGTGCACACCGCGGCCCGGCCCGCCGGGGCCGGGACCGGCAAGGTCGAGTACGGGCCCGTCCTGGCGGCGTGGGCGGTGTTCTTGATGGTCGTGCATCATCTGCCGGTCCACCGGTGTCGTGCGGTGCTGTGCGCGTTGACCGGTGCCGAGCCGAGCGTGGGGTTCGTGCATGCCCTGCTGGCCCGTGCCTCGAAAGCGTTGCGGGAGGCCGACCAGCGGATCCGGGCCTTGATCACCATGGTGCGGGTGCTGTGCATGGACGAGACCCCGCTGCGGGTCGGACCCAAGACTCCCCGCCCGGGCCGTAAGAAGGCCGACAAGTACCTGCTGATCGCGTGCACCCGGCTCTATACGCACTTCCTGCTCGGGGACCGGGACCTGGACACCTTCAAGGCCAGCGTTCTGGCCGACGTCGCCGCCGGGACCGTGGTGGTCCACGACCGGTACGCCCTGTACGACAACAAGGCGTTCGCCGGCATCGTCCACCAGTTGTGTACCCAGCATCTGCTGCGGGATCTGGCCGGCGCGGGCGAGACCTACCCCGACGCGGTGTGGCCCACCCAGATCGCCGACGCCCTGCGCACCCTGATCCACCTGAGGAACCTCGCCCGCGACAACGGCGCCGAGGCGATCGACCCCGGCGAACGCGCCCAGCAGATGCACCTGCTGCGACAAGGCGTGCTGGTCGGCCTGTCCGCCACCACCAGCCACGGCCACGCACCCGGGGAGAACAAGGCCCGCCTGCTCCTGGAAACCTTCCGCGACCGACAGGCCGACATCCTGCGGTTCGTCCAGGACCTGAGCGTGCCACCCACCTCGAACGACGCCGAACGCGGACTGCGCCCCTCCAAGATCCAGCAGAAGATCTCCGGACGGCTCACCAGCATCACCACAACCATCGACCGATACCGGATCCTGGGCTACCTGACCACCGCCACCCAACACGGCCTCGACCAGTTCAAGACCCTGCTCGATGAGTGGCGTCCCTGATAGTGGTGTAGGGCAACGAGCGGTCGGCGTGTTCATGGACGTGGGCGCGGTCACCGCGAGATCTTTCGAGCGAACCTCTCACAGCACTCTCGAAAGGGATCATCACG